>Ga0066652_100000154_pt1 | contig 38491 bp, 36 predicted proteins | sample GraSoiAngelo_101_FD_71413 | JGI IMG/M metagenome (GOLD analysis project Ga0066652, IMG submission 71413) | Grasslands soil microbial communities from the Angelo Coastal Reserve, California, USA - 14_0903_02_30cm | ecosystem: Environmental > Terrestrial > Soil > Grasslands | place: USA... | reverse complement strand
GATGAACTGATATACGCCATTAGAAGATAACTGGTTAGCGCGTTCAGGTCAAAAGGTTAATTTAGTAAGGCGGATTTATTATATTAGAGTACTTCAAGCCACCGGCAGGAACCGATCATAAAGTCAGGAATTATGCCCACAGATTCATTGCTGAGAAAATATGAAGAATTATCAACGACGTTACAGGCTTACAGGGCTGCAGTAAACGTTGCGGCAATAGTATCTGTAACCGACACGTCAGGGAGGATTATTTATGTAAACGAAAAGTTTATAGAGATCTCGAAATACTCTTCAGCTGACCTGATCGGCAATACACATCGAATTCTCAACAGCGGTCATCATCCACCAGAATTTTTTAAAGAAATGTGGGAAACGATCAGCCACGGTAAACCATGGCGCGGAGAGATAAAAAATAAAGCAAGGGATGGGACTTATTACTGGATTGATTCAGTCATTACACCGGTGCTTGATAAGAACGGCCAGGTCTTTCAGTATCTCGCTGTTTTTAACCTGGTCACGGTTCAAAAAGAACATGAAGAACAACTGATCGCGGTTCAAAGCGAGATGATGATACGCGAACAGCAGTTGAAGGATGCGCAACGGGTGGCGAAGACTGGTAGCTGGTACATGAATATTGTCACCAATATCGTGGATTGGTCGGAAGAAACTTACCGCATTTATGAACTGCCTGTGGGGACCATTATCACCTCTGAATTGTACTCATCGCTATTACATCCGGATGACCGCGAGAATGTGGAGGATTGCTGGCAGGAAGGATTGACAAAAGGATTGTTTGAAATTGATCACCGCATTGTTACTCCTGCAGGCGAAAAATGGGTAAGCGAACGTGGTCATTTCGAGTTCAACGACGAATCCAGGGCTGTAAGCGCGATCGGTACTGTTCAGGACATCACGGAGAAGAAAAGAACAGAAAATATCCTTCGGGAATCGGAAAGCCAGTACAAAAGTTTGTTCAATGACAGTCCTTTTGCGAATGGCATCCTCGACAAGGAAACACTGAAATGTCTCGAAATAAATAATACCGCGCTTGCACTTTATGGCTATTCACGGGAAGAATTTTTGCAACTCACAGCTTTTGATCTCCGCCCCGCTGAAGACCATGATAAAATAAAGCAGCAACTGGACAAAGGTTTGTTTGGCGCAGACAGGACTATCCGGGCACACAGGAAAAAAAATGGTGAAATAATCCAGGTAGAGCCATTTATTTCAGAGATCAGCTATAAAGGCAAACAGGCTTTCCTCATAACGATCCATGATGTTACGGAAAACCTGCAGTTGCAGGAGCAATTGATCCGGTCGAGAATGAACCGGCAGCACGAGATCAGCCGGGCCTCGATGGAGGCCCAGGAAAAATACCGCGCCGAGGTCGGGAGAGAGTTGCACGATAACGTAAACCAGCTACTTGCTGTAACGCACTTGTGCCTGAAAAATATCCAACCCGCTGCAGAAGCGGATAAGAAACTTATCGATAAAGGAATACAGGCTACAGTAGCAGCTATCAAAGAGATCAGGAAACTCTCCTGGTCGTTGGTACCGCCAGCACTTGCGGACCTGAGCTTGCATGATTCGATTGAAAACCTGGCGCTTGATTTTAAGCTTACCGGGGTTATTGTAGACCTCGATATAAAGATCTTTGAAGAATTGATCAGGGAAGGTCTCAAAATAAATATCTACCGTATCATCCAGGAACAATTTAGCAATATCATCAAGTATGCACAGGCGAAGAAGGTAAAGTTGTCCATGGAGCAACAGAATGGTAAATTAACTCTTGAGATCGCTGACGACGGTAAGGGGTTTGACCCTAAACAAAAAGCAAAGGGTATAGGGCTAAATAATATCATTCACAGGGCTGAAGCCTATAATGGCGAAGTTACTATTGAAAGTAGTACCGGTCACGGCTGCAGGGTGTTTATTGAGTTTAGGCTCTAAGGTCCGTAACGCTTATTTCGAACAAAATAAAAATGATAATTAATCGTTATCTGTAAGTGTCTACAAGCCCACTCATGCCAAAAAAAGCTGTTTACCTTCCTCTCTATTTCCTGTTGTTCTTTTCATGCGAAAGGGACGTAAGTACTACTGCTAAAACAGTTCCCCGGTCATTTGAAGGCTTTGGTTCGATAACTACAGGCGGCACTGGCAAAATTACGGTTCATGTTACCAACCTGGATTCTGCTGGTCCGGGGTCGCTCTATAATGCAATAGGAAGCGATCGAATCATTGTCTTTGATGTAAGTGGTACGATCATGAATTTCCAATGGGATAGTTCCAATGAATTCCCTGTATTCAATCTTACTATTGACGGCAGTACGGCTCCATCCCCGGGCATCACACTTGACAATGGCAATAGTGCCAATTGTCTTTCGTTCCAGAACGGGTGCCATGATATCATCGTCAAAAGTATCCGCGTCAGGAATTCCGGCAATGATGGCTTAAATGTGGTAAACGGGTACAACATGCTATTTGATCATATTTCAGTCTCTGGAAGTAATGATGGCAATTTTGATATCACCGCGGGAGCTTATAATATCACTGTACAAAACAGCATTATCGGTGGCGGTCAGCCAGGATGGTCTGGAGCCATGCTTATAGCTTATGAAGGAACAAAAGATATCAGCATTCATCATAATCTTTTTGCAAGCCGGAGCGCTGCCGGTGTAGGGGAAAGAAACCCACTCGTACATTGCTCCGATAATCTCAATACAGACAACATGATGGTTGATTTCCGTTGCAATATCGTATGGAACTGGGGAGCCAATGGGGGATCCGGTTATGGATATGGGAGTGCTATCGACTATGGTGGCACAGCCAACTTCGTCAATAATTTTTACCAGACCGATGGTGTAATGAATGACAACCCTATTGAATTTAATCATAACAGCAGCAATGCCCGGGGATATCTTTCCGGTAATATCAGCGGTAATGCCAGCATTAATCCAAATAGCAGCAGTAACCACCCGTTATGGCCAATTCCTGCATGGGCGCAGGTAACTACGCAAAATGCCTGTGAAGCGGCAACAATCGTCCTTGCCGGGGCCGGTTGTCAGCCACTTGATATCTCAGACCAGGCCCTGGTAAATAAAGTCTCATTACTAAATTGTCATTAGCTTCATATTGTCTTGCGTTATTACAACATTCATGAGGCCTTCTTCACCAATAAAGATCAGATCACTTGTAGAATTATTTGAATTGCTTCCCGAACATGAGCGCATTATCGTCGATGTATTAAGGCAGATCATACTGGAAAACCTGCCGTCTTACTGCAAAGAGAAGATCTCGTATAATGTTCCTTTCTTCTATGGCAAAAAAGGAATTTGCATCATCTGGCCGGCGACGGTCCCCCGTGGGGGTATTCAAAAAGGAGTGTTACTGGGCTTCTGGTATGGAAACAAGCTTCGTGATTCAGACAACTATCTTATACACGGAACTAATAAGCAGATATTCTATAAAATTTTTTATACCCCGGAAGAGATAAATGAAAAAGCGATTACCAGGCTTGTGAAAGAAGCCGTAAAATTGGATGCAGGCTGGTAAACCTTCTCAACTTTCCCAATTCATACCATTGGGCTGGTTAGGAAAACTGAAGGAAATTGTTGTTTCAAGCTGATGTTTACCCCTGATGCTGATATACCCGCCTATCATTCTTGCAAGCGGTTCTAACGACAGGATACTGTTCTCCAAAGCATAGCCATTATAGTTGCTTTCGTCCATAATTTCAAGAATGACGATATCCCTGAACCTGTCAGCCCGGATATGAATGCGACCTTTTCGGGCATTATTTAGAACGGTGGTAAGTAACTCAGTGATGATAGGAGCTATTTTATTTTCATCAACGAAGAGGTAGAGTTCGTTGGGTATTTCGTTCATGACAGAGCTATCGCTCATGCGAAGCAATTCGCTGAGTGAGTGTCTCAAAACATGATTGATCAATGATTGTAGCGAAGTGCCGGGGATGGTGGTATCGGCAAAGCTGGTGTGAAATTGCTGTCTCATAAGGTGGCGAATTTGTGATGGTGTTTTAATAGGACTTACTTTTTTATAGTTGTTTCATCAGGCTCACAGGTTTTTAAATTAACAATCAAAGGAACACTAATTACCAAAACGAAACAGTAGTTCCCTGTATTGTTTTCCTGTAATTTCTAAATTACAAAAAGACGAAAATCTGCTGTTATAGGCACCGATTTTCTAGCTCTAACACTGGTTTACTCTTAACATGAAACCACTTAAAAGCTGTTAAAAAGTAGATGAGATGTCGTAGTAACGACAAGTGATTCTACCGTTTTGAGCCACAACACTAAACGGGTTTTTACGACACAAACACTTGTATCTGCCATATAACCATGACTAAATTTCAGTAAAATTTTTTTCGGTCTAAAGATCATGGTTACCACCTGCCTACGCTGTCATCGTAAATCTCCTATGGGCTGAAAGCTATGCGGGGCGGGTTTTACAGGGTACTTTCGCTCTAGTTGACAGTGTAAATTTCCGGAAACGAAAAACCCTAAAGTCCGTAGCCCGGCAGTTTACACTTCCAAGTATGATGAATCAGGAGATCCAAACCCTAAGCGTCGGCATTAATGATCCCGAAAATGAAAACAAATGAAACGGAAATTGACGAAAAGAGCTCTTATCGGAAACGGTTTGCTTCTCCTAATTGCGCTTGTGAGCGTAGCCGCCCGCCAGGTCGGCAGTTCTTCTGCAAACGACAGCAGTAGCACGCAACCGTTGAGCTTTGACACCGTACTGTTAAAACTGAACGGTGCTTCCGAAACCGACCTGTTGAGTGCACCCTGTATCAGCATGAACAAACAAGCTGCCTCGTATGTAAAAAAATACCTGGCAAGTAACAGCGAAGATCTGCAGGCAATCAAAAGCAAGAGTGTATCTTATTTTAAGATCACGGATGCTGTGTTTAGTAAATATGGCCTGCCGCAGGAATTAAAATACCTGGCCGTGGTAGAATCAGAGTTAAACACAAAAGCCCTTTCTCACGTTGGCGCAAGAGGCGCCTGGCAATTGATGCCTGAAACAGCCCGTCTTCTTTCCCTGAAGGTCACCCGGAAAAACGATGAGCGTACACATTTTTTCAAAAGTACAGTGGCCGCGGCAAAGTATCTCAGGGACCTGCACGCCATATTCAATGACTGGTTGCTTGTCATCGCTTCATATAACAGCGGTCCGGGAAAAGTTATGGATGCCATTAAAAAATCTGGCAGCCGCAATTTTTGGAAATTGCAAAATTTCCTTCCGGCGGAAACAAGAGGTCATGTGAAAAGATTCGTCGCTACGCATTATTTCTTTGAAGGCCAGGGAAGCGTTACAACGGTAACCAGGGAAGAGGCTATTGCTTATAAAAAAACGATGTTGGCCTTTGTTGAAGGATTAAAAGTCCAGAGAGAAAAAGCGACTGCCACTGAAATAGCTACCAATAACGCACCGGTAAAGAACGACGTAATTGTGAAAGCAGAGATCCCGGTTGACTCTAAAATAGCTAATCGCGAATAAAGAATAAGCATACGGTTTGGTTTTGCCACGTGCGCACAGCAATGAGGAGCTTGTGCGTTCGTGGCATTTTTAATTATTGCCACGGATACCTTTAGGTTGATAGGTTAATTGGTGATGTTGCCACGGATACGCGGAATAAGATTACCACGGATTGATATATTGCCAAGGATTGATGTATTGCATAGATACGGGTGAATCATTGAGAGAGCCACAAATGCAGGGATTAAACTATTCCGAGTATCCCTGCCTTACTCCTATAAAAAAATCCCTGTATTCGTGATTAACAATAAACAAACAGCCCGACCCTGCATTTACATATCGGTGTATCCGTGGCAAACAAAAAAAAGTGCCTCTTACAAGGCACTTTTGAGAACGAAAAACCAAGAGAAAACAAATGAACCTTATCTATATTTTCCGTCGTAGACCAACAATTTGAATCCGCTTATTGTCATTACATGTTTTAAATTTAAACCGCCCGGGTTCTGGGCTTCGCAGACGAACTATAGCCTTTCACGTCTTTTAGCTTCTCGTTTTAAAATGATTGAATTACGCGAGCCGCATCTGCGAATGATCAAAGGGTGGAATGGAAGATATTGGAAGAATTGGGTAGGGGTTTCAAAATAGTAACGATTTTCCTAATATCATAGCTCCTGAGAAAAAAATTTTATAATGTTGCAGCCTTCATATATCATTCACTGTCTGCTATAGTAACTGGGCATTTGTTAGAGAGCATTATCATCCACCAATCGAACCAGCATTATAACAAGTGTATCACGATTTGCTTTAAAGTATTCTTTTAAAAGGAGGCAATGGCTGTTTGAAACAGGGGCGAAAGGGGTTAATATTCCACTCGTTTTATTTAACGGTTTAAATTTCTGTTGGCAGGCCAAATTACGAGTTGATAAATAACGGTTAAAAGTTAATAACTCCCAGCCTTTATTTGCCTCGCTAATCGTAAATTGTGACAGATTCGGACCTTTTGAAAAGATTGTACGATTCTTGCAGTATGACCTGACCTTCAATACTGTTTCAAAATACAAGTTATGGCAATGTTATTCACCAAGAACATCCAGTTTTCACGACTGGTGAAAGCTGACGGCACGTTGAGAGAGTTTAACTTCAGAAAACATAGTGACCCCCAGGGTGGAGTGCTTTTTTCGGTTGATGTTTGCGACCTTCGAAACAATCGCATTGCTTTCAAAATGCAACAGAAAGACGCCACCTGGAAGATTGTGCAGTCGCCGCTGCCTGAGTGGGTTATTAAGAATGAACGTGTTCTGAATGACCTGATCGAGGAAGAGCTTAAAAGCGCCTCCTGACGGCCAGTATAGATTATTTTCCCCATTTATTTATTGAAAGCAGGTATCTTACTATCTGCTTTTCGTTTTTATGCCATCTCTTTTTGGTTCATTCTCAAAGGCTTTCCTTCCTATAAATATTCCTGTCTTTTCGTCCGGATAGAAATCTGGCACAGGTTTTAGCCTTTATAGTAAAGCGATTTTATGATCAATAAATCAAATTATCAGGGAATCGAGGCTGGTCTGAAACCATACATTTTTTCTGATGAAGTCACTAAACGGAAAATAAGGCGTCACATCCGGGACATTAATGATGTTATTACCGATAAGGATATAAAAAATGCAAAGGTTCCCGGTCTGGAAGAAACACCTCCTGCCCTACCTGGGCAGGCTGGCAAAAAACAGCCAAAGAATAAAAAACAGTCGAAGAATATTGTCGATGATAAACCTGGCAACCCCATCACGCCGTGGGACGTATTGGATGAATAGAACAGGGATCATGCCTCCATCTCTGCCTATCAATCACCCAAATCAACAATGAATAAAAGAATCCAGGCAGCTGTTAAAAAAAACCTGGCGAGCCTTGCCCTGCTCTCCCTGGAGCTGGTAATTGTGCTCATTCTTTTCATTTGCGCATTGATAATCTTTACAGTAATTGCTTATGGAGTTTTCAAATTGCAGTACCAGCAATTTGACTTCATCGTGTTCGACAAAGTAGGTCGTCTTGTTACACCAGGTATGACGGGTTTTATCCGCGTTATTACCTTCTTCGGCAATCATATGTTTCTCATTCCTGCAAACCTGGCGCTTGTGATTTATTTTCTCTTTATCAGAAAACACAGGTGGTACTCCATTAAAGTACCTGTGGTAGCGATCGGAGGCGTTATACTAATGGCTTTGTTAAAGGAAATATTCAACAGGCCAAGACCCCTGATCCCATTGCTGGCGCCTGTCAAAGGTTTGAGCTTTCCCAGCGGCCATGCCATGATGAGCGTTTCTTTCTATGGCCTCCTGATATTTCTCGTATGGGAAAATATTACGAATCGTACCCTGAAATGGGTTCTAACGATCTTCCTGCTATTATTTATTTTATTAATTGGATTTAGTCGCATTTACCTGCGCCTGCATTATTTCAGCGATGTCATTGCCGGCTTTGCCGCAGGTGTCATCTGGCTCACCCTGTCTATCTGGACTGTCCGCCGCTTTGAACGCTTCAGCAAAAGAAAAATTGATCCAATCCTCGAGGAAGGCATTGCAAAGGCGTAAAGTCAAAATCCCTTATTGCTTAATTAATGTTTTCGCTTCTTTAATAAGGCAATCACCCTTTGTCATTATAGCCTGTTGCTGATCTTCGGATAGATTTATGTTGATCTGTGTCTTATTATTCCCGGTAAACTGCAGGGTTATGATCTTTTGGGTGATAAGCCGCTGCAGGAGCGTCGGGGTCGTAGCCATATTTTTAAATGTAATATGAAAGATGCCATCGCAATTGACCGGACCCGCATTCTTATAGTTGGCTTTTTGCTTTTTACCGTCATAAATGACTATCACAGCTGATCCATCCCCGAAACATTTTTCTTTTCCATCCATCGAAAAGAAAAAATCAATTTCCGTGGGAGAGGCATTGATGGCCAGGGAGGCGCCATCCAATTGAATAAACCCGGTCGATAACTGGATTTCCTTTGTATAGGGATCGGCTGTCCTTTTCAATTTGCAATCCTGCGCCTTTAATGACAGGGGAAACAGGAATAAAAAAAACCAATAATGTCTCATATTCAAAATATTAGGCACTAAAATAATGCTTGTGCTATTCAAACTGAAATCGGCTTTGTTAAATTAGGCCAAGCCTTTAAGGCCACCGGTAATGAAGAGCCTGCATGATGATTTCAGAACTTTCCGATGCCATCTAACCAATCCAATCATTGTGAAGAACTTTTTTGTTTTCATTAATCAATGTTAGCATAAAAATTGATGTTGGGTTTGTTTTTAATACTGAACCCATGCAAATACATTTCACTAAGGCCATACATTTTACGCGCCTGATCAAAGCCGGAGGCCGGCTTCGTGAATTCAATTTCAGAAAATTAAGAGGAGTAGAACTGGAAACCTTCACCGTGGATACGGTGGATGACAGGGGCAACAGGATCCTTTTAAGAATGCAGAAAGATGATGGCAATAGTCATTGGACCATCCTCAAACAGATGCTTCCCGCCTGGATCCCTGAAAATGAGGACAAACTTGTCGAAGCGATAGAAGATGAGCTTCAGAAATACTAAGGCCCTCGCCGCATTTCCAGCTGATTTATCTTGCAGGCTCAAAAAGCCTGTTTTATGCGATATTTCGTCATTCTAGCCTTCCCATTGCTACTATTATTTGCCTGCTCTGGGTCAAAACACAGTTCCAATTCCCCTGTTTCGGCGTACAATATTGTGATCGACGGGAAACTCTGGTCATCCCTATTTGAGCAAAAGGCAGCTGAATACAGGGCCCTTTGCCTGCAGGCTTATAATATTGCCCGGCTACGTTTGGATGAAGCATTGCTTCAACCTTCTTCCAAACCAAGAGCAATCATAACCGACATTGATGAAACTTTCCTTGACAATAGCCCGTTTTCCGTTCACCAGGCTTTACAGGGAAAAGATTATGAGGTAGCAGCCTGGGCCGAATGGACCGCAAAGGCAATGGCAGACACGCTGACTGGCGCTCTCTCCTTTTACAACTATGCAGCATCCCGGAACGTCGAAATTTTTTATATCACCAATCGCCGGGAGTCGGAAAAAGACGGAACTCTGCAAAACCTCCGGCGCTTTCATTTTCCGCTTGCCGATGAACAGCATTTGATATTACGAAAAGATGTTTCAAGTAAAGAGTCCCGGAGACAACAGGTAGCAGCAACACACGAGATCGTGTTATTCCTTGGCGACAATCTTGCCGATTTCAGTTCCTTGTTTGATGGTCCGAAAACAACGGCAGAAAGAGCTGCCGGTGTGCAGCAACTCTCATTGGAGTTCGGGAAACGATTTATCGTCCTTCCCAATACGAATTACGGTGGTTGGGAAGACGCTATATATGGTAACAACTTTAGCCTTACACCCCAGCAGAAAGATTCAGCAATAAAGAATAACCTGAAGGCATATTGAGGTAAACACTAAAAAAAACCACATACGGAATTATCTGTATCTCTTGCCCTATGGTATTTTTTATCTGACCGGAAATCAAAATCTTTGCTTAATCAGGTGCCAGTTGTCAGCTGCCCGCTGTCCGCTAGAATTTGAAACTGACACCTGACAACAGACAATCGACATCTGAAATGGTACAAGCATATAATTTTTTAGCATCCTGGCAATTGTTTCCTGAAAAAGGAAATTATGAATACGGTGAACGACCGAAGAGCGGTATTTACAAGATCGAGTCGGCTGAAGGCAGAAAAGAACTCATCATTTCGCACAACTGGGTCACCCTGGAAAACCGTGCTTTTGCTTCGCAATACAGGTTGATCGCCGATGGTGATTTGAATGAGTTCACCGATCACCAGCTTGCCGATCACACGCAAACCGTTTTTATCGACAGCATAAGTTTTGAAATCCATTTCTATAAAAAAGGAGAATCGGTACTTCATATCGTCCATGAGATCATGCCCAATGGTTATCTCAAGACCACCCAACAGGGAAACCGGGAGAATGGTACGCCTTATACCAATACTGAAATATTTCATAAACAGCTTAGCGTACTCCCTTACTCCGCTTCAGTGTCCGGCGCCCTGGTTAAGCCCAACGAAGAAGGATTGATAAAACATAAGGCGCTCCTGGCTATGGAGGAACAAACCAATATGCAGCTCGACCAGATACGAAAACAGATCGAGCTGCTGGCCCTGCAGGCGCAAGAGATACAAAAACGGAAAGATCTTTCGCTCATGATCTACAAGGCAAGACTTGCCTTCAAACCCAATATTGGCCAGACTTATTATTTGTATGAAAAAAACGATGGGGACCATATGCTATCACTCGTTTCACCCAAAGAATGGGGACCTTCAGGCCCGTTCAGGAATTTCGTGGCTGCAGTCAAACTGCTTGCCGATCACACGTGGATGGAACTTTGATCCGAATCGCTATTGCCATCCGTCAAAGGCGGAGAAGTAAATGAATTACGAGATCGTGATTTGAACACTTCGCTCAAACTGAACTTTGCTAAATTTGTAAAGCTTCTCAACTTAAAACTTATTACCTGCCTGCCGGTCTCCGGCGGCTTTTTGGCGACGGCACGCAGGCAGGCTTAAAACCTACAACTTTGACCCATCTCTCCGTTAACATAAACAAAATCGCCACACTTCGTAACTCAAGAGGTGGCAACAACCCCGACGTCGTAAAAGCGGCTGTCGATGTACAACGCTTCGGTGCTGATGGTGTAACCGTTCACCCCCGGCCCGATGAACGGCATATCCGCTACAACGATGCAAGAGAAATAAAAAAAATCATCACCACTGAATTCAACATCGAAGGCAATTGCCGTGAACAGAAGTTTGTAGACCTGGTCCTGGAAACAAAGCCGCAGCAGGTTACCCTGGTCCCTGATACATTGGGCCAGCTAACTTCCGATCATGGCTGGAACACTATAGAAAATAAAAATTATCTCAGGGATATTATCGCTGTATTCAAAAAAGCTGGTATCCGCGTTTCCATTTTTGTCGATCCCGACGTAAAGATGGTGGATGGCGCCGCAGCTACAGGTACCGACCGCATTGAATTATATACCGAAGGATACGCCAGGCAATTTGCAGCCGGCAACAAGCAGTCAGCAGTACAGCCTTATGTCGAGGCAGCAAAGAAAGCAAAGGAACTGGGCCTGGGACTAAATGCGGGACATGACCTGGATCTTAAAAATCTGAAATATTTCAAAGAGAATATTCCATGGCTGGATGAGGTCAGCATCGGTCATGCATTGATCAGCGATGCGATTTACCTCGGCCTGGAAAATGTCGTGCAACTTTATAAACGGCAGTTGCAGTAAGCCCGTTTAATAACTTTATTTACCTGCCGCCGAAACGGGACCGGGCGGTCATTGCGTTGTTTTTGTTGGAAGTTTTAAGTTACATTCGCCGTTCAAATCGATAAACATGAAAAGAGTATTTCTTGCATTGGTGGTTTTCAGCTTTTTTTCCGCCTCCGCACAAACAGTAGACGAAGTGATCCAGAAGTATACAGCCAACATGGGCGGAATGGACGCCTTCAATAAGATAAAGACACTGAAGATCACCGGGACCTACACAACGCAGGGATATGATCTTCCTCTAACCATTAACATCGTTAACGGTAAAGCATTCCGGGCCGACGTGGAGGCAATGGGCACTTCGATTGTTCGCGTCTATAAAGATGGAAAGGGTTGGACTATCAATCCTATGGCGGGAAGCACTACGGCAACTGATATTACCGGGGCTGATCTGAATACCCTGAAATCCCAGGCCACTCTGGCGTCCGGCCTGATGGACTACAAAGCCCGCGGCAACCAGGTGGAACTGCAGGGACAGGCGGATGTGGAAGGCGTGAAAACCTACAAGATAAAATTCACCAATAAAGATGATGGAAAGGTCACTTACTATTATATCAGCTCATCCGATTACACCATGGTGAAAGCGGAATCCGAGGTTGAAGTGCAGGGAAAAACGGCGAACGTCGAAGTGTTTTTTTCTGATCTCAAAGAATTTGGTGGAGTAAAGTTTTTCATGACCCGGTCACAGAAAATGGATGGCCAGGTATTTCAAACTACGACCTATTCAAATATTGACATCAATCCCACGATTGATGAAAAGATATTCGACAAACCTTAATTGCAGCGATGTGCCAGAAGCAACCATCCGCCTCCCGCGGATGGTTTTTTATTTTAGGCAATTTCCAGGGTTATCAATTACGTTTATTGCCATAGTGGCAATTGGTCTATCGCCACAAGTTGGCCATCCTTTTTTTCCCAGCCGAAACTATAATGGCCATTTGTAATGACCAGGAACCGCGCAGGCATGCTGATATTGTAGCGTAGCGCCTGCCGGAGTGTTTCATCAGTCAGCTTTATATCGGTTCCTTTGCACTCCACGATCATCCATGGCCGATGGTCTTTGTTATATACTAATATATCAAACCTTTTTTTTAATTCCCCCAGCCGGATTTCTTTTTCCAGTGCGACCAGCGTAGAGGGATAATTCATTACCTGGGTAAGATACTTCATGAAGTTCTGTCGTACCCATTCTTCCGGGGTAAGCACCAACCATTTTTTCCTGATCGGATCAAATAGCCATTCCCTGTCGTTTTCTTTTTTAAGACGAAATCCAGGCTCGGGATAATTGATCACCAGCATGCTTCAAAAGTAAATGATTAAATTCGCTCTTAAGCCGCTAAGTCAGGAGCCGGCCGGCCAGCAGGCAGGTCGAAAGACCGATAGTTTCGTTCTTTCGGGCTTCGGTCCTTCAACCTTTCGGTCCTCCAAATATGAAGACAAAAGAAGAAATTGTAAAAAACTGGTTGCCGCGTTACACAGGTGAAAAACTGGAGAATTTTGGCCAATATCTTTTGTTGACCAATTTCTCCAACTACATCCACCTCTTTGCTGAATGGAAAGGGGTACAGGTAGTGGGAGAAAATAAACCAATGCAATGTGCAACAGCCGACAATATTACGATCATCAATTTTGGAATGGGCAGCCCCACAGCTGCTACTGTGATGGACCTGCTCACCGCTATTGATCCGAAAGCTGTTTTGTTCCTGGGTAAATGTGGGGGTTTAAAAAAACGAAATAAACTTGGCGATCTTATTTTGCCTATTGCCGCCATACGGGGAGAAGGTACTTCTAATGACTATTTTCCCGTTGAAGTGCCGGCGCTTCCTGCTTTCGCTTTGCAAAAAGCCGTTTCTACTACCATCCGTGATTATGGTGTCGATTACTGGACCGGGACGGTATATACCACCAATCGCCGGGTATGGGAGCATGATGAAGTTTTTAAAGAATATCTCCAAAAGATCAGGGCCTATGCCATTGACATGGAAACCGCCACGATTTTTACGGTAGGATTTTATAACAAGATCCCGACCGGCGCCCTTTTGCTGGTCAGCGATCAGCCGATGATCCCCGAAGGTGTTAAAACCGAGGAAAGTGACAGGGCGGTAACTTCCACGTACGTTGAAAGACATCTTAAAATTGGCATTGATTCCCTCAAACAGCTAATCAACGACGGCTTAACGGTACGACATTTGAAGTTCTGAAGATAAACTTCATGAAACTGTTACTCCCTTTGATCGCAGTAATTGCCCTCGGCCTACCGGCGAAAAAATGTAATGAAAAGAAGAAACAGGGCACGGTATACAAGGGAAAACTCGAGATAAAAGCCCTATGTATGAACTATACGATCCGGCTGATAGAAGGTAGCCTCGATACTTCCCAGGTAATGTCAAATTGGACAGATGAGACAACAGGGAAATCTTATACCAATGCTTTTGGACTTGCCAATCCCTGTGATTTCCCGGCATCGATCGGCCAGGGAGATGAATTTTATTTTACACTTGACGCGGTCAAAGATCGAAATTGTGCAGTCTGTATGGCGTACTATCCGACACCGCGGAAGAAATTAATAATTAAGGTTGTGTCCAAATAATTCAAACATCGGACACGTGCCGCGCGATCATCATCTCTACCCGAATCGTATTTCGCACCTACGGCGCGAACGCACCTTCGTTCCTTGTTGCTACCAATATTATGTCCCTCTGGGACGAATACAAATTGAAACATCTGGCTTTTTACAACAGAGTAGCGCAAACATCTATTTTGTCCTTTACATGAGTTATTGCAAAGCTCAGTATGCCCCAGAGGGGCAATATATCGTTGGCTCAAGAGTCATTGCATGATTAATTTGCCCCGTAGGGGCAAAATCGCCTATGCAATAATCAGATCGTTGGGATCGGTATAGACAACTGAAAAATGTCTCAGGGACGATTGCATCCAGCATTCAGTTGCTTCGCTTCGCCTGCCTGCCGGCAGGCAGGCCGCAATGACGATCATGTTGCGCAGCTTTTTATTCCATAGATTTGACATCATGCAACCCCTGTTAACTATCGAAGATCTGTCTGTTGATTTCATTTCCGGATTGGGAACTACTCATGCTTTAAAAAATATTTCATTACAGGTAAACCGGGGCGAAATCCTCGCAATAGTTGGTGAATCGGGTTCAGGAAAATCGGTTACCTCTTTATCGATCCTCCAATTACTCCCATCCCCTCCCGCAAAATATGTTTCAGGTCATATTCTTTTTGCCGAAGATGGCAATGAGCCTGTTGATCTATTGCAAAAAGATCGCTATGCACTTCAGACCATCCGTGGCGACAAGATCGGAATGATTTTCCAGGAACCGATGACATCATTAAATCCCGTACTAACCTGCGGCGAACAGGTGATGGAGGCGCTGCTTGCTCACAAAAATATTTCCGCGTCGACAGCCAGGCAACAAACCATTGAATGGTTTGAAAAAGTAAAACTACCGGACCCACCTGCGGTATTTAGCCGCTATCCTCATCAATTGAGTGGTGGACAAAAACAAAGGGTAATGATTGCTATGGCCATGTGTTGCCATCCTTCGTTGCTGATCTGCGACGAACCCACTACAGCCCTTGATGTGACCGTCCAAAAAACCATATTGTTATTGATCAGCGAACTGCAGCAGCAATCCAATATGGGCGTGATCTTTATTACGCATGACCTTGGTGTTGTTGCAGAAATAGCCGACCGTGCAGTGGTCATGTACAAAGGAGAGATCGTTGAACAAAATACGATCAAAGAAATCTTCTTTAATCCCACGCATCCGTATACAAAGGCATTGCTGGCCTGCCGCCCAGTGAATCACCAGCGAGGAGAAAGACTGCCTGTTGTGGGTGATTTTTTGAACGAGGGTCAAAACCCGACAGTTACAGTGCCAAAACCCGATAGTTATCGGGTGAAAAGTGAAAAGTCAAACGAGCAACATGTGACACCTGACACCCGACAGCTGACACCTGTCTTGCTCCGCTCAGAACATCTTTCTGTCTGGTTCCCGGCAAAAAAAACATTCTTTGGAAAACCGCTGGATTACATAAAGGCAGTGGATGATGTGAATTTAGAGGTTCATAAAAACGAAACTCTTGGTCTTGTAGGAGAAAGCGGCTGTGGTAAAACCACGCTGGGCCGGGCTTTGCTGCGATTGATCGAACCGACCTATGGAAAAATATTTTATAATAACATTGATCTTACTTCGAAACCAAAACAGGAACTGCGATCCTTGCGAAAAGAGATACAGATCGTATTCCAGGATCCATACTCCTCGCTGAATCCACGATTGACGATCGGATCTGCGCTGGCAGAACCCTTAAAAGTGCATGGAATCCGGGCTACCGACAAAGCCAGGAAAGAGAAAGTAATTGAATTATTGGAAAAAGTGGATCTGCGCCCGGAGTATTATAACCGCTATCCACATGAATTTTCCGGTGGCCAGCGCCAGCGGATCGTTATCGCAAGAGCACTGGCTCTTAACCCATCTTTTATTATTTGCGACGAATCTGTTTCTGCGCTGGATGTAAGCGTTCAGGCCCAGGTACTAAATCTGTTGAATGAACTTAAAAAAGAATTTGGATTTACAGTGATCTTTATTTCACATGATTTGTCCGTCGTGCGCTATATCAGTGACCGCATCATGGTGATGAATAAAGGAAAAATAGAAGAAACCGGCCAGGCCGATGAAATTTACTTTCATCCAAAATCAGATTATACAAAACGGCTGATCGCTTCTATCCCGAAAGGACTGCCGGGCGAATTGAGACAGTAGCCAGGGATCTATCGCGTGGATCTAGTCACCAAGATCTCTTGAGACCGCCTCGTAACCGCTTCCCTCTTTTTCATAAAAATCGCGGGCGCTTTTCCTTTTTGAATAAAGCATTTTCTTTAGCTGCTTCTTTAGCTGATCTGCCACCGGTTCTTCGTCCTTTATCTTTGTTTCAGTAAAGCCGGTAAAATCAAATTTGTAGTAATCTCCTTTTTTAAGATTGGAATAATAGTCATTCACAGTTGGTTTTGCAATACCATCAAACTCAAATTTCTTGGGATCCTGTGGCACTAAACCGACGGTAGCCAGTTTCCAACCCATGTCGTCTTTCTTGGTCTTATACTTAAAGAAATAAACAAAGCCCTTCTTGTTCTTGATCTCTGCCGGTAAGCGGTCGAGATATACAATCGAATCGGGTTTGCCGTATGATTTTTCCGCCATCAGCTTACTTCTTCCCAGGTCAAGATGATTATTGAATTGCGCAGGGAATTTGCTGACCATATGAATGTCTTTCAAATCGCCATAGAGCTCATAGCGGTACTGTTCCAATTCGGCAAAATACCTGAGCAAGGTATCTGGAATTGGCTTATTATTTCTTAGTAGCAACAGCATAGTATTATACTTCAGCTCTTTGTCGCCCGATGCCAGCATCTGTTGAAGCAAGGGCGATACATTAGGATTTGTTTCGGCATAAGGCAGGAGTAGTGTCGCATAAAGTTCCAGGTCATCATTCCCATAGTCTTTTTCGTCATCGTCGTCACGCAGGCTTTTTTTATCATCTTTGTCGCTTTCCGCTTTCTTGATGGCCTTGTTCTTTTCCGCAATAGCCTGTTTTTTCAACTCCTGTTTTGCTTCGATGAGGAACTTGCTGAAATAAGGCTGGTAATCTTTCGGCTTTGCCAGGTTGCTGTCTACCATCTGGCCAAGCAACTTCATCATAGTTTGTTCATAATCGTCGAGGTTGAGCAATGGCAACAGGTCTGGTAAAATCGTTTTGGTCAACGAAAGCGAATCATACAGCTCATCGAGAAAACTTCCGTTGCTGAAGTTGTATCCTCTTCCATAGGATCTTGAATAGCGGCTGAGGTAACTTGATGAATAGCCGTGATAGCGGTTACCGGTATTAATATTCAATACCGGCGGTTCTACCGTTATGATATCACGGAAAACTGAAAATGAATAAGGTGTCTGTTGCTGGAGCAGCGTTTCCAAAGCAGCGTATTGTAATTCGAGGGTATCCCCCGCCGCATAATAAAGTTCTTTGAGATAATCTGCAGCTGCCTTTGTCGGTATGTCGCTCAGTTTTGCTACCAGTGATTTTTTTGTATCGAGGTATTTCTTTTCTTTCCAGCCAATGGAGCCGATTGCTTTCTTTAGCGGGATGAAATCAGTTGAATCGATTTTTACCTGGTAAATGCTTTTTACGGCGCGTTTATGTGCAGTACTGTCGCTGCTCATAAAATCTGCGAAGAACAATGGAGATTTTTTCACAAATGGATCAGCGCCTTTTAATGTATCGACAGGCGTAAACGAATCATAAAACGATTGTACAAATGAGCTTGGTTTGGACAATGTATCCAATTCGGTCACCAGTGCGAACCCAATACCGTTGCGGTAAAACGATTTGGTCCAGATAGCGCGGCTGCTTCCGGTATCCGAGACAATCCTTTCCGTTACTTTCATTTTATTAGGTAGCTGGTACTTCTTCTTCATTCTGACGATAATCGTGCTGTCGGCAAACATATCGTTGTCATCATCGTCATCTACCATGCTGCTGTCTGTAGCTGTATAATAACGCTGCGTTTTAAAAAACGAAACATATATCTTCTCGCCAGTTGTATCATTGGCAATGATCCTGCTTCGATAGGCGCCGTTTTCCAACTGGGCGCTTTCCGATTCATCATCATCATCGTCACCGCCGAAATAACCAAGGCGGGGAACATTCATCTTTTCTTTTTTCTGCTCGGGAAATACTGGACTCTTGACAGAAAAATACAATGAAGTGTCTTTTCTTTCCCTGGCTTCTTCATAGAAGAACGGTTTTATCTCGAATGAGTTCAGGAAGCTTTGCATTTTAGGCGTCTCCTGCTTGCTATGACTGACCAATGTATAATAGTGCGGCCCCTGTATGATGAATCGGGTAACAAAAACAGACTTGTCTTTCGCCCTGTATTTACAGTCAAGAGCGGGATAACCTTTGTAGTTAGTGAACTTTCGGCTGATAGGCCCATCGATAAATTCCGAGGCCTGGAAGCTTTCATCCATCAGGTTGAGGTCGAATGTATCTTCTTCCACAAAGCCATAATTATGGACATCTGAACGGATAACGCGATATTGTGTGTTGGCGCTTCTGTCTTCCGCATCATAGATCCAGCTTCCATCATTGCCGATATAAGGATCGTGCGGCAGATCAATAGCAAAACCACCGTATTCAGGGGAATATTTTTTCCAGCTAGTTTGGGCTTCAACAGCTTTATATTCCCGGAACTGGATACTGTTAAAGAACCGGTCAGCTTCATCACCATTCTTCACATAATCACCCGTACCGCTCATTTTGAAGAAAATTATTTCAAACGGCGTAATAAAAATATTATAACGCTGCACATCCCCGCGACGGGTTTTATTTGTAATAGCAAATCCTTTATATCCGTTCTTTACGATATTCGTTTTGGTGATGATCTTGCCGGGCACGTTTTCATACAGGAGGCTGTCGACGGTTTTATAAACTTCTTCTGTATTATTTCCCCACATCCAGGCATTGGTCATGACGCGGGTAACCATGTAATAACTCCCATTGGCCATATCGGCATACTGGCGCTGGTCGAGAGAGCCATCATCGCCAAACTTGTAAAATTTTCCTGGAATGTCAACCTTGAACAAACCATCGTCAGCTGCCTGTGTAGCAAAGCTTACCGGTACTCTTAATTTCTCAACCGAGCTTTTGTGCTGGCTATCCCTCTCGCCCATTTTTACCGGGCGAAGCTTGTATCCCATCTTCCGCAACAGTTCGATCACACCGCGGTTGCCGGGTAAATGCGCGGCGCCCACCCCCACGAACAGCGAGGAATTGGTGCGCAGGATGGAATCGATCGAATTCGCCTGTATCTCGTTTCTTTTATATAAAAATTTTTCATCAAAAGCCGCTGAGAAACTATTGTATTTATTGATCGAATCCAGCAGGTCAAGATTGCCGGCACGGTAGGCTTCCTGTATTTTATCAGGAGAATAACCTTCGTCACGATCATAGCTTCTTTCTTTTTTATTCTTGTCTTTGGCCGCATCTTTGTAGGCTTCAGCCATCAACTTCATGCTTTCGGCATATCGTTCAACTCCAGCCACCCGCTTACCCCATTTCTTGCCGCACTGGTAGATATACATGTCGAGATAGGTATCTTCTTCGAAATCACTGGAAGCATTGCCATAGGTACGATACAGGAGGTTATTGATCGTGGAAGGGTTGCTGTACAGTGAACGTTCTATTTTTTTATCATACTTATAAAACTTAAGTGTATTGATGCTGAGATAATCATCCGGGGCTGCGGTATAAGAAGACATAGGGCGATACCGGAAGCCGTTATCATCATCGTCGCCTTCTTCATCGTTATACTTGCTCATATCTTCCTGCCATGATTCGGGATTTGTTTCCAATGCTACTATATCTGCATTACGGATACCGAGATAAAAAGAGTCGGCCAACTGGAAAGCAAGTTTATTGCTGACATGCATGGTACCGAAGAGATAGGATGGCTTATTCATGCCGTTACCGGTTATCTCCCACAACAAGCTCTGGTATTTTTTGTCTTTGATTTTTGGCTGGGCAAATAGCAGGAAAGGGCAAATCGCTACGATCAGGAAAAGGAGTCGCTTCATATAGGTTGACTAGTCGGTTTAGGGTGAAAGCTAAATGCTGGAAAATTGTGACTTGCAAGGTACTGTATGGTTCGTTTGGATGGCCTGGCAATCCTTGTATTAACGGGCAATTATCAAACTTATTTTCCCTGTGCTACCTCATTATCTTCGAAAATATATCGTAAACCCTTAACCCAACAGCCAGCCGGAAGGCATAAATTTCCCCACTCATTCGATTCTAACCTAAAACATTGAAAAATTGTGCAGAATTGCTCAGGATTTTGGTCCTTGATATCGTACCTTCGCCCGCTTTAAATCCCGCTCCTGAGCGGTAAACATGACCAGGCCCGGTGCCGTAAGACCGGGGATTGGTAATAATCTCCGGCATAGTTTCACCCGGTTTGAGTCATGAGCCCCTTAAAATAAATTTTTAATAAACTCATGAAGCTTTCCCAATTCCGTTTCGACCTTCCTCTAAACCTCATTGCTCAAAACCCTGCTAAAAAACGAGAAGACGCCCGGATGATGGTCGTCCATCGTCACACTGGCCAGATCGAAAACAAGCATTTCCGTGATGTACTCGACTATTTTGATGATAAAGATGTGTTTGTTGTGAACAATACCAAGGTTTTTCCCGCCCGCATGTACGGTCGCAAGGAAAAAACCGGTGCCAAGATCGAAGTGTTTTTATTGAGAGAACTCAATAAACCCAACCGCCTTTGGGATGTGATCGTTGACCCGGCCCGTAAGATCCGTGTCGGCAACAAACTTTATTTCGGCGAGCAGGAAGACCTGGTAGCTGAAGTGATCGACAATACGACAAGCCGCGGTCGTACCATCCGTTTTTTATGGGAAGGCAGTGAAGAGGGTTTCCGCGCTCAATTAGAAAAACTGGGCGAGACGCCTCTGCCAAAATATATCAAGCGCAAACCAGACGAAGAAGATAAAGAACGCTACCAGACCGTCTATGCCAAGCACGAAGGTGCGGTAGCTGCCCCCACAGCCGGTCTCCATTTCAGCCGGGAGTTGATCAAACGACTGGAGATAAAGGGCATTCGCTTCGCGGAAGTAACTCTCCATACCGGCCTTGGCACTTTCCGTCCGATCGAAGTAGAAGATCTGAGCAAACATAAAATGGATGCCGAATATTACCGCATTGATGATGTAGCCTGCAAGATCGTGAACCGCGCAAAAGAATATGGTCATCGCATCTGCTCTGTGGGTACAACTACCATGCGTGCCATGGAATCATCGTTCACTGCGCAGAAATTATTAAAACCCTCTGAAGGCTGGACAAACATGTTCATTCACCCGCCTTACGATTTCAATATTGCCGATGCACTGATCACGAATTTCCACCTGCCTAAAACAAGCTTGTTGATCATGACCTGCGCATTTGCCGGTTATGACCTGACAATGGAAGCTTACAGGAAAGCGATCAAGGACAAGTACAGGTTCTTCAGCTATGGAGATGCTCTTTTGATCATCTAGTTTGTAGCATTAGCCACTGATACAAGGGTTAATAAAATGTTTTAGCCTCTAAAGCCCCATCCTTAAAAAGATGGGGCTTTTTTGCTTTAAACTGAAATAATACATGCGTTTAAAAAACAGAAAATTGCAATCGTTAAATGCTAGCCCTAATTTAGCCAGTAATATATGTTAGGAATTCTCGTTCAGCTTATTATTTCCTGGTTGCTGGTTTGGTTTTTTGAAAAGGGGAATCTATCTTTTTTAGGATTCTATCCCACAAAAAGAAGACTATTAGATTTCACTTTATTTTTCTTAATAACCGCTGTATGTTGTTCAACCGGCTTTTTCCTACGTATGTATTTCGCCAGGGAGCATTGGGAGCTAAATCCCTTTCTGACAGTAACCGTAATTTTTAAAGCTGTTTGGTGGAATATTAAGTCTGTCTTATTTGAAGAACTGATTTTCCGGGGTGCAATTTTCTATATCCTCCTTAAAAAATTGGGGCCGGTAAAAGCTATTGCTATGTCGGCCATAGCTTTCGGAATTTACCATTGGTTTTCATTCGGTGCATTCGGCAATATCTTACAAATGGCAATCATTTTTGTAGTTACCGGGACAATGGGCGTTTTATATGCTTATGGATATTCTAAGACACATTCGCTCTATATACCCTGTGCGATTCACTTAGGCTGGAATCTAACACAGATTTTTATTTTCTCCCAGGGACCAATTGGGGATGGAGTGTTTATACTAAAGGGACCTCAGCCTATCGTAACTGTATCTTACCTGGCCTATTTCATCATTTTCCTGGTTCCAATTTTAACTATCCTGCTAATAAATTTTAGCATTTTAAAACAACGAAGGCAGGTTAACTTTAAGACATAAATCGTCTTCATGACGAGACTCCTAACGGAATACTATTCTCTATGAGACTTTTCTCGTCGATCGTACCTCCGTGGGCTCTGGACTGAAATATTAACTGTTAATTTCTTAGAGTATGTTTAGTTTTCTCTGGCACCCAATTTTACTCTCAACCGCTGTTACGATAGCCTCACTTAGTTACGGACAGACAAATGATACGTCCGATTGGAACACAATTCTTCAACAATCAATTTTTAGAGAAATAAGCTCTATAAAGAAAGTTAATAAAAACATACTCGCTAAATTTCCTTCCTGGAAAAAAATATCAAAGCATAGAGGACAATTTAACCCAACAGATCTCGGCGGCGGACGGCGGCTAAGACTTTTCTTTGTTGCAAGAACAGCAAACCATTGGATAATAAGCTATGAACATGGTGGCCGGGGCTATCATACGCACTGCTATTTAATAACGATTGACTCTCAAAATAATTTAGATATTCGGGAGAGTGAGATAAAATTTGAATCTTTGGATTATCTGAAGGCACTTGCTAAGACTGACCAAAACCTATTTAGTCAATGGCGAGGTTATGAATATTAATAGCTCTACAACGGTTATATGATATCAAAACTTCTACAAATCGTTCTCATTATCACATTTTTAGTTGCAATCTGTTTTTTTGCTGGATGCCACGATGAATCAGAAAATCCTTCTGTCAATTTTGTTTCTTCGAAAACGGCGGACTCGAATAGCCTCAAACATCTCCAAGACACAAGTTCAATCAATCAGGGAAAATCATTGTTCCAGAAAAATTGCGGAGCGTGTCACAATGTTTTGATTACCGATAATCACTTGGCTGGGGTAATTCAGAGGGTAGGCGAGAGTTACCTAAAGCTTTATGTGACCAGGCAGGACTCTCTTATAAAAGCAAAAGATAAGTATGCTTTGGAGCTAAAAAGAGAATTTGAGAATTTGGCAACTGTGCACAATTTTAAATTCTCCAATGAGCAGTTGAATGCAATTATTGCATATTTGAAAAAATACTCCGGTTAATATGAGATTATTTCTTGCCTTCCTAGCCTGCTTTTTTATTACTTCAGCTATACACGCACAACTGTGTATTCATACAGGCTTGTCCTCCGCCTTTACTTTTACAACAACCGTGGGGAGAATCAAACTAGATACCGTATACTGCGATTCCTGCATAATCAGGATTTCAATTGGTAATAAACGGTCAGGAAAGACCGTGCAGGTAATTCAGTACGGCTCCGCATTTTTATATCATGATGTATTTAAAAAATGCGAAAATGTGCGATCCTATTCAACGGGCCTCCATAGTAAAGTTGAAGTGTTGGACAATGATTATGGAGATTTGGTAGTAGCCGATTTCAATTTCGATGGTAAAGAAGATTTTGCCGTGATCAGGGAATCAGGTGTGACCCAGGGACCTCTGTACAGTTTTTATATCCAGTCTGTCGCTGGTATTTTTAATTATGATAAATATTTAAGCGAAACAATTGTCTATTTTCCTGAGATCAATCGCAAGAAGCGAACACTGACGACCTATACCCTGGCAGGCGCTATTGGAGTTTTCGAAAGGATTTATAAGCAAGACAAACTGAATAAATGGAAGCTTGTCTCAAAAAAGTTAATCACAGACTAATCGTCTAAACCGGGAAAAGGATTTAAAATGACACAGCCTTTAGCTAACGACAGCGTCTCTCTCGAAATTATGATCCCTGCTCCCATCGAAAAGACCTGGGAAGCCTGGACAGATCCAGCATTAATCTTAAAATGGTTTGGATCAGATCCAAACGGTAGAGGGCTAAACGCGGAAATGGAGGTACAACCCGGTGGAAGATTTGAGATCAGTTTCAGGGATTCAAATGGCACAGAACATACCTGCAGTGGGGTTTACATTGCAGTAGAAAAACCCGCAAAACTTAGTTTCACCTGGAGCTGGAAATCCGAACCGGGAGTAGAATCGCTGGTGACTGTTTCTTTCATTGATAAAAAAAATTCTACCCTGATGCGGTTTGAACATGCCAATTTAGGCTCGGCCTCAAAACACGATTACCTGCAGGGATGGCAATCTACTTTTGAGAAATTGGTGGAAGTTTTAAGTGATAAGTAATAAGTTTTAAGTTGAGATTGCTTCGCCTACCTGCCGGTAGCCAGGCTCGCAATGACGATTCATAGTTTAAATTTCAAAGTTCCATCTTCCGTGATCGTTTTCACTTCTTTTAATTTCACTTCTGAGCCGTTGCTCAGGCGAATGGCTTGTACTTCTAACTTGCCGAAATGTACACTGATTGTCGCTTCATTATTGGTCACGACAACATTGCCCCAGCTATGTCCATTCGACCAGAAATAATTACCTGGCTTCGCCGTAATGGAAAAAGTTTTGGTAACGCCTGAATAATTAAAATGACTCAGCGCCGGTATGGCGGACCAGCTCGCCATTGCTCTTGTATAATGATTGCCACATTCTTCCTCGTTAAATGGATTGCGTTTGAAACCATCGTACCGGTTACGTGCATCTGAAATGACCTGTAATCCTTCCTTCCCCATTCCCGCGTAGATCATACCAGTTGCAGCGGTATATTCAAGCCCGGTCCATACTTCAAAGCCATATGACAGCGGAATCGCAGGACGCTTTTTTGGATCAGGATAAACTGTGACTACAACGCCTGCTTCACCTTCCAGCGCGTAAGAGCGCATGTTATTGAATAATTCGCCTACATTGTTTACATGATTATATTTCCAGATGCTGGCTATCGCTTTTTTTATCTTGTTCGAATCAGCCAGGTAACCCAGGCCGCAGATCAGCGCCATATTTTGTCCAACCAGTTGATCGGCGAGACAGCCCTCCCCTATCTGGAATATGGGTTCTGAATTATTGAAACGGCCGCCTCCGCTTATAATGCCTTTCGCGACATCGTCTGAACTTTTCACCGGCCAGATCTTTTGGTAATAAAATTCTCCATTGAAAATATTCTCATCGATCCATTTACTTCCTTTAGTGAATAATGTCTGGCAGGTTGTTTCAAACTCAGTATCGTGCATATAACCCGCCATGGCAGCTGCTGCTTTCAGCGCACCGAGATACCAAAAACCGATCTCGGGGTTAGGACCATAGTATTCTATGTCCATCGTGTTGTGCTGGCAGCCTTCCATCACACCATCTTTATCGGCATCCCATCCTTTGGGTATCCAGGCAAACGACAATGCTTTCTTTACACCCGGGTACAAATCTTTTAAAAAATTATCGTCACCGCTCAATTGCCATTCGCGATACACTTTCATGATCGTACCCATCTGCCCATCGGCGGCTGCGAGCGGATCTTCATATTTCTTATCAAAAGGGATATTGACCCGGAAACACATAAGCCCGGACTCCTGCAACGCATGCTTATACTCCGTTTCTCGCATATTCATGGCCATACTTCCAAACAAAAAAGGAGAAGCATACTCATAGTTCCATACATGTGTACAGTTACCATGACAGGAACCCGTAGCTGCAAATACTCCCTCCCATCCAAAGAAATTCCCATTCCTGTCGCGGAAAGTTGTTTGCGATCGAAGTGTGCTGCTATTAAATAAAGCTGCTTCCTTTACCTGCTGCGGGTAGTCGCTATTGGCAATAAGATTGACGAAATCCAGCGTCTTTGCTTCCAGGGATGGAAGTTGGGGAAGCGTTTTTTCTATCACATCCCAGGCATCGGCATATTTTGTAGAATAGTAATTGCCGATAACCACTTTATCATCCCAACTCATCCGGTTGGGAAAATTCCAGGTAAGAAAGAACTGAACTGTTCTTGTTTCCTTTGGCGCCAGCTTAAACTTTACTGCCAGCGCACCCCTGGGATCGTCCCATTTAAGAGGGAAATTCAGGTCTTTGAAAATCCCATCATCCGAAAAATCATCCCATAGATCTGTGAAATTAAAATTCCATCCCTTTGTATTGAACTCGGTGCGATAGCTGATAACGTCTCCCGGGGTTTTATTTTCTGTCGTCAAAGCAATAGTACCCCAGGCCCTTGAATTTTTGTCCACGCTATCTGACGTCATATAAATTCCGACCAGATTTCCAGATTGCCGGAAACTATTCTTATTATTTTTTGTGCCCAATGGATAAATCACGCTGTTCCATCCGCTGATCTCCGCGACCGAACCATCCATGCCGATGAAATTGTCCAAAGAACCTGCTACCGAAACTTCAAGAGATTTATCTGTCTTATTTTTTATTTCGTAACGTATTACCGCAATCGGTATACCGCTTGCGTCGGGATCGCCGGGGATAAATGGATTGAAAACTTTTGCTTTTGCAGACACGGGCATGTCCCTGTCTTCCAAGTTAACAGTTGCAAAAGGATAAGCGGCATCAAATGTAGAAGAAGCAAATCTTGGCAGGCCATGATTCGGTGCTCGGCTTCCCTCCGAACCAATATAATCGGATAGGGGCATCGGTCCCATCAGGGTTTTTGTTTTTTTGACACCATCGGCGGACTTTGTAAACACCATGAAGAAGGGTGCCTGCTTGGGATTATGGGCTCCATAAAATCCCATTGCGGGTTTATTCATGATCTCCACATCTTTCCATTGGCCATTACCACCAATGGAAATATCACCGGTGCCGATGCCGCCAATGGGCATGGCGATTTTTTCGGTAAACTTTCCTTCGTAGTGTTTGATTACGGGCCACTTTTGTTGTGCAGATACAGCGCTGCTAAGAAAGAGCAGGTATATGGCAAGATTCTTCATAATCGCCGATTGTATCGCTAAGGTAGTTGCTTCGCTCCACTCGCAATGAGGGCATCCAGCGTCTAATTTCCAGCATCCATCAGGCGGCAGCACAAATACTAGGACATTTTGCACCTACGGCGCAAATAAGAACAGTGCACCTTGTAGTGGTCACCGATATAACGTCCCTATGGGACAGTGTGTTGCATCTTACATGCAGCATCCAGTTGCTTCGCTCCGCTCGCAATGACGGCATCAATCATCATCTTTATCGCCCATCATCACAAAAGCACTCCTCCTGGGAGCAGGCATTTCACTTTCTTCTCCTTTTACTGCTTTCCAGATCACCTGGCTGAACAGGAGATCGGGAACACGATCTTCCCTGGTGAAATCAAATGTTTCACTCAGGCTGGCACTGGCGCTTTTCCGTGAATTTCTTTCGTTAATGTCGATATTTGCCGGCAACGACTTGTAAGGTGTATAATCAGGAACTGAAGTAAAGCTTTTATACATTGAATTTGCAGCCGCGTCATACTGGCTCATCGGCGGAAGTCCCAGGATCAGTTCAATCGTTCGCAGCATCGAAGAGGTGGAATACAGCGAGTGATCCACGAATTTTCTCTTAACATAGGGTCCTGCCACCAGCGCTACGGAGCGATGTGCATCTACGTGATCAGGTCCATTCTGGGCATCGTCTTCTACAATAAATACCACGCTCTCTTTCCAAACACTACTATGCGACAAATATTCCAGGAACATCCCAACGCCCCAATCATTGTCTGCTACATGCGCAAATGGCGTCGGTCTTCCAGCTTTTAATCCTTCTGTATGATCATTGATAAGACGAAGCGTGTTTAATTGCGGCAATGCATTTTTCGCTACCAGTGAATCAAACTCCCTTTTCCATTGATTCGCCCTGGTTGTATCTCTTACCGTTTGATCCCAACTGGTGAAATAGGGGCAAAAATGTCCTTTCAATACAGGAATGTTGGGTTTTTGATCGTCTATAAATTCTCCATATGTCCTGTAGCTTACACCCGCCCTTTTGCAATAATCCCAAAGGAATCCACGGTCAGGATTTGCAATATCCCTATGTCCCTCGGCATCGTATACCCCGCCGCGGTGTCCATAGCTGGTGGGCCAGGTCTTTTCCAGGTAATCATTGGCATTGGCTGCAAGACTCCAGTTATGCCCGTCAGCACTTACCTCCCCATCGACATAAAAATTATCGAAGAGAACAAATTCCCTCGCGATCTTGTGATGGTTCGGCGTTATCTTTTCTCCAAATAATACAAGGCTGGTATCGCCATTTCCTTCCGGCATGTCTCCCAGCACCTGGTCATAGGTCCTGTTTTCCTTGATGATATAAAAAACATGTTTGATAGGCGAAGAACCACCCACTTTCATCGGTACAGGATTACCGGGCTCGCCTTTTGCATTCAGTTCTTTCTCTTTTGTGTAAGGCGTGTTCTCATACACCTGTTTTGAATAGCTGGACAATTGCATAGCCGAAGGCTCATCGATGATACTCATGGTGCCTTTCATTAGTCCCGCGATGTATTGTGATCTATCATTGTCGCCTGCCTGGTAGTTTACAGTCTGTCTTCTTCCGACAGGATTAGGTCCCTTTGGGTTGGCAAAGGATTGAAATCCCTTTCCATTGCTGACAAATATCTTTTTGCCGATGAGTTTTACATTGGTGGGATACCAGCCAACAGGAATAAATCCTTTTGACCGGCTCATCCCCGGTTGACCGACATCAAAAACAGCGAGGCAATTATTATCCGCATTCGCGATATACAGCGTTTGCTGATTTTCGCTTAGGGCTAAACTGTTGCTGGCAGAACCGGTCGGAGCATTGGGGTATAATGCCGCGTTTAAAACTTCAAGTACCTTTCGTTTGGCGATGTCAATTACCGATACAGAATTGTCGCCGGCATTTGCCACAAAAAGATATTTCCCGTTTTTGGATAAAAGCAATTCATTGGGATTTTCACCAACATCGATAGACGAATTGACTTTTTTGGAAGCGATATCAAATACCAGCACTTTTTTGCCTCCCCAAAGTGAGATATACAATTCCCTGCGATTGCCGGACAATAAACAAGTATAAGCAGCCTCATGCAAAGCTTCGCGCTGAATGATCTTCTTTGTTACAAGATCAATGACATAAAGCGAATTGTCGTCCTTGGTAACTACATACATTTTTTTAGCTGTATCATCCAAATCTATACCGGCAGGGGAAATATCCTTCATCTTCTGTCCCAGGCTGATTGAATCTATAAGCTTTAACTTACGGTTCCCTATGGCATACTTCAATATCCAGTTATCGTAACCCCCGCTGGCATACAGGTATTTTTCATCGCTGCTGAATTTTAAACCATACCAGGATTTGGGTATGATAATATTGTCCAGGACCTTTTCAGTAACAGGGTCGATCAATTGAATGCTTTGCACGCTCTGGCCGTTATTTGTAACTGCCAGCAGCTTTTTAGAAGGAGACACCGCTATATTCAATGGCAGATCGCCTAAAGGAATAGAGCGGCCTGCCGGTGATAAGCTCCACCCATTGGGTAGCTTTACTTTTTTTACTGCAGGTTGCTTATTTGTCCATTTTTGTTGTGCGGACACAAAAAATGGAAGGAACAGAGCCAGGAAAATAACCTTCATGTGTAACAACTGTTGTCTTAAAATCTCCAAAGTTAATTTTAAATCACTCTGTCACAACAACATTTGAAAAATAGGAGGTTAATTAATATTCGCTTAATGTTGGACCAGGCGTGTTCCACCTTTTTTACTTAACCGGGAATAGTTGTATGGACCCCTTGATTCAAACCCTGCTTCTTTACGTCGGCAGTCCTTTGTTTCAATAATTGTTTCAGCGAAAAAATATGTAATCCGTAAGCAATTGGCACCAATATTCCCGGCAACAGGATGAATGGGAACTGACCCACAAGCGTGTTCGCCGGTTCATTCATGAAATAACGAATTGGAGTTGGCATGGAAAGCACGGCAATTACCAGGATATTCAGCAATAAAACAAGGCCGATAATATTAAAAGCTATCGCAAACTTCCCCGGAATCTTTCCTTTTGCCAGTAGGTATCCAACAGGCAGTGCCAACAGCCCGGTGACAATATCAAAATTCCTTCCCTCGAAAGTCATTTGTACAGGAAGTTTTTCATTGATAAATGCAACAAGCAATAGCAATTCGACTACGATGCGAAACGATTGGAATAGCACCAACCAGTGCTGCGGTATCAACTGCAATAACCTGGATCCGGTCTTTGAAAAAGCAATTCCCAGGATCACTGGCAGGGGAACCAACATGGCCAGTCCCGGGCGGGGTGGCAACTGGCTAAAATCTGAAAAAAAGCCCTTGCTGGAAAGAACAAGTAACAACACCGTCCATATAGACAGGAGCAGCGCAGTTCCGGTCATTATCTTTTGCTGCCTCCTTTTTTCCCAACCTGTTTTTTTCAATATCGCTCTCAGACCTATTATTATTAATGTCATGCAGGCAACGGTGAGCAATAGCCATGCCACTGCGGGCAATGATAAATTATTTTTCATTGTGATTAATTTGAAAATGATAAGTTAGCGTTCATCTCTTTAATGCAGACAATCCCTGAAGAGTACGAAGATCAACGATTCCTATCGCGATTTGCCGTTGTAGTAATTACAGTACAAAGTAAGTCCAGGAATCGATCCGTGAGCTTAGCAAATGGCAAGAAAACCTGGATGCTTGATGCTGGATGCTCGACACAGCAGTGATACTTCCGCCATCCAGCTGCGAGCTGAGCGCCGCCCTCACCGTTTGGAGTATTCTTTCCGAATACGGCTTAGCGAAGTGTCGGTTATGCCCAGGTAAGAAGCAATATGTTTCAGGGCCGCGAATTGAAATATTTCAGGATTGGTCTTTAGCAGCGCATCATACCGTTGTTCGGCTGTCTCCGTGATCATCGACAACATTCTTTCTTTCAGCGTGGAAAATCCTTTTACAAGGATCGATCTCCCAAAATCCCTGAACTCGGGCATGGAATGAAAAAAATGATTGAGCTGCTCGTAAGTAATATACCAACCCCTGCAATCCGTCACTGCCTGGAAATTCTCTTTGGAGATCGTGCGATTAAAGAAAGAAAAAACTTCGAACACAACCTGGTTGGCAGCATAGAAATTAGTTGTGACATCATTGCCGTCGGTATCGTGGGCAAAAGAACGGATAAATCCTTCTTCGAGGAAATAGTAATCATTGCAGACCCTGCCCTCCTTAAAAAGAAAATCATGACGGCTTAATTCTTTAGGTGAGAAAGTCGCGGCGATCTCGTCTGCTGCTTTTTGCGAAACAAGGTTGGAGTTTTTGAAGAACTGGACGAGGTTGGGGCTGCTCATGATTGAAAATCGACAGCAAGCTACGGAATACGGCAGATATTAATCGAAGAAGCAACATTGGATGCTTTTATTGACCTGTTTTTGAAAATTGCTCCAGTCTTTCCTTTTCACTTTTACTGAGGCTACTCATTCCATGTTTATTTATTTTATCAAGAATACTGTCTATTTCCTGCTGTCCGTCAATTTTCTTTTTCCTGGGCTTCCTGTTGATTGAATAAACCTTTGCCCGGCTTTTGAAACGGAAATTGTCAACCAGCAATATCTGTGGTCTTGCAATTATTAAACAAATGAACGCAACAGTTGGTAGCGCAATAATTAAAATTGTTAAGTAATTCGGTATAAATGCGGACGGCTTTAATAGCAGCGCCACTATCATGCCTACCAGCGCTCCTCCCAAATGAGCATCATGCCCAATGTTGCCCTTGTTGGATTTAATGCCATAAATGGAAATTAAAACATACAGAATCCCATACAACCAGCTCGGAATATAGAGCGGAATTCCAAGCAAACCGATATCAAGCCCGGAAAACAATGCGATAGCGGCAAATATGACTCCGCATACTGCCCCCGATGCGCCAACTGCAGTATAGTCTCCGTGATTCCTGTGAACAAATAATGAAAGAAGGTCTCCCCCAACTAAGCTTGCGAAGTAGATAATGAAAAATTTAATTTCTCCAAGATTGCTTTCCAGGAGCCCGCAGAAAGCGAGAAGGCTCAGCATGTTGAAAATGAGATGTGTCCAGCTGACGTGCAGGAAGCCGGAAGTGATCAACCGTTTATAGTCTTTGCTCACAAGTATCCGGTCAACCTCAAATTTATAGCCATCAAAAAAAAGGCTGTTAGTAAACCCTTTGTAAGAAAAAACAATGTTTGCAACAATTAGTAATATTCCAACAATTCCTGGCTCGATCATCAGGGTAGTGTTTAGTTCGTAATAAGCAATCGCTGGCTACTAAACTAAATAATTGGTATAAAAAGCCCAAATCTGGCAGATTGTATAATTGTGCGCTCCTCCTCGACTGTTCCCAAACACGATACACCCATGATCAACCGCCGCCTGGTTAAGCTGGCCTGCATCCTTTTTATTTTTTTACCCCAATCATAATCCCTGTCGCCCAATTCAGCTCCGTTAATAACAAATCGTCTCTCTCTTTCAGGGCAGAGACCAGGATGGATACTTTTTCAGCATGGCCATCCGGCCAGTTTGGCTGAGGCAGCATGTCGTCAATTATATAAAGCCCTCCTTTGTTAAGTAGGGAAAGGGTCTCGTCTAACAAAAGATACTTTCCATGCCAGGTGTCGGCAAAAATGTAATCGAAATTCCTGCTTTGGTTATTGGTGATCCAATCGCCTCCATCTGTCAGCACCAGGTTCAGTCTTTTGTCAAACGTTAAATACTCTTTTGCTATGTTCAAAAACCTGGGATCATTGTCAATTGAAGTCAATACGGAATTTTTGTCCATTCCGTCGAGTATCCACGAGGTTGCAAGGCCTGTCCCGGTGCCCAGCTCAAGAAATCTGCCTGCCGGCTTCGATGCGGCCAGCGTTCTAAGCAGGGAACAGGTAAGAATATCGGAGGCCATAGTGAAACCCGACTCCTTTGTTTTCACTTCGATTTCTCGATATGCTTTCGGCCACTGCTGATTTTTACCCGGGATTGTCAAACCTTTGAGTTTTTCAATCAAAAGATACGGCTAAACTGAGAACAGGGAATCATATAAATGAAAAAAGGCTCCGCAAAGAGCCCTAATGATAATGAATAAGAAAAGATATAGCAGAATGGATGCAGGATGCCAGCTACTGGACGCTGGCGCCAACTGTGATCGACAAGCATCAAGCATCTAGCATCTAGCATCTAGCATCCAGCATCCCAGCAATCAGAAAGCATTCTTTTCCCCTTTTATGACATTAAACAACGTCATAAACACAATTTTAATATCGAGTAACAGGTTCCAGTTTTCCAGGTACCAAAGGTCATGCTCCACTCTTTTTTGCATTTGAAATACGTTTTTCGTTTCACCCCGGAAACCGTTTACCTGTGCCCAACCGGTAATGCCTGGCTTTACGAATTGTCTCAGCATATACTGCCCGATCAGCTTTGAGTATTCATCCGTATGTTTCAGCATATGGGGTCGCGGACCTGCAATACTCATATCACCTTTAAGCACATTAAGGAATTGAGGAAACTCGTCAAGACTGGTACGCCGGAGGAATTTGCCAATCTTCGTGATCCGGCTATCATTCCGGGCAGCCTGTTGGATATTGGCATTTTTATTCTGGATCATGCTGCGAAACTTGATACAGGGGAACGTGCGATTGTTTTTACCTGATCGCTGTTGTATAAAGAATATGGGTCCGCGAGATTCGAGAAAGATTAGCAGGCTGACCAGGGGAATCAACCAGGATAGGATAAACACAACGGCGAATAAGCTGACAACTATATCGAACAACCTCTTAAGAATGCGGTTTCCCCAGTCTTCCATCGGTTCTCTTCTCAAAGAAATGATTGGGATCTCTTTCAGGTAGTCGATATACATTTGCCGCTTGATAAAAACTCCGAGATCGGGCACGATCCGGAACCGGATACAGTTGTCTTCTGCAGCCTGGATCAATTTATACAGTCCCGGGTTGTTTTCCGGCGCCAGGGTAGAATAGATCTCGTTCACTCCATATCTTTTACAAACATCCAGTGTTTCTGATACCTCGCTGAGGATCGGGTATCGTGAAAGTTCATGGACATTGGGGTATTCTTCGCAAAAGCCGACAATTTCATTGATCCCATCTTCAGATAAATAGCTGGCCAGTTTTTTTGATAGGTTGTTATAGCCTATCACCAGGATCCTGTTTTCTTTCTTTGCTGACTTTTTCACATACTGGTACGTGAAAAAATAGATCAGCCGATTTGCCAGGAGGGCCAGCGGAATACTGCTCAACGCGATAATGAGAAATAAACGCGAGATCAGCATGAGGCGAAAGAAAAACAGGAAAATGATCACTGCCAGCAGCAGGTACACATAGGCCTTCAGCATGACCTTGGTAAATTGCTCAAATGATCCGATATATCGTTCGTTATAAATATTCTTCAGCGAGGCTATAGCTATCCATACTCCATTGAGGAAAAAAATAAAATACATGTATTCCGCGTTTGGCCGCTTATGCATGTATTTCAGGAACAGGAATTGAAGCGCGAAGAAAACGATGTTGATCATCAAAACGTCCAGCACGGCAAGACGAAGCTGCAGCGTTCTTAAAAAACGATGTTTCATGGTTGTTCCCGGAAATAGTAAATGATTAGGTCAAATTTGAACGATATGTTCCTTTAGCGGACAGCAGTGATTGTTTGCAATGACGCACTCGCCCTCACTCTATCGCTCCCATTGTGGCTTAGCTTGCTTCAGCATAAGAATAAATATAATCCGAGCCGTATGATCTTAATAGTTTAAGGTCTGCCTCTACCATTTCTCTCACCAAAGTAGAAAGCGGTGTTGCCGGTTCCCATCCAAGTTTCATCCTGGCCTTAGTTGCATCTCCTATCAGTAAGTCTACTTCGGTCGGGCGGAAGTACGCTGGATCCACAGCTACCACCACCTTCCCGGGAGCCAGGTAATATTCATTATTATCAGAGGCGGCCACATATCCTTTTTCTTCAACACCATTGCCCCTGAAAACGACAGTGACACCAATCTCCCGGAAAGCCATTGTCACAAACTCCCGCACTGATGTGGTGATACCGGTAGCGATCACAAAATCTTCCGGCTTGTCCTGCTGTAAAATCCGCCACATAGCATCTACATAATCTCTTGCGTGACCCCAGTCTCTTCTTGCTTCCAGATTGCCGAGGTATAAACAGTCCTGCAATCCAAGAGCGATAGCTGACACGCCGCGAGTGATCTTTCGCGTAACAAATGTTTCGCCCCTGACAGGGCTTTCATGATTAAAAAGTATCCCATTGCAGACAAACATATTGTATGCTTCCCGGTAGTTAACACTGATCCAGTAAGCATATAGTTTAGCCACGGCATAAGGGCTGCGCGGATAAAACGGAGTATTCTCGCTTTGTGGCACCTGCTGTACCAGGCCATACAATTCGGAAGTGGAAGCCTGGTAGATTTTTGTTTTTTGCTGTAATCCCAGGATTCGCACGGCTTCGAGTAATCGCAATGTACCGATGCCGTCCGCGTTGGCTGTATATTCAGGAGTGTCGAAACTCACTTTTACATGGCTCATGGCACCGAGGTTATAAATCTCATCCGGTTGCGTTTCCTGTACGATGCGGATAAGATTGGTGCTGTCGCTAAGATCTCCATAATGCAATTTCAGTCGTATATCCTTATCGTGTGGGTCCTGGTACAGGTGATCAATACGTCCTGTGTTCATCAGCGAAGAGCGCCGCTTGATACCATGGACCATATATCCTTTCTTCAGCAATAATTCGGCGAGATAAGAACCATCCTGTCCCGTAATACCGGTTATCAAAGCAGTTTTCATTGAGATTGTCTTTTTACGTCCCGGATGCACGGAGGAACGTGCACCCGGGGCATGTGTATGAAATTGGGTGATTATATTTTTACTATTAGCTGGCCTCGTTCATTGCATAATTGGTGCTGATCAATTCGACGCGGGATTTCGGTATCTCTGCTACCAGTGCATAACCAAGTGACGGCAACAATACTTTGACAGATTTAGGCCTGATCTCTGTCACACTTCCTTCCCAGTACTGAAACGGCCCGTTGATGATCTTGACCCTGTCATTTAAATTCACCTCGATCTGCTCGAGTTTTACATGGTCATTCTCCGAGAGGAATTGGCGGATCACGTCGATCTCTTCATTTTTGATCACGGCGGGTTTACCGAGCCAGTAGACAAAATTTAAAATCCCGTCGGTTTGTTTTACAGGCAGCTGGCCATTTTCTTCGATGTTTACAAAAACATAGGAGGTGAATAGCGGCTCCATGATCGTCTTCTTACGGTCGGACCATTGTCTTACCGATTTATATAGAGGGCAGTAATTCTCTATTTTTTTCCTGCTTAACAGTTCTGAAACTTTCTTTTCCCATTTAGGGCGGGTATATACGGCATACCAGTTTTTTCCACTTTCCATAGTTTGACTATTTTCAAAAGGTCTCCTTATCCCGGTCACAGAACTCTGAACCGGGTTACGGCTAAATGACTGTTATCACCCGGATCACCGGAACAATAACGGCGTTTAGTCAGCCGACAGTAATTAATTGTATTAGCTCAGGATTAAAAAGAGATGGTGGTCTATCGGTTAATATATTTAGCGGTATGCGTCGTGTAAATTTCGTCTCGCATAAGTGGAATGGGTGAGGCGTCGAGCCATGCTGGGTCTTACTTGCCGGTTGTTACTACTCCTGTTCACTTGTGTTTTATTTTACTTGTTATAAATCCTTTTTATTGAATTGACGGAAACGTTACTTGAACCAAGCAATGCTGCTGAATGACAATCGTTAGGGAAATAAAAATTTGCAGGCTTGCAATAATTCTCTTCATACAATTCAAACGTTTCTTTTTCAACTTTGATAATGCCAGGGACAGGTTCACGTTTTAGAAAGGATGAAAGGATATTAAGAATAAAACAAAAATGATACCACTGCTCCTGCATACGTTTGCTAAGCAGTTTAAACCCCACAGACAATCAAAATTCGACACCACAAGCGGCAAAAAATCAACAGTATGTTTTTCCACTTGTCATTTTACCCATGACAGTCCCACCTTACTCATTTATTAACACCAGTGAGGCTTGCTTTTCCCACTTGCTATTTGTCAGTTTGAGCAAAATAGTTTCCCAATTTTTTAATATCAACTCCTTGGATAAATACCTGCTGGCATAGAATCGGGCATTGTCCCTGAATTTTTCCAGGCTGTTTTCAAGAGCGAACCTGATCCCCTGTACCAGTTTACCGTGATCATCAGGTTCAACAACAATCCCAAGCTGGTTCTTCCGGATCAGTTTGTACAAAGTACTGCCTTCAGATGCGGTTACTATTGGGCAGCCGCCTGCAGCCAGAATAGAAGTAAGCTTGCTGGGCATTACCAGGTCGGCCGCATTTTTTTTCTGTAATACGAGGTGAACATCTGCCATAGCGAGCAGGGCCGGCAGTTTTTCATATGACACCAATGGGTGAAAATGAATGTTTGTCAACATTGCCTCGCCAGCCATTTCCTTCAACTTCATTTCGCCACCCCCGGAACCCACGATAACGAATTTTACAGAATTGTTGTCACGAAAATGCTTTGCTGCCTCGATGATATTTTCGAGCCCCTGTTTTTCGCCGAGGTTCCCGGAATAAAGTATCACCTTATCTTCCTGCGACAACCCAAACTCCCGGCGAAGCGAATCTTTTTTTGCAACAGGCTGGATGATGTTTTCGTCCACCCAATTGGGGAACAAAAGACAATTAGAGGAGGCGATTCCTTTATCCTCGATCTTTTTCAACATTACCTTGCTGATTGTTGAAACCGCCGAGCTCCCCTTTAGGATCATTCGCTCCATCGCAAACATGGTATT
>Ga0066652_100000153_pt1 | contig 38583 bp, 33 predicted proteins | sample GraSoiAngelo_101_FD_71413 | JGI IMG/M metagenome (GOLD analysis project Ga0066652, IMG submission 71413) | Grasslands soil microbial communities from the Angelo Coastal Reserve, California, USA - 14_0903_02_30cm | ecosystem: Environmental > Terrestrial > Soil > Grasslands | place: USA... | reverse complement strand
CTGCTGGTCATGTACGTCATGCCGGGTGTACCATTCACCTGTGTTTCGATGGCGGTAGTAGTTGTTTGCTCTACTGTTTGTGCGTCCGCACCTACAAAATTACCGGCTATACTTACAGTGGGTGGTGAAATATCAGGATACTGTGCGACGGGAAGACTAACCAGTGAGATAAGCCCTATCAACACCAGCACTATTGAAATCACTATCGCGGTGACTGGTCTCTTTATAAAAGTATCTGCTATCATAGTGAATGGTGAGTGGTGAGCGGTGAGCCTGCCTGCAGGTTACTCACCAGGTTCATCACTATTGTTAGTTCATTTGTGATTTTTAATAAATATAAACAACCATTATTTCTTTGCAGGCCCCGGCTGTTGAGGTGGTGCCGTAGTTATCACGGAGCCCTGCCGCAAGTTCTGCACGCCCTGTACAACAATTGGCTCACCAGCTTTTAACCCGTCTCTTACGATTACGTCCGTTCCGATTTGTTTGCCCAACACTACTTTTCGTTGTGCTACTTTGTTGCTATCTCCCACCACATATACAAAGAATTCTCCCAGCTGCTCGGTGATTGCTTTGTAAGGGATTGTTACGGCATTTCCGGTGGCCCTGTTCAAAACGCGAACGGTTGTACTCATACCCGTTTTTAATACATTGTTTACATTGGGAAAAATTAATCTCGCTTTAATTGTTCCTGTCTGCGGATCGACGGCGCGGTCGATAAGGTAAATGCTTCCGGGGAACGGGTATACTTCATTTCCAAAAGCAATTGTAAAAGTAGAATCCTTTGGCCTCTGTATTTGTTGTAATTGGGTGAAGCGATACACTTCCTTCTGGTCAACTGAAAAATCAACTGCCATCGGGTTATCGGATGAAATAGTATTCAAAACAGTTTGGCCTGCCACCACTGACGTACCGGGTTTTACAAGAGATATGCCGATAGTTCCGGTAAAGGGCGCAGTAATTGTGGCAAAACTCACTGATGTTTTCACTGCATTCACATTCGCTTTGGCTGCATCAACCTGTTTTTTTGCTGCTTCCAGCGCTGCATCCGCGTAATCTACCTGTTGTTTGGCAATGGCGTCCTTTTTATCCAGCTCATGATAACGATCCGCGTCTTTCTGTGCTTTGTTCAAATTAGTTAACTGCACCTGTAGGTTGGCCTCGGCCTGTTGGTAATTAGCATTGTACAACTGCTGGTCTATCGAATAAAGGCGTTGACCCTGGGTTACTTTTGAACCGTCTTTAAAATAAATCCCGGTAACATATCCGCTGACCTGGGCTCTTATTTCGGTCTGGTTCAAAGCAACAAGGGTGCCCGGGTATTCATCATGATAGGAGGCATTTGTTGACTGTACTTTTTCGACGGTCACTGGCACTGGTGGAGGCGGTCCCTGCTGTTGCTGTTGTTTATTGCTACAAGCTGAAAACAACAATGCGTAAGCGGCCAACACAACAATCTTATTTAATCTGTCTTTCATAATCATTAATATCTTATTTCACCCAAACTTTTTTGCACATCAATCTTACTGCTCATTATCTCATACAAAGCGTCATAATAGTTTATTTCTGCCGTGCGTAGATCTGTTTCAGCCGCTACTACTTCAAGATAGGTTTTGACACCAGATCGGTATTGCAGTTGAATAACATCGTATACTTCCCTCGCCAATACCACATTTTCTTTAACCGAAAGATAATTGTTCAGTGCTGATTTATAGTTCGCCAATGCTGCGCTATATTCGGTGTTGATACTATTTTTTATTGCTTCCAGGGCCAGGTCCGTTCTTTTTATTTGCCATTCCGCCTGTCGTATGTCGGCCTTTCTTTTTCCTCCCTGGAAAATGGGAAATGCCAGCGTCAATCCCGCAAATGAGTTGGGATATGAATTATCATAAAGCTTTCCGAACTCGTTATTCTGGTAATTGAGGTTATAAGCACCGTTGGCAGATATTGACGGAATATAACTCTGGCGATTGTATCGCAGGTTTGCCTCGAACAATTTTCGCTGTGTCTGCAATAACTGGTATTCGATGCGTCTTGCATAGTCTACCACGCCCAGTGTATCGACGATTATATCATTTTCCAGCTTCGTGCTGTCATAAACGATATCCAGCATGGCCGATTCCGGATAATTCATCAATGATTTAAGGTAGTCTGTTTTTGCCTTCAGGGCTTCCTGGTTTGACTTCAAGAGTGCTTTGGCATTGTTTAAGGCAATCATCGCCCTTTTATAATCGATCTTGTCAACAATACCGGCTTCATATCTTGCCGTTGCATCCTGCAGGCTTTTTTCAAGCCGGACGATATTCTCCCGGCCCACTTTGATCTGTTGCCTCGTAGCCAGCACATCATAAAACGCTTTGGAAACATTTGCCACCAGGTCGATCTTGGTGTTTGCAGTTTGCTGCCTGGCTTGTTCCAGCACTGTTGACTGTGTCCGGCTGGCCAGGAACATGTCCCGGTCAAATATTTTTTGAGAAGCGGTGAAGAGAAGGTTCGAAGTATTATCGACACCCAGTTTCACCGGGTTTCCGCCGATGACACTCGTTTGAACCAGGAAATTGTGCTGGATCAGGTAATTGAAGCCCACCTGCGGATACCATTCAGACAATTTTGATCTTACCTGCAATCTTGTTATTTCTTCATCAGCCAGCGACTGCCGGACCAACGGTTGCCGCTCTAGTGCATACTGGATGACGGCAGGTAATGTAGCCTGTTGTAATAAGCTGTCAGAGTTTTGTTGTGAAATTGCCTGTAGTGAATTAAAAAAGATCAGGAATACAACAGTAATGAAACAGCTAGCCCTTCTTATTATATTATCTCCTGGCATAATAAATACTATTTTCTAGGGCAGAGCAACGTTAATGTATACGTTTGTGTTACAACACAAAAAAAACGTGTTTGTTTGTAGGGAAACCTGGAATTATTTGGATGGCAAATGTAAGAGTAATTACCTGATTGATTCGACCGTTAGTAAATTTTAATAGTGCCCGATAATGGGGATAAAAAACAAAACAGCTTCAATAAAATGATTGAAGCTGTTTTCTTAATAAACCCACCAAATTTCCCCCGCAAGTGCGGGAGACTGCTATTTTAATTAGCCCAGGTACGCTTTTAAAGCGCTACTGTAACGGGCTTTTTGTAATCTCTTAATGGCCCTTTCCTTGATCTGGCGAATACGTTCTTTGGTAAGATCATATTTCTGCCCGATCTGTTCGATGGTGACACCTTGTTCGCCATCCAGCCCAAAATAAGCGTTAACAATTTCTGCTTCCCGGGGGCTGAGTGATTTTAATACGCGACGGATCTCATTTCTCAAAGAATCTTTCATTACATCATCATCGGTATCATCACCGCCTTCGAGCAAATCACCCATTGCAACATCTTCCGCCTCGTGAACCGGTGCATCCAATGAAGTGTGACGGGTATTACTCTGGAATATATTGTTGATCTCTGTTTCACTCATCTCCAGCAACTCTGCTAATTCTTCTGTTGATGGCTCTCTTTCGTGTTCCTGCTCGAAAGCCATGTATGCTTTGTTTGCTTTGTTGTAAGTGCCGATCTTATTTTGAGGAAGACGTACCAGCCTGCCTTGCTCGGCTAATGCCTGAAGAATAGACTGACGGATCCACCATACTGCGTAAGAAATAAATTTAAAACCCTTCGTCTCATCGAAACGTTGTGCTGCCTTGATCAACCCAAGATTACCTTCATTGATAAGGTCACTCAGGGATAAACCCTGGTGCTGATACTGTTTCGCTACAGAAACCACGAAACGCAGGTTAGCCTGTACCAGTTTATCCAATGCTTTTTGATCTCCCATCTTGATACGCTGAGCCAGCGTGGTCTCTTCTTCCGGGGTGATCATTGAAATTTTGGAAATTTCCTGCAGGTACTTTTCGACTGCCTGAGAATCTCTGTTGGTAATTTGTGTTGCAATTTTGAGCTGTCTCATAATTAAAATCTATCTGTTTAATAAACAACGAATAATAGACAGTCTTTGTTTGCAGAATGTTGCAAAAGGGTAGTTAAATAGAACCGTCCGAGTCCGTCTGCAAAAATACATACCAAAGCTCAGAATTCATAGCTTGTGTTGATAATTTATTTCCAGGCAGTTGGCAGGCATCCGGGATCAAATGCCCTGAAATCCGCTACAGGAAAGCGTTTCAGCGGATGTATGATTGAACTAAAATAAAACACTTATGTGAATTACTCTACTAACTTAATTGCGTTTGACCTTCCGTTTTTGCCTTTGATTTTTGATAAAGAAATATCCAAAGAAACAGGCCGGCGAGGAATAATAGAGTTGAAATAACTTCAGCCTGGGTAGGTTGAAACCCGGAAGAAAAGTTTATCCGCGTGTTTACCCTTATTTTTTCTATGAAAAATCTTTCTAAACCGTTAAGCATTAAGTATAAGGCAAATAATCTTCCCGGCACCTTGATTTTTTTCCGCACTGACCACAAAATAGCGAACAATACAAGACACATGATGGTCTCGTAAAATGGCGTGGGATACACTGGTTGCGATAATTCAAAACAAAACCGGTCGGTGCAGCCCGGAATTGGGTCACCCTGGCGGGCAACGTTGTGGGGATAAGTATAAGCCCACATCCAATCGGGCAACCATGAAAACGGCTTTGGCTTTGTATTGACAATGCCCCAGTCACCATCTCCGGCCACCTGGCACCCGATCCTGCCCACGGCATAGGCCAACATCAGGGCCGGCGCAGCCGCATCATTCAAATGCCAGAACCCGATCTTATGCCTTTTTGCATAGGCCCAGATAGCTAGCGCTGCGCAGATCAGGCCTCCATAAAAAGTAAGCCCTTCTGCCGAAAAAATATAGTCCTCGGGCCGTTTCAGGAAATCGCTCCAATTTTCAAAAATGTCGAACAGTTTGGCACCCAGCAATCCAAAAACAAGAGCCAGGATCGTCATTTCCCCTACCCTGTCTTGTGGCCAGATCCTCACGTTCCTTTTCTCAGGCTTCGCCAGTTTTTGTTTGTTCTTGTCATACCATTTGAGACCGGCAAATAATAGCCCGATCCCTATTCCAGCCGGCCAGCTACCAATAGGAGAGAAAATAAATTCCTGTGGATCGGCTGTAGTGTGGTTATCCATTATAAACAAACCAACGATCTTGTAGCCAAGCAAAAAACCAAGAATGAAATTGAGCAGTAATTCACCCGGTGAAGCGGGTTTACCTACCATTACCTGCATTTCTGTAGGAAACAACAGTCCCTGCTTACTTTTCCGTCTCAATTCCATAGTGAGGAAAATAGCTGCCAGGATAAACGAGATAGCAACAAAAAAACCAAATGAATTAACGAATCGTAGCGTGCTCCATTCTAATCCAAACAGGTCTTTGAAGGCATAATAAAGATTGGGATACATTCAGGAAAGTTGGTTGATTTATAAGAATGGCGAATATACTGATAATCTACTTCCCGGTTTGTTCCTTAAACCAATTGACGGCAATGTTCTTCAAAAACAGAGATAAGATGATTAGCGATCATTTGAGGTGATTTTCTTTCTATCTGGTGCCTTTCCACGAAATGCACCAACTCCCCGTTCTTGAATAAAGCAATAGAAGGTGAAGATGGAGGATATGGTAGAAAATGCTGGCGGAGCTTATTGACGGCTTCTATATCATAACCTGCAAAACTGGTGGTAAGAAAGTCAGGTTTAACGGTGGAATTGGCAACAGCCATCAAAACGCCAGGGCGGGCTGACCCTGCAGCACAACCGCAAACAGAATTGATCATTACAAGCGTTGTCCCCTGTTTGGCCAGTTGGGCTTCTACCTCCGTCGGCGTTACCAGTTCAGTAAAACCATTATCGGTCAGCTCTTCTTTCATGGGTACTACAATTTCTTTCGGATACATAGTAGGTATTATTTGTTTTTAGCAACGCAAAATTAGCTAAAAAGTTCAGTAAGATTAGAATGAAGAAAATATGGCATACTTATTAACGGATTCCGGAAATTATGTCTCGCCGTTAACCCGGTTTGTTTCATTATGGCATTAAAAAAACCAGTGGTATGCACTTTGAACATACTTCTGCAAATTCAAACTTTCTAAATTAAAATAACTATGACACAGGTAAAATTTAGCCGCAGACCGCTCGAAGCGAGTTTTAACAATCTGGTGGATGATCTGTTTGCAGAAATGCCCGGTCTCTTCAGGAACGGTAGTCAATGGAAAGGTTATGCTCCTGTTAATATCAGGGAAACCGAAAAGAGTTATAGTATAGATGTGGTGGCACCGGGGTTCAAAAAAACAGATTTTAAAGTAAACCTGGACCAGGACGTTCTAACTATCTCAGCTGAAAAGGAAGAAGAAGAAAAAAATGAAACCGGGAAAGAAATCCGTAAGGAGTACTCTTATCGTTCATTTAAAAGATCATTCACACTTGACGAAAAAATTGATGGAAATGCTATCGAAGCAAAATATGTTAATGGTGTCTTAACATTAAACCTTCCCAGAAAGGAAGAAGTCAAAACAGCGTCTAAAGATATAAGTATACAATAATTCAAAGATTTTTCTCATAAGCAGTTGGTTTTGGTTTACACCCTGCCGTTTCCACGGCGGGGTTTTTTATTTATATCCCGTAGTTTTCATGCAATAATTTTTTATTTATGTCCTGGTCGGACTTACAGGCAATTACAGCTAAATTTGGCCGTTTACCAAACACACTATGTTGAAAAAGCTGGTCACACTTCTGGTGCTCTCCTGCGTGTCTTTTTATTTTGCAAGCGCCCAAACGAGCGTTGATACAGTGGTTGCCGCTAAAATCGATACAATGGTCGTTCGCGAAAAAAGTGATTCAATTCTCCGAATCACTAATCTCAACCCTTATTTTACACTCCATGTTGACTCGGTGCTATCATACCAGCTGTCAATTAACAAGGATGCCGGGAGTTTTCATTGGTACCTGAAAAATTCTCCTGTCGGTTTGCGGATCAACAAAGACAATGGGCTGCTTAGCTTCAAAGCCGACCGGTCCTTTTTTCTTTCCGGGAAACTGAAATTTGACATTCCTTATCCCGTGACGCTGGGTGTACAAAGCCTGGTTGATCCCGAAGAAAAAGTTGACACCGGTTTTACAATAGTTTTTTACAATACCGAGGTGATTTTGCCAAAACTTAAACCGACGGTGATCTCGCCCTTAACTATTGAAGAAGGAGAACAGGTTTCATTTAGCGTACAATGCGAGGCCGGCAATTTCCCCATCGACAACATTTTATTCTCGAGCAATATCACCATTCATGATTTTAAACCAGTCAGGTCCTGCAATGATGAATTCAGGTGGACACCTCCCTATGATTTTGTAAAAGAGACAGATTCCGCGAAGGTCAGGATACTAAACCTGAGCTTTGTTGGTACTTCCAAATTCCAAACAAAAGATACCACTACAATACGTCTGGTCGTTAAAGACGCTTTGAACTATCCCCTTGCCAGGCAGGAATATGATATGGTCGTTTCAAATGTAAAAAGTTATGTGCTAAGACTGAAGTATACGTTTCTTCAACTGGATAAGAAACTGAAGAAAACAAAAACAACCCGTACGGCATTTGATCTCACTTCCGCTTCTACAGCCCTTACCGGAACGATCCTGTCAACAACGGGTGGCGAGTCGGGGCAAACTGCGGGAAAGATACTTCCAAGTGTAAGTATAGCATTAGTACCTGTGAAAGAGGCCACCGCCCCGAATAAAACGGTCGAACAAAACCAGGCTTCTCTTATTCGTTCCTCCATCAAGCGGCTGGAGTATATGAGTTATGATTATTCGTTAGTGGGTGACAAAGACCCGGCCATCGTTTCAAAAACAGCTAAATTAAAAGAAGAGCTGAAGCAAAGCCAGATGCAGCTGATAGACGTCCCAATAGATATCAGCAGCGAAATGACGGAACAACAGTTGAACGATTATTTCAATAACCCGAAAGTGAATAAGAAGTATCGCCTCACCGGGAAATAAATCATTGGCATCCCTGTCGCCGGCGGGTGTCTATCAGGTACTGTATTTTCCAGCCACTACTGAATCGTACGAGATGAAATGAATTGACACCACAGTGGCTGAACTGGCCGTTGTGATAGAAGTTATAGGGCGTCCATACTATTGCCAGCGGCCCATCGATCTTTATTGTCTCAAAGCTGATCCGTTCATCCGCCGAATCTTTTTTCAGTTTGCCTACAAACTCTGCAAACTCGCCCAGGCTCTCGTTGCGCACGACCGTATTGCCGTCCCGGGTGCGGCTTATGGTCTGCATGATAGCGCTATCACTGAAAGCGGTCCTAAACAAAGCTGCATCCGCATTCTTCATCCCGGCAAACAGCGTATTTACGACAGCTTTCACGGAATCTTCGGTGGACTGCGCACACGATGCAGAAACGATAAAAATGACTGTTAATAGAATGAAAAAGGATCTCATATTAACAAAGTTTAGTGCTTTAAGGTAAAAAAATTGCCGTCCTAATATAAAACCATTAAAAATGAAAAAGACAAGAATTTTACAGGCGGCTGTATTAGTGGCTGCCGTAGTCGTATTTGCAAGCTGCGGTCCCAGCCGGGATTACCAGGGCGGTTATTATCCGCGTACCCAGTCAAGCGTTTCTTTGATCATGGGTCCTGCAGGTCTTGCCATTGCCCGTGATCCATATGGCAGATATTACTATAGGGATACATACGGACATGTTTACTGGCGTGGATATGACAACCGGTATTATCTTGACAGGAGATATGTGGGCAGGTCTTATTATCAGCATAACCAGTATAACGACTGGAGACGCTATCATAATTATAATGGACGCAGGAGATAATCGCGGATTATACGATGAAGTCGCAGGATTAATTTCGCGCTACGGCGCAAAGACGCCATGCTAGGCAATCAATTTATCCATTGCATGAGAAATACCGATGTATTTATCGTTGCGTCGTAGCGTGAGATAAAAGATATTCACTACGAATATTATTTGGGAGCGGTTATTTTGCGTACCCAAGGATCTTCAACATACTCTGGGCAGTTTGCTGCTTGGCATATAACCAGTCTACAAGTTTCCCATTGCGGTCATAATTAACTATGACATGCTTTGGTGAAGGGATCAGGCAATGTTTAATACCCCCGTAACCGCTGATCTGGTCCTGGTAGGCTCCTGTATGAAAAAAGCCCACATATAGCGGTTCCCCGTTACCTGTTTTAGGAAGGAAAACCTCATTGATATGTTCTTCCGAATCGTAATAGTCATGACTATCGCAGGTGATGCCTCCTAATACCACACGCTGATAGTCTGCTTCCCATTTGTTGATCGGCAGCATCAGGAATTTTTCACCAATTCCCCATGTATCGGGCAGCGTTGTGATGAACGAAGAATCGATCATATACCAGGTTTCCCGGTCATTTTGCACTTTCTCTCCTGTTACGCTATAAATATGAGCCATGCTTTCTCCCACTGTGAAACTGCCAAATTCCGTATAGATATTCGGCATCGGCACCTTGGATTTTTTACAGGCGGTTTTAATGTTATGAACGATCTCGTTGATCATAAACTGGTAATCGTATTCAAATCCCAGCGAGTGCTTGATAGGAAAACCTCCCCCAATATTGATAGAATCCAGTTCGGGACAGATCTTTTTCAGCTGGCAATAGAGGTTGATGATCTTATTCAATTCACTCCAGTAGTAAATATCGTCTTTGATGCCTTTGTTGAGGAAGATGTGAAGCATCTTTAACTGGAACTTGCTTTCATATCCTTCAATACGATCCACATAAAATTCGAGTATATCCTTGGCGCGGATTCCCAGGCGGGACGTATAAAACGGAAACGTGGGTTCTTCTTCGGCTGCAACCCGTATGCCCAATTTGAATGGAACCTTTACGCCCTTTGCGTATTCTTTGAGTTCGTCTTTATTATCCAGGACAGGGATCACATTTTCGAATCCCGTATTGAGCAGGTTGGCGATGCGGCGGGTGTATCCTTTGTCCTTATAGCCGTTGCAAATGATGTGTATCTCTTTATTGATCTTCTTTTTTTCATACAGCTTCTTGATTATCTCGATATCGTAAGCATAGGAGGTTTCGAGGTGTATCTCCTGCTTTAACGCCTCCTCTACTACAAAAGAGAAATGAGAGCTCTTGGTGCAGTAACAATAGAAGTACTTGCCCTCATACCGGTATTTTTTAAAAGCATTGGAAAACATGGTCTTCGCCTTTTTTATCTGCATGCCGATCTTGGGCAGATAGCTAAGCTTTAGCGGGGTTCCATATTTTTGGATGAGGGCTTTTAGATCGAGACCGTTGAACTGTAAATAACCATCAACTACTTCAAATCCTTCCTGCGGAAAATTGAAAGTTTGCTTGACCAGGTCGTTGTACGAATTTGTCATTAATGGATTAGTCGGTTGTGCTGCCACTGTTTTAATTTAATGTCTACAAATGTATACGATTGGTAATTTTCTGAGCATATTTTTTTGACCCTTTTCACCGCTGCTTTTTGCCAGCGTTGACAATGTTAACCACCGCCAACTATTTGTTATGGCCGGTTAAGCCGGCGTTAAGCAGAATAAGAGGCGAAATAATCAAACGAGCGCTGGCGTCTTACTGGCAATCCATTTTTCATCATCAAAAATTAAAAGCTATGAAAAAGGTTTTACTGGCAGCCGCTATTACCCTGTTCACCGGTCTGGTTTATTCGGCCAAAGCAGGAGATCTTACCAACAGGAAGGAGTCGAAGAAACAATTGCGAAAGGAAAAAAGGGAAAAAAGACGGGAGGAATGGCTGCATTCGGCGAGCAGGGCCACCGAAGACCAGTTCTATCAAGATTTTCCCGGCGCCAGCAACATAAGCTGGAATGAAGCGGCATTTGCCGAAGCAACTTTTAATGACGGGACGGGATTAAAGACCGCCTATTACGACTTCGACAATGAGTTGGTCGGCACAACTGCTGAAGTAGACATCTCGATGTTACCGGCTGGGGTCAAAGAATATATTGCTAAAAAATATCCCGGTTATTCAATTGAAAAAGTAATACTCTTTGACGACAACGAAGCCAATGAGACGGATATGTTTTTATTCGACAGTTCGTTCAGCGACGAGGATACTTATTTCCCATTGCTGACCAATGGAACGGATAAAATAATTCTGAAAGTGAATGCAGATGGTGCTGTATCCTTTTTTAAGGAGTTAAACTAGCAAGAACCTGGAAAAGCTACAAGAACCAAGAACCAAAAAAGCACCAATATTTAAATAATAAACCCGAATCATCGCGAGGCTTATTCGATTTTCGTATTTATAGATTCGAATTTATTTGGTTCTTGTTATTTGGTTCTTTTCAAAATGGGGTTTCCTACGGTTAGATAGCAAAAAAAGCCCGTCCGCCAGCTGGCGGACGGGCTTGCTATTTTTTCAGGCAGAGTTATTTTACTGAAGCAACCAGGTTCTTGAATGTTTCCGGGTTGTTCATGGCCAGGTCGGCCAGTACTTTACGATCCAGCGTAATTCCTTTTTTCTGAAGTTTGCTGATAAACTCAGAATACGTGAGACCTTCTGCGCGGACTGCCGCGTTGATGCGGGCGATCCATAATGAACGGTATTCTCTTTTCTTGAGTTTGCGACCTACGAACATATAGGTCATCCCTTTCTCCACTACGTTTTTGGCAACTGACAATACATTCTTGCGTTTGCCATAAAAACCTTTGGCTTGCTTTAATATTTTTTTTCTGCGTGCTTTGGAAGCAACTGCATTTTTTGAACGAGGCATATTTAGAAGAGTTTTAAGTTATAAGTAATAAGTCGGAGGTCTACTTCAATCTCAGGAGACGCTTTACAAAGTCAACATGAGATTTTGCAACCTCGCCGTCTTTGCGCATGTTACGCTTGCGTTTCTTAGATTTTTTTGTCAGGATGTGACGTTTAAAACTCTTTTGATGAGTGATCTTCCCCGTCGCCGTTACTTTAAAGCGTTTTTTGGCGCTGGAGTTTGTTTTTACTTTAGGCATTTTACCCAGTATTAATTATTATACCCTTGAGGCATTCCCCACAGGGGGACCTTTGTCGAACCTCTTCAGGAAATCTGTGAAGCCGCTAGTCATTAGTTCCGAGTCCGGAGCCAAAGACGGGCTATCATTTTGAAGAACTGCCGTTTTTAAACGGGTTGCAAAGATAAGTGAGAGAAGCTTAGCCACAAAAGCCGCGGCAAACAAAATGAGTTTTATTTAACGAGACCTATGAAAGCGCTCACTAACTCTCAATGATATAATAATCAACAAATTATGAACAGAATATATGAACCGTGTTAATGAGAAGGGGCATCCTGGCTGGATGCCTCTTCAAAAATTTATGAGCTAAAACGGTTATTTAGGATCCAGTATCTTCTTCAACCTGTCGCTCAAATCCAGTAAATGATACTTTGAAGCTTTATCCGAGGTTCCTGCAGCTGCTGCATCACAAAGAGCTTTCAGTTCCCTTGCATGCCCTTTCAGGTACGACAAGAGATCAGTCTTTTTATTATCTACAGAAGGGGCTCCGCCTCCAATGAAGATAATTATACCGGACGCCGGCGGTGGATTGATCAGGGCTCCCAGCCTTTCCACGTAAGCTTTTTGCAGGTTACGACGATAGATATCAATCGTTCTTTTCGTAGCAAGCTCTGTAAAGACATCCTGCTTCAGGTCAGTCAGGAGATCATTGGCTGTATAAGCCTGGCTTCCATTTTGAGCTTCCGCATTCAGCATTTTGTTTATCGTGTTCGAATTCAGCATTCTTGACAGGGCTGTTTCCTGCAGACTCAATACAGTGGTTGTTGGCAGGGTGCCTGTCTTTTCAATGATGTCTTTATTGATCAGCCAGGTGGGAGTCGTAAAAATTTGTTTATTGATAAACTCCATTGCCTCTTTTTGAGTGGCTTTGCTTACATACTCATAAACGGCACCATCCTGGTCGTTCTTCTTTATTGTTTCATAGATGCCGCCAAAATTGTAGCAAACATGTCCGACATATCTTCTCAATTGGGTTACGACCTCGCCATACATATCTCTCAAATCGCTATAGTCTTCGTTTGGTTGTTTTGTCCACGTAGTAAGGTTAGGAAGGATACGTTGCAGGTTTTTAATTCCATACGTTGAAGCTTTCATGGCGTTATCACCAATGGCTTCGCTTTGATCACGTGGATCATCCGGCTGTCCCTGGCGCCCATAATAATATCTCTTGTCGCTGGCTTTAGCTTCTATCCATTTGTCAAGAATTGGAACTTCGGCTTCGGCTGTAGGTGCTTCCGGTATTAATTTATAACCCCACTCAATCGCCCATTTATCATACTCACCAATACGCGGATAAATTCCTGCGGGCCCGACGTTATCTTCCGGTTGTGCAACATAGTTGAACCGGGCATAGTCCATGATACTTGGTGTGTGACCGTTGGCCTCTACCCATGCTTTATTTCTCAAATTCTCGACAGGCACGCCCGAAGAAGAACCGAAATTGTGAGGCAAACCCAAGGTATGACCCACTTCATGGGATGATACAAAGCGTATAAGCTGACCCATCAGTTCATCGTCAAATACCATTTTATGTGATCTCGAATCAATAGCGCCAGCCTGGATCATATACCAGTTCCTTAAAAGCTTCATCACATTGTGAAACCAACCGATATGGCTTTCCATGATCTCGCCACTACGGGGATCGGTCACACTCGGACCATAGGCATTCAACACTTCAGATGGTTTATAAATGATAGCGCTGTTGCGTGCATCTTCCAGGCTCCAGGTACTATCCTGTTGCCAGGTCGGCGCTTCTTTGCCAATGATTGCATTTTTAAAACCGGCTTTTTCAAAAGCAACCTGCCAGTCATTTATCCCCTGTATAAGATAGGGTATCCATTTCTTAGGTGTCGAAGGATCTATATAAAACACGATGGGTTTGACAGGTTCAACCAGCTCACCGCGTTTATACTTTTCCATGTCTTCCGGCTTCGGTTCCAGTTTCCACCTGGCGATCATGCTAATATCCTTTACCCCTTGCGGGTTCACGTCGTAGTCGGTATAACCAGTGCTGAAATAACCAACGCGGGCATCCTCATAACGGGGCTTCATTGGTTTTTCAGGAAGCAGTAAAAGTGAACTGTTCATTTCCAGCGTCACCGTTGCCTGGCTTGCAACAGGAGGCATACCAGGTACAGGTCCTGCTGATTTCAAAAACGTTTTAACGGTTGTTATCTCGACATTGATCGGGTAAGGTCTTACCGATACGATGTAGGACTTATCACTCTGAAAGCTTCCGGCCTGGAATTGCGATTTTGCAAAACCGGCAAAGCCGAATATCTCGTTATCGGCAGTAATGTTATCTGTAACATCAATCACTACTCCGCCACCAAGGCTATCCGGTACATTGGACTTGACGTCATACGCAAAAACGATCGGCTGGATGTTGCTATTCAATACCGAGCGGTACATAGGCTTTGTACTATCGGTGGGATTTACCCTGTAAGAAATATTTTTGAGAAATATTTTATTGTTGGGACCTCTCTCGTACCGGATCACATTCTGACCTATCTGGTCGCCGGCATAACCATAGAAAGCTTTTGGGCTTTCAACAGATGATTTGGAGACGCGGTTCACTACCAAAATATCGCGACCCAATAATTTTGAAGGAAGTTCGAAATAATACCTTTCATCTACTTTATGTATTGTGAACATTCCTTTGCGGGTAATCGCTTTGTCGGTAATAACTTCTTTGTAAGGTCTGGGGCCTGTTGTTGGTGGTCCACCTCTCCTGGTGCTGTCCGATCGCGGGCCGCCGGGTTGTTGGGCAAGAGTTACCGAAGTGATAAAAACAGTAATGGCTAATGAAAAAAGACGGTTGAAGACTTGTGGCATATAGTTTCTCTATTTGGTGAAATAAATGGGGCAATATACGGAAAGCAATGGCTTGACCTTATTTGCACAGTTATTTTCTACCAGCGGTCAATATTATTAGATAAACCACTGACAGATATTAAATTTTTAAAATCTCTGATAAGGCTGTGGAACTGGTTTAAGAAAAAAAGGAAAGCGTGAGCTATCCTTTTTTCTTTCCTTTTGGGGCGAACATTGCAAGCATTCTTCGGCCTTCCATTTTAGGCATATTCTCAAGTATTGCCACTTCCGCGAGGCGTTCTGCAAATTTCAGCAGCAACAGCTGACCTCTTTCCTGGAACTGGATAGCCCTGCCCTTGAATTGCACATAGGCTTTTACTTTGTTACCATCTTTTAAAAAGCTTTCAGCATGCTTGGCCTTGAAATCAAAATCGTGATCGTCCGTATTGGGAGTAAACCGAATTTCCTTTACTTCGGAGACTTTGCTTTTCGCTTTCATCTCCTTTTCCTTTTTCTTCTTATCGTAAAGGAATTTATTGTAGTCGATAATTTTACATACCGGGGGATCTACAGTTGGTGATATTTCTACAAGATCCAGCTGCTGGTCTCTTGCCATTCTCAAGGCATCCTGCAGCGAGTATACACCTACTTCTACATTTTCACCCACAAGCCGTACTTGCGGCGCCCTGATAAATTGATTGATCCGATGTTCTGCTTCCTTGCGGGGAACAAATCTGCCCCTGAATCCGCCCTTGTTAAAACCTCCTGGTTTTTGAAATCCACCCTGTCCTGGTGGTCTGCTGAACCCGCCTCCGGGTTTTTGTGGTACTGCCATTTACTGTTTTTCGTAAAATCCCGCCCTGGCCGGGACAATTGTCTTTAATTAATAACTCCTCATTCCGGGTTAAGGAGGTTTTTTTTTATGTTTCCAGCGACATTAACACGGATCATCATCCGTTGCGTCGCACTCTTCATCGTTCTGTTCGCTGCTCAACATTTCGCATTCTTATCGAGCTTCACAACATTCATTGATCAACATCTGCTACCGATATTTTGTCCCTACGGGACAACAGGAAAATATTCTATAATTCCTGTCATCGGTATTTCGTCCCGATGGGACGAGCATCCAGTTGCTTCTCCGCCAGCCGGCGGATCGCAATGACTGCATCCGGCATCCGACTCACTCTCCTCTCCTTTCTTCAATCTCTACTGCAATCTCTTTCAAAAATTCTTCCAAACTTTTTACACCCGCATCACCCTTGCCTTGCCTCCTGACCGCTACTTTATTTTCATTCATTTCCTTTTCCCCAACCACCAGCATATAAGGGACCTTCATCAACTCCGTGTCCCTGATCTTTTTGCCGATCTTCTCGTTACGGTCGTCAACTTCCGCACGAATATCTGCTTTTTTCAGTTCACGGGAAATTGTTTTAGCGTAATCCAGGAACTTATCACTAATCGGCAGCACTTTTACCTGAACGGGGGCTAACCAGAGGGGAAATTTACCGGCATAGTGCTCCAGTAAAAAGCCGATAAATCGTTCATGAGTTCCCAAAGGCGCCCGGTGTATGATTAGCGGTGTTTCGGGTTTATTATCATGATTGGTAAATTCTAATTTAAACCGGCGTCCCTGAGCGAAATCAACCTGGTTGGTAGCCAGCGTAAACTCGCGGCCGATAATGCTCCATATCTGCACGTCGATCTTGGGGCCATAAAACGCTGCTTCATCCGCTACTTCAACAAACGGTGTCTTTGTTTTGATCAATACATCACGCACCAGTTCTTCAGTTTCTTTCCACAGCTCGGGCTCGTCCACATACTTTTTTCCCAGCTTCGCCGGATCGTGAAGCGAGAGCCGCATCACATATTTATCCACGCCGAAGATCTTAAAATACTTCAGGTACATCTCATTGACCGCCTTGAACTCTTCATAGAACTGCTCCTTGGTACAATAGATATGCGCATCATTCATATGTAAGCAACGCACCCGCATTAACCCGAATAGTTCGCCGCTCTGTTCATATCGATAACAGGTTCCATATTCTGCCAGTCTCAGAGGCATATCCTTATAACTTCTCTGCTCTGCAGCGAATATTTTATGATGATGAGGACAGTTCATCGCTCTCAGGTAGTACTTCTGCCCTTCCAGTTCCATGGCGGGGAACATGCTCTCCTTGTAATAGGGAAGATGTCCGCTGGTGAGATACAGGTTTTCCTTGGCGATATGCGGCGTAACAACCCGTTTATAGCCGCCCGCCAGTTCAGTTTCCTTTGCCAGCTTTTCCAATTCTTCTATGACAACGGTTCCATTGGGCAACCACAAAGCAAGACCGGGACCTACATCATCATCCATGGTAAAGATGCCCAGCTCTTTTCCCAGCTTGCGATGATCCCTTTTCTTTGCTTCTTCGAGCATCAGCAGGTATTCATCCAGTTCCTTTTGCGCGGGGAATGTGACGCCATATACCCGGGTTAGCATTTTATTTTTTTCATCTCCCTTCCAGTAAGCGCCCGCGATGCTTGTCAGCTTGATGGCCTTGATAAATCCCGTATTTGGAATATGAGGACCGCGGCAGAGATCTGTAAAATTGCCCTGCGTATAGAATGTTATTTCGCCATCATTGAGATTACTTAAGAGATCCAGCTTGTATTCATCACCTTTATCCGTAAAGTATTTCACCGCATCGTTCTTCGGCATTTCCTTTCGCACGTAGCTACTATTCTTTTTTGCCAGTTCATTCATCTTTTTTTCCAGGGCAACCAGGTCTTCCTCGGTCATTTTGCGATCGCCAAGGTCCATGTCGTAATAAAACCCATTCTCAACGGGCGGGCCCACCCAAAACTTTACCCCGGGAAATAATGATTCTACAGCTTCCGCCATCAGGTGCGCGGAAGAATGCCAGAACGTGCTTTTGCCTTCATTATCACTCCAGGTAAGCAGTTTGATCGATGCATCCTCATTGATTGGGCGTGTAGCATCCCGTACCTGGCCGTTGACACTTGCAGCAAGTACCTTCCTGGCCAGTCCTTCAGAAATTGATTTGGCTATGTCTAATGCAGTACTTCCTTTTTCGTATTGCCGGGTTGCGCCATCCGGAAATGTAATATTGATCATTGTGGTTGTGTCCCTGTTTTTTGCTAAAATTCGTCCTGAATTTTCAGGCTGCAAATCTAACAAAGCTATGTTGAATGATGAATTTTGAATGTTGAATGACAGACATCCTTTTCCACAATGGACAGCGAAGCAGGGCCCGCATTGAATATTAACAAACTATTGCCCGGCTCCGCTAAAGCCATTATTAACTTATTCTTATTTTTGAACTCCAATGAAACGAATTGCGCAATACGCCTCTTTAATCCTTCTCTGTTTTTTGTGCATTTCTTTTAGATCATTTTCACAAGATATCACCGGCATCTGGAAAGGCTATTTTATCTCCGATGATGGTCAGCATTACCGTCTCGAGTTCCAGGTAAAACAGAATGCCAGGGGTGAAGTGTCGGTTTCAGGTGTCTCGTACTCGTGGCAGGACGATATCAAATTCTATGGCAAGGCAACGATGACGGGCAGTTTTATAAGATCATCGAAGAATTTCCGCATAAAAGAAATCAAGACAGTAGAGGTTAAAAGCGGTAGCGGTTTCGGAACCTGTATCATGAACTATAATCTCGTGTACAGTCGCTCGGGCAAAGAGGAGTTTTTAGAGGGAACTTATCTTGGTAAGCAGGAAGTGAAAGGAAGACCCAATCCCTATCAATGGGGCGATTGCGGTGGTGGCAGAGTATCACTTCGCAGGGTGACCTCTTCCGATTTTTATATTGAACCTTTCCTGCGTAACAGGAACATTTCGATTCCTCCGCCTCCAAAAGACACAGCGAAAAAAATCACGCCCAATACGGTGACAAGAAGGCCGACCGTCACAACAAGACCCAATACAACAACCAGGCAGACAACCAGGCCTAATACTACTACCACTACAAAAACCAACCCGCCAGTACAAAGAGTCGATTCGAGCCTGAAGGCAGATATACCATTTGTCAAACCTCCTGTCAAACCTGTGATCAATGCTCCTGCTGTGCTCAAGGAAAGAAGCAATGAATTAATGAAATCCCTGGTAGTGAGTACGCAGGATGTTACGGTGAGGCTCTATGATAATGGCGAGATCGATGATGATACCATCTCAATTTATTATGACAACAAACTTTTGCTTGCTCATAAACGGCTAAGCACAACCCCGATCACCGTGAAGATAAAAGTGGACGATGAAAACGAGGTGCATGAACTGGTTATGGTAGCTGAGAATCTTGGACGCATACCTCCTAATACTTCACTAATGGTGGTAGATGCAGGTGATCAGCGCTTCGACGTTCGTATTACTTCTACGGAGCAAAAGAATGCCCTCGTACGTTTCCGGTTTGAGAGACCAAAATAGTTTTTAACCGTTTCTGTAATTTTTTAACCACTTCGGGCATTTTCCTCTATTTTCAATATTAATGCAGCGAGTAGTCACATTATCAAGCCTCCTATTAGCCTGCTTGTTTACCTCCGCTCAGAACGTTAATGGTATCTGGAAAGGTAAACTTGTAATGGAACCCGGCGGCTGTTTTCCTGTCTACAATATAGAGCTGCAAATAAAAATAGACGGTTCTAAGATCACGGGTAACTCCTATCACTACTCGGATACCACCAATTTTGTAAAAGAAGTTTTCGAAGGTTTATACGACAGCACTGCGAAGAGCATGCTGATTGATGAAAAGAACGTGGCTACCTTCCGCATCCCGGCTGATTGTATTCCCTGTATTAAAAAATATTCACTCAACTTTCATACGGATGGAACGGAGCACCAGTTGCGTGGTTCCTGGACCGGTAAGACAATGGACAACAAAAATAGTTGCCCGCCTGGGACTATCGTACTGACCCGTATTGAAAAATCCGCTTTCAAACCTGACCTGCCGCCCAAGCTTGAACAAAGAAAAAATGAGCTGGTAAAGGAAATATATGTAGATACCGGCAATATACGCCTTGATTTTTATGACAATGGGCAGATAGATGGCGATACCATTTCAGTCTATGTAGACAATATGCCAATCGTTTCCTACCGGATGCTTACCGCGAAACCGATTACAACTAGTGTAAGAATAGATCTCCGCAGAACCATACAGGAGGTGATCATGGTTGGAGAAAACCTGGGTTCTATTCCTCCAAATACGGCGTTGATGATTATCACTGCCGGTGACAAACGCTATCAGCTGTATCTCACATCGGATGAGAAGAAGAATGCGATGGTGAGGTTTATTTATGCGAGACCGAAACCGTGAGTGGTCAGTCGTTTACAATGGCCTGACCACTCATGGCTTAAAATCCACGTTGATTACCGGCCGGCGCTGCCAATTCCTTTCTCGGCAACTTTTCATCCCGCATCGCGGCATTGTAAACAAACGACGCAACGATCACCGCTGCCTGTTTCAAATCTTCGGGCACCAAATGATCATAGGTATCCATATTCGTGTGATGGGTTCGGGTATCGTATTCTATCTCATCCTGGATAAACTGGAAACCGGGAACTCCTACCCTGTCGAATGATAAATGATCGGTGCCGCCAGTGTTATTAATGGTAAGCGTTTTTGCTCCTATTTCATTGAAGGGTTCAAGCCAGGTTGTGAAGATCGGGCGCACTGCCTCATTGCCCTGCAGGTAAACGCCTCGTATTTTACCAGTGCCATTGTCCAGGTTGAAGTATGCTGATATCCTGGGTTGATCTTTGAACACCCATTTGCCGGCGGCTGTATCGGCCACGTGATTTTTTACATAGTTGCGGCTGCCGAACAATCCCTGCTCCTCGCCGCTCCATAATGCAATCCTTATTGTGCGGCGTGGCTGTACTCCTAAAGCTTTTAATATCCGTATTGCTTCCAGCATAACAGAACATCCAGCTGCATTATCGGTAGCGCCGGTTGCTGCATGCCAGGAATCCAGGTGACCGCCAAGCATTACTACTTCGTCTTTCAATGCCGGATCTGTCCCGGGTATTTCAGCTATCACATTGTATCCTTTCAGATCATCGTTATAGAATCTTGTCTTTACGTTTGCTTCGATTTCTACTTTAATGCCGCCTTCTATCAATCTTTGCAATCGCAGGTAATCGTCACTGGAAAGTGTTACACTGGCCGGGGCTTCTGCAGCATCTTTTGTGTAGCTGCCGCCACTGCTTACAAAGAGAGTTCCGTCGTTGCCACTCGCGTTCATACTTAGGACCAGCGCGGGTTTTTCTTTCAGGAAGAATTCAGTCATTTTACGTTGAACAGCACCACGATTTATAAAAGCTGCTCTTTGTGCAGAGTCGCCCTGGAAGCGGTTTCCGCCCTGTCCGCCACGACTCCCGCCGGGCTGCCTCATTTCTGCTTTTGCCATTTTCTCCAGAGAAGTATCAGCAAAACGGTGACCGTCGGCATCAAATGATGGTTTCAGTTGCGTCGGTGACCATGTCATTATGATCTTGTCTTTGATCTTGCCTGCATATTTTGCCAGTTCAAGTGTATCGTTGGCTTTTATTAAAACAATTTCTCCTCTCAATTCTTTTTTTCCCCGCGTACTGCCTGTCCATGCGCGGGGCATGGCGATCAATGGCTGATAATAAGGAGCTGTCATTGCTACATAGCAGCGTTCCTGGCGCCAGCTTTTTCCGAATTCGCCCCAGGGCTCCAACTGTGCATTTACCAGGCCCCATTCAGTCAGTTTATTTTTTGCCCAATTGGCTGCATTCATAAATCCGGGTGAAGAAGTGAGGCGGGGTCCACTTACATCGGTCAGGTAAAATGCAGTCTCCATTACTTTGGAGTTGTCCGTGCCTTCTTTTTTGATCTTATTGATCATGTCAAGGTTGACTCTTTCCTGCGCGAGCAATGAGCCTGCGATAATGACAAATAGAAAAGAGATGGTCGTTTTTCTCATGTTTGTGAATTTTGGAATTGGAAGATAATGTATTTATGTCCAGATACTAACAAGGAACATGAGACGTTTTTTGCAGGACAGGGATTGCGGGGGTAGAAAAAATCCGAAAACTGAATCACGAAATTCGAAGAAAGAAATCCGAAAAGCTGAAATGACGAAATCAGAAATTGCAGTGGCCCATGTTATGTTTTTTCGAATTTCGAGCTTTAAAATTCGAGTTTACTTCGTCTGCCCTGTGGTATCTACCGGAATAAAATTGATCGTGTCTTTAGGTTCGCCGCAGGTCAGCATATCATCATTATGGGCCGGGTGTTTATTTCCAAGGTAAGGATTACGGACCTCTTTTGTTTTACTCAGCCAGTAGCCCGGCTTGTCGTCTCCAAAGGCCATGGGACATTCCTGGTAATATATTTTCGCCCGGTCATATTTGACGGTGATAAATAAATTCCGGAGATTGTCGGTTAACGCATTCAGTGCTTCTCTTTTTTTATCCAGCGAAGTTTGTTGCACTACATTGGAGGCATCGGTTTTCGCATACCCGGCCATGTCAACCGTTGTCAAATAGATCGTTTGAGCATCCCTGGTTGTATCGTTTTTCAATTCTTCCGTCTTCAGGTCATCAAGAGCATTTACGAGTTCAGTACCATGTTTATTGACACCCACCGAATCCCAGTTAACGAATGCTTCTGTCATATTGTAATAGGCATCCAGCACGTTGCCGACCGAGTTATTGAACAGGTCGCTGTGTTTGCTTACCTTGATCGGCAGGGGTTTGGGGCCGGACGCATGCGAGCCGCTACTGCCGCCGGGAAAAAAGAAATAGCGAACACCGCCAATCAGCAGCAGGACGACGGCGATCAGCATTGTAAGGCCGTTAAGGGTTTTTATCCTGGTGGAAGCTTTGGCTGCATTCTGATCTCCTGCCCGTAAGAACCCGAAAATGATAAGAATGAGGGGTAGAATAACTGCCAGTATATCAAGAATCTTCATAAGCCGTTAAAAAAAATTTTTGCAAAGATAATAGCCATAACGGCAAGTGGTAATGCTTTATTTTTGCAAATTCTAAAAGTCACACAAGTCATTAATGTCAAATAGGTCATACCAGGCATCTCTTTCTGGCCGATGTGACGTTTGTGACTCATGTGACTTATATGACTCATATGACTTAAATGACTCCAGATGTTAGCAGGCTTACAGAACGTAACATTCGAATTTGGCGCGAGGGTAATCGTGGAAGATGCCACCTGGCACATCCAACCCGGTGAACGCATTGGGCTGATCGGCTACAATGGTACGGGCAAATCCACCTTATTGAAATTACTGGTTGGTGAATACATGCCTTCCGCTGGCACGGTTGAGCGTAGCCGCAGCACCACTATCGGTTATCTTCACCAGGACCTTCTCAGCTTCGATACCCAGGACTCCATTTTACAGGTAGCGCTGGGTGCTTTTGAAAAAGTGCTGGAACTCGAAAAAGAAATTGAAGGGCTCGGTAAGGAATTGGAACGGACCGGCGATGAAAAAACATTGCATGATTATTCGGACAAACTCCACGAGCTGGAAACACTTGGCGGGTACAATATCCATCACAGGACGGAAGAAGTGCTGCAGGGCCTGGGATTTGCGAACGCGGACCTGAAAAGACCCTACAAAGAATTCAGTGGAGGCTGGCGCATGCGTGTATTGCTGGCAAAGATGATCCTGCAACAGCCTGACCTGCTCCTGCTGGATGAACCTACCAATCACCTCGATCTTCCCTCTATCGAATGGCTGGAAAAATATTTATTGCACTACCAGGGCTCTGTCGTGATCGTCAGCCATGACAAATATTTCCTAAACAGAATGGTCACCAAGATCGTCGAAGTGTACCAGCAGCAGTTGCATATCTATAACGGCAACTTTGATTATTATGAGAAAGAGAAAGCGATAAGGATCGAATTGCAGCAAAAAGCTTTCGAGAACCAGCAGGACTATATCCGCCAACAGGAACGCCTGATCGATCGCTTTAGGGCCAAGGCCAGTAAAGCTGCCATGGCGCAAAGCCTGATCAAGAAGCTGGATAAATTGGAGCGGATCGAGGATTCCGAACTGGAAAGACCAAACATGCGTATCAATTTCCGGGTAGACAAAACGCCGGGAAGAGTGTTGGTCGAATTAAAAGATGTCTCCAAGTCTTTTGGCGATAACGTGATCATCGAACATGGTTCAGCCGAGATAGACCGCGGAGATAAAATTGCGCTAATCGGTGCCAACGGAAAAGGAAAATCCACCCTGCTTCGCGTGATTGCTGGTGTCGAAACTTTTAACGGAGAAAGAAAATGGGGTCATAACGTGGAAGAAAGCTTTTATGCCCAACATCAATTGGAGGCTTTGAATCTCAACAATACAATTTTGGATGAGATGAAAGAATGCGGGAGCCAGATGACCGAGCTCGAGTTGCGGTCTTTACTGGGTTGCTTTCTTTTCAGTGGTGATGACTCTGACAAGACCATCAGGATATTAAGTGGGGGCGAAAAAGCAAGGGTAGCGCTGGCAAAGACCATCATCAGCAAAGCCAATTTTTTAATGCTCGATGAGCCGACCAACCACCTCGACATGCATAGCTGTGACCTGCTGATAGAAGCTTTGAATAAATATGAAGGCACTATCATCCTGGTAAGCCATGACCGTTATTTTGTTTCCAAAACCGCTAATAAGATCTGGGAGATTGTAGATCATGAAATAAAAGAATTCAAGGGCGGTTACGAAGAATATGTTGCATGGAAAGAGAGAATGGCAAGAGCTCAGAAATCCGAAGCCGTAACTTCACAGAAGTCTGAAAGTAAAAAGTTAGAAAAAAATACGAAACCCGAGAAAAGCGACTCCAAAGTGAGTTTGAACAAACCAACAGCGGTAACTGTGCAGCACGGTTCAGGGCCTATCAACAAGGAGGTCAAGAAAGAACTGCAGAGGCAGCAAAAGATATTTCAGCAACTCGAAGAAAAGATCGCGGCCCTGAACAGGCAGAAAAAAGAGTTGGAAGCTTCATTGATTGACCCTTCGACTTATTCTGATAAAGCGAAGTTTCTGCAGGCGGAGACAGCATTTAAAAAGGCAGAACAGGAACTCGGATTATTGAACCGCCAATATGAAGAAGTATTTGAAAAGATCATGAAGTTAGAAAATCAGTAATCGCTATGGTTAGTGTGACACTAACCATAGCGGCTCTATAATATTCTCCTGGAACGATCAGCCATTCATTGCCTTTACAAAATCGCTTACCAGGTAACTGATCAGTTTGCCACTGGTAGCATCTGTGCGGCCGTCGGATAACCTGGTGGCCCCTTCACAAATATGTAGGTAGGCGGGTTTGATAACAGCTGCAGCAAAAGAAACAAATTGCCGGGCGTGGACAGGTTGAATACCGACAGGAGTCATGGCACTGCTCAGCGTGTTCTGGACGCCATCCAGGTCAATATCCAAACCTGTTAATGTATCTTCCGTAAATTCAGTAGCATGCGCGATGGATTGCCGAAACGTTCTTTTTTCATGAATAAAAATATCTTCAAACGTGATGCAGTCAATGAACGGGTTGTTGACTATATCCACCCAGACATTTTGCTGAATATAATTTTCATGTAAACCGATCACGCAATATTTCTGGAGATAACCATCCTCTTCAGCATAACGGAAAGCATTACCACTATGTCTTCCTTCCATGGCGCGGTAATCAGCATGAGCATCCAGGTTGATACAATTCACCTGGGCCAGCGGCGTCACCCCTGCCTTATGCCATCCCTTGGCTGTTCCTTTGATAAGCGGGTAAGAGTTATTATGCCCGCCTCCGATTACGACCGGTATTTTTTTATTCTCGGCGATCATTTTCATTAATCGCTCTACTTCTTCGTCTATCGTGTTCACAGCGTGACGGTAAGCTTCTATCTTTTCTTCTTCCCCTTTTGCCGTGGTGTCGATCAAATACTGTATGTCACCGAAATCGAAATGACCCAGCAGGAGGATTTCGGCTCCGTCGAGAAAATCATTGCTTTGAACATTCAGAAAACTTTGAAGAAACGGGATCCATAACGTGTCGGCACCACCCAGGCCATAGTTCCCTTTGGCACCAAGGTCTTCAGGAACTCCTACCAGCACAAATTTCGCGGTCGTTGAAGCAAGCGATTTTTCAATCTCATTATTATCTATCAATACCTGCATTCTTTCTCCCAGCTTGGTCTCAAAACGGCGTAGCCGGGTCAGCGACAATATGTCCTGCTTGTTATAGGTCTTCAGGTGGCTAATTGTCCTCGCCTTCTGTTCGGCTGGTTGAATTTTAGCTTCTAAGTTTTCCATGATAAAATTTATTCTTGACTAAAGCTATGTCATTATTTTATTCCAACCGCATCAATATATTCTTAAAATCTTCCCGCCTCTTCCATGGTATTTTCTTAGATCCGAAATCCAAAATAGCGAAATCCGAAAATAAAATTGATAGGCTGTTACCATTATTTCGGATTTCGTAATTAAAAAATTCGGGTTTCCTCAGGTGGCTATTTTTTCATTGACGATTTTTACAATCTCTGCTTCCATAGCAACCGCATTGTTCTCGATCTCCTTCCCTCTTGAAATAATATCCTGAACAAAACTTTTATCATCGTATCCCGAAGCATTGATGCGCACATTCATGAACGCACCCATTACCGCGCTTCTTGCACACAAAGCCCCTACCCCAACGTCGGAAACGGAGTTGGGATTACCAGTCTCAGCCATTGCCTTTATTATCTCCATGCTATTGTAAGAGGCCTGCATTACTTTGAATGGAATCTCGATGGCATTCCGGGTGGCATTCTGTATAGCTTGTTTACGTACTGACTTTTCCTGTTCCGTGCCTTTGGGAAGCCCCATTGCATGCATGATCTGGTTGAATGCTTTGGTGTCGGCGTCTACCAGTTTCAACAGTTCATCCTTGTATTGCTGGCCGGCCTCCGCCCATTTACTGAATTCTTCCCATCGTTCATCCCATCCTTTTTTATGCGAGGAAAGGTTAGCTACCATCGCCGCCAGCGAAACACCCAATGATCCAACATAGGCGGCTATCGAACCGCCACCTGGCGCCGGGCTTTCACTGGCGGTTTCATCGGCAAATTCGTTCAATTTCATATTCACCAGTTTACTATCTGCCTGCGATCGCAACCTGTATTCAATGATTTTCTCTTCCGGCTTAAAAGGATACAGTTCATCCAATCCCATTGATTTCACGGCAATCTTTGTCAATTCCCTTTCCGATACGCCCGTTGATCGTTTTTGCTTTCTTAAAAAATATTTACCTGCATCCAGCATGGACTTCAGGGGTATCAGTCCCACCAGTTCGCTCCCGGTGACCCGTATCCCCCGCGTTTCTGCTTTCCTGCAAACTTCATCGAAAGCAATGTGGACAGGCGTTATATTGATATTGGTAAGATTGATGCTGATCTGAGCTATCCCGTACTCCTCGATATACCAACCAATCGCTTTCACGGATTTTAAACTGCCTGGCACTGTTTTTTCCACCTCATTTTCATCCTTAATTTTTCTTCCTGCTTCGCGTACGTCAAAAGCGATAGCGTTAGCTCTTCTTGTTGAAGTTGTATTGAGATTAACGTTGTAGGCTACCAGGAAATCCCTGGCGCCGACCACGGTGCCGCCGCGTTTAGGATCAAATTCAGCGGGACCAAAATCAGGTTGCCATTGTGGTTCTTTAATTTTTTTGAAAAAACCTTCATACTCGCCGGCTCTTATCACTGACAGGTTGTTTCGGCTTTTATCAGGTTGCGCCGCTTCGTACAAGTAGACGGGAAGTTTTAATTCATCGCCGACCCGCTTGGCTAATTGTTGCGCATAAGCCGCGGTTTCTTCCATTGATATATCAGCGATCGGTATTAATGGGCAAACATCGGTGGCGCCCATCCTGGGATGAGCTCCTTTATGCCTGCTCATGTCGATTAATTCACCCGCCTTCTTTATCGCTAAAAATGCAGCGTCAACCACGGCCTTTGGTTCTCCAACAAATGTAACCACGGTCCGGTTTGTAGCTTTGCCAGGGTCGACGTTCAATAACCTTACACCCTCAACTGATTCGATCTGGTCCGTTATCTGTTTGATGATATTCATATCATTTCCCTCACTGAAATTGGGAACGCATTCAATTAGCTGCTGCATGTCTATTTAGTTTAACTGATTCAAATATGAATCGAGCCGCTAAGATATTGTTTGCGCTGTAATTCTGGTGTCGGATGCCAGGTGTCAGGTGCCGGACTTAAGATTTAAAACTTAAAATCTGCAGGCAGGCTTACAACTTTTTTATAAATTAGCGATGGAAATTCCATTAAACCCAAACAACTGTCTATGTCAATTCACAAACTGGTTTTCATCTCCACTATTCTTATCGTTTGCAATTCTTTTGTTTCGGCCAATGATTCTCTTCCCTGGAAAAAAAATATTGTCTACTCGTTGAATGCCGGTTATACCATTAATACCGTCTATGGTTCGATGCATGACAAGGACCAGAAAGAAAACTACCAGGCAGGTCTTGGTGAGATTAAAATGACCAACAAAGGAGGCATATCAATCAATTTCCGAATAGCCCGCCGAATCTCAGATGCGGCTTATTTCAAAACAGGGGTCAGCTTCTTATATCGCCAGGTCAATCCGCAAGACAATACAATTAATGTATACCGCGATGAATTAAGTACAGGTTATCTGTCCTTTCCACTTCTCGCAGGTGTTAAGGCATCCCCGGGTAATGGACCGTTCGGCTTTTTCCTGGAATTTGGGCCTTTATTTAATGTCAGGCTCTTCGATAATTCCATGATCGGCCCCGACAGGAGCGATTTCAAAACTCATTTGGCATCCGTCAGCCTTTGCCCCGCTGGAGGGATAAGCTGCTCATTCCCCCATTCTACACTAATGCTGCAGTATACATTGGTGTACGATGTTACCAATGCCTATACTGAATACCTGTACTGGACTTCATCGGAACCGAGGAAGCCATTCTCCTATAAATACAAAACTCATTGTTTTTCTTTTGGCTTTCAATGGCACCCGTTTTGACAGAGCAAGGTGTCGGTTGTCAGGTATCGGCTATTCGAATGTTTTACTTAAAACTTTTCACTTTTGCAGGCTGCCGGTTGGAAATTTTCCAATGCCGATGGGAAAAGCGTTTCAAGAATCGCATTTGACTGATTATACCTTGCTCTTGCAAACGCCGCAAGATCTACTGCTGGATCTGCCGGCATCCTTAATCATTAATCATCGAAAACCTTTTTTATGGAAAAAAACGGATCCAACAACAATCCGCGGCGTCAATTCCTGGGCGCAATCGCCAGCGGGGCAGCTGCTCTCGGTTTATCGTCTGTCATTTCTCCACTTTCAGCACACGCAAAAACAAATTTTTCACACGGCAATGGTGATCCTGAACAATGGTTTAACCAGGTAAAGGGCAAGCACCGTATTGTATTTGACGTGCCTCATCCCAACGATATCTTTCCTTTTGCATGGCCCCGGATATTCCTGGCTACGAATGCAGCGACCGGTACGGCAGAAAAAGATTGCAGTATTGTCGTGGTGTTGCGACATACAGCCGTCGCATATGCCATGGAAGACCGGTTATGGTCCAAATACAAATTTGGGGAAACATTCAAAGCAGATGACCCCAAAACAAAAAAACCGGCTACCCGTAATCCTTTCTGGAAGCCCGCGCAGGGGGATTTTAATATTCCCGGTGTAGGTGTTGTACCCATTGGCATTAATGAACTCCAGGATAGCGGCGTGTTGTTCTGTGTATGCGACATGGCACTTACAGTTTATAGTGCCGCCATAGCGCAAGCGATGAACCTGGATGCAGCCGAGGTAAAAAAGGATTGGATCAGCGGAATTCTTCCGAACGTTCAAATAATGCCAGCCGGTATCTGGGCCATTAACCGCGCCCAGGAACATGGCTGCACATATTGTTTTGCAGGATAATTAGCAGTTGAGGTTTAATTGTTGCCACGTCTGCCTGAATGTATACTCGTCAACCATCGGTCATTCAGGCAGGCGTGGCATTGTTTTAAAAGCGAGTGATGATCACGGAGAGCAACCGGGCTTTTACAAAACGTGACACTACTTAAAAATCATTTCCACGAATCATAATAACTTCGGGAAGCTATGACAACCGGTGAATCCAATGGCTCCCCTTCCCATGCAGAGCCCATACTTGCAGTGCCTAATGTAATGAACACCGTTCAGTACTGGCATGAAGTGCTGGGCTTTCCCGACAAATGGACCTGGGGCGAACCTCCCAACTACGGAGGCGTTGCCTGGCATGGCGCTTTTATACAGTTCTCACAGGATCCTGCACTCGCGGCGGTCTCCAGGGGCAACTCAATTTTTATAAGGGTAAAAAACCTCGAAGCGATGTATGCCTTCCATCAAAAGCAACATGCCGAAATAGTCGAACCCCTGGAAAATAAACCCTGGGGAATGGCGGGATACACTGTTCGCGAGATCAACGGTTATTATATTGTTTTTGCCGGTGCCACGATTTCGGACAAACATCAACAGTCAGAGGAATTACCGTCCACTATAAAAATCATTCCCAGGACACCTTCAATAAAGGAGTACAAACTACTCGCAACCTCCGTTAACTGGACTTTATTTTTGGATGAACCGGTCGTAGAAAAATTGCTTCAGGCGCCATTATTTGCAGTTGTGGCAGAAGACACATCCTGCCATCAGGTAGTAGGCTGTGCATTGCTGCTTGGCGATCATGCGAGTTTTTATTATGTAAAAGACGTCATCGTGGATCCAGGCTGGCAATCCAAACATGTAGGAACTGCTCTCATGAAAGCACTCATGGATTGGTTGAATGCGAATGGTGCAGTCAATGGATTTGTGACTCTCATTACCGGGGAAACCCTGGCCTCATTTTATCAGCAATTTGGATTTGCGCCGGCATTCGGAATGGTGACGCATATTCGGCCAAAAAAAAGTTGAACCATTTAAAACAAAATGAACCGGGATCTTCAACTGTTATGAATAAGCTTCCTTGGATATTAATCGTAGTTTTATCACGGGTATGATTATTTTATTACTGCCCGACAACTCTCCCCCTGCGATAAGACTGAATGAACAACATGGCCCTTCCTTTGTTGACCTGGCTGGCTTATCATTGATATTGCTGAGTTGGCTTGTGGCATGCGCCGTAGTTATTTACCGTTGGCGAAGAGTGACCGGCAAATTTGGTTCTGTAAACGCTTATTTAGCAGTCGTTCTTTATTTGCTTTCGCTTTCAGGCATCGGGGTTGCCCTGGCAATTCCAGCCGATTTATTGCTATGGTCCTCTGCCATTGCTGCTTTCCTCATAAATATCGCATTGGTGATCGCCGCTTTTACCGGGTAATTGGTTAATCCATTAATTTGTTAAGTCGTTTGAACCAGTCCACCAATGATCGTTTGACAAATAACGATAGCCTTTAAAAAATTGTATTGATACCTACCTGGAATATCTTCGACTCTTTTGCTATGCCGTAGCTAAATGTCAGCGATAGTGCATTGAAAGGTGCAAACAGGAAAGCCGGGCCATAACTGGTATGAAGAGTAGTTGAATTTTCACCTGGCATCCAAACCCTGCCATCATCAAAGAATAACATAAACCCGGCTTTAGCATTCAACCAATGCGTTCTTATATTGGTTATGTAGCGCAGCTCATTGTTATTAAAGAAAGCGGATTGGCCCCAAAACCGTTGCCACCTGTAGCCACGTAAATTGATAGCTCCACCAATAACCGAGTGCTCGTAGAATCTTGCCGAATACAATACTGCATCTTTGCAAAGGATTGTTGTACCGCCTGCATGGACCGCCACTGAAAATTTTCCGCCAAGTGGAAGATAAAATTGCAGCTTCGCCAGGTATTTTTGAAAGTATTCACCCCTCGTAATGTTCCTGAATACAGAAGCATTCGTCAGGAAAGAAATACCGCGTGTCGGTACTAGCGAATCGTTCACATTCAAAAAACTGTATGACGCCTGTATACCGGCATAGTTGTTATTTTCGAATGCAGTTCTATCCTCACGGAAAAGCGCTGTGACATAACGATCCTTATCGTCAATGATCTTCACACACTGGAAAAAGCCGCCGATAGAGACAGTGCTTCTTCCAAATTGCCGGTTGATGCCTGCAGAAGCATACCATTCTCTTGTACGCAACTGGTAAAAATTACGGTGATAGACAGGGATCATGGTCTCATTGCCAAGACCAAAGAAGTTTGTCCAGCGGATAGCGTCAAAATTTCCGTTTAAAGAAAGATTCCAGTGATGGATAAGGTTAGGAAATTCTCCCGTATATCCCAGGCTGACAGATTTTTGGGAAAGCGAATAATGCAAGTCGATGAAATGCCTGGCGGCAAAAGGGAGTCGTTTCCATTTATACCGGAGGATTTTATAACCGATGCCAACATATACCTGGTCCTCGTCGGTAAATGAGATCGATGGCATAAGCCCGCGCTTGTTGATCTCGTGGCCGTAATAATTAAATACATGAATAGTTGTATCCGATGAAAGATGAAGCCGTGTACGGTTCACCTGCAGTGAATTGTCTTTATTGTCGTAGATAAAGATCTTCCCACTACCCGGCTCCTGGATAATAGAATCCCTATCCGGGCCGCCAATGATGCTTACCTGGATATCCGTATGTTTTCTAACATCGTAAACATCATTACCGTCGATTCCAAAAAGCCGGATCTTTTTTGTTTCACCTGCTTTAAAAGCCCGCGAATAAAATGCATCTTCTTTTCTTTGACCATTGCCATCCAAAGCAAACACCTTTATCACGAGATATCCCGCATCGTTTGTCCTGATTTCAAAATATTCATTCTTTTTGCTTCCGATGATCTCGACGTTTCTTGCGAGGAACTGATAATACTGGGTTGCATATTTCACAAGATGAGAACGGCGGGATTTTAACTTGTCTGTTAACTCCTTTCCTGAAACAGCTACTATTTCGGGTGGCAACTGTGCAATAGATTGCTCAATTGCTTCATCGGTCAACGAATGCTGAAGATCCTTTGCAGCCCTGTTCCAATCTTCCAGCGACAGCCCGTTGGTAAAAAATGGGTCTATATTCCTTTCTTCATAATTGAGACGTGAAATGTCCTTGTTGTCATAGTCGAAATTCAGCATGTACCCATTTCCAATAGCAGACAGCATCTTGTCGATCAGGAAACCATTATGAGTATAAAAAACCTGGTCGCGGTCTCGCGGCACAGGTTTATAGATCGATTCTCCACTGATTTTTACCTTTCCCCATTTCCACTGGTCTTCGTGCCTGTCCCAGTCAGCCAGCAGCATATCGAATAATCTCGCTTTCGCAAACGCATACTGGTCGGCGCGGTTATCGTTATCCTCTTTTAATTTTTCAACAACTTCATCTGTACTGAAAAAATCATTGAAATTGCCCAGGTTGTCAGCTTCGCTCCAATCACAACTCAACCGTTGTTCAATCATATAAAGATCATCGCCATATTTTTCATTCAATGAGTCGAGTGCCGGTTGCTTTGGCAAATAAACGAGGCGCGGCTCTGTGTGATAAATGCCCGCGTGTTGTTCCATTACCGGTAATGCGAAAGCTCCGTAAGGGTGCGACATCGAAACGCCATCCTGGATCAGGTGCGCGACAAACGTGCCCTTATATGGTTTTGGCACGACATCATTCCTGGATTTGTTGATGGATCGCAATGCATATTCTTTTCCATTGGCGGATTTCAGTTTTAACCCTTTTGTTTCATTACCGCCGTTTGTTTCGGATGGTTTCAGTCCTCCATCTATTTTATCGAGCCATAAGTAGGGAACTTGCACAGGGGTTGACCATTCAACCCGGCGGTTGCGGCCCCAAAGCTTTTGAAAAGATCGCGGCTTTTTATATTCCGGACCTGCAGTCACCAGTTTTAAAGATGCGTTTCCGGTGGTTTTATCCTGGGCGAAACAGTGGCTGGTTAAAACCGTGAATGATAAGACTAAGCATGAACAGGTTAGGCGCTTCATTTATACAGGGAAGTTTGCAAAGTGAGTGCCAAGGCGGAGGTTCCATTTTCCTAAGGTTTTTCTGTCTATTGGCCATCTAAAACGCATTTTAAATGGCGCAGTGGGTAAAAACTTTCTCATCCCACATTAAAACGGGTTATTTACCTTACATCCCTTAAGTAATAACATGAACCGGTTAATCGTTTTGGCCCTGTATTTAACAGTCAATTTTAGTGCCTGTCGTTCACAACCGCCTGCCATATCATCGACAACTCCCAGGGAAGCAGCCGTTAATTTCTTAGGCAGTCTTTCAGCCAATCAAAAAAAACAGGCTCAGTTCCTCTTCAGCGACGATGAACGATATAACTGGCATTTCATTCCTAAAAGCCGTAAAGGCATTCCTCTAAAAGATCTGAATGCGGCTCAACGCAATACCGCTTTTTCCTTGTTGCGTATGACAATGAGCGATACGGGTTATCGCAAAGCAACCGCGATCATTGAATTGGAAGATATTTTACGTGAATCAGAAAATCGCCCTGTCGGCGACGAATACCGTGATAAAGGCAAGTATTATTTTTCAATCTTTGGTGATCCCGCTGTTGATTCGATCTGGGGATGGAGACTGGAAGGGCATCATGTCTCGCTAAACTTCAGTTCTGAAAATAACAGGCTCATTTCAGGTACACCAGGTTTTTTAGGTACCAACCCGGCTATTGTTTTATCAGGTCCTGAAAAAGGAAGACAGATCCTGCAGGATGAAACGGTGCTTGGTCTTTCATTGATCCAATCCCTGGACGAACAACAAAAGAAGAAAGCCATAATCAGTAGTGAGGCGCCAGGAGATATTATTACGAGTAATTCACGCAAGGCGATGATCAATGATCCGAAGGGGATCCTTTACGGGGAATTGAACAGTACACAACAACGGTTGTTCATGCAACTGCTAAGTATCTATATTCATCGCTACACTAATTTGCTGGCAAAAATTATGATGAATGAGATTGAAACTGCGGGATTGAACAATCTTCGTTTTGCCTGGGCAGGTGACCAGCAAACGGGCGTTGGCCATCCGAATTATTACCGCATCCAGGGACCCACACTGATTATCGAATATGATAACACCCAGAATAACGCAAATCATGTTCATACCGTCCTACGTGATCTGAAAAATGATTTTGGCGGTGATGAGTTACTGGAGCATTATAATAACTCAAGGCATCAATAGGATTTATAGTTTGATCTGGTCTACACCTACCCCGAACAGTTTCATTGCAATCTTATCCAGATCTTCTTTGTTCCCTTTCAAATGTATGGTCCGATGCATGTGATAAAGTGTTTTCCCCGGAGCCAGCGCCGCTGCAGGGGATGAACTTTCCACCTCGTAAAATTTTCCCATTTGCTTGCCGTCAATAGGTCCATCGTTATAAGAATTAACCGCATCTCCCCTGAATGGATTGTCCTGTATCTTCCATAGCGAGTTGACATAATCAACTACGCCTTCATGCAGGCTGAATTGAGCTACGGTTAACACATTGTTGGTAGCATCATAACTTCCCGCCAACGGCAGTGCCCTTTTGGGCGAGATACCGATCTTGCTTCGATGACTGGCATCGGCCTTAAACAAGATCAGGCCATTATTTATCTTCAACCTGTCGGCAGGCACTTTTCCGAAATAATCATCAGTGACTATCGGTCCGAGCCTGGCTGTATCACCGTCTTTCACATAGGGTACAGCGACAGTTGTTTTTTCTGAAGCGTTCATCATGCTCAATATCCATATTGAAAGCATGCCCGTTTTTTTATCCCATGTTGTCGCTCCTGTATTAGTAATGAAATTACCTGATTCGAAAGCTACTACCTGCACGGCCGGGGGAACTGAAATTCCAAGTGCACTGTCGATCGCCTGCCGGTTCAGTAAATGAATGTCGCGCTGTACCCGGACATCAAACCTGTTGCCCGAATAATTTTCAAGATGTATTTCTTTTTCAAACTTCGCTTCCCTGTCGTCAGCAGATACCAGATTAAAGGGTTCCGAATCTATTTCTTTTGGGACAAACCAGTTGTCGAACTTAAACTCCACTCCTTTTTTGAAATAGATGGAAAATTGTCCACCCTCCGGGCCCAACCAGAATCGTTCTTCGCCGCCGAATGCGTTGATATGTTCAGCAGGTTTACCAGAAGCAATCAGTTCATGATTGATCCAGCCGAAACTCAAGCCCTTCTCCCCTTCCGTGGTACTGGTCATCACTCTTCCCTGGTAAGCCGGTGCAATGATCACCTGTGCTCCACCACTGTCGCCCAGTACAACCAGGTCCTTGTGATATTGCCGGAGAAATTGAAGATCGTCTCCAAAACTTCTTTTCACAGAGAAATCCCCAGCATCTTTTTTTGCTTCCACAGTATCAGAATTATTGCATGAAATAATGGTACAGGTAAGGAGAATAAATAAAATCCGGCTCATATGGAATTGTTGACGTATTGATCTAAAGATAAACCGGATTATCATAACTTTAGTTAAAACGCGTTGGCCGTATGCGAAAAATAATTCTCGGTCTGGCGGTGAGCCTCGATGGGTATATCGAAGGACCCAATGGTGAGATCGACTGGTGCTTTACCGACCAGGACTATGGTCTGAGTGATTTCTTCAAACGCATCGACACTGTATTCATGGGACGAAAATCGTATGAACTTGTCCTTACCATGGGTGAAGCGGCGACCGCCGGTTTTCCAAAAATGAATGAATATGTTTTCTCCAAAACACTTACTGGGGCAAAAGGTGATATCATTATCGTCAGTGGTGATTTGAAAAGAGAGGTCGAAAAGATCAGGAATAAAAAAGGTAAAGATATCTGGCTATTTGGTGGGGCAAGTTTGATCTCTTCTTTTGCCAATGCGAATTTGATCGATGAGTACTGGCTATCTGTTCACCCGGTGATCCTGGGTGGCGGAAAACCATTATTTGAAAATGTAAAGAACAGGATTGCTTTAAAGCTGGTTGATTCCAAAACGTATTCCAGCGGCTTGATTTCGCTTACCTATTGTCGTAAGGAATCAGGCTAAATAGATCGAACCTTGTCATTCCAGTCTCACCATAGTCCCAACAAGCCCTCTGCCTCCCTGTTCATGGCATGCGCAACCATAATCATAACTGTCATTACTGTTTACCCGGGTGATCGTGATGCTGTATACATGCCTGTTCCATTTTCTTTTTGCCTTGCTGTTTGACCATACTTGAGTAAGCCGGTATTCACATTCAGCGGTCCATCTGATCTTAAACTTTGTAAGTATCTTATCCGTTTTGTCATACTCCTTCTGCCTGTTTCCCCTCCTTGTGACTTCAATGATATGACCGGCACTGTCGCGGTAAGCGAACCTGCCTGTTTTGAAGTCACCGCAACCAACATTGCCTGTTTGAGCGGAACAGGTTATTCCGAGCGAAGCGAAGGAAACTACAAACGCTAATAAAGAGAGAAAAAATATCTTTTTCATATGAAGCTCCCTTGTATCATTACTTTATCGACCAGGTTGGACCCAAATGCGTAGGGCAAATAGGCCAATGAAGGGATTGGTTTTGTAAAAATCAGGTTTGCTTTCTTGCCGACGGTGATACTTCCCACCTCTCTCTCCACTCCCATGGCATAAGCGCCATTAATGGTGGCCGCATTGATGGCTTCTTCAGGAGACATCTTCATTTGGATACAGCTCATGGCGATCACAAGGTTCATATTGCCTGATGGCGAAGACCCGGGATTATAATCGCTGGCCAGCGCAACCGCGCATCCCGCGTCGATTAGTTTCCTCGCGGGCTGGAAAGGCATGCGTAAAAAGAATGCCGCGGTTGGAAGAAGCGTTCCTATTGTATCTGAGTCTGCCAGCATATTGATGGTCTCTTCATTCATTGTCTCCAGGTGATCCACCGAAACCGCACCGAGCTTCACTCCCAACTGCACACCACCAGATAAACTAAGCTGGTTGGCATGTATCTTTGGTTTCAGACCGTAGCGAATACCCGCTTTACAGATAGTTTCTGTTTCCTCCGGTGAAAAGAAACCATTTTCACAAAAAACATCAATGTAATCGGCCAGCTTTTCATGGGCAATTACGGGAAGCATTTGCTCAATGATAAGATCAATATATCCCTGGTGATTGTCTTTATATTCCAAAGGATAAGCGTGAGCACCCAGGAATGTTGCTTTGATGGACACGTGTGATTTTTCTTTTAGCTTTTTGATCACCCGCAACATTTTCAATTCACCTTCCACGCTGAGACCATAACCGCTTTTTATTTCAACGGCACCCGTGCCCAGTTTACTTATTTCATCCAGGCGATCACAGGCAAGATGGAACAATTCGTATTCGGAAATCTCGTTCAATTTTTTTGCAGAATTGAGAATGCCACCGCCCTTTGCCGCGATCTCCGCGTAGCTCGCTCCTTTTATTTTATCAATGAATTCCGTTTCCCTGCTACCCGGAAACACGAGATGGGTATGTGAATCGCACCAAGTGGGTAAAACGATCTGTCCTTTTGCATCAACCTGGCGGCTGAAATCTGAATTCCGGTATACAAAATCATACATTCTTCCGTAAGCGGCGATTGATTCATCCTGTAGTATCAGGAAAGCATCGTCGATCGTAGAAAGCTTGGCCATTTGCTTTCCTTTCAGCAGGAAATTATCATCCCTGACCCCGGCAAGCAGCTTGATATTTTTAATAAGTGTAGATGCCATAAAAATCAGAAATATCTCACGCCATCCCGTCAAACGGCGGGACAAGGGC
>Ga0066652_100000152_pt1 | contig 38672 bp, 58 predicted proteins | sample GraSoiAngelo_101_FD_71413 | JGI IMG/M metagenome (GOLD analysis project Ga0066652, IMG submission 71413) | Grasslands soil microbial communities from the Angelo Coastal Reserve, California, USA - 14_0903_02_30cm | ecosystem: Environmental > Terrestrial > Soil > Grasslands | place: USA... | reverse complement strand
TTTGTAGAAATATCTTTTACGCGGTCAATTGAGGTGTAAACAGCGTGTTTAATAACGGCTGTACGTTTGCTTGTGTCAAGGTCTTTAAACTCTAAAGCAATCCCGGCAGATTTCTCCATTTTGTAGAAAGGTTTTGTAAAACTATTTTTAATATGTAGGAATAATTAACAAGTGTTAATAATGTGACATTGTAGTTATTTGTAATTAGGGTACATTTGGCTATGATTGAAATATTTCAACACTTTGAAATGTCTACTCTGAGAGAATGCTTAAACAATTTAGCAGATGATAATTATAAAATCATTTCTGTTATGTTTATACATACCGGCGAATATAGCATACCCCATTATCAAATTATAGTAAAAAAACAAAATGGCAAACAAGTATAATAACTGCACATCAATCAGGTTTGATGAAGAAATTAAACCGTGGCTTTACCAGAAGATGCAAGCTGAAAACAGATCATTAGGCAATCTTGTTAACACTATTCTCAAGCAGGAAAAGGAGCGGGAAGATGCAAGGCCAAAGATTGAAACTATTGATGATATAAGAGTATATTTAAAAGATCTTCATGCTTAAACATTCGCACCATGAACGGAAGAGAAGACGCCAAACAAACCTTAGCCGCAATCAGAAAGGTTATGAATGCAGCTAAACGGCAGCCTAAAACAGACCCGCTTCACGAAACGGCTTGCCTGTCCATCAATGACGTGCTTTCCTGCTGTCATATTGAAGACGCTGCGGCAGGGATATTATATTTACACATTGAAGCGCTGGAAGATTTGGCAAAGGAAAAAACAGGGTTATGATAAAAGCGAACGAATTGCGTTTAGGTAATAAAATTCAGGTCAACGGTTTACACGGAGATTTGTTTATGACTGTTTCAGCTATAACAGGTAAAGGCACTTTGAATGAAAACAAAAGAGTTATTTTTTTTGAAGAAGATAAAGAACAGGTAGGAGAATTTTTAGAACATTGTTATAGTATCCCCCTCACGCCTGATATATTGGAGAAATGCGGATTTGATATTGATCTTAATAATTTCAATTGGAACGCATTTAAGGAATTTGAAAATAACGGTTTTTCACAGTATGTTACTTTAAGATTTAATGAAAAAAGGGGGTGGTTTTTTAATCATGCAGCTTCACCCGTTAAACACGTTCACCAATTGCAAAACCTTTACTTCGCTTTAACCGGTGAAGAACTTGAAATAAACTTATGACAAATACAATATCATACTATGAAGACAAGGCAAGATTCGATGTATATAAAACAGTGCAATCCGGGTTTATTAAAATGCTAATCAAAAAAGATAATAAGCCATATAAAATTCAAATATTTTATCCCGATTCTAATAACTGGATATTGATGAAACCAGGACAGATAAACTTATGACAACTGAACATTTAAAAGCCAGCATAATTGATTGCTTCAAAGAGAAGGAAACGGAATTGCTGTTGTGTTGTGTAATGGTTGAGTCATACCATCAACACATTTATATTTCTTTTAATGATCCGGATTACATAACAGCCGTATATGAACCTAATTCAAGAAGGTTTACTCAATTGGTATATGGTTCATTAAAGATTGAATTATGATAGGCAACCAAAACGGATTCAATACTTATGAATTTAAGTACAATGGGATATATTTAAGCTATCATACCAAAAAGATAATCCTGCCTGAAGACATAGAGAACATTAAACGGTTGCTGATTGAATTATTTAATAAATAAAGTTATGACTACGCAATCAAGACTAACATTAATTAAGGAGCGGATGGAGTGTTGAAAGTGCTTTTTCTTAATGGTAAGCCATCTTTGCCTCGTAGAACTTCGCGCCCGCATACACACCTGCAATTACAAACCTCTTTGGCCGGTATTCGTCTGCCGTCATCACTTTTAACAGATCCGGGTCTTTGCATTTGGAATCCTTCAGCACCTATAATAAACGGTTTGCCGTCAGGTTGCTTCTGGTTGTCTGCTGTAATATGATCATGCCGGGTCCGATCATCACGTACACTTATCCAAATCTTATTAGTTGCTAACCCCGTTTTATCACTTCCTATCTGTTCGGCAGCATTGGCACCCTTCATCGTTTCCGTCCGGGCAATGAGCGCCGCCCTAGTTTTGGTTATATTGTCAGTGAGCATCCTATTAATTATCTCATCAAGACTTAGCTGCTGTTCTATCCCGGCTGCAACCTGTTCGCGGATAAAGTTCCTTGTCGTTTCTGTTATGTTGGTAACCGTATTAAACAAATCAACGTTAAAGAAATCAATTATAGCTTGTATAAACTCCTCATTCAACCCGATTGCACCACGCCGCTTAAATGTCAATAAGGGCTTTAGCGGCTTCCTTATACCTGCATCTTTTAGAATGTTATAGTAGGTATTTGCGCCCCATATCCTGCCGACTTCTTTATACAGGCTTCTCAATACGTTGGTCATTGGTTGCGTTGGCAGGTTGACTAAGTCCCTTGTTTCGGCATAATACTTTATTTGCGCCTGCAGGGCCCTGTAAATAGCAGGCGCGTACTTTGCTGCATAGCGTTTGTGAAATGCGTTGTAAGTTTTCCAAAGTGCATCGGCATTCATTGCAATAGCTTTAATACGTGTTCAGGTAACGTAACATTCATTCCCTCCTTATAATAGTTAATCAACATAATAAGATATGCCCTTTCCTTCAGCTTCTTTGCCTTCTGGAAGCCGCATTTGTTATCGGCTTTGGTTAAAGGCAGAACCATATCAACTACCTGCGTTGTAGTCATTTGCATTACCTAATTCATCAAGATTAATGTCAACACTTTGCGCTGCATCACTTAGCGGCTGATAACCGGATTTAACTAATATCACATCAGCGCCGGGGTCATCAACTTCGCCCCATCCAGTAGCTAAGTATAAGTCTTTTACTCTGAATGCTGGAGCGTCTGCAAACCTCTTAATAACGTCCGCTTGATTTTCCTGTAATTCAGGAATATCTGAAACATCATAGCCAACAACAGAGGTACCGCCGAAATGATTAATTAATCCTTTATTGAAGTCATCACACAAGCCACTTACAAGCGGCAAGGCTGCATTAGTATAAAGTTCTTTTAATGCAATATCGTAGTTATCGTACTTAGCGCCTTCGTCATTATTAAAAAGCTTATCGCTAACCCCGTAGTTATTACATAACCTCTTAAATGTGAACCTGGATTGCTCCAGTAACTGCATATTAGCAGGATCAACGAATAACTTTAGATAGTTCCATTTGCCGGCCAGGAAAGCTAATTTGTTTGCATTAACATTTGACCTGCCGTCAAAGGCGGATCCCAATTCCCTTAAAACATCATCCTTCATATTTCCTAACGCCTCTGAAGTGTAATCGTCCGGCTCTGTGTTGACAATAACTCCACCGGCCCCGGCATTCTTTAGTGACTGGTTAGCATAGTCTATCTGATTTTCTACGGTCTGCAATGTTCTGCCTCCTGCCTGCAATGGACTTAATCCTATCAATTCATTGCCGCTAAAGTCAAATACCGGATTAGCATATTTGCCGTGTATTATCTCATCAACTCCAAACACCTGTCGGGTATTGTAAAGCGTAAATGTATAGCCTGCTGTCCTCCTGGGCAATTCACTGGACGCAATAGGAAAGGTAAAGTTTGGCGGCATGTTATACATTTCATACACCTTGCCTGCATTTGCCGCTTCGTTAATTAGGTTCTTATACAGGTAGTAATTCCCGGTAAGTAATTTAAACAGGTAGGTAAGTTGATAGAATTCAGTCTTTGACTGGAAGTCGTTTGGATTATCTAAGAAATCCTGTAACGGGCTCCCTTCACCAGCCAGCTCCATTGCCTTTGTTTGCAGCTTCTTTAGTTCGTAAAGGTTTTGGTTAGTCGGCTTCTTCAGGCATTTGCGCTGCATGATCTTGAATTGCCGGTAACTCTTTTCATCCGTAACTATATACTCGTACACGGGCACCATTGCCGCCGTCTTCATAATCTTATTCACAATGGCATAAAGATCGTCTATTGTGGCGTAAGCGTTGATCTGGCTTGTTTGGTCTGAATACCCGTAAATAGTATAGCCCAAATTACTATTTTGGGCAACCCTGTATTGAAGCTGCTGCACAGCCTTCACGAGTGGTATTAAAGCGGATAACGCTTTTTTCTTTGATATTAAGTTTAGCACATTTATTCGCTTTTAAAAGATACCAGGCAATTAAAGCGAATATGATATGAAATAAAAGTTCAGGTAGTAAAGGTAGGAAAACATTAAATATCCCGCATTGATTTTATAACGCCGATAAATCTTTTAGGCGTTGACAGTTTGGTGAATATAGCATATCGCATTGCGTCTAAAAGGTGATCATTCATCTTTACCGGCTCTTCCTGTAGATTATCGGCTTTATCCTTTTTCCACTTGTACCCGTTTAGTTCATCCTTCAGGTTTTCACTTGTAGCCACAATATACAGCGGCATTGACTTAACCTTTAGTATGCCCGCCCATACATCTTTATCAGCCGGTTTAATATTCATCCCATATCTGTAAATTTCTTCTATGCTCTTGGGCTCTGCAGCATCGGCATATATTTCCGCCCTGCCTAAATTCATACTCTTTAGATAGTTTGCCAGTTCGGTTACCGTTAAGCCGGATCGATAAAGCAACTCCTCAACATAAATACATTCGTCATATAGCTCCACCTTAACCATTGCACAAGGAGCCGTATAACCAAAGTCAAGGCCATAGATAACATCTCCCTTGCCAGGCAACTCTTTTACCATCTTCCAGTTAGTGTAAATCAATTCCTTTGCCGCTCCACGCAATCCTAAACCGTACACCTTCCACATAAAATCATCGGGCAGGTTCTTATAAGCTTCGATATATTTTATCTGTAAAGGGGAAAGATTGTAAATGTTATCCAGGTAGGTGGAGTGAATATTTCTGCTGCCGGGACTATCTGCCATTTCATAAACCCAACTATTAAAATCTGCCGGGTTCCAGTCGGCAAATATCTTCCCTGTTGTTCTCATAGCTAATTGGTCGAATAATGTCCTGCTGATAAGGTTTGCCTCATTTACAAACATAATATCGCGGCCCGGCCCTCTGGCTTTACTTTCATCTTCTAAGCCAAAGAGTTCAATATAACTGCCATTATTGAACGTGTAAACAAAATTTGTGGCGCTCCAATTGTTATCATTCCACCTGTCAAGGCTATCCATTATTATTTTAAAGTCCCGTAAGGCACCACGCTTAATATGCGGTAAGGAATGGCTTACTATTGAAATGCGTTTATTCTTTTCGTTGGTTGCTATGCCGATAAGTAGCTGAATTATTGAATAGGTTTTGCCGGATCGGCTCCCGCCCTCATTGCAGATTATTTGAGCTTCACTTTGATAGGCCCATGCGTTACGTTGGAATACCGGAGTCGTTCTTATCTCTATATCGTTCATCCAGAATGAATTTAACAGGCTTGTCATTGCCCTCGGAGTCAGTTGAAGCAATCTTTATTATATCTTCCTCAATACCCTTGTTAATAGTCTCTATCGCTTTAGAATTGCCCATTGCGGCATTAACGTAAAGGCTTTTAATATAATCATGCAAATTGGTTCCTTGCGTCATATATTGTAATATGCCTTGTGTCAATAATCTTTCAGCCCTCATCTTTTTCCAACCTTCGCTTTTGGCTTCAGGTGTGGGTTGATTCTCTTTGGTAAATGGCTTTGGAGCATCAGGTAAAATAACGCCCCCCTTACCCGGTTTTTTCGCTCGTTTCTCGCTCGTTTTTTCTACTTCATTCCCCATTTTTTCTTTTTCTTAGCCATAAGCAAAAATAATCAAAAAGTTATTTACATAAAATTTACCTTTATTACGAATTACTTGTTGTTTCTCTTAATCGTTCAATGGGGCTGTTCATCTTTAGAGAGGGTGAGCAGCTTTTTTGCATAAATAAATGATAAACAATATTATACAAGCAGCAATTGTCTTTTATTCTCAACACATGCTTTAAGATTCGCCTTTGCTAAATCATAATAACTTTCTTTCAGTTCAAACCCGATTCCTTTGCGCTCCATCTTCACGGCCTGATAAACTTCGCTGCCAATACCCATAAAAGGAGTGAAGACAGTATCCCCTTTATTGCTATATAAATGAATAAGCCTTTCAATAGTCTCTAATTGGAGAGGGCAAATATGCTTCTCATCATTCTCTTCGCTTCCGTTTCTATAGCCCTGCAATGTCTTGCTATAATCAATATCCATCCAAACGGGGGATGCGTATTTTTGCCATAAATCTACAGGCATATCTGTATTTTTTACAGGATTGCTTCTTTCTCCATCCTTACGAAATATCATTACATAATCAGGAATACCAACACGGCTCATTGTGCTGTCTTTTTTAATCTGTTTGTGAAGTAATCCTAATGCTTTAGTGCGCTGCATTTCAATAACCGGATCTTTCCATATCGTTACCCTGGAAGCATAAACAAAGCCAGCATCTTCAAAAGCTCTTAACAATAAGCCGCTAAAATCCCGTAAGCCTATAAAGCCATGTTTACCCTTTTGAACTGGCAAATCCATACAATGAACGCAAACATTCCGGCCCTGCATCATTACCCGATGAAGTTCTTTTATCAAAAATCCAAACTGCTGCAGAAATTCTTTATAATCTTTAGAATTACCCATATCCTCTAAATAGCTGCTATATGTGTATAGTTCGGCAAATGGCGGGCTAAAGACAGATAACCCTACACTTTCATTATCCAGTTCAGTTATTAACTGCACACAATCACCACGTTTAATTTGATACCAATCATTTTTAACTTCTTTGGTATCGTAGTTTGCTGTTGCCATAAATTCATTATTCAGATTTGCGTTAATGGCTTTACTCATTTCATCTTGCATAAGTTCAAATTGTTTTTGTTTGTTATCAATAGATTGTTTCACGTTGCTCATTGTATCGGTAGTTATTAAGAATATGTTTACTTCATTCTTTTGCCCGAAGCGGTAACTTCTCCTAATGGCCTGGTATAATCCTTCAAAGCTAAAATCAAGCGAAGCAAATATCTGGTTTCGGCAATTCTGATAATTCATGCCAAATGAAGCTATTTTAGTTTTGCTGATTAATATTCTAAATTCATTATTGGCAAACCCTAAAAGATGCTTTTCCTTCCATTCGTTTGTGTCAGCACCTTTTACCTCAATAGCATCCGGCAGCATTTTTTTTAGCATTTCGCCTTCCTCATTCTGTTTGATCCATATAATAAAGTTTTCATCCGGTCTGCTGTTTACAATTTTAACAACTTCATCCAATCTTTGTTTTTTAGTTACCCTTAATTCAGCATTAAAGTTTGTCGCTGAAATTATTGCATCATTAAATAAAGATCCATTATCCCTTTTTGGTGTCTTTATCTGCCGGTCAATTAAATTAAGTGAAGGCAAGTTATAACCAGGCATTGAAAATCCTATATCATCGGGCTTATTAAGCATTATTGCCCATGTTCCTATAAATTGATAAAAAAGCTTTACTGCATGGCCTTTAAGCCTCCATTTAGCTGTTTCCCCGCCATCGTGAACAAAGTACATTGCCAGCATTTCATTACGGCTCATTACGTCTAGAAATTCGCTGTGGTTGCCTAGTTCCATTGGATCGTTTGGCGAAGGTGTAGCTGTGCAGGCAAGTTTATAAGGAGTTCGGGCAAATAAATCCAGTATTAATTTCTTTGTAGCTCCTTCAAAGTTCTTAAGAATTGAGCTTTCATCCAGTACAATACCGGCAAAGATGCTACAATCAATATTTTCAAGTTGTTCATAGTTGGTAATCTGTATTGGTGAATTACTGCCATCATACCGGCAAACATCAATATGGAACTTTGCCCCCTCTTTAATTGTTTGGCCTGATACCGCTAATGGAGCTAATATAAGTACCGGTTTGTTTGTGTGCTGATTAACTTTATGCGCCCATTCAAGCTGCATTAATGTTTTGCCTAATCCACAATCAGCGAATATTGCGTATTTACCAGCCTTTAATGCCCGCCTGACAATGAACTTCTGAAAGGGAAACATAAACTTATTTAATTCAGATTCAGCAATATCAAATCCCGAAAGGATAATTGATTTTTGCTTAGTTTCAAGGAATTGTTTATAATCTTCATTCATATTGTTGTTTTTATTGTTTAATTAATTATAAGCCAGTCTATTTAAATTTGATTTAATTTTCTTCAAAGCTTCTGCAGGACCGTTAGCTGCAATCGTAAAGTATCTTCTTTTACCTTTAGTGAATAAGCAAATTTTGTAAATTGTCATGCTGTAAAAATATGTATCATAAACAACATTGCAAAATTGTTTGCAAAAAATATAAATAAATATTTGGATTGTATTATTTATTCACTTTACATTTGTATGGAAATCAAAAACGATGGTACTAAAAGAAAATATTTACGAGCTTATTAATAACACGCAAACCCGATTGGCATTAGCTATGGAATTGAATTGCACCGAGCAAACAATTAAAAACTATATAGCTACAAAAAGCGAGCAGCTTACTTTAGCTTCAGCATTGAAGGTTATAAAGCTTCGTACCGGTTTAAAAGAATCTCAGTTATTAACAGAAGAAAAAGCAATAGCATGAACGATAATTTCCTTTCTGAGGTTATGCTGGTTCCCGAAGAGCCAAAGCCGGTAATTACCGAAGATGATAAGCTGAACGCATGGCTTGATGTATTCATGCAACAATTCTTATCATAAAAGTAACTATATGGAAAAAGAATATTATCAGGTAGTAACAAAAGACAGACAGCATTATTTTTCTGAACATTCAACTATTGATGAGTGTATTGATCAAATTAATTATTTAAAAGGCGCTAAGGATTATTACGCCGATTGGGAATATGAAATTATTCATGTAGTTGAAATAAGGACAGAGATAATAATTACTACACAACTATCATGATGCTTATAATCGCAATCATTCTGTTAATATGGCTTACCCCCTTTTTATGCTGTGTGTTGATAGATGCGCTAAGCAAGCCCGTAGAATGTGATAAAATATTCGACTGGTATCAGATTTTAAACAATAAAAATTAAATAAAATGCACAACGTAAATCTTTTCCGTTACAACATTCCTGCCGATAACCATCGTGCAGGCCGGACAGATAAATACATTAACTGTATTGCCGAATGGAACTCAGATGCTTTCTTTAGCGATGGCCGTCCGATGTGCTACGTTAATCCGGTTAACATGACTTTTTATGAAGCTGTAGCCGTTAAGGACTGGAGCGTAGCATACGAAGACATTATGCTGATCGCTGAACAGCACTTTGCCGAACTCGCCCGGATGGAAAGGATTAACCAGGCAAGGGCAATACTGGCAACTGAAGAAGTAAATACTTTGGGCTTACTTGATGGAAATCCAATTACAGAAAGAATTAATAAATTATACGAAGGCTTACCTACAATCTAACTAACCAAACAAAAAACATCACAAAATGAAAAAGACATTGCTAATCATCCTCGCCATTATTACCCTTTGCAGTTTCGGTAACAATAAACCGCATAAGATACAGCGCAGGCAGGGAATATTGATAAACACCAGCAAAGGAATTGAATTTGTCCCCTTAAATGATTGGATGGATTACACACCAAAAGCTTTTGGGGACACCGTATATCAATATAAAACTACTTGAATATGACAAACTCAAATGATACCGCATACCCATTTTATGTCAGTAGCGATCTTCAATATTTAGGATTAACCAAAAGGGAATACTTCGCAGCATTGGCAATGCAGGCTTTAATATATCATTTTGGTGTAAGACATGATGAAAATGCCTATGAATCTACAAAAGCAGCCGATGCACTTATTAACGAATTAAATAAAAAGCCATGATGATAATAAAAATATTTTTTCTTGTTTTAGGCGTCTTAACAATGATCGGGATTGTGATCCTTGCCTTTTCAATATTCTTCATTTGGGCAACAGGCGGATTCAAAGATGATAACATGTTATACGAAAAGTATTGCGAGGAAAGGGACGAGGAGAATAAAATAGACTGGAGCAAAATACAGCCATGATGAAAATATTAATCGTAAAAGGTAAAGAGGTTTTAGTTGATAATGATGTTTTTGAATGGGCGAAGGATTTTAATTGGTGTCTATGTAAGGGCTACGTTGTCAAAACTGGTTCAAAAAGATTGCATAGATTAATAATGAATGTAACCGATAGCTCTTTAACCGTTGATCATATTGATAGCAATAAGCTTAATAATTTAAGAAGCAATCTGAGAATATGCACACAAAAGCTTAATTGCTGCAACAGATCAAAAGGGGAAGGCAAATACTCCTCTTCTTTTAAAGGTGTGTTTAAAAATAAGACTATGCCAAACAGATGGTGCGCAAAAATAAAAGTTGATGGTAAGAATATTTATTTAGGAACATTCATAATGGAACCGGAAGCTGCTGAAGCTTATAATAATGCAGCAATAAAATTCTTTGGTGAATATGCGAAGGTTAATATCATTTAACTATTTCATAGGTGACAGGCTCTCAAAGAGGCGGATTCCTTTCCAGGTTTGCCGCCCTATTTTAAAAACTTTTTCTGCACCGGGCAGTAATCCCGGCAGTTCTTTTATCATTAATCTGGTGTCCCGTCATCGACAGGCGGGACAATTGCGAATGTGATGAAATTGGTAAACATAAGCGGCGAAATAACCCGTTGGGCATTAAGTTGAGATTCCGGATGCTAAAACTTATATAAGCCCTTGCAGGTTCAACTCCTGCCATTCGCACTTTTTTCATACGGATTAGCAATTATGTTTTGGGAACGTCCGGTATTTCTATACTGGACAATTTTTAAACTGATAAAATTATTATATGCTTAAAGTGCTTTCAAAACTTGCAGACGCGAGGACATACATAAAAAGCCATCCTACTAAAAAGGATGCAAAAAACAGCTTTAGTAATTACGATTATTTTAGCCCCGAACTGGTTAACGACCTTGTTTATAAAGCCTGTATTGAAACAGATACTATTTGCATATTTAATCTTAAACAGGATCAACTAAGCTATTATGGCGAGCTAACCTTTACCGACCTCGAAAGCGGTGAAAGCCTTGTAACTGTTTTAAGGACAGATAGGCCAGAGATTAAAGCCACTAACATAACTCAGCAGTTTGGCGGCATGAATACCTACACAAAGCGGTATGCCTTAATGAGCCTGTTCGATATTGAAGACAACACTATTGATTTTGACGCACAGGATAACACTAAGCAACCGGAAAAGAAACAACCGGCACAAGCTGTTAACGGTGATTATAAGCCATGGCTGAATAAAGGAACACCACAATATAGCGCCGTGATTAAAAGACTTCAGGAAGGCACCACAACCATTAAACAGGTGCAGGATCATTACAAGCTGAATAAAGATGTGCTGGCAAACCTTGAAGCCTGCATGAAGAAAGAGGAATTAATTCAAGAGACCCCCTTTTAATTATGTACGAAGAATACGCAATACTGAGAGACTATAAAAAGGTGATGGATTATAACGAAATGCAACAAGTATTGCATTATATAATACCCGACTTTGAATTTATACCTGAACCGGAAAGTGAAGAACCATTTTAATTATGAACGCATTTAGTATAAAAAAGATAGAATCCGGCTTTCAATGGCTTAGAACCGAATTTGATAACTCAGGTGAGATTCAAAGCATTGATGTATTAATACAGCGCCTGGATGCCATTAACGCCTCATTAGCGTGGGCTGGCGAACAGATGGCAGTTGCCAAGAAGCTATTAAATGAACGCAAGGAACAGGCCTATATTAACGTTATGGGTAGCTTGGAGACACAAGGCAAGAAACAATTCCCTTCGATCATTAAGGATTACGTTAATTCTAAATGCCATCAGGAAGAATATAACTATGATATGGCTGAACGGTTTTGCAGGACATTAGTTCATATCGGTGATAATATTCGCACTGCTGTTTCAGCATTAAAAGAACAAGCTAAATTATCCAGCTATGCAACTTAAACAGCCTGCATATTTTATTGAACAGATTAAAAAAAAAGATGGATCTGTAAGTCATTCGAGTCATTACAGAATTCAAAATCTTCAATGGTCTTTGCAAATGAATAAAAATATAGGTATTGAAACCATTGCCATCTTTAAAATTTACCCGCATCCGAAGCCAGCAATCGCGCATTATGATTACGATTTAAAAACAACGATAGTAGAATGAATATAGATAAAGCAGCTTTAGAATATGCTCAGAAGCACTCATCAGCGCCAGACAAAGAAACTCCTGATTGGGTAATTGCAGATTTTAAGGCCGGCGCAAAATGGTACGCAAATGAAATTGAACAGTTATTAATTGACCTGGAAGAATACTTTGATGATAGGGCAGATGCCGATTTTGATTATGAGCGAGGTTTTATCCCAAATGAAGAAATGCGATTATTAACCAGAGTACAGGAAGCACAAAAACAATTAAATGCCAATAAAGAAACCAGTTACTAAAGAAGCTAAAAAACTTATCCCGCTCCCGAAACTGTTACAAAAGGCTCAATTGGTTTTTAACGCCTTCATACGTGAAAGGGATAAAGACAAAGGCTGTATAAGCTGTGGTTCAACGGTTACTCAGGCAGGGCATTATTTCAGCGCCGGGCACCATTCTGGATTAAGATTTAATGAAATGAACACTAACGGACAATGTACAAGGTGCAATTGTTTCTTGTCCGGAAATCTTATTAATTACCGTTCAGGATTGGTAAAAAGATACGGTGAAGAAAGAGTATTAATACTTGAAAGTTGGTCTAATAAAATAAAAAAATGGAGTCGATTCGAATTAGAGATTTTGATAGAGGAATTAAATAAAGACATAAAAAAGCTATGACAAACTATTCTTACGCCACATCATTACCGCCTTACCAGGAAGGCGCAATCATAAAGAAGCGGCAACAGGATGAACTGCTTGCTTTCATTATTAAAGGCGCTAATAACCTGCTCCAGCTGGCTCAACTTACCGGCTTGCCGCAATCAACAGTTAGCGGACGCATATCAGATTTGATTGAAGAAAACAAGATTGAATATTTCGGCTTTACGGTATATGCCGACAGGAAAAGAAAAAAGATTGTTGCTATTAAGAAGCTGCCTGAAGGCACACAAAGCGAACTATTTAATTAAAGATTTATGAATAGAGAGATAAAATTCAGAGCATGGCATAAGCTAAATGAGATAATGATTTACGAAGGTTGGTCAAAAACAGTAACAGGATACGATTCTTGGCATGACAAAGCAACAATATTTGGGTACGGGGAAAGTGCCGAAATAATGCAATTCACCGGCTTAAAAGACAAAAACAATACTCCCATATATGAAGGGGATGTACTTGATTTCGGGTATCCGATGACGGATATGTATGGGGATACATATCATTCGCCACTCAAAGTAGTTATTGATTATCATGGTGGTGCATTTTGGTTTACTGGCGGGGGGTATACTGATTGTAATTGGCATTTTTATAACTCAGAAGACAGAGAAGTAATCGGCAACATATACGAACACCCACACCTATTAAAATAAATTTTTTTGCTCACACTTCCACGATTTTACACGAAAAACAATAATTAAACAAAAAACACAATAACATGCCTTACATTTTCTCAACTTCACAGATTGACCGCTGCCATCACCTATTAACGGAGCATAATTGTGACGTTAACCAGGTAGCTGATATTATGGATACCACAATCCGCAATGCTCACCAATTGATCAGAATGGTCAAACAACGGTATTCAGATAAGTACGTCAGGCCCCGGCCTTCAGAGAAGTTTAACCTGGAGAAGCGGAAAGTTTATATCAAGGATTCAAAGAAAGAAGATCATGTAAAAGTGAAGCCTATTGCTTTTACCAGACCTAAAGCGGAATATTCTAACCAGCGTTTATATGATTTGATATGATTGAAGAAAAATTATTATTAAGCAAAGAGATAATTGATAAGGCTATTATTGATTTTAAGCCTTATGCCATTGTGTTAATGCTATCGGGCGGTGACGATTCAATGACAGCGTTAACTGTAGCCAAATGCCTTGATATTCCATTTACACATATCATGCATGGTGTAACTGGTACAGGCATAACAGAAACACATGATTTTGTTAAGCAGGTAGTAAGCAAAGAAAAGGCTGTTTATATAGAAGCCAATGCCGGTAATGCTTATATAAATTATGTAATGCGCAAAGGCTTTTTTGGAAGCGGTATGTTAGCACATTCTTATTCTTATCATGTTTTAAAAATTCAACATTTCCGCAAAGCAGTATCACATTATATAAGGCAAAACAAAAGAGGCAGGAATATACTTTTTGTAAATGGTGCAAGGCGTTCAGAGAGTGATAACAGAATGAAAACAATGCAATCACCTTATAAACATGATCCTGCACAGCATAGAAATATTTGGGTAAATATTATAAACGACTGGCATAAGCCGGAATGTTTAGAATTTTTAAATGCTGAAGGTATTAAGCGCAATCCGGTATCAATTCAAATTTGCCGCAGCGGTGAGTGTATGTGTGGCACTATGCAAAGCAAAGCAGATAGGATAGAGGCGGCCTGTATCTTTCCTACATGGGGCAAATGGCTTAATGACCTGGAAAAGATTGTAAAAGAAAAACATGGTTTCGGATGGGGTGAAAATATGCCCAAACAGGTAAACCCAAACCAGTTAGATTTATTTCAACCGATGTGTGTAGGCTGTTTAAGAAAGGCTGTTTAAAAAAGATTTGTATATTTCAATTTAATAATTAATTTTATGTCAGCGATCTCTTTGCGCTTTACCGGACCGAAGGTGAAAAGAGATTTTTATTGTTTAAAATCGTAATTAGTCTTTCAGTGTAGCGGATCGGTCCCCGCGAAACTGGAAGGCTTTTTTATTTTTATCACATGGCTAAAGATCCCGCAATTTTATGGTATTGGTCTGACTGGTACTCAGGTACGTCTTTAATGAGTAGATTTTTAAAAGGCTGCTATATAGATATTTTACACGCTCAATTTAATAATGGGCCGCTTTCATTAGAAGAAATAAAAATTTGTCTTGGTGCTGATTTTGGCTCATGGCCTGCACTCCAAAAGAAATTTAAACAAACTGAAACAGGTTTGTTTTTTAATGAAAGATTGGAATTTGAAAAAATTAAGCGTAAAAAACATATAGAACACCAAACAGAAAACGGGAAAAAAGGAGGAAGACCTAAAAACCCAAATCAAACCCAATTAGAAACCCAAATCAAACCCAAACAAAACCCTTTAGAAAATACAAATGAAAATGAAAATACAATTGTAATTAAAAATGAAAATAAGAAAAAGGTGGTACAGGGGGAAAAGGATGAAATAAAACGCATTTCAATGCCGTTCGGCGAAAAGTTTAACGAAACATGGCAGGAATGGAAATTGTATAAACTTAAACAGCATGAGTTTAAATACAAAAGTGATGGCACCGAACAGGCAGCACTGCACAGTCTTACAAGCCTTGCCAATGATGAAAAGACCTGTATAGAGATAATTCATCAAAGCATGGCAAACGGATGGAAAGGATTTTTCAACTTAAAAACTAATGGAAATGGGCACACAACTAACAAGCAAACCATCAGAGAGCAAGTTCAGCACGAGATTAATAAACGCTATGGTAACGGGCAATAAACAGGAAATAAATATTATTCTAAGAAACTATAAAAATGATAATGGTTCGGTTTGCTTTCCTGCTTTATTCAGCATAAGAACAGAAGAAAGGTTGCCCGTTTTATTTAAAGAAGATCCGCATCAAATTGTTTCAATTGTTTCCGTTGCATTAGCCCTTTCATTCGAAAGTATGAATTTAACCCGCCCCATGAATGGATCACAAATAACAGACCTGGCAGAAACCATTTTGGATAGCAGCCATGAAGATAATTTGGCAATGGAAGATGTTATGCTGTTCCTACAGAAACTAATAAGAGGCGAATACGGCAAGCTGTACGAAAGCATGGATATACCCAAGTTCATGGAGATGTTTGAGATTTACAGAGAGGAAAGATGGCAAGCTGTTAACCGGTTGCATGAAGAAAGACAAGTGCAGAATAAGGCTTTGCCAGAAAATAGTAGGTTAATAACACTACGGGATTTAATGACAGTAAAAAAAGATTTATGAATAATAACATCGAAAAATCAAACGAGATAATTAATAAGTCATTTAATCCTGATGATAATGAACTTGATGGATGGATGAGCTTAGAGGAAATAATAACTAAAAAACTTTTGCCACATATGGAGAAGCAAATAAAGGATAGAGAAGAAGATGGTTTGAAAGGATGAAAGAGAAGGGATTTAAAAAGATAATTTAAAACAAAAAGTATGAATATAGATGAAGCTAAACAATTTAAGTCTGAACAGAAACAAGCAATAACAGGGAAACAAAAAGATATGAGTAATATAGATGCTATGGATGCAGAAAAATTGCATGATACTTTAACCACAAACGAAACAAAGTTTCCTGAAATATTTGATTTATCTGAGGAAGAAGTAATAAAAATAATGAACGCCGCAATTGGGTATGTTCAGTTAGGTAGTTACCAAGATTGGCTTAGGATGTATAATGGCATTCATCATGAATCAACTTTTGAAGCTGCAATAAAACATTGGCTCGCTTGTGTTAGATGGATGAAACAATCAAAACAAACAGTATGAATATAGAACAGGATAAAATTGCATGATGTATCATGGTGTGTAGATAAGGTATTCCCTTCCGATATTGAATATACGCTTAAGGCTTCTGCTTATACTCCCGCCACTCCTTCAAAAGTTTGACAAGCTGCCGAGTAGCTGCAATGATACCGGTAAAAGCTAGAATAGTAGTTAAAACGATTCCCTTCCACATTTCAACATCTGTCTTAATGTCAAGGAAGAAAGTATAGATAAAGGCTGGGATCCCTATTACTATTAATACCAATGTTTTAATTTCTAACATTTCTATTTTGCTTGTAAGATCATCCAGGAGGTGATCAACCCTGTTACTAATAGCATAAGCAAGATCATCCATTCTGAAGTTGCGACTTCTTGATTTATGCAGAATACTATTTCCCATAAAATAAGTGATACAAATATTAATCCGAGTTTCAATAATTCGCTTCTCAGCGTTCTTATTGTCTCTTGTGATAATACTGTAAGTTTTAATAGTTTACGAATTAAAATAACAAAGAGCAAGAGCCCAAACCAATTATTAAACCAGTACACTTCCTGCCAAGCCAAATTATTGAACTCAGCAGCCATATAGTAAGTTACCCTGCTAAGTATCCAAACGGCAATAAGGTATCTTAACCACGTCTTCAATGCGGCTTTGGCGGCCTCACACCCCCGCGAAGTATATAAACAATCCATTCCTCCAGCCATTCCATATCACCACCTTTAACAGTTTTCAATTCTTCCCGAAATTCGAGGAGCCGCTTTTTCATAGTATAAATTTAATATTTTATTTAATCTCTGTTGTTGGTTTTGCAGGCGGCGGTTTTACCAACATACACGCCTTGATATTAAATACCATCGATATTATTAGGCAAGCGCTGATAAACAGCATCCAGGTTACAATTCCTTTTCGTTCTCTTTCCATAATAGTGATTTTAAAAAGTTATGATAATAAGCTAAAATCTTTTCCGCACAATCAACTCCGTTTATTATTCGTCTTGCATTTAAAGCATCTTCCTTTTCATCGTTGAAGTAATCACTTAACTTTTTGCCAGTGTACCAACCTTCATGCATAAATTTTATTGCAACCTTTGCGGCCAGTGGCATTATCCCTATCAAATCAGGACTAGAAACTACGTCTATCCCGGTAAAATCTTTTACTTTTTGGTAGTTGTGTTTCCAGGTTGTTTGCACAAGATCGCGTCCGTAATAGGGGAAGTATTTTTTAGACATCAAATAAGCCGCATTACCAAACTCTTTTACCGGCTGCATCTTTCTACCCGTTTCGTGAAAGATAGTGGCTAGAATATACGCTAAATGCCTTTTATCAATATCTCCGGCCTCTTCAATAATAGTTTGCAGCCCGCTCATTTGGCTTTCTGAGAAATTGCCGTTAAACAATGGTTTAATAAGTTCGTAATTCACTTCACGTCATCTTTTTTATTACTATTTAAAATCTTGCCTGCAGTAATAGCCATTAAGCCAATAGCAATATTTTGCACCATTTCTACAAGCTGCTTTCTCAGGTCTTCATTTTGAGGAGTTGTAGGCACCTTAAAAAATATTATACCGGTGAACATGATAATAATTACATACCCAACAACAATGGCAAATATTATTGCTATCCATTCCCATGCTGTAAATGGATTCTTCATTTCGTTGCTGCTTGTTCTACTACTTCTTTTAATGCTTGTGTTGGAACCGTTGTAATAGGTGTATCCTGCTTAAACATTTTACCCTCATTATTGGTAAAATAGTTTTTGCCAATATAACCGAAAAGGCTTGTGGCCGCTGTTAATACAAAAGGCTGCAATTCTTTCCATGTAGGGAAATGATCTTGCCCGAGCGCATATAATATTATCGCGCTTATTGCGCCAAATAAAATGTATCCTAATCCCTTTGTGAAGTCGGATATATGAAGGTTAAGATAACCTTTCGGCGGTATTGTGTTTGAAGTTTCTCCCATAGTATTGAATTTTAAAGTTTCATTTCATATTTATAGTTAAAAACAAAATTACTTAACTCTGTTGCTTCGCCTTTATTCATCACATTGCTACCCGTAATAATACACACCTGCACCGTTGTATCTTTATTAGCGCAATTCATGCAGGTATAAGTTGTATCATATGTTGTATCCCTCACTAAGTGATATGTTACATAGCTGCCTTTTGTTATACGAACCATGCTGCGAGTACCACCGGTTAATAATCTTATTGGCTTAAAAAAAGTGGTATCTGTTTTAAAAACTGTGCTATCGTATGGGATTTGTTTTGTAACCGTTGTAGTAACTATGCTATCATAATATTTTTTATAAGTGGAATCATGGCAAACGGTATCAACACCCGTGCAGGTAGGATTTGCAACGAAAGGAGTTGCCGCAATTAAGATAGCTGCATTGTTAAAGCAAGTATCATTACCAGACGTAAGGAACTTAGGCCCGCCGTAAACAACAAATTTCCGCCCGCCGTTTATTGTAGCCTTCATTTGATTGCTATTAATTTTCATCGGGTTTATTGCCGTGTTATTGGCGTAACCTATAAAGGCGTGAATGTCTTGCGGATTTGTTGTTAAGATGTTATTATAATAAATCTTTCCGACATGATCACCGGTGTTATGATGAACATTAACGGCTTCCTCCATGTCGTAATTGTAATTGAAAGTTGTATCAACGAAATTGTAAGCGACCTCCATATTCTGTGTATGCCATCCAATACTAATTCCTTTCCCCTGGTTGAACGCCGATGGATCATGCGTGACTGAATATTCATAACCGATATTGTGAACGTAATTGCCATTAATTGTATTATTCCCGCCTGTTGCGTATCCCTGGCTTACCTGTATGCCGGTGCGTCCACACGTCCATACTTCATTTGAATCAACATGATAGTTCCGGCATTGTGTTGGTGCAAGGCGTTGGTTACTTAAACACGGGATCGCATCCCGCCAAGTTCCGTTTGGTAAAATATAATCAGTAGTCATGCCGTAGAACCCTTCACCGCCGCAACTATCTATTTTATTATGCCTGAAGTAAATTGAATCGTAAGGCTTATTGCCTTGTGCGATATATTGGTAAATGTCTTTGTATTTCAAGTGTCCTGGGTCTGTGTCCACAACACCATAATAATTATAATAATCGCATGCATTGCCTACCTCTGTTTTAAACCATACGCCGCCGTTAACGCCGCCGGTAAATCTGCATCCCATAATTTCAATACCTTTCATCATGCCGTGAAAACTACCTGTTACGCCGCCGCCATAAAACTCAAAGCCATAAGTGCTGTCTGAGCCATAGCCAAGTATTTTTACATACTGGCAGTTTTCGGCATTGATTGCGTTTACCCTTATTTTCTTTGTTGAATTATTAATAAACACTAAAGGTTGATCCCAACTTAATCCGCTGTCCTGTCCTAAGTACCAGTCTGCTGTGTTGTTATTAACGATAAACGTATCATTGCCCTTGTAAAATTTAAGTTCATAGTGACCGGTGCCGTTAATTGCGGTGCCACTTTGCACCAATATTTTAGGATGAACGTAACCCATTGCATCCGGTACTACCTGCGCCCTTACACCTATCACTATCACCAAGCTTACAATTAAACATAATCCTGTTTTTAAGTTCATTTTTTACTTTTTAGGAATCCGTATTGTTGTGTCATGTGCTGGTGTTTTTATAGTGATAACGGAATCTCTTTCGGGCAATATCTCATCATACATTGCCCAGTTATTCACTTTGGATATTGTCTTTTTAGCTGGTTCTCCATGAAGCTTCACGTCTTTAATAGCTGTTGTATCAGCTTCAGTGCTGTCATATACTTTTCCCAAAACAGGCGGTAAGGTTATAAGTGAAGGTGTATCGTGAATTATGCTTACTGTCGTATCTGTTGTTTCTTCTGCCGTATCTATGCAGTTTACATTTGTAGCTATGAAGGGCTTTGATAATACTGTAGCGTTGCCGCCCGTATTGCTGCAGGTATCGTTAACCATTGTGAAGTTATTGCCGCCATAGATCGCAAAAGCAATATTATCAGAAGCACCAGTATGCAGCATTTTATTATTAGCCATCTTTAAAGTACCTCTTTGCGGATTGTCTGCATGGACAATAAAAGACGGTAAAGCCTGCTCACCGAAGTAAGGCGAACCATGATACACAACATAGCCTACACTATCACCGGCATTATCATGGAAATTTACATTGGCTTCGCCTAAATCATAATTATAAAGGTTCGTGTATTTAACGATGTTCTTAGCCACTTCAACATTAACGCAACCGCTGCCAACTCTTATGCCCGCTCCCTGTGATTTAGCTGCGTCTCCGTGAGTCTCTGGCCACTCATAACCGCAATTGGTTATCAGGTTACCAATGATCTCATTTGTACCCGCAACGGCTAAAGAAAGCTGCAAACCTGACCGGCCTAAATAATTTACGTAGTTATAATTCAAATGGAAGTTGCGTGTCTGCATTGTTGGCGGTTTGCTGTTGTTCTTGCATGGCACTACATCACGGCCTTTTATCGTTCCTGTACTTCCAAAATAAGCATCACCACCGGATGAATCTATCCAGCAATGCTCCACCCATACAGAATCTTGGTAATAAGGAGCAAGGTATCTGTCTATAATACCATATTTCTCATAATCATCTTTAGATTGATTCTTCCAATAGTTATAAAAATCGCAGGCGTGTGGAGCCTCTTCTTTTATCCATAACGGCCCCTGACTCCCGCCTGTAAATCTGCATGATTGAATTGACAGGCCAACATACATGCCGCTGAAATTACCTGCAACCCCGCCGCCTCTAAATTCAAACCCGTAAGCGTCAGTTGAACCCCATCCTAATATTTTAATATACTGGCAATTCTCACTTTGAATACCACCTTTTACGATTATCCTTTTACCTGTTGCGTTGATAAATACAAGTGGCTGATCCCATGACAGGCCGCTGTCTTGATTAAGAAGCCATGAATTTGTATTTTGAGTAATTAAAAATGTATCATTGCCACGGTAACGCTGAATGTTTACAGAAGTTAATTCTTTCCATTTATTTGTTTTGATCAATACCGGATGAACGTAACCTAATTTATCCGGCTCTGCTGCCTGTTGCGTTGGCTTTGGTCTGAATATAATTATCAATATCAACACTATAATGAATAGTGCAATAATGATAATTAATGCTTTGTTTTTCATGTCAATTTCTTCTTATGCCATTTAATATGCCTGTTGAATCAGCAGCCGGTGTTTGCGGTAAAATATTCCCCGCCGCTCTTGCGCACTTTTCCATGTTACTGTTTACCGTGAATTGTATTGCATCATCAGGGCTATCATAAGTAATAACCGGATTGCTTGTTACCTGGTAAGTCATTGAACTAATCCAGCCGCCGTCAGGATTTGTAATTATCTGATTGCAATAAGCCAACAGGTAAGCGACCTGCAAAGTATCTGCCGCTAACTGGTTTGCAGCTATGATAGTTGCACTTTTTACCCGTTGCCGGAATACGGGGTTTACCGCCAAAGTATCTTTAGTAAACAGGCTGCTCTGTGCTTCTGATTTAATGGCTGCAAATAGGAGGATTAAAATAAGTACCTTTTTCATTTTCGTTTATCTATTGTGTTACTGTGTAATAAAATAAATATGTTGTTGATGCCGTTAAAGCCGTCCCTGAATTTTTAATAATAAATGCTGTTGATGTTGTATTTGCCTGGTCTACATAAACCTTAGTAAGCTCAATTGCAGCATTTGCATTTGCAGGTGTTAATTGTATCGCTTTAGGTGTACCTGCTAATTGCGTTGCAAAAGTTACTGTAACAATATTAGCTGCTGCTGTTGGTGTTGTTCCTGTTGCTATGCTCACATAACCCGCAATGTCATTACCCGTTACGCTTACCGTCGGCCCTGTTCCTGCGCCCGTTCCGGGTGTATTGGAAGGGGTGCTGCCTGAACTCTTTGTCGGTCTTGTTTGCGTAACAGTGCCATCTTTATCAAGCGACCATAAAGCCGTGTTGTTATATTGGAAATCAGCAATAAGAAAAGCGCCTGAACCGATTGATGTTATTTGTGGATTAATCTTAAACATTGTTGTTGCTGCTGTGCTTGTTGCTGCTATAGGCGTTGCAATTTGTACCTGAATACCTGTACCAGCATTTTTAGATGCCGAACCCGTGGCAAGATCTACCTGTGTATTAGCCGTCTGGCCTCCGGTAATACTTACTGCTGAACCTGTAGCACTCGATACAATGCTTGTTGTTGCTGCCTGAAACGTACCCGATGTTACACTTCCCACAAATCTGGTAGCCGACATTTGCCCTGTAGTAGCCAAAGTACCATTTCTGTAAACCATTGAATCCGCCTGAACAGCACCATCCATATACGATCTGAATACAAGTGAGGGCAATATAGATACCGCCGTTGCGGGATCAATACCAATAGATACCGCTTGAACATGATCCGCTGCCGAAAAGAAGCCATGACCTTCAAAATACATTCGTGGTGAATATTGAGTAAGTCCCGTTGTTGTTGTTGTTGGATTTCTTAATATCAATCTAGGTGATAAAGTAGTAAGCAGATTAGGAGCGTTTATAATAACAGAATCCTGACTAATATAAGTACCCCATGCAGGGATACCGCTTCCACTTACCGTTAATGGTTGCCCTAATGTCCCAATAGCTAATTTGCTTAAAGTATTCGTTGCTGACGCATAAAGTAAATCTCCTGTTGTATAGCTTGTTAATCCTGTTCCGCCTGTTGTTGGTGTTATTGTAGGAATATAAGATGGTGTAGTTCCTGAAAAACTTACATAACCTGTCCCGCTTAAAGCAGCCTGTGCTCCAATAGTATTATAGCTTAATGTTCTTGCCGCACTGCCGTTAAAAGTGGTTCCACTTGCATCACCTGCACCGCCGTTGTTCATGGTTAAAGCGTTGGTTGTTGTGCCGCCTCCGCCCGCACTTGAGTTTATAGTTATTTCATTTGCATTGCTAACTGAATCCATTGTTATATTAGTTCCTGCATGAAGGGTTTTTATATTGTTTGTGCCGGGAACGGCAAGCCTATAACCAGAACCAATATTAGAATTTGTTGAACCTGCACCGCCTGAATAAACTGGAATGTTTAAAGTATCATTTGAAAGTGTTGATGCTCCGCTGCTTCCGGTTGTGGTTAATACAAGTTGTGTAAAGGAAGCCGTATCCATTCGTCCCGTTGCGGTATCAACAATCTTTAAATAGTTATTTGAACGTGCGCCTACATATCTGCGGAAATAATGCTGGCCGCCTGAGCTTATCCTTTCACGCAAAAAGCCGTTAGTAAAAAATCGGAAATTCTGATTATCTAAAGTACCTATATCTATATTCCCGTTTATCCTGTCGCCGCCTATACTTACTGATCTGCGTTGTAACCGCCATACAGTGCCGTCAAACTTATAGAATGCCGTTGGCTGCGTCTCATTACTTACTACAAGGTTATTACCTGAAACTGCATCTATAAAGCTCCATACAGCACCTGTGAGTGTTGCTATGTCATCCTCGTGCCCTACAAACACACCGCTCGTGCCGGTATGAGCAACCAATACTTTTGCACCGGTTAGAAACCCTGCCGGGCTGGCTGCAATTGTATCAACGAAATACTGTATGTTATTTGAATCAAGGAATATTTGCCCATTCAAAACACTCGTATCTAATTGCCACGTTTCAGGTGATATGCCGTTAAAGGGGTTGCCTAGAATACCGTATCCATTGGTTAAGGTTTGAATGGGTGTTGAGCTGCCGGCAGCAAGCAAATCAGTTGTTGTGCCGTTATGATTAAAGTTTAATTCATCTAATCCCTGGTTATACCATAATTGCCCGTCTGTCGTTGTATTATCGGGTACATACTTTAAAATTATGTCCGTAAAGTGGCTTCTGTTCTTGCCTGCCGTATCAAATACACTTCTTATAAAAACGTTTGAATCATTGCCGTGAATGTCGTAATTGTTTGCAATACTTCCGCCGGAAATGATGCCTTTATAAAGACTGTCACCACCTACTATTTCTCCTTCTGTTGTGTATAGATCCCTGAACTCTGTTCTGTAGCCGTCTATTACCAGTGCTGTTCCATCGTTCACCGGACCAACAAAAGTTACATCACTTACAACATTGTTTCTTAATTGACCTGCCGAAACAGATTTATCCATCAATATGTAATTATTAAGGCTGTTGTAGTTCTTAAAATAACCATGTCTTAAGATGTTGTTGTTTACATAAGAAGCCGGAGCATCTCCCAAATCATTATCACTAAATTCAATATGCGTTTGCCGCAAGTTTTGGCTGGTTGAATGTATGCCATCAACAACGCATTCGGTAGCTGCGCCAAACCAAACACCATTACCGTTAAAATTACCTGCATCAATAAACAAATCTTTTATTGTAATAGCATGAACGTTTTCACCGAACTTGATATAAGGCTTTGCGTCCGGGTCAGCTCTATTGATGTAGTGAGCATTAACACCTGTTATAATAGTATTATGGCAACCTATAGCGAACTCGCTTACCTGCCTCCACCATTGGCCGTAAATGTTCCTTGCTGTAGTCCACGCCATACCGTTGCCGGTAAATAATTCTGCCGCTCTTATACGTATATTTTCCCATGAGCAGCCTAAAGAGGTCATGCCTAATATCCATTGCCCTTCACTTTCAAAAACCATGTTCCGGGTTGTAACATTGCGAACCATGTATTTAACATGCCCGTTGCCGTCAATGCCATCGTTAGGATCGATGAAATGCCCGGATATATTTATTCGTGCATTGGTAAGAATTGTATCAACCTGGTAATGAAAAACTATCGTGTCTGAATAAATAGAATCAATCTCATTGAACCTTACTACATAAGGCTTCCAATGTCCATCGTTTGAAGTCCAGCCAGTCATGCCTTCGATTAACACAACATCACCAACATTAAAGCGGCTTATACTGTCAACGATAGCCATCTTATTGCCTACCGTTCCCATATGTCCCCTGAAGAATCTGCCGACCGTTGTATCATATGCTGAAGGGTTATAATTACCCATCCACATAACACTTTGATCGCCGAAAGTTGTATGTGTTGGATTTTTGTTTTTAACGATAGAGCTATCTTTTACGCCTTCCCAATTAACATAAGAGTGCCTATAAATAGCGGATGAAACTGGATATACCCCGGCCGGGAACCACATGTAACCGCCCTTAATTACACTCAGATAATCATCTGCTAATTGTATTGCTGCCCTGTCATCCGTTACGCCGTCACCGAGTGCCCCAAACCATTTAACATTGTACCACAAAGTGTCTTTGGTGCCGACCGGCCCCGGTGCGCCGCCAACTAAACCCACTAAAAACTCAACGCCATTCTTTACCCCAAACAAAGAATCTCCACGCTGGTAAGCAGTATCCATTGCGCCACTTGCCCCGCCTCCTGAAAATGGATATACCTTTAGAGTGTCATGATCCGGAACATAAACCATTGTTGGAGGTGTGATAAGAGTATCTACTTTTGCTATAATTTTCGCGTTCCTACTTGCCCCGGCATCAATCTTTACATACCCTGGATGAACCCTTATTATATGGGAAGCGTCACTTTGGGCTGCATCATGCCTAGCTGCTCCCAAGTCTGCCTCAATGTCTCCATCTAAAAAATGTGTAGAAACACTTGCGTTTAATGTATCGTTATTTGAACCAATAGCCGATTCAGCACTATCCGTATGTATAAAGCCTATTGCATTTGCATTTGCGGGATTTGGCGAACTTGTGACAGTAAAATATGCGCTATCAATTGTAAGGCTATTGCCATGCGCATTTATTGTAGGATTGTCGCCCGCTCGTATAGAGCTATCGTAAGCACTTTGCAATGAAGCCCCGCCGCCGTTATTGGTGCCGATAAATATTGTGTCATTACCGGAAATAATAAAAATGGAGTCTGTTGCTGTAATGAATATTGAATCTATTGTTTGCTGCGAGGTTGCTATCAAAAATTCACCATTATTTTTTACCCCGAAAATAGAGTCTTGCCTGCTGTATGCTGTATCCATTCCGCCGGATGGAGCTGATGAACCTGTAACAGCCGCTAAGAACTCCACGCCTGATTTTACTGCAAAAATTGAATCCGGACCTCGTTGGTAAATTGTATCAACTGCCGGATTACCTGTGCCTATAAATATTGTATCGTTATTGTTTGTAATAATAAAAATGCTGTCATTATTATTTATAAAAATGCTGTCAATAGAAGTGATGAAAACAGAATCAATTTGAAGCCCGCCGCTTGCCTGCAGCTTTGTCCAGGTTTTGGGTATAGGGTTAAATTGGTAAAAGCTTGTGTCTAAGGTATTATAATACCATGCAGCATAGTTGCTATCAGGAGCATTAGTTGCCGTTACCGGGAAAGCTGTACCTGTTGGCGGTTGAAGGCTATTGGTTTGCTTTAAACCTTTATACTGATATGCTGCACTGTTAGGTATATACTGTGCATTGACAAAGTATGCAGTAAGTAAAAACAGTATCGTTAATATGTATTTCACTATGGATATATTTCGATTTTAAAAGAGCAAAGGGTTAATATGTCATCTGCACTTGTAACAATGTCGATAACCGTAGAGCTTGCCCTTGATGCACCAACTCCTGCAATCGTGGAATTATTAAACAAGCAAACAGTTTTACCAACCCCAAATAAGGATATTGAAGCCGTTAAAGTATAAGTACCAGCGCCTGTCCTTGCCGTTGTAAACGTTGCGCCTGTTGTGTTTATCGCTTCATTTATAGTAGGTGCAGACGTACCGCCTTGATCTATTATACCTGCATAAATAGCAGGAAGCCCTAAACCTGTCTTAAAATTAGCTATCGTTATTTTTTGTATTTCCCCTGTTGCTGCAATAACCGGGTTTAAATAATCAGTGTTATCTAAAACCGTTATCGTTGCTATGCTTGCGTCATTCAAAAGCTTTGACATAATTTCTATATTAAATCAGTTATTAAAATGCCGTCTGAGTCGGCAATAAATTCGTTATCACTATCTATTATTAAGCCATCCGACCTCATCAATTCGCCTGTTCCTAAACCTGTAATATTCAAACTGGAGTTATTATTTACATTACCATTCGTGCTAACATTTGTTATAAGTGCATTGCCTGAATATTGTACCTCGTTTGTGCCATCGGTAACCAAAAACTCAATAGTTATAGGTACCATTGCGTCCCAAAAATCATAAACACTAGGTGCTGTTAATACTCCTGTCATATCTAAATAAACAATTCCCTCCACTGTAAAATCCCATCCTTTAACAACAACCTCAAACTCTTTCCAATTACCGCTCCCTACAGTGCTTTTACCTATCGTGTCAGCCGTCATATTAAACGTTATCGATCTGGCACAACCGAAGGGAACGAGTGAAACCCCGTCATTAAATTTTAGTATTACACCCTCACCGGTTACAATTGCCATTTAATCAGTTTTATAGAGGTATTTAAATTGATAAGGGAAATTCACCAAAGACTCAACCCCGTTCACCGTTATATTAATACTACCGCTTTGAATATCAACATCAGCCCCGCCGGTATCCACAAATACCTCAAAGAAATCACTTGCCGTTACCGTTTCCGTAAGATCGAAATCTATCCTTTTAAAATGCTCCGTTGCATTAACCGTTTCCGTTGCTATTACTCCACCGTTCTTTTCTATTGTAAACGTTGCTGTGCCTGTTCCTGAAATTGGCACAAAGAATATTACTGATAACCTAACAGTTGTATCAAAAGCATTTATGTAAGTGAATGTTGAATTCGTGTTAGTAACGGTTATATAAGCATCAGCACCGCCGAAATTTGTTATAGTGTCAAAATGTATAACAGCACTTGTTACGGTCAGCTCTTCTTCTTTTATGCCTGAAAGGAAAACAGAAGTCATAACAGCATCGTCATCATTAAAAACCTCAATTAGCTTTGAACGGAATGAGCAGTTCATGTAATCTATTTCCATCCCTGCCGGTAAGAAACTTTTGCCCGGATAAAAGGCTATCCTGAACAGCGATAAAAGAGAAATAAATTTATCAGTGTCGTATCTTAAGTTCCTGAATGAACCCTCAACTACTAACCGTGTAATATATCTTAATGCTAACCGTTCCTGAGTAATTATATTACCAAGTCTTAATACTTCGCTTATAGGGCCTCTATGCCATGATTTTGTCCGTGTGAAGTATATGTTTCCAATGTCGGTATCTTCACCGCTGCCAGAATCGGTATAATCAAAATTTGTAGTTGCATCAGTGAATAATGTTCCTGCTATCGTATTTCTAGGGCTATCATCAATACTTAAATCGCTTTCACTTGTTGCCTTAATGGTGCTTATGCCGGTATCCGTATGCGTTTGCCCTATTATCTTTATGGAAGCACTAATAAACTGCTGTATATTAAGTTTAATATCCTTCCAGACAGTTGTCGTGTGTGGGCTCGGGTCTGGGTCAAGATCTGCATTTGTGCCCATTATCTGGATTAACAGCATGCCGTCTTCCGGGATTGATGGAATTATTTTAGGCTTCTCCAAAAAACCCGATAAGGAATAAGTCAAATATTCCGTAGTATCAATATCGTCTGCGTCGGAATCAGATATAAATGCAGCAATCCCGTTCATCCTATCCCAATCCGTTGTGGGGTTTTCATCCCAATAAAAATTCACTTCTAACCCTGTATATGGACTTGGAACAGATATTAAAGTATATGTTGTTGTTGCTGTTATAAGAACGAATCTTACTCCAAAATCTAAAACGTTATCAGTATCGGTAAGCGTTCTGTATTGAATATTGAAGTCGAATCTATCACCGGCGGTAAATGGTATTGCATTAAACTGAACGCCTCTAATAGCATCAGCACCGGGTGTAACAATATACCTTTCTACTTCGTCCTCCGGATCAACTGAAATATTTGTAACCACTTCCAAATAACTTGCATCTCCGCCCCTTTGTATCCAATCAGGGAAATAAGTTGCTAAGTCATACCTATCATAACGCAAATCCCCTATTGTTTCGGTATCATAAGGGACAGCATCAACAGGTATTTGTAAATCCTGCTGAATAATAAACGTTGCGGGCTGATTATAATTGAATGTATTTAAAACATACTTAAACGGACGTAGCATTGATTTGCTTTGATCTTCCTCAATCGGGTAACATTCTCCGCCCGTCCTGGCAATGTTTACCAATGGCTCAAGCGTTACCGCTGTTCTTATTAGTTCGCCATCAAAAGTATACTCTGTCCCAAGTATTTGCCCGTCTGTGAATAAACCATATTCAGGAGTTCTTACTATATTCCAGCAACCATCAGCCTGCACAAGACAAGCATTTAAATCTGTTAATATTTTTTCAAGTATCGTATAACAGTCATCCCATGTGTTATCTGTGCTTTGAAATAACCCGGAATGTAAAAACGTTTCATTAAAACAGTCTTGTACCGGATCATCGCTGCGGTCTTCTGTTGTATTCTCGAAAATGTTTGCAAATATTCGTAATGGTAAATTTTGGTCTATCGTTGTATTGTGCGAATAAAGCCCCGTCTGCCTCAGTGCAAACCAGACATAATACACTAATTGATGTGACCCTATATACCCATTTGGCACAGCTTCATTCCATTTAATACTTTTAAGCAATGCGAGATTATCCGTTGCCTTTAATGTAATGACGTGCTTTATATCCGTTACCGGCTCGCTTGCCCCATCCTGAATTAAATAACCGCTATTCAATAACTTTTCTGTTCCTCCACCTGAACTATCACTTTGGAAGTAGTAATCAACCCTGAAGCCTTCATCATCATCACTATAAAAATCTTCTATCCCGATAGTGCCATCGGTAATAAAGTTTACTGTAAACTCTGCTGCTTTGATAGGGCTCAATATTTCTACTTCCTGCCAATTGACAGTGAAGGGAACTTCAGCGCCGGTTATTTCTGTTGGATCACCTACAAAATCTTTCTGCCAGATTTCGCAACGATAAAAATCGTTTTGAATCCTGTTCTTAAAAGCGATTGTATATTTTTTGCCGTATGCCAATTATTAGAATGTATTAAATGCTGTTTGATCCGCTCTTCTTAAAATGCCTCTTAAGTTTTGCCCGCTTATTTGAAACACGACCTCGCCGTTCATCCAACTATTATTTGCCTGCCCTTCATAACCCAATGGCGTTATTCTTTCCGGCCCCTGTTCACCTACCAATGCCAATGTTGGCTTTGTTACTACTCCACCGGTCGCAAACTTTGGAATGTTTTTCAATACTGTTCCTAAAGCAATCAATCCAACACCTACGGCAATACCTAAAGCCGGAGTTGATGATAGTGCCTGAATTAATGCTACCCGTATGTTTGTGAGTAATTCAACCGATGCAAGAACGTAGGTTCCTAACTTAACAAGGCTGGCACCTAAAATATTTAAGAACGCACCAAAAATATTACCCTTGCCAGAAAAGGCGTTACCTATCGCTTGCCCCATTTCAGCAAGTCCATCCCTTATGATACCATTAATTAAATCCAGTTGTTTTTGCAATTCCAGACCTTTTGATAAATCAGGAAGCTCAAATCTTAATAATAGTGGCTTTATATCTAACCTACCCTGTAATTGCTCTTGCAATGTGAGCATCTTCTCACTAAGTTTTGGAATTACCTGAAAGTTAAAATCAGGTATAAGCCATTGAAATTTATCTGCTCCGAAACTCCGCTTTGCTGCATCCTTATCTTTTACCAACTCTGTAAAAATACCCTTGCCTGCCGCTTCCGATGCATCAATAATAGCTTGTGCCAATGTTTTAAATTGCCCTTGTAATGGCGCAATCTGTTGATCTAATTCTGCTATCTGTTGAGTAACTTTTGCTAACGTATTTTTATCTTGCGAACCTGCGCCTAAAAGGCTTGATACAACTCCTTGCCGTGATCTTGTTTGTCCGGCAATTGCTGATAATCTTTTTAATGCAGCTTCCTGTTTTACCAGTTCCTCCCGTTGTTGTCTTAAATCAAATAATTGCCCTGCAATTGGCGCTAATTGGCTTTCCTTTTGTCTTACAACGGCTCTTTGAAATATAGCGTTTGACGTTGCCTGTATAGCTGCTGCAACCTCTCCATTTAATATCTTTTCTGTTTGTAAATCCTTAAAGTAACTTGGAAATTCCTGCCGCAACAATTTAACCGCCGCAAGCCTTTCATTCATGGAAAGGTTTGTATCTTTTGCGGCATTGGTTAATGTAGTAAGGTGTGCTATTTCCTTACCAGCGTTTGCATCAAGTTCTTTTACTGCTTTTGCATTGTCTTCTAATGCTTCTTTATTCCCCGTTAAGCCTCTTGTCCAATTAGCAAAACCAGTGCTGGCAAATGTTATAACTGAAACAAGTGCAGAAATAGCTAATCCTGCCGCCCCGGCTGCCGGTAATAATTGCGTCAAGTTATTTGAAATGGCTACAAAACCAAATGGTAAATCCTGTATAATCCGTGATAACCCTGTAAAATCTTTGCCTGATTTTTGAGTAAATTTCGTAGCAGCCTGTTCGGTTTTAGTTATTGTATACCCAAGCTTATTAAATGCAGCAATAGCCTCGTTAACATTTGCCCCGACTATTATATCTAACTCTGCTGCCGTCATTTTTTAGGCTTTTGATATTTTGCGTGTCTTAATTTTATTGCTTCTATCTCTTCACCTGTCAACTGCTTAAATTGTGGCGTATTATCCTCTTCCCATCCAAACCGCCAATTTCTCTTAAACCTATCATAACCGATTTTCTTTTTAGGATCAAAATGAACTGACATGATCATGTATGTTTGCTGCCTCATTAACTCCTGCTCTGCATGTTTTTTATTCTCATATCCTTCTTGCAAAGCATTGAAATCGTTAGGGGACATATCCCAAAATTCCAGTGGCATCAACCCTAATTCACCGTAAGCGTATCGCTTAACTGCATCCCAATCAGTTGCGGTTGTCCGTCCGTTTCCATCTTTTTTTTTATCTCTTCAGCAGCTTTGTAAAATGTGCTTTCCTGAAAAGCATCTAGTATTTGCTGCATTTTAGGCACATCGTTAATAAGAATATCTTCCGCCCAATCACAACACTCCTCAAAGGTTTCCTCCATTTTCGTTTCAGATACAACAGCATAAGCCTTAATGCCGGCATATAAAACGACTGATAAGTTTGTAACATCATCGTTATATTCTAATTTCTTTTTTTCAAACTCTCGTGCGAAAATGTTATTAAACTTCAGCGTCCGTTCTTTGCCGCCTAACTCTATTATCAGTTTATTCATAACTACGGTTCTATTGATATAACAGGCAATTCAGAGTTTGTAATAGTAATATCCATTGTTCCCAAATCGGTAGCATTATCCGTTTTGGTCATTGATGAGATATAACCGTTACCTGTTTCTATAAGATCACCAGTTACCGGAGTGGCCGGGCTAATAGTGTATTCCACAACAGACGCATTATTGAAAGCATCATGAAGGAATTTTTCTGAATAATGATTAGCGTCAGGCTCCCAAACACGCTGCAATGATAAATCTACGCTTGTATCCTTTGTTCCTGGTGACTTAGCAACAGGATTACAAATACTTGCCGCATCGGTAATGTTGAGTGTGTAATTTCTTGTTATTGAAACAATACAAAAAACTACTAATTGAGATTCTCCTTCCAGGCCCATCGTTATAAACATGGTCGCCGCCGGGACATATCTTTCTGCCATTTTACTTTAGTTTAATTTATTAAGAATATGAGAAAAAATTATTTGTCTGTTTATGTAAGTATTGCCACTATCCAGCGTTACCGTCAACTCATTATCACTTTCCAACTGTAAGCTACAAACCTGGTAACCTGTTATGAGTGGATAGCTTTGCGGATCTGGGTATAAGCTGAAAATTGCATCAGCAATTGAATCCACATTTAACCCGTCATTCTCCGGCACCGCCCTTGTATAAATCCCGATTGTAACGAATGCTTTTATGTTATGCTTAATGATGTTACTGTAATCCACCTGCTGCACATTTGAAATCAAAACATAGTTATCTGCAACAAACTCATTTGGAACATAGTTTTTAAACACTGCAAGCGAAGGCAACACAGCTTTTATACTTGTGTAGTATTTAGTTTTTAATATGTTCGCTGCGTTATACATTATAACTTCACATAGTTTAAATATTGTATCAAATTTCTTCTCATTTTGGCTTGTTGCGCAAACCATGCAGGCAATAAAAAAGGTTGCGGATGAACGCCATTTATGTAAATGCTTCTTGCAATCACATAAGCCAAACTCATTAAAGCATCGCCCTTCAATTTCTTTTTACGTGGCGTAAGCCTATTCATGTCTAATCTATGCCCGCCGCCTTTCTTATTTTTTACTATTCCTGTTGAATATGTTACCCCTATGCCCTTACGTGTTATCCATTCAGCAATCCGAAAAACAAATGTAACAAAGCTGTCTCCGCCAGTAGAACCTTTAAATGTTAGTGCGTATGCTTTATATGTATCCGGTAATGTTGCAACATAGGTTGCCGCCGCCTTGCCTGTTCCAAATTCCATATAGGCAGAGTATGGAGCATGTGACGTAATTCTTTTCTCTAATGGCTGCGTAGTAATTGCGCTTATTCCCTGTCTTATCTGTCCTCTGTCGGCAGGCGCATTTCTTTTAGCTGCTGCAACTATTTCTAACAAGTTAGCATTTAAAATATCGTCAACCTGTTTCGGGAATCTTGTTGCCAATGCCTCAAACTGTTTTGCCCTTTTGCCTAATTGGCTCGCATCGATGTATAAACCTTTTGCCATTAATTACTTGTATAAGCTGTTATCGTTTCCAATACCCTTGTTCCTTCATTATCCAGCCTCACACTTAACACTTTCATCGTTTTGCCATCATAAGTAAGCAGATAATTTGCCCTTGTCGGTCTGTTCTTTTCATACCACATTTCAACCGTATAGCTTTCCTGATAATTACTCATGCCTTCGGTTATTGCCAGATTACTGCTGTTCTGCCGGATCTTGCCCCACTTATTCCAAACAGAGGAAGGAGTTGCAACGATATTGCCGTCAGCATCCTGCGTTACTGAAACACTCTGCACCTGTACCAAACAATTCATTTCACCTATCATATAGATATTATTTCCCAACCACTTCTTTCTAATGGTATTGTTATTAGTCTTTCATCTAAAAAATCAGAATCGCTTTCATCTGGTATCATATACATCAATTCAGCATCATTCCCGTAATTATTAATATCAATACCGAAAGCAAGATTTGAAATCTCTATTTCTCTTACTTCATCACTATTTTTTATTATTACGTTCATACAATTGCTCTATATGGTGAAAGAATAGCTTTTGCGTCCGGCGCAATAAGTGATAAATCTTCATCGCCCCTATGCACATACATCCAGCTTAATTGCATCTTTAATGCTGTCTTAAACTGTTGCGGCAGTACAGCATAACCGGCTGTGTAAATAACTTCGGCATAGCTACACCGATAACAGAATCTTTTATTTGCAACACCTGTAAGCGTATAGCCCGTTGTAATGCCGTTACCATCTTTATCAAAGACATCGGTTATATACCCAACAGGACCATAAGGCAACCTGATATTATCCAGTTCATTTTTCACAACTGCCGTAACCGTCCTTTCAACAAAGCTTAAATCTGTATAGCCTTCGCATATTTGCCTTGCTGCTGTTATCAGTGCTGATATAATATCATCGTCATCATCATGCGTGACCTTCAGCCATGCCTTTGCCTGTGCAAGTGTTACCGGCTCTGTGATTACCACAACTGCGCCGCTTGCGATATAACTAACCGTTACTTTTTCGTTTGGCTGTAATGGCGGGAAAGGATCACCGGGGAAAAGTATTGAACCAGGATCAAGACTTAAATCTTCGTCACCTGAAGGATAAAACTGAAATTCTTTAGTAGTAAATGAAAATGGGTCTGTAGTTTCGTACCAGTTTAAGCCATCTCTGAACAGCAATATTATTGTAGCATCAATTAACCTGTCATCCTGTAAAGAAAATTCTCCGCCTGCAGCCGATAACGTTAATACACTTTCACCACCACCGGCAACAGATGAGCTTTGCTGATCGCTGAAGAGCGTATCTAAAACGGCATTTCGAGGTGTGCCGCACTGATTGCCGCTGTATGATAATTGATCTAAGTTTTGCCTATAATAATCACTCATTTTAAAAATTGGCGGCATTTCACCGCCATAGTTTTACTTTAACTGCCTGGTACATTTATAATTTCTTTATTACAATAATCTCTTTATAAAAATGAACAAACTCAATCTTGCCGCTATACTTGTTTTTATACTTTGGCTGAATTGTGTCATGGTTTAATTGATGGGTTAAGTCAGTAAAGAACCGCATTGTCGTGTCCTTCGCTCCCGGTAATTCATTGCCATCATAATAATCTAGCCAGTAACTCGTATGAACGTCTTCAATAAAATATATATCACCACTTTTAAGCAATGGAAATACTATCTTAAAAGTTTCAATTGTTCGTGCGTTATGGTGCGAAGCGTCATCAATAACAATTCTTTTCTCTGCATTTTCTTCACGCTTAATAATGGATCTAAGCAGATTGTCATCAGTCTGCGAACCCTGCCAAAACTCTGTACGGTCATTGGCTACACCTTCCTTTGGGAAAATATCTATACCGATTATTTTGCCGTTAGGAAAATACTGATACCACATGCGTAAAGACTCGCCGCCCCTGTCCGGGAATTCATAACCGCCGACACCGATTTCAATAAGTGATACATTGGAATATTTGAACGGATTGAGGTAAGCTTCGTAAATCTTACAGTAATCGTGATGCTCTGCTGATTTATCAGTCTTGCATACCCTCCCTATTTTATCCAATATGCCATCTTTCTGAAATATCATTATTGTGTGCTTAAAATATTCAAATCTGTCCTCTACAATGTTTCTTGCTAACTCGGTGTCTTCTTCAAGGTATTTAAACCCTCTGTTTTCCATTTCAATCTGCACCCATTCATTACTTTGGCAATTCACATGATAATAACCTTCCTGCCCGGGCGTTGCCCAACTAAGAATTATTGTATTCTTAGTATTATTTGTTAGGTTATCAATGAACTGCTTTGCATATTCAGCCGGTATATGCTCTCCAACTTCCAAACAAATAGCGTTATCACATAAAAGCTGAAACGGCTGTGTTAAATCCTGCTCAAACCATGAGCATTCTGTTACTGTAGCTGCATCACCTTCAATCCCTATTATACCAAAGCCTTTATCTTCCAAGTATGATACATATTTACCATTACCACAACCAAAATCTATTATCTCTTGTTCTGTTGGTAAGTACCAGCCTATCCACTCTGCCAATGCCTCACTAAAATCGTGTTGCGTCTCAGCTTCTTCTTTAGTCCAATATCCTGTTTCGCTTGGCATCATGGCTTTTTCCAGTAAACACTTAATGAATCAATTTCAATAACATCTTTTTCTGATACCCCTTTATCCGAGAAGTAATCCAAAAAAGCCTTTCTGCTTACATCAATTGCCCAATCATCCATTATTATAAACCCGCCTGAAAGAATATTTTTCTCAAGCTGTAAAGTATCCATTGTTGACTCGTAAGTATCCCCATCAATCCTTAAGATAGATATAGGCTCCTCAATAGTTTGTAATGTTTGACTGAACCAACCTTTTTTAAATATTATATTTTCTGTCAAAAGGGAAAACTCATTGAAGTTTGATTTTACATCTTCTAACGAAACAGAAAGAGCGCTGAAATCATGTAGCTCAGTCCATTTATCACATTCATATTGTGGCTCAGGGAAAGTATTGTCAAACACATCACACACATAAATATTTCTTTTTACTTCCGCCTCTTTTAATACACCTGCAGCAAATATGCAAGCCCCGCCCCTCCATACACCAGCTTCTACTATAGCGCCATTGATATTATTGTTTATTACGGAATTGATACACATTTCTAAATTATCTAACCTTCTTAATCCTATCATTGTATAACCGTTCCAGTCGAGTCCGTTAATTCTTCTGAACATAGCATCTTCTGTGGTTATATCCATCATTTGCAAAAGCCTTATTTTTAATAATTCAATATTCTGATTCATCTTAACCACCCCAAAGTATTTATCATTTGAAAAGCCAAAACAAATAGATTGTAAGTGCTAACAATTCGAATATTATTATTAAAAATGTAAGCGCATCAACAAACATCCATCCGAACGTATTTTTAAAAAAGTCTTTTACTTTAACCATTGCCATGTATTAATCATTTCCTGCAATTGCGCTTTACTGCGTGTTGCTATCTTCAAAAACTCTCTTTCGTTATGCTTAAAAAACTTATTGGTAGGGCTGCTATTCTCGCCAACAAAATGATCCATGTGATAAATGCCACCCTGTATGCGTTGAACCTTTAAGCCTAAAATATTATAGCGGTTATATCGTTCACTGTCTTCCGGCCCCCAGCTTATAAAGTTTTCGTTCTCCATGCCTGCCTTAATGAAGCTTTCTTTATTCATAAATACTGCATGGCCTACGCTGCTTCGCTTTTCAGCACATAGCTTTTCGTTGATAGAAGTAATATCCAATGTTTCGGAAACAGGATGAAAACAGAACCTGGGAACTCTGAAAACTGTTCCATCGAAAGGGTAAGCTATATCACCGCCATTGCGAATGCTGTTAACTGCTTCAGCTACTTGTGCGGGTGTGCAGATGTTATCACAATCCCAATTAACAACGATTGGCGTTGTGGCCTTCTTTGCCATTTCATTGATCATCTTTGTACGGTGGAAAGACGGCAAATCAAACCGTACATAATCGGCATAATCTTTAAGATATTCGAACTCGTTGCCGCCTTGCTCCCCGATAATAATATTTGTTTTGAAATGCGTATTTAAGAATGCAAGCGTTAGCATTATGTTTTGCATCCTGTCGTTGTGATCGTAGAAAACGGGAATGATAAACGTTGTGTCGGAAAGGTCGATTTGGTAATCGTTGAATATTTTCCATTCTT
>Ga0066652_100000151_pt1 | contig 38795 bp, 26 predicted proteins | sample GraSoiAngelo_101_FD_71413 | JGI IMG/M metagenome (GOLD analysis project Ga0066652, IMG submission 71413) | Grasslands soil microbial communities from the Angelo Coastal Reserve, California, USA - 14_0903_02_30cm | ecosystem: Environmental > Terrestrial > Soil > Grasslands | place: USA... | reverse complement strand
CGGTAATCATTTAATACTTCTTCCCTGAATTTGTCGAAAGACAACTTTGCTTCGGCAGGCATCGGGGAATTTTGCATGAGGCAAAAATAGGGAGAAACAAAGCATTAAATAATTGCAAAAAATCCCCATTCCTTAATGCAACCCATCTTTGGAATATGGCATCTTTCTATTAATTTTGAAACCTTCATAATTTCTTTATGAGAAAAACCCTATCAGTGCTCGCATTGCTCTTGAGTTGCTTTTTGGCAGGCGCACAAACCAATACGTCGGTATCCGCGGATGTATTGAGACTCAAGGAGACCGAACATAATTTCGGAAAAATTCCCCAGGGCAGGCCGGTTTACTATTCCTTCGAGGTAGTGAATACCGGGCAGGAGCCGCTGAAACTGGACGATGTAAAAGCCAGTTGCGGGTGTACGACGCCTGAATGGAGTCGTGAAGCCATCGCTCCCGGGGCGACCGCGCAAATCAGGGTTGGCTTTAACGCTGCTGCTGAGAATTACTTTGAAAAATACATTACCATTACTTATAATACCAATCAAACAAAACAATTAAAAATATTCGGCAATGTTTGGAAGGCGCCGGAAGGAGCTGCTCCAGCCAATGCATCCGTTCAATTTCTTAAAAAACAAACACTTTAAAAAAAAATAATCATGAAGAAGCTAGTATTACTCGCCACTGCTTTTACTTTCAGCGTTGCTTTGATGGCCCAAACCGAACCGTCTAAAAACACCGCTTCAAAAGTTACCCGTAACACTGCCAGCAAAACTGCTGGTACACCAACTAAAGCTGAAGCCAAACCGGCCGAAGCGCAAACAGTTCCTGCAGCCGCAACAACTGCCCAGCCTGCAACAGCCCAACCTTCACCTGATGATGTAATGAAAGTGAATACGCTGAAGCATGATTTTGGAAAAATACCGCAAGGCAAACCTGTTACTTATTCGTTCGAGATAAAAAATACCAGCGACAAACCATTAGTAGTTGAAAATACTTATGCAAGCTGCGGATGTACTACACCAGAAAAAATCGTTGAACCGATTGCACCTGGCGCTACAGCCAAACTGAAAGTTCAATACAGCGCCGCTGGTGTAGGAGCTTTTACAAAAGATGTTCATATTAAATTAGCCGGCATTACACAGGAAAAAGTCGTACAGATCACTGGTGAAGTACTGGCTCCGGAAGCTCCCCAATCAAATAATTAATCTACAAGTTTAATTGTATACAAAAATCCCTGCACAATGTGCAGGGATTTTTATTTTAATACCTTTCTGTTATCAAACAATAATAATGAAAGAGCAGCTACTTGAAACATGGAGAATTCACAATAAGATGAACCTCCTGCTGATGGATAATATCACAGACGCAGGAATGGAGCGAACATCAAGTCCCCGCGGCCGAACAGTATACCATCAACTGGCACATATGCACAATGTGCGTATCCAGTGGCTGGAAGTTTGCGCACCGGATATTTTTAAAAAACATCCTGCTATAAAAAAAGAAACAGCCTTGGACAGGAAAGGACTGCGCCAGGCGTTTGAAGGATCCGCGGCCGGCATCGAAGAGCTCATTCATAAAAGTTGTGATAATGAAGGCCGGGTAAAGAATTTTAAAAAAGGGGTTATTCCGCTCACCGGATATTTTATCTCTCATGAATCTCATCATCGCGGTAACATTCTGCTGACGCTTAAACAGGCGGGCGAAAACCTGCCCGATGCCCTTAAATGGGGCCTGTGGGAATGGGGAAAGTAAAAATCATATGCTCAGCCGCAGCCGTTTAAAACAGGAATTTTTTCCACACATGAATTAAAATCTTTTACCATGGTTGTATAACTGAAAAAATTGTTTTTCCTGATAAAAAACGACTTGTAATTAAAGCGCTTCTTCATTTTCTTTCCGGCATGAAATTTAAAGATAAATAAGACAATGCTTTGCCTTATGACTAAAACCCTAACCGATATAGCAGGTAGCGCATTTCCTTTTGCCGACACTGAAATGCTTGCAATTACAGTAAAAGAAGAAATGTTGCGCCAGATTTCTGAGATCAATAATGGACGCGCCATGGAACTACCGGTCAATAATTATTTAAAGACACACAAGGAGATCGAATTGGAGTTCCAGTACGGGATTGATCCCCGTAAAAATGGATTGCTGTCGTCAAACACTACAACGGACGGTTATTTAAATATTCATGACCTTGATAATGCGTTATCGGGGTTTATGGAAGAGAACTATTAATTTTTCAAAAAAGCTAATAGTTCGGGGGGCGGTTAATACCGCCCTTTTTTATTGCATATACCTGTTGAATGAATAGGATCGCTCGATGAACCGGATAATCTCATTTTGAAATTGTTCGTTCTGCTTTGCCGGCCCATTCTGCGAAGTAAAATAAATCGTATAAAATCTATTGTTCCGGAAATTGAACCCGGGATCAGTTACATCTTTTTTCGAAATGATAATGGCAAATAACTTGGATTTTGTTTTGGCCTCGTTGTCACCGGTGGTACCAGTCTTTGCATAATAGAAATAAGACGATTTATTTTTTAACAGTGTCCCCAGCGCTGCCGCGGTCCCCGAATACAGCACCTCTTTCATCCCGGTAAACACGCCTTCACGTATTAATGAAAGATAGCGGTTATAGGCAATAGCCTGGTCAATCATAAAAGGTGAAAAGCCTGAAGGCCTGGCATAGGGATCTAGTGTAAGCGTATAGTCGCGGCTTTGCGTTATAAGTTTTCCGAACGCTTCCACCATTTTTGCAGGTGGTACCATTACCTGGCTACTGCCTTTGACATGTCCGCGGAAACAGGTTGCAAATACATCGTAAGGAATCCGCTTATCAACATTAGCTCCCTGCTGGTCAAACAATGCATACTCAGGTAAGATAAATCCCGATTTTTTATAGGAGTCCAGGATAAGCAATGAATCATAATGCGAAGAAAACATATCAAAGCTTTTATCAGCTGGACGGTTATAGATCCCATAATTATCCAGCAGACCAATCGATGTAAATGAACTGTCTAATCCAAGATTGGCTTTCCCGTTTATATAGCCGGGCCAATTCTCATACCCATCCAGCCAATACCGCCGTCCATTGTAGTTAAACCAGGGCCACTGAAAGCCACTATCCGGTTTTTGTTGTAAAAAGTTTTTCATCAACAGGCTGGCGAGCTCCTGCTTTGGGTATGATCCCAGCAATAAGATGTTGGAATGATAATAATTATCCGAATATTTTAAATAATCGACCACATTGGAGATACGGCCATTATTTTTTTCAAAATCATATTCGGCCACTCTTTCCCCTCCGTAATAATGCTGAGGTGTGGAAAAACCTTCGGAAGAAAAATTATCCCAGTCAAGATCAAGTTGCGAAGCAATAGCGGAGAAAACAATAGGCTTAAAGGTAGAGCCGGGACCCGGGTTCATGCGTAGCAGGTTGATATTTCCAATCTGTTTTCGCAACAGTGATTGGGAAACATAACCATTCTCTCCCATGATTGTTTTATTGTATCCCGGTTTATCATTGGGATCGGGACGATTGAGACCTTTAATAAAATCGGACATGGCCACCAGGCGCCCGTTACCATCGGCGATACAGATACCGTACTCAGCCCCTTTTTTGTAGGCCGTGTCACGATTCATCATCGTCTGAATTTTCTGTGACAGCGAATCCATCATTTCAAAATCAAGAGATACCGTGGCATTGGATCGTATTTGATCATTGGCTGTATAGCCCGAAGCAATGCTTTCGGCAAAATTTCTCGCCCATATAAACCTGCTGGCGAGAGGATATACATAGAACCGGCTGCCATTCACGTAATAGTTTTTCATGAAAGCATCGGGTTCCGTGATCAGGATTATCTCGTGTGTTGAATCGGTGATCAGGATCTTTGAAGGATTACAAAGCTTCACACTGTCGCCTGGCCTGACGGGAAATGGATCCAGGTAATCGCTGATAGTTATCACAGATCTCCCGTTATTGATAAGGTAGAGATCTTTATAAATTTTATCCGGCCCAACCGAGGTAAATGCAAGCGACAGTTCATTGTTAAGCCTGACGACTGGCTCATTGGTGAACCCGGTCAGTCTTTTCCGGATCAATGACCTGTCTTTATTATTCCACAGGGTGATATTGTAGATGCTGGAGTCCCCAAACACATTGCCTTTCCACGATTGCTGGAGATGGGGCGGCGGTTCCACCCTGAAATAATTATCATTGACTGCCAGTTGCGGCCGGCCGGAATACAGATCGAGATACAGCATATGGGTTTGATCCAGGTGTTGCAAAAAACCTGATCGTGTATACTCTTCCAATTGTTTCCTGAAAAATGGATTGTCTTCATTAAAAATACCGGAACTGACGAGCTTGCGAAGAGAATCTGTAAACAGCTGATCTTTTTTTGTAAGTGGATATCTACCGGTCCTTCTCGAAGTATCGAAATGATCAAGTATCGGTTGCAATCTCAGTTGAACATATGTATCCATCTCCCCGGCAAGTTCACTGGCATTGAACTCTTTGTTCTTGTTGAACGAAGGTTTTACAAAGAACAGCAGGATCGCCAAAATGGCAAACACGATGGCACCAGGTATGAACTTTTTCCGGTTGGCGTAATATTCCAGGGGTGCTCTATTGAACAACAGGATGGTTATTGCTATAAGAATGGACGGGAATAAAATGGACTGCTTGCTAAGGATACTTCCAAACGGCATGTCCTGTCCAAAGAATATATATCGCCCCGTGGCGGCAAGAATAACCAATAGCGCTGAAATCAGGAAATAATTCAGGATAGAGAAGCCCGCGGTGATAGTTGGGTAACTCGTATTCGTCCTGTTGATGAAATCGGGATACAATTTATAAAAAGAACCGAGCATACCCACCGGCAGGAGAAGTAGCAATACGAACAACAACACCGACCATTTGCCATGTTCCGCCAGGAAAAAACGACTCGCTACAAGATCGGTCGCCTGCGCATTATACTTTGCTCCTTTATTCTGCGGCGCGTGCGGCACCAGGTGAAATCCTGTTCCCTGTACAGCTGGGTTGTTCCCTTCATAGATCAGTGTGTTGATGAACCATTGATTCTGCGCCGCTCGTATTACTGGTTCATAGGTTTTACCGTCATTATAAGCGCCTTTGATGGCTTCATCCACCGGCATGGTCAATACATCAATCCGGTATTTCGTCATGGCTGCCTTATCCAGGATCTTCTGCTTCGGAAAAAAGAAGAAAGCCGCGAGAAAAAATAGAAGCGAGGTAACAACACCTGACCAAAGTTTTCTCCTCAAGGAAAAACGGGTGAAGAGCCGGGCCAGGTTATAGGCTATGATAACAGAGAACAGTATATATCCGGCGACATAGATTGATTGAGGCAGACCCAACAGAAATTTAAAAATATACGGTGCGTACAATAAGTTCAGCACAAAAGCCGACAGGTAGATAAAACCCAGAGATCCAAATGTGGTCGCGTTTCGCCGGCTTCCTGCCGATAGACCCGCTATTGCATAGTTGATGCATAAAAATGCTTCATTGAATAGGAGAAAATTCAAAAAGACAATCGCGAAACCGATGTCAATAAATACAAACACGGCCAATAGGCTTATAGATAACAGCACCTTTACCGGGTTACTTATTATAAGGTCGAGCTTCTTTTCTGTATCCAGGCTCCACCAGCTGTTAGCTGCCGAAGTCACGAGAGGAGAATTTTTATAAGAAATGAAAACAAAAATGAAATAGATTATTACCAGCCCAATTGCCAGGTGACGGCACGCACCCGCGTCAAAATGGTTGACATAGGCTAACCCTGCCGCGACTGCCAGCAATCCAAACCAACTTGCGAAGAAAACCATTTTAGCGCCAAACCGTTTCACTATCGAAGAGCTGGTTATCGTGTTGCCGATACCTTCATAAGAAGTCGTCATGGTATTGCCACGCAATGTCCTTTGAAACGCTGATGATTTAACCCGGATAACTGACAGGCTTCTTCTTACCAGGCTGAAACCAAAAAAGAATGCCAGTAAAATGGTGGCAAAGATGATGATCCCAAAGTTCCAAAAACTATTCAGCTGTTGCTGTGAAGGCAGGTCCATCCCTTCATAAGGCGGAAAGCTTTTATACCGCCAGTACAAAAACAGTCTTGTGGTCAATAACACGATCGTAATGCAGGACAGCAATTGCCAGGCCCAGCTTAATTTTTCCGCAGGTGTTAACAGTGAAACGATAAAGACTATTGCGAAAAAGAAGAATAGGCCTCCAAATAAGATCCATTGCCACCGGCCAGCGTCCATTATTTTATTGCCGAACTCCCAACTAAATGTATTCCGGATCGAAAACAGCCAGCTGAACCCGGATGACCTTGCAGGAAGTATTAGTTTGTCGTTCCTGGTGTCGATGAGCGACGAGGAATGGTTCAACCATTGAGCAGACAATTCCAATGGTTTGTTTTCTGCTGCCTTGCGGTAGCTTAACAGGACAGGAGCAAATCCGTTCACATTGTCCTTTACCAGGATCGGAAACAAAAATCCTTCGTCAAATACGGCGGGAATGGCCGGCATTTGCCTGGAATCAGACACCAGGAATTTGTTAACAGTATGCTGCGACCAATCATTATTATTCTGTTCAGATAAAGGATATGATACCGGGTAGCGATTAATCACCGAGAAGCTGTCGCCTCCGTTGTTTTCCAGCCTGAACTGGTTTTTATTATTTTCAAAAAAACCAATGCCCCAGGCAAAAGTGTTTTTATCAGGTATCGCAGCGCTGAAGTGCATATCTTTCAACTGCAGTTTTTGCTGATCGTAACGGACGCTGCCAACAGATCGAAAGATTTTGCCAGAAATAAAATACACCAGGTTGCCTCCTGTTTTCCCTGATACATTATCTCTCACGATTAGAATATTCTTTAAACAGTTAGCCAGTTCTTCATCATTGTAATGGATCGAATTGACAAATGAGGCTTCATCTTTAAACAGGTTCCATAACGAAATACCTTTCTTGAGCTGTTTCAATGTGTTTATCACCAGGCTGTTAATACTTAATTCAAAACCGTTGTCATTTGTCGAACTGATCTTTACGAAAACAGAATCATAGGTGAATGAAAGGATATGACCTGCAGCGGCCCATGCTTTGGACTGTAGCTGGAACTTTCCTTCCTCGCCTGTATAGAATGGTTCCTCGGAATAGTTGGATAAAACCGTTACTTCCTGGTTTTTTTTTGACAACAGGAAACTGTTGAAAGGGTTATTATCGAAGTTCGCTGTATCCAACCCGCCTAACTCGATGTTCCTGCTTACAATGAATCCGTCATGCCGGATAAAATGGTGCTCCAGGTTGCTGAATGTCTTCAACCGCAATGGCGCATGAATGTTCGTCCATAAAAAGGCAAAACACGCAATGCCGATAATGGAAAATATTATTGGAAATCTTTTCCGTTGCCTCGCTGATCGTACAAAATCCCGGTAGTATAACAGCCCATAGACCACTAACGCTGTTATGGCCAATAAGTACAGGAAAGAAAGACTGGTAAGAAATTTTAACATGGAGGTCAGAAATTATTCAGATCAGTTTCATCAAAGACAGGATAGGTTAGTTGATCAATGCCTGACCTGTTCAATGCCATGCGCAGGGACAGCGCCCTGCTTCCGTGCTCGGTATTTAATTTTTTGAGCAGCGCCAGGTCTATCCCTTTCCCGTTGCTACCAATCCGCTGTACCATATTGCCGCCAACAGAAAGTTCATTTACCCGGAGATAGAGATATTCGATATAATATAATGAAAGGGAAATAAGCAATTCAAGCATTCGTGAGCTATCTTCCTCGCTCATCCGGGCCGGGTTATTTTTATTGGCATCGGCTATAGCCAGCACGGGCTTCATAAATTTTTCAAATGCATGATTGGCTACTGCCTTTTCAGTCTTTAATATGTCTTCTATGATCTGGTTCTCTGTTTTGTCTTTATCAAAAAGAGGGTAGTTCCTGACTTTATACACATCGGCAACAGATTGCTTGACTGACTCATATTCTTCAATTAACGAATCGTTCATCGTTTTTTCCTTTTCAAGTTCAGTCGTAAGCTCGCCGATCTTTTTTTCAAGGGCGGCTTTACCGCGGAAGCTTTTTTCTGTCGTCGTGTTAGTGGAGGTATAGAATTCAAAATTCTGGATCAGCCGTTTCAGGTCTGCTACGGTTTTTACCAGGCGTTTGTGATAATCAAACAGGAGGTAGAGCAGGCATGAAATAATGAGAAGAGCAACTATACCCGCTACAATGATCCATGTCGGCATTTCGGTAACAATCTCTTTTACCGGTTGTGGCTCTTTGAGGGTAGTTTGCGGCTGAGACACTGTATTCGCCAGTACAAGCGAGTCCAGTTCAGCTTTCGAAATAACCAGGTTACGGTCCTTTTTTTCCTGCCTGGACAATGTGTCCACTACCCTTATCTTGTTCCTGTCGGGTTGTTGCTGGGCCTGTGCAGGGCCGAGCGCAAGAAAGAGAATAAGAACTGCTATTATTTTGTTTCTCATGTTTTGAAATTAAAACTGAAAAAATTGAAGTATGCCTCCCGCCTTTTTAATGGGCTGCTCTTTTACCAGTTCTTCCTTCACTATATCGTCATGCAATGTAGTAACCGAGGCCAGTTCGCCTGAATAATTGGGGAACATGGAAATCGCTTTCATATCCTGGACGGGCGAATAAATTTCCGACACCGAAGTGAGAATGCTGTATAGTGAGCGTACATCTTTCACATGCTGATTCTCCATCAGGCGGAGATAGATATTGTCTCTCGTAAAATAGATATCGATCGTTTTGTTCTTAAATGACTTCAATTGCTGGTTATTCCTTCTCACCACGGATGTATTGTAAAGAATATCGTTGCCTGGTTGAATTTTTATACCCCGGTAGAGATACATATTGTTGTTCAGGATATCATTATTCTTGGACAGACCTTCCTTTTTATCAATCGGTATCCCGGTAAAATCGGTTATTTTGTAAGCGCCTGTGAAAGCTCCATAGAGCGCGACATTTTTATTGTTCAAAGCCCGCCCGGGGGTAACCGTATGTATGGTGATGTTACTACCGAGCATATTCTTTAAAGCATCACGCAACTTTACTTTCAGCTCCTCGAAATAGAAAGCCCTACCACTAAGCATCACCGACCTGATCCTCTTTTTAATATCTTTTGTGATGACATCTTTGACGCTAGCAACAATACAATGCACGATGCAATCTGTGGCTTTGTGTATCAAACCCGTGATCTCGTCATCCCATTTAATATTGCGATCCTTCAGTATAGCTTCTGCATATTGTAAAAGGGTAGATTGATCCCGGTACAGGTTGCCAATAGTACGTTCCGTGCTTTGCGATTGCTCAGCCAGCTGTGCAAACTCGTTGATGCCAATAGTCTCGAGATTTTTAAATCGTTTTTTCCGGTTTTCAAGGAACTGGATAAAGTTCAGCACGTCTACCGTAAGATGTTGTTCGAGGATCTGCTTACGGATAAAATCCTTTACTGAAATTTCATTGCTGCAGGGTATCGTCCGCAGGATCAGTGTGAGCAGGTCTTCGGCAAACCCATATGACAAAACATTGCCGGCACCGGCAAAGCCCGTTCGGAAAAAGCTCGAGTAATTCTCATTGTCATCGGCCAGCAGGATTGAAATATCTGTAGTGCCTTTGCCGCAATCAATTACCAGCGCCATTTCACCATTATTCAACTGAACATCGGAACCCTGGGTTTGCTGGTATCCCATGAATGCTGCATCGCTTTCGGAGATCGTTTCATATTCGATAAACAGTTCTTCACTTTTTATATTTAATGAACGAAGCAAGTCATCGGTACGGATCCGGAGCGTGTTCAGCAATTCAAAAACATCGTGCTGTGTATAAATATTCGGGACAAGCAATGTCACGATCATTCCTCCGTCCCTGAATTCCGGCTTGGTGCTGATCATCAACCGAAGCACGCGAAGCAGCACTGCGCCAATCAATTCCTTTTTATGTGAGCGGATACTGTAGTCTTCTGATTGCCGGTCGATCGACAACTGGAGGCTTTTTTCTATGCCTAATTTCAGGTTAGGTATTATTTCATAGTTGTCCCTGAAGTAAACCTGGGTTGCACCGACTTCCTGTCTTGTAACAAACAACCTGACCTCGTCGTTCATAAGATCGCCGGTGAAATTGAACGGGAAATTCTTTCTTTCATAAACGGACATGTTTTTTTTGACGGCGTAAAAAGAACGGTAAAGAGTAGGCTGGCCTGATTCATCATTCAAAAACTCCTCGCGCTTATAATATCGTGTCCTATCGCTTACACTCAATCTGCCAATGATGTTTTCAAGGATATCATATTGCACTAATGATGCCTGCGGTCCGCAATTCTTATATGCCACCTGGCTTGCCTCGCTGCCGAAATCGACTACTACCCGGTTGCACTGCATTGAATTCATAACGGCAAACTGGAACTTACCAGAATAGGTTTCTGTTTCAGCCAGGGAAAGCGTGATATAAATATTCAATGAGGCGAGTTCAACCTTATGCCGGTAATAACCCAGGATAATCCTTTTTTGCGAAGTTGAATAATCCAGTCGAAGACCGGTGGCCGCATCGTAAAACGGCTCTACTTTAAAAACGCTGTTTTTGCGGATCAGCAATTCAAAACCATCCTCTCTTTTGACCAGCGAAACATGACATTCCTTTAAAAGAACATCCTGCCTGTCAGAAGGCGCCATCTGATTCAAAACGATCCGGTCAGGGTCTTCAATCGAAATAAGCGGGGCCAGCACCCTGTCCTCTGCATAGGTTACAAAATTAAATTCGGTGCAGTCCCGGTTGCCGGGAATGGCATCACTTTGCAACTTGGCAACAAAATACCTGTCGCTGCGAATCAAAACCGGTAAATAATAGAGTGCCATAAGGTTGAGTTATTTAATTTGAAAGATCATTCCCTGCAATACCACCTGTCATTGTAATTGGGGGAATTATTTTTTTTGTCCGATGAGTAGCAGAAATTAAATGCTTTGGCCCGGATGGATATGAACGATACCGAGATACTGTCGCCACGATATAGTCCATCCATGGTTCTTTTAGCCGGGGACGAATAGCCAATGTTCGTAAACCGGATAGTGTCGCTATTTATCACTTCGTTGTTTTTCCACAGGCTCAGCTTGACGATGGCATTATCTATATTGTAGCCAGTGGAGTTGTCGATTGTCACTTCGGGGTTGTGATAGCGGGAATCATCTTTATTTGTGTCCCTGTCTGCAGCCAATTGTAATTGTATCAGGTCCGGCCAGGTATTGCGGATACGCAGGTTAGTTCTCGTGGTCCTGTCGAGCTTTTGGCCCCGCGAAAATTCGATCGACCCGATGATCGAATCTACGTTCACGAGGGGAGTATTTGAAGGACGGTCAGCAACGATAGCGAGAGGCGCTGCCCTGGTCCATGTGACCCTGGTAAAATTATATACCAGGAAAATGGCAACTGCCGTGACAATACCAAAAAGAGTTTTTTTCAATAACCCTGGAAAAGCTGACTTGCGCCCCGGCTTTCGTATCTCCTTTGGTTCGGCGACGGATTCTTTTTTGGCGGTAGAAGCGGTTTGCCTGGATGAACGATTATTGAAATCGGAAACGGTGATCCATTCGTTACTGTTAAAAACCCATATCCTGGCCGTTGGCGAGCCGGCGGATGATTGTATCAATGACTGTAACTCTTCTCTCGATTCAACTTCCCTTATCACATTCGTTCCATCAGTGAACAAATATTTTTCCATGTTTGCGGGAATGTAATTTGGTTGATTAAGAGTAAAGAGGGGATCAAACTGGTAGGTTTTAGTAATTAAATGAAAGGTACAGCGAGGAAACGATCCGCTGCATACTGTAAACGACTTACAACATTTTTTTATGAAAAGGACGATGCAAAAAACTTTGTTAAGAGAATTCAACAAAGTAGCCTGTGCAATTAATTGCCCACATATTGCAGGCACAGGATTGCGTCATGAATACGATTGTTTTATTCATCGGTCCTTCCACTCGCAGCATCGATGATCCGGCCAAAAAAGATCGAATTCATAAATAGTTTAGTTCCCCCGAGCCAGAATGCACGAAAATTGGGATTATCGGCGATGTTGATTACCCGGCCGGCACCTACTGTATTGACAATGACAGCTGCCGAATTTTTAATCGCTTCTTTATTCTCCCGGCTTACCCATCCGCTTTGAAGCGGGTTATTGCCATAATAAAAAGGAGTGGCGTATGGATTTTTGCTTTTTTCCATAAATACCCTGTTTGCTTTGAACAGGCTGACGGTTTTCTGGGTATAACCGTAGGCCAATGGATGGGTATTATCTATCTCGGCCCCAAAGATGGCTCCGTAGACCTGCTGGGCTCCATCAATCTGTTCCCGGTCTACATAAGACAATCGCTGGACACTATCAGCCGGGGATTTTGCCCTTTTAAATTTCACGTCGCTGATCCCGTTTTGCGCAGCCCAGTTTATGGCTTCCTCCGTCAGGACCAGCGTACCACCGCTTTGAACCCAGTTCTTCAGTTTGTCCTTGTTCAGATCAGTATAAGTTCCTCCAACCATTATTATCGTGTTATATCTATTCAATTCAATGCGGTTAAATACGGGTATTTCGAGGTGAGTGGCCGGAATATTCATTCTTTGATCCAGCAAATACCAGGCTTCACCAGCATCCGTTGCATTCACGCCCTGGCCAACCAACATAGCGATAGCAGGTTTGGTAACAGGTGCAAACTTGCTACTACCTGCATCGATGCCGCTGAGAGCATTGCCTCCTTCCAGGCTATAAATATTTACTGCGTATTTGGTCGTCACTTTTTGTAATACTGTAAGCACTTTATCGCCACCAGCTGCCTGAAGTTGCAGCGGGACCAGGATCGTTCCATAGTTGAACTTAACAGCCTGCCCTCCTACCATCATCTCAAATTTGCCCATGGCTACTTTTACATTTATCCCGTTGTCCAATAGTTCATAGAGCGCAGCTGGCGCATTGAATCCGCGCCAATCCATTAAATAACCGTATCCGGATCTCGCAATGACAGTGCCTGATGGCATATCGTTAACAACAGGGCTGCCCGGGGAAGCCTGGTTCAGCTGGCCGGCATTCATTTCATCACTGTTGATGCCAAATGCAAGTGGCATCGTCCAGGCCGTGATATCATAAAACAGGCTGTCTTTATAGTTCAGGGTCTTTGAAAATATCGCCTTGATGACCTTATATTGAGGTTGATTCAGGGGAACAACATAAGATTCATGCGGATCATAGCTGTTACCGGAAATATTGACCTCGTTTTTAAAAGAATAGACATCGATACGATGACGTCCAAGCATAGTAGCAAATTCATAGATCGTTTTTTGATCACCGGTGTTTCCGAAGATATAGGCTTTCACGGGATCGGCAGCAGCCTCAGTTACAGAATTCTTATAAAAATCCCTTTGCCATTGCAAAAACTCTTTGCGTAAAGCTTTGGCGCCTTCCAAAGTTGAAAGCGTAGTAGTAAACTGGTTTTTGATAGTGAAAGGAAAGGAAAGCAAGCCATTTGCCGTTTGCTGCAGATGACCCCGGGAAGAAGCCTGTTCAAATAAGATCCCGATCGCTCCGTTGATATCGGGATAAGTTGATCCTTTCCCATAATAAAAATCATCATAGTTCTCTTTCGTAAAATACAATGAGCCGATTCGATCAAGAAAAGCCGCGTGAAATTTGGCCAATTTGGCGGTCAACTCCTGGTTCCTTTCTGGGGTCAAGGGATTTACTCTTGAAGCAACACCAGGTTGAAAAAAGAAAGTCGCATTACTTCCCTGCTCATGATGGTCAGTCAGGATATTGGGTCTCCATTTATGAAACCATGCCAGTCGGTTCTGGCTTTCTACATGCACGGCGGGAAGCCAGTCACGGTTAAGATCAAACCAGTAATGATTGAAGCGACCGCCCGGCCACACCTCATTGAATTCCCTTGAGTTTGGATCGCTAACAAGGTTCTTACTTTTATGCTGGTTGGCCCAGGTAGAAAATCGCTGCAGGCCATCCGGGTTAAACGAAGGGTCAAAAAGTATAACTACATTATCCAATAACTCATCGATCTGTTTTCCCTGCGCAGCAGCCAGGTAATAGGCGCTTAACAGGGCGGCGTTCGCACCGCTGGACTCATTGCCATGAATAGAATGTCCTATGTAAACGACGATCGGCATGTTATCGATATTCAATGAACCCGATTTCGCAGGGTCTGTTAATTGTATATGCTGTTGTCTTATTTCTTCCAGGCGCTGTTGATTTTTTGGAGAGGTAATGATCAACAGCAACTGGGGGCGACTTTCATACGTAAATCCCATTATCTCGAGTTTGATCCTGTCAGGAGCTGCAGCAGCAAGAGCTTTCATATAGTTTACCAGGCGGTCATGGGTGACATGCCATTCTCCCACTTCATGATAGATGACATCTTTGGGTTTAGGGATAGCAGGGTTATACGAAACGGAATCGGGCAAGTAGTATTTAAGATCCTGGCCGGCGATCAAATTTACAATAAGCAACAGGCTATAGCCAAGGAGGTATTTTTTCATGTACAGCAGTTGAAGAAATTATTCCGGAAGATAAGGGACATTAGCAATATGAGAAAAGCAATACTTTAAATAAAAACCCCGAATGAAGCGGTTCTTTCCTTTTTGCCTGGAGTTATAGCTTGCATCGTTCATTTATGGCCAGGATCAGAATATCTTACTAACCGGAAAATAGATCGGAGCCCGATACTTTTTATGTCAATAAAAAAAAAGACATCAACCTCGAAGGCAGTATTGATGATAAAGGGAATATCCGGGTAGCAAATTGAAGCTGCTGGAATGAGTTTGTCTATGTATGGGTATTGACACCACGTTATGGTTACTGTTACACTAACCATAAACTGCTCTGCTATTAGCACTAGCTTTCGTATCTTTGCGGCTTGCATTTTTTATGAGCAAAAAAGGAAAAGTTTTAGTGGCCATGAGCGGCGGTATCGATAGTACCGTGACCGCATTAATGCTTCATAACCAGGGATATGAGGTGGTTGGCATTACTATGAAGACCTGGGACTATGCTGCCAGCGGCGGAAGCAAAAAAGAAACGGGCTGTTGTAACCTGGACTCCTTCAATGATGCAAGACAGGCTGCCGTGGAGCATGGCTTTGCTCATTATATTCTCGACATACGCGACGAGTTTGGGGATTTTGTGATCGAAAATTTTGTAGAAGAATATATCGCAGGAAGAACACCAAATCCCTGTGTGCTTTGCAATACCCATATAAAATGGCGAGCCTTATTAAAAAGAGCTGATGCGCTGGACTGTGAGTTTATCGCCACCGGGCATTATGCGAAGATCAGGCAGCATGATAATGGACGTTTTATAGTAAGCAAAGCTGTTGATGATACAAAGGATCAAAGCTATGTGCTATGGGGACTGCAGCAGGACCTGTTAAGCCGGACCTTATTGCCACTCGGTCCTTACCGGAAAACAGAGATAAGACAGATGGCTCTTGAATTTGGCTATCCTGAACTGGCGAAGAAAAGCGAGAGCTATGAGATCTGTTTTGTTCCCGACAATGACTATCGCGGCTTCCTGAAAAGAAGAGTGGAAGGACTGGAGGAAAAAGTCAATGGCGGAAATTTTGTCGATAAATATGGAAACATTCTCGGTCAGCATAAGGGATATCCCTTTTATACGATTGGTCAGCGCAAAGGATTGGATATTGCATTGGGCAAGCCAGTGTTTGTAACTAAAATCGATCCCGACAATAATACGGTTGTTCTCGGTGATGAGGAAGACCTGGAACAAAATGAAATGACAGTAAGCAAGCTGAACATGATCAAGTATGATTTGATATCACCGGGTATGGAAGTGACAACAAAGATCCGCTACAAAGACAAGGGCACTTTATCCAATATTTATCCGGATAAGGCAAATGTCAATGTCCGGTTTTATGAAAAGGCAAAGGGTATTGCACCGGGTCAGAGCGCGGTTTTTTATGAAGGCGATGATGTCGTTGCAGGGGGGATCATTCAGACAGGAACCCTCCCCGCAGTCGATGGTCATTAGTCGATAGTCATTACTGCCACGCCTGGTACCGATAATCCTAATCTAATAAGGTCGACATGTTAACAGAAGGCTGACTACTATCCACTGTCGAACTGCCTACCGCAGGCAGGCTCTGGACTAACCACTCGTTTTCAGCTGATTCCACAATAAAAATCTTCATAACACGTTAGGCACCGGGGAACTATGATTCCCCGTTTTTTGTTTGTATTTTGGTCCGTTATCCTGATAGCCATATTCAATGAAACCACTTCCTTATGAGATTGACATATACTCTCCGCAACAGCTTGCTGGTCGTAATTACACTAACCCTGTTTTCCTGTTCGGGCAAAAAAGAAGAATTTGTCACTGAACCGCTGAGCGATTTCATGGTCCTGCAACCTGGAAAATATATTACCTACCGTCTCGATTCACTTGTGTTTACCAATTTCGGTAAGAATACAGAAATACACAGATACCAGATGAAGCATGAGATAGACGCCGAACTGGTAGATAATCTTGGAAGACCCAGCTGGCGCGTTTATACTTATCTCCGGGATTCAGCAGGAACAGAACTCTGGACGCCAATGGGATCTTATTTTATTACACCGTTGGCACAACGTATAGAGGTAACAGACGACAATCTTCGCGTGATCAAACTGCAGCTACCCATCCATGAAGGTTTTCAATGGAACGGCAATACCTATCTTCCGGATCAGCCTTATGCAGAGGCCTACGATTTCGGCAATGACAATGACATGAAGACCTGGAACTTTACTTACGACGCGTTTGAACCGGTTTCTACTTACCAGGGACATAACTACATCGATGTACGCACTATCATACAACAGGATGATAGTTTCAATGTACCTGTGGTTGATGTCAGCGCCTACGGATATAAAACACTGGCAATAGAAAAATATGCAAAGAACATCGGCATGGTTTACCGTAAGTATGAAATGTGGGAGTACCAGCCGAATATTAGCGGGGCCAATCCTTATAATACAGGTTTCGGTGTTACGCTATGGATGATCGACCATAACTAATCGTATTTATTACCTAAATTCGGGGGTTAAAAGCGTGTTGATGAAAAAACTTTTTGCCCTGGTCGTCATAAGTTTTTTGCTGATAACCGGGTTGCAGGCCCAGTTTACACGATATATAGTCCGGTTCAAGAATAAAGGGGCAACAAGTTCTACCCTGTCAAATCCTTCCACTTATCTTTCCCAGCGTGCAATTGACCGCAGAACAAGGTATAATATCCCTGTCGACAGCAGCGATATTCCTGTTCCTTCATCTTATATAACCCAGATACAGAATATACCTAACGTCACACTGCTGAACGTTTCCAGATGGCTGAATGCAGTAGACATTCAAACTTCGGATCCAAATGCGATCACCAGCATCAATGCCCTTCCATTTGTTCAGAGCACTTCAGCAGTAGCAGCCAGGACAAATGATGCGACCGGTGATAAATTCAGCGAAGAAAAAGTAGTAGACCCAGTGACTTCAAGAGTAAACGGAACAGCTGGCGACTTTTTCAATTATGGCGCTGCTTCTTTCAATGAAATTCACCTTCATAAAGGCGAATTCCTGCATAATATTGGAATGCGTGGACAGGGAATGTTGATCACTGTGCTGGATGGCGGTTTTTTTCACTATACCACTTTAAAAGCATTTGACAGCGCCAACCTAAATGGGCAGATATTGAGTACATGGGATTTTGTTAACCGCGAGAACAGCGTAGTTGAAGATGATGCACATGGCATGATGTGTCTTTCCACGATCGCCGCGAATATACCGGGGCAATTCACCGGTAAAGCTCCAAAGGCAAACTTTCATTTATTCAGGACAGAAGAAGTTTCGAGTGAATACCCGATTGAAGAATTTAACTGGGTATGTGGCGCCGAAAGAGCTGATAGCCTTGGTTCGGATGTGATAAGCTCCTCGTTAGGTTATAACACGTTTGACAATGCGAGCTTCAACCATACATACAGCCAAATGAATGGCAACACAGCATTATGTACTATCGGTGCTGACCTGGCAGCTAAGAAAGGAATGATCGTCTTTAATGCTGCAGGCAATGAAGGGACCAATGGTTGGCATTATATCATAGCGCCCGCCGATGGTGATAGTGTGGTGGCTGTGGGTGCTGTTAACAGTTCCGGCTCTGTCGGCTCTTTTTCCAGCTATGGACCCTCTGCAGATGGGCGTATAAAACCCGATATCGCATCCATCGGAGTAGCGGCACTCGTACAGGCTACCAACAATACAATAGGTTCATCAAATGGAACATCGTTCGCTACTCCGAATATGGCTGGATTGGGAACCTGTCTTTGGCAGGCCTTTCCGGAATACAATAATATGCGTATCATCCGTGCCTTGAAAGAGGCGGGTAGCAGTTTCAATTCACCGAATGACCGAATAGGATATGGCATCCCGGACGTAAGACAGGCGTTCGTTACCTTATTAACTGAATTTGCGGTTTCATCTTCAACAATTGATACCTGCACAGCAATCATTAGCTGGACGAGCAAAGATGTTTCAGCGATGAAATATGAAATAGAAAGAAAACTGCCCGGACAGGCCACTTACGCAAAAATCGGTGAGCTCGCACCTCAGCCTGGCTTTTTACTTGCGACGAACAGTTACCAGTTTGCCAACACTGTGATTAATTCAGCGGCAGGAACTGTTTCTTATCGCATACGACAAATTATTGATACCGCAAACGCATCTTTCGCTGCTGTTTATATTGACACGACAAATGTTACTATCGGCAGTTCCTGTTTCACGAATTACCTGGTTACAAAGGCTCTTTCATCCGTTAACTTCAGCAATTGTGCTGCTGCTATTAGTTGGTCAAGCAGGGACAATAGCAGCATGCGATATGAAATAGAAAGAAAAGCGCCGGGTGAATCCTCTTACACTAAAATAGCTAACATACCTGCGCAAGCCAGTAACACACTTGCGGTTCACAGTTATCAATTCAGCGATACTCTCACCAATACAACTGCGGGAACCGTTTCATACCGTGTCCGGCAGATTTATGATACCGCTTCTGCATCTTTTGCCGATGTATATATTGCTACGATCATTATCGGACTGGCCTCCCCTTGCATAGATCCATCCACCCTGGTCGACATGTTTAAAGTTGCGCCTTCCCCCACACACGACAATGCTAAACTGATCGTCCAAACTGCAAATGCTATCACAGATATGCCGATAACAGTTTATGACATGAAAGGAAGACTGATGTTCCAGTTGAAAGCATCGAAGGCTGTGGGGAAGGTAACGATCGATTTGCCTACTCTTGCGTGGGCAGCAGGCAAATATTTTGTCAGGATTTACAATGGACAGAAACTTATCGGCAGCACTGAATTCTTAAAGCTATAGCGTCTTTTGAAACAAAGCCGCAAACATCGTGTCGGCTTTTTTATCATACCCTTTCAATAGTTTCATTTCCGCAAGGCGAAGACCGGTTTGTTGTATAAATTGAACAATGGTTTCATTTTCTTTTTTAAAGACCGAACAAGTAATATAAAGCAAGTAGCCGGCAGGTTGAAGATGAGGCATTACATTCGATAAAATTTTCATTTGCAGAGAAGCATACTCATCTATCTTTTTCTTTTCAAAATAATGCAATTGCTCGGGTGTACGACTCCAGGTGCCGCTTCCACTACATGGGGCATCACAGATAATGAATTCGAATTTCGAATCCCGATGGCTGCGGGGATGAATTTCGAAATTTTTATTTGCAAGATCGGCAACAAAGCCTTTGTATTTCCTGATACCCGCTTCCTTAAATCGTTTTTCCAGGTTTATCATGATCGACTCCCGCTTGTCGGAAACAGTAAGATCAATGGTTGGATAAAGATCATGAAGCATGATCGATTTGCCACCACTGGCCGCACAGCAATCCCATACCCGATCTGCCTGTTTGAGTTTGGCCCGCCTAAAGAAATCCGCTATCCTTTGTGAACTGTAATCCTGGACGACGGCTTCCCTATTCAACTCAATCACCTGGTCAACTTTCGATGCATTTGGCAGGGCGAGACAATTATCGTCAATAATGTCAAAGGCTATTCCCGCGTTTCCCAGTTTTTTCCCAACTTCCTTTTGCCTGCCGGGGCGCAGGCGAAGAAACAGGCTGGGTTGAATAAAAAATGATTCGCAAAATTTTTCATGATCGATACCGGTACTCAATTCTTCTTTCCAGGGAAAAACATTAAAAAGGGTTTGTTGTGTATTGAGCAGGGAAAATTTCTCTTTTATAACCAGGCTGACCTTATCATTCCATTCTGGTCGCAACTCATCTAACAGCTCATTGGGTTGATCGGAACAAAGAAAGAGACCTTGTAATATTTTTTCCTCCATGGGCATCTTATTTTCCATTTTTCCCATCCTGAAAAAGCAATAACACAGGTGCCCTATGAATTTCCTGTCCTTTGACCCGTATTTTTTGTGGAGCGAGAAAAATTTTTTCAGGAATGAAGCAAAGGGTTCTTCGCCTCTATACCCTGCAAGGATCGTTTTGGCGGTATTGAGATATGAATGATAACGGCTCAATGTTAGTGTAAACTACGGGAGACTGGAACGCTAAAGCCCAAGCATCGTTTTTACCGGGTCCCTGCCTATCAGCAGTTGCTCCGGGTTTTCCAGCAATTCTTTTACGCGTACTAAAAAGCTAACTGACTCTCTTCCGTCAATGATGCGATGATCATAGCTCAGCGCAACATACATCATAGGTCGTATCACCACCTGTCCGTTGAGAGCAACGGGACGTTCCTGGATCTTATGCATTCCCAGGATCGCGCTTTGCGGAAGATTGATGATCGGAGTGCTCATCAGTGAACCAAATACTCCCCCATTGGTGATAGTAAAAGTGCCACCCTGCAATTCTTCCAGGCTTAATTTATTTTCCTTGGCTTTATTAGCAAGCTCTATGACCTTTTTTTCAATCTCGGCCATACTTAAACTCTCTGCATTGCGGATCACTGGAACTGTTAAGCCTCTCGGGGTAGAAACAGCAATGGATATATCGCAATAATCGTGGTAGATTAAATGGTCGGCATCTATGTAAGCATTGACCGCGGGCCACTCTTGCAACGCTACGCAACAGGCTTTTGCAAAAAAACTCATGAAACCCAATCCAACACCATGCACTTCTTTGAACTTATCCTTGAACTTTGTTCTTATCTCCATGATATGGCTCATGTCCACTTCATTGAACGTGGTAAGCATGGCCGTTGTATTCTTTGCTTCTACCAGCCGGCGGGAAATTGTTCTCCTCAGCTGGCTCATTTTTTCAGTTTTCTCGTCGCGGTTAAATAAGGCCTTGCCGCCGGTAACCTTATCGGGGTTGCTCAACGCAGCGAGCACATCATCCTTAAGTATCTTACCGTGGTAACCGGAAGGTTTAACCGATTTAGGGTCCAGCTTTTTATCAGCTATAATAGCCGATGCAACCGGTGAAGCCTTTACCTCTGCGGTTGCGGCATGCGTCTCCGGTTCAATAATCACCGGGTGCTTTGCCCCTTCTACCTGTTCTTTTGTGTCGGGAGTTTTTTGGTCTTCTTTTTTCTGTGTTCCATTTCCTGAAGCCTGGCTTTTCAGCTCTGGCTTCTCTTTGGCCTCCTGTTTCTTTTCCGGCTTTGTCGCAGCATCATCAATAGAAGCCAGTAGATCACCGATCTTTAATGTATCGCCTTCTTTTGCTGCAGTCTTTAGTGTACCTGCTTTTTCCGCACTTACTTCAAATGTCGCTTTCTCACTTTCCAGTTCAGCAATCACTTCATCGCGCTCCACATAGTCCCCGTCCTTTTTCAGCCACTGGAGCAAGGTTACTTCGCTGATGGATTCGCCTACTGTCGGAACTTTTATATCAACCATAAATCCTAGTTACTATATTAATGCTTTCAAAAATAAACACGTTTTCCCAATTCACTGTTCCGGATAGAGTATTAAATACTAAAAACCGTATCGATGATCTCAGCCTGCTCCTGTGCATGCACTTTGGCAAAACCTGTAGCTGTCGATGCAGAGGGCTGGCGGCTGATCACGCCGTAGTTAATGCTCTTAAAATTTGTTTGCAGGAAAGTTGCCGCGCCCATGTTCTGTGGTTCTTCCTGTACCCAAAACCAGGTAGCCCTGCTGTATTTTTTATACAATTCTTCCAGTTGTTTTGCGGGAAAGGGATACAATTGTTCTATCCGGATTAGGGCTATATCCTTCCTGTCGTCTTTTTGCTGTCGCTCCGCCAGGTCAAAATAGATCTTGCCGCTGCAGAAGAATACCTTCTTTACTTTAGGCGTATCCGCCCAGGGATCATCTATCACCTCTTTGAATCCCCCGGAAGTAAACTCCTCCACTACCGAAAAGGCACCGGGATGACGGAGATTTGCTTTTGGGGACATATTGATCAACGGCTTCCGGAATGGCCATGTTAATTGGCGACGCAAAGCATGAAATAAATTGGAAGCGGTAGTGATATTCGTCACTACCATATTTAATTCGGCGCACATTTGTAAAAATCGTTCCAACCTGGCGCTACTATGTTCTGGTCCCTGTCCTTCATGGCCATGAGGCAATAAAAGAGCAACCCCGTTCATACGGTTCCATTTCTGTTCACCCGCGGCAATAAACTGGTCAATCATAATCTGACCGCCGTTGGAAAAATCACCAAACTGTGCTTCCCACAGTACCAGAGCATTCGGATTTGCAAGCGCGTAACCATATTCAAAACCCAGCACGCCGTATTCGCTCAACAGGGAATTATATATCCTGAATTCACCTTTCGCACCGGGAATATCGCTCAACCGGTTATAAGGTTTATCATTGACCTCGTCCCGCAATACAGCATGGCGATGAGAAAAAGTTCCGCGACGCACATCCTGCCCGCTCATTCTTACATCTTTCCCTTCGAGCACCAGGCTTCCATAAGCCATTAGCTCGCCTGTAGCCCAATCAACCTTACGCTCTGTCTCGAATAATTTTATTTTATCCTGTAATATTTTCTCGATCTTTCTCAACGGCTTAAAATCTTCCGGCCATTTCATTAATGCTTTGAACACCGTATTAAAATTCTCCCCACTAATAGCAGTTCCTGGAGACTGATCAAAATCCTCAGGCGTGGCATGACGCAGACTTTTCCACCATATTTCCGGTTGCTGGTAGTGATAGGGCAACGGGTTCTGCTTGACATCGTCAAGACGTTCCTGCAAGTCAGCCCAGAACTTCTTTTCCATCTCTTTTGCCAGTTCCCGCGCATCCGACTCGCCATTTTCCAATAAATATTTTACATAAACTTCCCTGGGATTAGGATGTTTTTCGATCAACTCATACATATGCGGCTGGGTAAACTTTGGATCGTCCCCTTCATTGTGACCATGGCGGCGATAACAAACCATGTCGATGAAAACATCCGAGTTGAATTTCTGGCGAAACCTTGTAGCAATCTCGGCGCATTTTACTACTGCCTCGGGGTCGTCACCATTGCAATGAAGCACGGGAGCCTGTACGGCCGCAGCTAAAGAAGTGCAATAATCAGAACTTCTCGCATCGTCGAAATCTGTCGTAAAACCAATTTGGTTATTTATGACGAAATGAATGGTGCCTCCTGTATAATATCCGTCAAGATTGCACATCTGCAATACTTCATAAACGATCCCCTGCCCTGCCACTGAGGCATCGCCATGAATCAGCACCGGCAGTATTTTATCAAAATCACTTTTATACATAACATCTGCCTTGGCCCTTGCAAAACCGACAACCACAGGGTCAACTGCTTCCAGGTGCGAAGGATTTGGCATCAGCTTAAGATGTATTGTTTTGTTGTCCGGGGTTTGCAGTTCACTACCATAACCCATATGATACTTCACATCACCGCTTCCCATAGTCTGGTCCATCTTGGCCGTACCTTCAAATTCACTGAATATCTGCTCATAGGTTTTTCCCATGATATTAGCCAGCACATTCAATCTGCCGCGATGCGCCATACCGATCACCACTTCCTGTACATCGTGTCCGGCAGCAGTATTGATTATAGCATCAAGGGCAGCGATGGTCGTTTCACCACCTTCCAGTGAAAACCTTTTCTGCCCTACATATTTGGTGTGTAAAAATTTTTCAAACATTACTCCCTGGTTCAGCTTTTCCAGGATTCTCTTCTGCTTGTCCAGGGGAACAGGATCTGAAAATTTATCTTCCATTTCCCGGGTCAGCCAGTTCACTTTTTCCTGGTTGCTGATGTATTTGAATTCAATACCGGTATGCCAGGCATATACTTTATCGAGATGCCCTTTTATTTTGCGTAAGGTCGTCGCCCCAAGACCGATACGTTCGCCGACCTGGAAGGTTTTATCGAGATCTTCATCGGCTAACCCAAAAAAAGCGAGGTTCAGGTTAGCATCCCTGTCTTTTCTCTCGCGGATAGGGTTCGTTTTAGCGATGAGGTGACCTTTATTGCGGTACCCAAGGATCATCCGGTAAGCGCCAAGCTCCTTTTTCCAGCTGACTGCGTCGGGCTGAACGGAAGAAGACGGTTGGGTGGCTGGCAGGGCAGTCGCAGTACCATTTGTTTTTACCTTGCCATTTCCAATGGCAAAATCAAATCCCTCGAAAAATTTTTTTAGGTCGGGGTCTACACTATTTGGGTCCTGCAAAAAGTCCTGGTACAGGTTTTCAATAAATTCCGGGTGAGAGCTCGTGATATAAGAAAAATCCTTCATGAACGCGGTGTTTATAGGCCGTTGGGGACACAAATATCGCCTAAAAAGTCTGAAAATCAGGTATCTTATTGGCCCCTTCGAACCCCGGTTTTTATTTCGGGTTCTAGTGCCTGAAAATTTGGCTGTTAACCCTCTCAACCCTACCTTTGCCTCCCATTCCGAAAACCGGGATTGGGGATTAAAATCGAAATAAATGGCTAATCATAGCGCAACAAAAAAAGATGTAAGGCAGGCTGCCAAACGCCGCGAGAGAAATAAATATTATGGCAAAACTACCCGTAATGCTATCCGTGACCTGAGGGCAGCGAAAGGCAAGGAAGCGAGTGCCAAATTACCTGAAATAGCCAGCATGATCGATAAGCTGGCAAAACGCGGTATCATCCATAAAAATAAAGCTGCTAACCTGAAAAGGAAACTCACTAAAAAAGTAAATGCTGCTAAATAGGCTGTTCACATAAATTTTTTAAAAGGCATTTCTGTTAGAAGTGCCTTTTTTTATTTTCCGGGCTTTACTTCCCTGATTGGCTGTTGTTGCGCCGTGCCCGCCGCCAACGCGCAGGCGCGGTCGCATTCCCGATAGCTATCGGGATCATCGTTCTGTTCATTACTCAGCGGTTTTTATATTCTTACTGTTACCATATCCAGTCTTTCCAAACTTAACGTTCTTGCTGCTCGTTTGCTTGTAAAAAAATCTTCAATCGTATTCTCCCCCTTTGCCAATGAGGCGGATAAAAGAAATAACAGATCATGCACGGCAGGTAATTTCTGTTTAAAAAAAGATGCAAGGTGTTCACCTAACCTTACGCCTTATTACCTTAGTGGTCTTACGTGAAATCATCTCTAATCCTTTAATATGAGAAAAACATTTATTCTTCTCCTCGTCCAATTGTGCTTCGTGCTTATTTCAAGTTCACAGGTCATAACCACAAAGTTTGAGCAATCCAATGGCACAGAAACACCGACCTACTTTGAAATAGTTCAATGGTGGCAAAAACTCGATCAGCAATCCGGCAAAGTAAAAATGCTGACCATGGGTATGACCGATGCAGGCTATCCCCTGCACCTGGTCGTAGTTTCTAATAACGGAGACTACAACTTTGATAACATTCGTAAGAACAATAAGCGAATTATTCTTGTAATCAATGGGATACATCCCGGTGAACCCGATGGCATTGACGCAAGCATGCTAATGGTAAGAGATATCGTGACCAATAAATATAAGATCCCGGACAATATTGTGCTGGCAATTATTCCTGTTTACAACATTGGCGGATGCCTTGACCGAAGCGCCGATTACCGGGTTGATCAGAACGGACCAAAAGAATTCGGCTTTCGCGGCAATTCCCAAAACCTTGACCTGAACAGGGATTTTATCAAATGTGATTCCAAAGATGCCAGAGCTTTTGCGGAAATATTCCACCTCACTGATCCTGACGTTTTAGTAGATAATCATGTAAGCAATGGCGCCGATTACCAGCATGTGATGACGTTGCTTACTTCTCAACATAATAAGCTTGGCGGACCGATGGGTGAGTATCTGGATAAACAATTTGAACCAGCGTTATATAGTCTGATGAAGGAAAAAGGATTCGACCTCGTCCCTTATGTCAATTCATTTGGCGATACTCCCGAAAATGGCTGGCCTGAATACTGGGACAGCCCGCGGTACAGCAGCGGCTACGCTACACTATGGCATACATTCTCGTTCGTTCCCGAAACACATATGCTGAAACCTTACGATCAGCGGGTAAAAGCAACTTATGCGTTGATGCAATCATTCATCGAGTTTACGGCAAAGAACAGCGAACAAATAAAAAATCTCCGTAATCAAACAAAAAAATCCACTCAATCCGCGATCGAGTTCCCCATAAGTTGGGCATTGGATCGCTCCCAATTCAAGGAAGTTACCTACAAAGGATTTGAAGCCGGGCGTAAGCCGAGTGAAATCTCGGGTTTTCCAAGATTGTACTATGATCGCAGTAAGCCCTTTGAGAAAAAAGTAAAAATTTACAATTACTTCCCACCAAAAACTTTTATCAAAAAACCAGTTGCCTATATCATTCCACAAGGATGGTGGAAAGTGATCGATCTTTTAAAATTGAATAAAGTGCAGATGAGTCAACTAAAGCGGGACACTGTTATCGAAGTGGAGGTTTATAAAATCGAAGACTATAAGACCTCTCCGCGGCAGTACGAGATGCATCATTTAAACAGCGATGTGAAAATTTCTTCTGCCAGGCAACAAATAAAATTCAGCAAAGGCGACTGGTACATCCCGATGAACCAGGTGGGGAACCGGTTTCTGATTGAAACATTGGAACCGCAGGCCGAGGACTCTTATTTTGCCTGGAATTTTTTTGACGCGATATTGGGACAAAAAGAAGGTTATTCTGCCTATGCATTCGAGGATATTGCCGCCGATTATCTCAAAAGCAATCCTGATCTCAAAAACAAACTGGAACAAAGAAAAGCTACCGATACGGCTTTTGCCAAAAGCGGGCGGGCGCAGCTCAACTTTGTATACGAAAACTCGAAATGGTTTGAACCAGCCTATCTTAGATACCCTGTATATCGCGTGGTTGACTAGTTGATCAGTTTATTAGTTAATTGGTTGATTAGTTTGGTGTAGTTATCTTTAGCTATACAAATCAACAAACATGAACAGAAAGGCGTTCATTAAAAATGCTTCGCTTGCCACCGCGGGCATTACGATCCTCAATTTTCCAGTGTTTGGTAAAAACGCTCCTTCCAACAAGGTTATTGTTGCAGTAATGGGTGTAAACAGCCGCGGCGCCTACCTGGCTGAATGTTTTTCGCAACTGGCCAACGTAGAAGTAGCCTACCTGTGTGATGTGGAAGAAAAAGCGATAGCGAATGGAATGAAACCTTTTGCCAATGCAGCAAGAAAGCCAACCGTCGTAAAAGATATACGGGAACTGGTCAATAAAAAAGATTTCGATGCACTGGTCGTAGCTGCGCCGGATCATTGGCATGCACCTGCTGCCATACTGGGAATAACACACGGTAAACATGTGTACGTAGAAAAGCCGTGTGGTCACAACCCCCATGAAGGAGAGTTGTTGGTACAGGCGATGAAAAAATATCCAAACCAGATGATACAGATGGGCAACCAGCGTCGTTCAATGCCCAATCTTATCGAGGCTGTGAAGCAGGTAAAGGCTGGAGTTATTGGCAATGCCTATTTTGGAAAAAGCTGGTATGCCAACAACAGGAAATCTATTGGCATTGGGAAAAAAATTCCGGTTCCGTCAACGCTCGATTTCGAGCTGTGGCAGGGTCCTGCACCGCGCAGGGATTATAAGGACAACCTTGTTCATTACAACTGGCATTGGTTCTGGCACTGGGGCACATCAGAAACCTGCAACAATGCAACGCATGAACTGGATATGTGCCGTTGGTTCCTGGATGTTGATTATCCTACCAAAATAACTTCTGCGGGCGGGCGTTTTGCCTATAAAGATGATTGGGAAACACCGGACACCCAAGTTGCCAGTTTTGAATTCGGTAACAGCAAAAGCATCACATGGGAAGGTAGAAGCTGCAACAAAATGGGCGTCGAAGGCGCGGGACGCGGTTTTATCATTTACGGAGAAAACGGCACCCTGGTGAATAAAGGGAATGATGACTACGCCATTTATGATGCCGACAACAAACTAATAAAAGAAATAAAAACGGGTTCAGGCAGTGAAGCCACCAATACGGTAAGCGCGACCGGTAACCTGGATTTTTTTCATTTTAATAATTTCGTCGATAGTATCCGCGGCAATGCAACTATCAACTCGCCGATGAACGAGGCACATAAATCAATTTTGCTTTGTCATCTCGCCAACATTTCCCAACGGACTGGCCGGACTTTGCATTGCGATCCCAGAGATGGTCACATACTGGATGATGCTGGCGCCATGAATCTGTGGAAAAGAGAATATGAGAAGGGATGGGAGCCGAAAATCTAATTGCAACCAGAAGTTATCCATGTTTAAAAATAAATAAAGGCGAGTCTTATTTTAACCGCCTTATCTTGATACTCCTGAAGCTCACTTCATTCCCATGATCCTGCAGCAGGATATATCCCTCCTTAGCTTCCCCAAAATCTTTCCAGACCTTGTATTTGCTTATCGCTACCAGGTCGCGGAAGGCCTGTGAGCCTCTCTCATATTCTAATACTTTAATGCCATTAAGATAATGTTCTACATGATTGTTTGGATAAACAACAATGCGGCCGATATTCCATTTGCCCGGTTGCCGGATAAAACGCGAGGTCTTTTCGGCCTTTATCATGTCATATAAAGAAGCAAGAGTACGATTCCCATCCCTGCCCATTTTTGCATCCGGATGCAGGCTGTCATCGAGTACCTGGTATTCTAACCCGATTGCAGAGCCCTGGTTATTTTCGTTGAGTGTTACAAAATATTTCACACCACTATTCGCTCCGGGAGTCAGCATAAATTCAAATGAAAGATCAAAGGCGCTGAATTTTTCCTTAGTGACTATATCGCCGCCGTTAGCCGCTTCCCTTCCTCCTGAAGACAGGACCTTGAGAATGCCGTCCTTTATTTCCCAGCCCTTATCCGGGAAACTGCTTTTATAAGCTCCTTTCCAACCAGCGCTGGTTTTACCGTCGAATAAAAGTTTCCACCCATTATTTTTTTCAAAGGCGGAAAGACTATTCGGAATATTATTAACCACGTATACATCTTTTGGAAAAGGCGCCGGCGTTAAACCCGTCGTTTTGATACGGATATTTCTCCAGTGTATTTTCCTGCCGGCCATATCAGGTTTAGAAATAGCATGCACCTGCAATGCAATAAACCCTTTTTTATCAAAGGTATCAACGACATAAGCGGCAGGAATATCGTTGACCCAGGTTTTGATCGTATTACCGATGCATTCAACTCTTACTTTATTAAACTGGCCGTGCCTGTAAGCATTCTGAGCAGCGGGATGGAGCATAAGGGGATAAAGCCAATCCCTTCTCCCTTCATCATACAATCCTCCCGTCCATTTTCTCGAAGAGGGATCGAGCTCGTATTGATACCCAAAGACCCTTCCTTTGCCATTGTTCGCGGCGGGATCAAAATGACTCCGGATCTGGATACCCGAATTAGAGGTGGTATCTTCTATCATGACCTCAAGTTCCAGTACAAAATCACCATACTCCTTTTCAGTTACCAAAAAGGTATTCGGGGTATTAGGTACGGTGATACCGGTGATCGTACCATTGTCGATAACATACTCTGCGTTCCCGGTTATTTTTTTCCACCCGTTAAATGTCTTACCATCAAACAGGTTTGTCCAGCCGCTTTTTATTGGCTTGACAGTTGACAGGCTGGTTTGCGCAAATACTACTGAACAGGAAAGCAGGAAGATCGATGTGACGGTTAACAAATATTTCATATTGATGCTTCTTTATATAAAAATCCGGGGTTATAAAGTGAAGATAGGTATTAAATAAAAACCCCCGCCAACCCAGAAATGAGTTTGCCTGCAAAAAGCAACAAAAAGCCAACTAAGCTTATTTTTGTTACATGGCTGATCATTCACCGGGAAAAAAGGTTTTCGTCACACGAGTTATCCCTGCTACAGGAATCGACTTACTGAAAAATGAAGGTTTTGAAGTATCCATCTGGCCGCATGACAGGCCGATTCCCCCGGATGAATTAATCAATGAAGGCAAAAAAGCCAATGCAGTATTAAGCATTAGTACCGACGGCATCGATCGTAATTTTTTGCAGGCATGCAAACACCTGGACATTCTTTCCCAGTTCTCCGCGGGCTACGATAACATTGATGTAGCTGAGGCAACCAAATTGAAAATACCATTGGGTTATGCACCCGGTGCGATGAGTGAGGCTACGGCAGATATAGCTTTTGGTTTAATGATTTCCGTATCGAGGAAGTTTTTCTATATGCATAAAACGATCATTGACGGTAAATGGAGCCATTTCCGTCCCATGGCTCATCTGGGTTTTGAATTAAGAGGCAAAACCCTGGGCATATTCGGCCTTGGCCGCATAGGCCTGGCAATGGCAAAACGATGCAGGGGCGCTTACGATATGCCTGTGCTATATACAAATAGAAAGCCTAACGCCGAAGCTGAAAAGACGGTGCAGGCTAAGAAAGTAAGCTTTGATGAATTGCTAAAGCAAAGTGATATTGTCTCGGTGCATTGCGCTTTAAGTGACGAAACAAGAGGCATTTTCAACAAAGCCGCTTTTTCAAAAATGAAGCCCTCTTCGGTTTTTATCAATACTTCAAGAGGACCGGTACATAATGAAGAAGACCTTGTTGATGCGCTACGGTCGGGAATAATATGGGGTGCGGGACTGGATGTCACCAATCCTGAACCCATGAAGCGGGACAGTCCATTATTGCAAATGGAAAATGTGGCTGTACTCCCGCATATCGGCTCTGCCACCCTCGAAGCAAGAAGCGAGATGTCGAGGATGGCAGCCACGAATATTATTGAGTTTTACAGGGGTAATAAAATTCCCAATTGTATCAACCCTGAAGTGATGAGCTGACCGCTGAAGAAAACTCCGCGATCCTACCAGGCAAAACCAGGAAACACGAAATAAAAGATCTGCCACAGGCCGAATTCATTTATCATATATAATTTAAAGGGCCCCGAGATGTGAATGCTTTCACCATTCTCCAGGCTGGCATTATAACTGAATGCTCCTTCGGCATGCCCCATACCTTTTACCTGTTCCTCGTTCCATTCAAAACTTATTACCGGCTCTGCGAACCTGATATCGTCAAAGGAATGATAGCTCTCCAGGCAATGGGCGAGCTTTAATATGATCTCTTCTCTTGTAAAGGTTTCACCGTTGCTGGTAACTATTTGGCTTGCAAACCCGGTACTACTCTCATCAAACTCCTTATTAAACCATTGGTCGAAAAACTGCTGTGCGGTATCCTGGATATCCAGCCGGTGGTTGAGATGAAATTCTTCGTAGATAAAAGCATTAATGTAGCCGGGAATATCGATTTCCATGGTTTTTTCCTGGAACAACTCTTCTGTAATAAATTTATAAATCACCGAAGATTGATACCTGCCCATGACATCGAGCTCGATATTATGTGAATGCAAGAGATCCATCACTTTCTTTAATTCATTTTCCGTCTCTTCTTCAGTAAGAAGGTCAGCGGTCTTGAATTGGGGACGTCCGATCTTTTCATAGATCGTTATCTCTTTTGCATTGTCAAAGGATTCCTCGAAGCGGATAATATTTTTCAGGAATTCTGCCTCTATTTCAGGCGGTAAATCTTCATTGACATTGTAAAATGAGGCTCCCCTTTCAGCCTGTAATTTTAGCTTAAGCAATTCGTTTTCGAAACGGACATCCTGTTGAGGATGATTGCCCCAATTGTGCCCCTGGTTTTTGTCCTGTGTTTCCATAATAATTTTTAGAATGGAAGCTAACTACTATCGTCATGATAGAATTGCTTATTAGAACAGGAATAAAGGGAATAAACTGCCAGCCATCCGGAAAATAAACGGGATTAAGCGTTTTTTTCCGGCGAATGAATGTATAGTCCCTGAATGTTTGGGTGAAAAACCAGGAATTCAAAAGTTGGCCTCTATATATTTACAATCTGAACTGTACTCCAAAAGATATGATCCAATCAGCAAAGGCTGCGGGAGTCATATCGTTCTGACTATTTTGGATAATATTACGCTTAAAGGGGATTCCCATATAAACAAAAGCCATAGCGGTTTTCATTTTGTAACTGACCCCTGGTTCAGCTGATAAGATCGAAGCTGCCCTCCGGAACCCTTTGTTTCCTCCGACCAGGTCATTGACGGGCACTGTTTCATAACGGAAGGCCGCACCGAACACAAACTTTTGAATAAAAATAGTAGTGCCCGCCCGGAAACTAAACTGGTCCGGAACACTCATTACCGTGGTATTGTTACTGACCTGTTGCGGCGTAGGATTTCTCCCTTTTAAATTAGAAACTCCATTTTGTTCCCTTGGGTTAATAAGATAATATCCCTGGGCAAATAATTTGATTTTTCCGCCCAAAGAATAAAATCCATTGAGTTCAGCTATTATTCCCGTGCCTCCATCCCCCAGTTGAATGGCCTGGTCAACCGGGGCAAGTATTTTTGTACTGTCATTGCGTACGAAATAATCCTGGTACCTATAATCCCCCGTAGCGAACTTTATTCCGAGTCCCGCCTGGATATTGCCTTTTTGGTTAGGAGAAAAAGGCAGTAGCCATTTATAAATTGTAAACCGAATATCTCCCAGACCAAATGCACTGGTTGTATACTTGGGATAACTCAGGGGGCCTTTGTGATCCGCCCCGTTATTGCGTGAGTTGGCAGACATCGGTATACCCAGGCTCAGCATCCACCCATTGTCGAGTATAGCCGAAACAGATAAATTCAATGTATAAATCCGGTTCGTAACAAGAGTATCTGAAAAAGACCTAGTACCCCTGAAGCTTTTACTAGCCTCGAAGTAACGATTGGTTATATTAAGAATACACCGCTCGCCGGGTTTAAGGTTGTCAAAAAATAAGTCCGGGCTGATGCCAGCAACATTTCGTATGGCCACACATCCCTGGGAACGCAACTGCGTCGCCGGCACCGAAATGCATAATATGAGCACGATAAAAGCTTTCATACAGAAAAATTTTTGTTTGGTTGTCGATTTTCACTTCATGTCATTGCTTTCTTTGTTATTCTTTTTTGCAGCCGGGTAAATCGAGGAAGCTCCAAGAAGCCGGCTGACATCATGCTTATATAAACGGCCTATCGGCAACTCTTTTTTGCGGATCTCCAAAAGATCCGAATCGTATGAATCGATCTTATTAATGGATACTATGTATGATCGGTGGATACGAAGGAAAGCGTCCGCCGGCAACATTTCCTGCAGCGAAGCCAACAGGTGCTTGGTGACAAGGGTCTTTGTAGTCGTAAATAACCTGACATAATCCCTCAACCCTTCAATATACAGGATATCGTCAAACAAGACCTTCACCATTTTGCGGTCCACCCGCAGGTATAAAAAAGGGTGTGCAGGCTCTGTAGAGCTTTCCGTAACAGCTGGCGCCGTACTCTGGAGGTTTAGTTGGAAAATTTTGTTGACCGACTTTAAAAACCTGTCAAAACTGATTGGTTTAAGAATATAATCGACGGCGTCGAGTTCAAAACCTTCAACAGCATATTTTCTGTATGCAGTAGTAAATATTACTTTAGGCGGATCTTTCAGTGTCCGGATAAAATTGGTGCCCAATATATGAGGCATTTGAATATCCAAAAAGAGCAGGTCTACCGTATTGGATTGCAAAAAAGAAAGCGCCTCCACCGCGTTGGTGCAACTACCTGCCAACTCAAGCGCCTCGACATCCGAAATATGCTTTCCCAATATCTCCCTGGCCGGCAGTTCGTCATCAATGACAAGGCATCTTATTTTTTTAGTTGAGGGCATAGTCGTTACGTATTTTTTGTTCGTTATTGCTTTCGATCATTTGCATCCCGGGCTGGTTTTTTTCAGCCAGGTTAAGTTTCAACACCACAACATAAATCTCGTTTTCAACATACCTCTTCAATTCATAATTGCCGGCATACAACAGTTGTAATCTCTTCTCGATGTTCAATTGCTGTCCGGTAATGACATCATCACTAATTTCCGTTGATACCATACCACTTAACAGTTTCATGGATAATGTTTCGTTATCGATGATAATATCCAGATTAGTCCATGCCTGTTCGCTCTGGTTGGCACCATGACTGAAACTGTCTTCGATGAATGGCAATAATAAAAGTGGGGCAATTTGTTTACCTGACATTTCTCCCCGTACCGCGATTTCCAAATCGAGACGGCCACCGTATCTCGCTTTTTCCAGCAGCATGTATTCTTTCATCATCTTTAATTCTTTCTCCAGTGGCACCTTGATCTCGTCGCATTCATATAGCAGGTAGCTCAACAGGTCAGCCAGTTTTATCAGGAGTTCCGGCGCTTCCGGTGAATTCTTTTTTGCCGCCTCATATATCTGGTTGAGAGAACTGAAAAGAAAACCTGGCCGTATCTGCGCCTTCATCAGTTGCAGGTCGGTGACCAGCTTTTCCTTTTCTACCCGTTCCTTTTCTTTTTGTTTGAAGTACCAGCGCTTCACCAATTTGATCGCTGTGGCTGCCGCAATCAGTTTTGGCGCATTCAGGAGACCGGAATTGATGTTTGTCCACCAAAGCGTGCTATTACCGGCTGAAATTGTGTAATGATACCTTGCATCCACGATGGGGAACACAGTGGCGTGTAACAGGTAGCCCGCCCACAATAGAAAAACAGCCAATAAAACGATACCGGCACCAAGGGGAACATATTTTCTTCCGAATACATACCGGGGTAATAAGACATAAATAAAAAAATAACAGGTCACCGCCAGCACGCTAATTAATAAGAATGTTTTCACTGCCAAAAGCAAGCTGAGGTCTCCGAAAGCGATCTTCTGTAGTCCCGCCTGGAGGTAATAGTAGTAGGTAGCAGCCAGGTACAGCCACCAAAATAGCCAGAAAGCCAGGTGTCGCGCTATAAGCGGTTTGCTTTTTTCCGAAAAAACAAATTCATGCCAGTTCATAGATCACTTTGTCTTTTAGCCCGGTCGGCGCGCCGTTCTCAGCCGGTGTTACCAAAGCAATTTTTACTAAAACATCATAGCTCATCTCATTTTCGACAATCGACAACGAATGCGCATTGGGATAAAGCAGTTCCAGCCGCTTTTTTACGTTTGTAAGACCGATCCCTTTTCTCACGGAGCTTTCATGTTTTTCGGGACGGTTATTGGATATCCTGAAATCAAGTAAGTTATCTTCTATTGCGATCTCGAGTCTTATCCAGGGATGCGTGAGCATTCGGCTGGTGCCATGTTTAAAGCTGTTTTCAACAAATGGGATTAATAATAACGGGCTTATTAGTTTGCCCGATGAATCTCCCCGGATGTGCAGGTTCAGGTTTAGGTTATTCCCGTACCGGATCCTCTCCAATTCTACATAGTCCTGTATCATTGCAATTTCTTTTTTTAATGGAACAAAAGGGCGATCGCAATCATTCAGGATATAGTACAGCAGGCTCGAAAGCGTTTTTATCATTTCTGGTGCTTTGGGTGAGCCATTTAATATAAAGGAATAAATATTGTTGAGTGTATTAAATAAAAAATGTGGGTGCACCTGTGATTTTAACAACAGCAGCTCAGCATTGATCTTTTCACGGACAAGTTGCGCTGTTTCCTGTTGTTTCAGGTACCAGCGCTTGGACAGTTTGATGGCTACTGCAAAACCGATGATCGTTGGATAATTAATGATTATCTGCCGAATCCAGATAGGAGCAATAAAATCGAAGCCAGGCATTGTATCAAAAAAGCCCATCTGTGTGCTGATAGCAAAGGTCAACAGGAAGTTCAGGTAATTAAAACAGGCAATGATAATAACAAACAGGATTAATAGAGCTGTTGTAGCAAGTTTATTTCTTTTTTTTAAATCATACTGTGGAATAAAAAAATAAAGAATGCCGTATACCAGCGCCATATGAACGATCGTCATCAGTATACTGTTCATCAATATTCGTAAGCAGGAAATAAGCACGCCATATTGCTCAACCTGCGGCATGCGCCCCCGAAGGTCCCAGTTAGGTACCCAATAAGTAGGAACCAGGAATGTCAAGGCGAAGTAAAGGCACCACCCGATCCAGAATATAAAATGTCGCCAAAAGCGATAGCGACGTTGCTTTAAAAATATGAAGTCATAAATATTCATAGATCTGCGATGCCTTACCAAGTTAAACAATCATATCGTCAAATTCCGGTTTATAAAATATTTTACGACAGGGCGAACACCTTTTTCTGCAAATGCAGTTCGTCGTCGATAAATGCAGGTAATTACACGAGAGAGGCCTTCTGCTATCTTATAAAGTTTGCCTGCCGATATAAAATATTTACAGCCCTGTTGCGCGGCTAGTTTTGGTTTGACAACTTATTTATCAACTAAAACTTTCCAAAATGAAAACGCTTTTCAATTTGCTATTAAAAAGAATAGCACTGGTTACGTGTACAATTTTGATTTTTTCTTCCTGTAAGAAGGAACAAACTGCCGGCGCCGACTCCGAAAATGCGCATGGGCATTTGAAACAAACAAACACATTTTCTGCAGAGGTTGCCCAGAAATGGCAGGATCTTCAGCTAAGGTTATTGCGAACTCCTACCGCAGTCAATCCATTCGGACGGCATGGTCATCGGTATTTTGCTTATTGCGGTATAGCATTATATGAATCCGTAGTTCCGGGCATGCCTTCCTATCAAACCCTCCATGGTCAACTCACGAGCATGCCTGCTATGCCCGCTACCGAGCCAGGCAAGGCTTACCACTGGCCGACCTGTGCTAACGCAGCTCTCGCGTATATGAATAAACATTTTTTTACCCTGGCAAATGTTTCTAATGTAAATATCGCTTCCATGGACTCCCTGGAAAATGCACTGAATACCGAATACCAGGCAGAACTCAACAATACAGAAACATTTCAACGGTCTAAAGATTTCGGCAGGACGGTGGCGGAAAGAATATTTACATGGTCAGCAACTGACGGATCTGATCACGCGAACGATCCTTACACCCCCAACGGACCTCCAGGATCCTGGACAAATACAGCACCGAATCCAACAGGTATCGCAGAGCCTTATTGGGGCAATAACAGGTCTTTTGTACCGGGTGTTTCAATCGGAACGGCATCACCACTGCCACCGACTTACTCCACCGATCCCAACTCCGCTTATTATGCAATGGTAAAGGAAGTGTATGATGTATCGTTAACGCTGACTCCCGAGCAAACAGCGACCGCACTATATTACAGGGACAGTCCCGGGTATCCCCAGGCAACTAATTATATATCTACATTCAGTCAGGTAATGCATGTAGAAAATCCCCAGCTCGATTTTTATGCACTTGCTCATGCAAAAACCGGGATCGCCTTTGCCGAGGCTATGATCAATTGCTGGCAGATCAAATATTCGGTATTGCAGGACAGGCCTACCCGTTATATCCGGCAGGTGTTGGGGCACTCCAGCTGGAATCCCCTGATCACTATGCCTCCGCATCCCGAATTTCCCTCTGCGCACTCCCAGATGGCCGGTGCTGTTACTAAAGTGTTGGCCAATATTTTTGGCGACAACTATCATTTTACACTGCATACCTATGATTATTTGGGTATGGCACCCCGCACTTATAACTCATTCGACGAAATGGCGGTTGATATTGGAAAAGCAAGAGTATATGCAGGTCTGCATTATACGTATTCATGCGTGGAGGGCAGGAAACAGGGAGAAAGAATTGCGACAAATGTGTTGAATATTCTGAAGTTTAAGAAGTAGAGATTCCTTCAACATAGCAAAAGATCAGTCAGACCATAGAGATCCCGACTTTCATCGGGATCTCTGTTTTTGAAACAAAAACCCCAGGGAACAAACCTGGGGTTCAAATAAATGCTAACTTCTATGTTTTCTTAACTAAGATCTTAAAACAAAAATACCTCTCACCACATTGTTATGACTATCGGAATAAAAGGCTTTACTAATCTGCCGGTTGTGCGTATGGCGATGAGTTTATACCTGACTACCGGCAGGCAGGTCCTTCGGCCAGCCGCGCCAGGGCCGAGGCTGGCAATGTGCCGGAGACTCGAAATGCCGATTGCTCTTCCGTCTGTCAGCATTGCAGCAAACTAAATGTTAGCGGTTCTGGCTTCATATTTTGTTCCACTTATTGACTAAATATTCTCTTTGCTATAATTAGAAAAAATGTCAATTGCTTCATATAATTCAAATCCAATACCCTGCGCAAGTTGTTTTAATTCGGTCATAGAATGTGTTAGAAATATGGAAACCGTTTTTTTGATTGGGTCTGCTGACCACCAACCACCATATGCACCCGGCCAGCCAACGGAACCAATTGAGCCCGCACAAGGCATCGATCCATATTTGTTTTCTTTCAA
>Ga0066652_100000147_pt1 | contig 39464 bp, 40 predicted proteins | sample GraSoiAngelo_101_FD_71413 | JGI IMG/M metagenome (GOLD analysis project Ga0066652, IMG submission 71413) | Grasslands soil microbial communities from the Angelo Coastal Reserve, California, USA - 14_0903_02_30cm | ecosystem: Environmental > Terrestrial > Soil > Grasslands | place: USA... | reverse complement strand
GGAATGCCATTTATTAAGATTCATTCGCTGAGTGAGTTTTTAGAAAAACAACCAGCAGATTTGAATGTCAATGCAGGGACATAGTTTTCTACATCGCCCACGGGAGGCTATACAATGCTTATTAATTATAGTTTGTTTTTTATGGCAATGGTATGTAGGCGCTTTAGGTTTAGTTTTATTTCTGATACTCATTCGGGGTTTAAGTTATCCTGCTTGGCATATTTTTTTGATGGGTATTCTACTAGCCGTTTTTAGTGTTTTATTGATCGAGTTGCAATCACAGGACTCACTCCCTTTTTTTGAAATCATCCATCTGGGCTTTATTAACCATATCATTTTTTGGAAAACGTTTTTTTATCAAGATTTAAAAGCAGCATTACTATTTATCTATCAGCAGACGTTTTATTATTTGCTCGGGTTTCCAGTGTTAATGGCTGGTTTATTGGGCATGATTGAATGGATTCCTAATTCAACCCATGAATGGGAATTAAAAGCGATTCAACGAGGTAAAGAATTTTCTAATCAAAATAATTGGAAAACTCAATTTCAGTATTGGTATCAGCATTTTACTCAGAAAAACAAGCAACACATCGATGGAACTTTATTAGGAATTTCTACTAATCATCAAGCGGTGGTTATTCCCGATCAAGCAGTTAACCAAATGGTATTGGTATTAGGTACGACAGGTGGCGGGAAAACGGTTACGCTACGTCGTTTTTATCAACGCGCCCTAGAAAAAGCCCATCCGTTGATTATTATTGATGGTAAACCCATAGAAGAGAATATTGTCTGGCTTCAAAAGCGATCAGAGCAATTTCAGCGTAGTTTTTTTGGATTTAACTGTGCAGAGTATCACCATTATGATCCTTTAGCACAGGGTGGTTATACAGAACTCAAAGATAAGCTCATTAGTTTAAAAGATCACTGGGAAAATGATTATTATCGCTCAATAGCCGAAGATTATTTGCAAACGACATTTGAAGTGCTACTAACACTAAAAGAAGATTTCGATCTGAAAACTATAGTCAATTGTTTAGAATACGAAGAGCTAGCCATCAAAACACGTTCCATTGCTAATGAATCGCTTAAAATACGCGTACAACGCCTACAGCATTATGATTCCAAGGATATTACTGGATTAAAAGCTCATTTGAATTTATTAATTCATTCGGAGCTAGGTGCTTTTTTTGAAAAAACACAGAACACATTCAATTTAGCAGAAATAATCCAGTCTAATAGCGTCGTCTATTTTGCTTTACCGGCATTACGTTTCCCCAGTTTTGCGAAAGTATTAGGAAAATTAATTATTAATGATATTAAAGCGGTAATTGACCGTTTAGAGAGTAAACAACGTATTTTTACTGTGTTTGATGAATTTTCTGTATTTGCTGGCGAACAAGTGCTGAACTTAGTAAATATGGGGCGGGGTAAAGGCATTCATGCGATTTTTGGTACCCAAGGTTTAGCTGACTTGAAGCGAGTCGATCCCGACTTTGAAAACCAACTCTTAAATTGTGTTAACACATTGATCTGTCATCGGCTGAATGATCATGAAAGCGCAGAAAATGTTGCGAGCTGGGTAGGCACACAAGATGGATTTGATATTACGGCACAGATCAGCGAGGACGCAACAACAGGAATGGGCAGTGTAAAACGTAATAAATCATTTATTATTCATCCAGATGAAATTAAGCAATCGTTACAGCCCGGAGAAGCTTTTTACATCAGTAAAGTTAATCGATTTCAGCAGCAAAAAGTAAAAATTATTTTTACGAAATAATAAGAAAAATAGCTATTTTTAATGCTTTTTTATTAAAAATAAGTTAAAATAAAACCATAGTAATTCTTCTGCTGAAAATAAAAATATGCAATTCGGAAGCACTAAAAAACTATTTCATTTCACTTATTTAAGCACTCTTTTAATTTTTTCTCCATTGTGTTGGGCATTGGGTGGTGATACACCCGTTAATCAAGGTTTTCATTATTTGATTGATGCCATGCTGGGCACAACGGGTTTATCTATTGCTACACTCGCTGTTATGGGAGTGGGTTTATTGTGTGCAGCTCATTATATGGAATGGAAATACTTTTTTTATACATTGTCAGGAATTTCTATGATATTTGGCGCACCTGCCATTGTTTTGGCGATACGTAGTCTTTTTTCGTAAATATTAAGATATTTAAATAAAAAATAATAAGTTTTAGAGGGAATTAAGATGCAAGATTACCAACTCGAAGTCGATCCGCTCGCACTGGCTTTAACGCGTCCTCCACTATTCATGGGAATTCCACTTCGTTTTTTCTTTGCGAATTTAGCTATCAATATTCTGATTTGTATCGATCTACATACATTAATGGGAATTCCTCTATTTGTTGTTTTTCATCTTGTTTTATTTCGGCTTGCCATGAAAGATTTACATTTTTTTCGTTTATGGTCGAAATACTTCACACAGACACCGCCAGTTTTAAATAGTGGTTTTTGGGGTAGAACGAATAGTTATCAGCCGGGATAAAGAATGCTTACGACGATAAGGAAGTTTGGAAATAGTAAATCTGATCGTTTACTCAGAAAAGAAGCGAATGCTTCTCATCATATTAATATCTTAGGACACTACAATGACGATACTTTGATCGATAAAAGTGGCAAACTGATTCAGATTTTTCAACTGACTGGAATTAATGGGCTCACACAAAGTGAATCTGATTTAGACGCTTATAAAAATCGTCGTAATAGTTTACTAAAAAACTTTTCTTCAGAATACGCACTGTATTTCTGGACACTACGTCGACAAACTACGGAGTCTCCGAATGGGGAATTTAAGCCGGGTTTCGCTCAACAACTCAATGAAAAATATCAAGCACGACTTCAGCAAAACCCATTACTGCATAATGCTCTTTATTTAGCCATTGTTACCAAACCTGCAGCAGGTGTTATCAATCAAGGTTTTAATTGGCTTAACAAATTAAGCCATCAAATCCATCATGAAGCCCAACAACAGCAATTGGCTAAAACCTATCAAGCCCTTAAAGCGACAACCCAAAAAATATTACAAGTCTTATCAGACTATCGACCTCAATTATTGACGGTTTATCAAAAAGATGCGATTTATTTTTCAGAGCCATTAGCCTTTATCGATCAATTGATTAATTATGATCGTCATACGGTACCACTCATCGAGCAAGATGCTGCAATTTATTTAACAAGAAAACGACTTTTCTTTAATCATCATTCAGGAACGATTGAATGCCGAGCAGGTGATCATAGTAAACAGTTTGCTGCTGCAGTGTCTATCAAGCTATATCCCGCTATCACTTATCAGGGTTTATTAGATGTTTTAAATTCACTGCGCATGGAATACACCCTGACGCAATCATTCCGATTCTATGATCGATATCTAGCTAAAACGCGTTTACGTGATCAGCAGCATGATATGCAGCAAACTAAAGAAGAATCCAATCGACAAACAGATCAGATCGATGATGCATTTGAGGATGCTGCAAGTGGCGATGCCGGTTATGGCCAACATCATTTTAGCTTAGTGTGTTATGCCAATAATCAGGAACAATTGAATCACCAAGTAGGTGAACTAATTGCTTTATTTTCGGATCGAGATATCGTTTGTATTCGAGAAGATGTCGGTTGTGAATGTGCTTTCTGGGCGCAACTTCCAGGAAACTTTGCCTATATTGTTCGAGCAGTGGATATTTCAACAAAAAATATGGCAGCCTTTGCGAGCTTGCATAATGATCCGTTAGGACAAATGCAAGGTAATTTTTGGGGTGATGCAGTTACCGTATTAGAAACACTTTCTGGCAGTCCTTTTTATTTTAATTTTCATACTAAAGATGTTGGAAATTTTATTATTGTGGGTGCAACGGGTAGTGGGAAAACCGTGCTTGTTGGATTTCTTATCGCACAAAGTATGAAATTTGGCGGGAAGAGAGTTATTTTTGACAAAGATCGTGGTTTAGAAATTTTAGTTAGAGCTCTAGGAGGCGTGTATGAAGTTTTAAAACCAGGAAAAGCGACGGGCTTTAATCCATGTCAACTAGAGGGTACGTCTGAGAATCGAACTTTCTTACTCTGTCTTTTTAAGCAGCTTCTAAAATCTCATCATAAACCGCTTGATGAGCAGGAAATAAAAATCATTGAAGATGCTATTTCAGGAATGTATCGTTTAAATCCAACTGAAAGACAGTTTTGTCATATCGCGCCATTTTTTGGTAAAAATAGTCCGGGTTCACTACGTGCACGATTTGAATGTTGGCACAGTCACCGTGAGCACGCTTGGGTTTTTGATAACGTCAGCGATTGTTTTGAAGAACAACAATATCATGCAGATGTCGTCGGTCTTGATTTAAGTCATCTTTTAAAAGATGAAGTTTGTAAAACACCGACGTTAATGTACCTGCTGCATCGCTTCAGTCAGCAACTCGAAGGTCAACGCGGCATGATCTTGCTTGATGAAGGTTGGTTAGCATTACAAGATGATTACTTTAAAAACATTATCAATGATTTATCGCGTACACCGCGCAAGAAAAATAATTTTTTTGGTTTAGCTACTCAAGCTGCACAGGATACGTCTGTTTCATCCATTCAAGCCCCCATTAACGAAGCCGCAGCCTGTAAGATCTTTTTTCCTAATCCTATGGCGGATCGAAAAATCTATATCGAAGGTTTCGGTTTAACGGAACGCGAATTTGAGTTAATAAAGACCTTGCCGGATGACAGTCATTATTTTTTATTGAATTACGGTCGTGGAAAGGAATCGGTTGTGCTAAGAGCTAATCTCAAAGGATTAGAAAATGACTGTGCCATCATTTCCGGACGACAAGAAACGATAAGCTTATTGGATACTATTCGTGCTGAAGCAGGGGATGATCCAAAGATTTGGCTACCTATTTTTCAGCAACGCAGAAAGAGGGGGAAAAGCATATGCTAAACCCCATTAAAAATCACAGTATTTACAAAACTGTAGTTTTTAATTTATTAATGATTTTATCGTTTCCTAGTTATGCCGATCCTATTAGTGATTTAGTCAATATTGCAGCGCAAATCCAAGGTTATCAATTACAGATTTCGAGTATTCAAAATACGATTCAAGGATTAACTCACCAGATCCAAGATGCTGTATCGGGCCAGTCAGAATGGGCGCATTGGCAATTTACCGATTATCAATCGTGGGGTGAAAATACTGATCGTTGGGGTTCGGTTTTAAGTATGGCTGGAAACGGCGGAAATATGAGTCAATTAGGCCAAATGCTCCGTTCATTAGCAATAGAATTTCCAGTAGAAATTGATCTCTACAACGATGTAAATCCGAATAAAATGGATCAAAAATATTATGCCTTAAAAGCTAAGACTGCTTTAGCGGCACGAGCTGCAAGTCAATTGAGCTACGATAAAATTCAAGAGCAAATTAATTACGCTAATCAATTACGCCAGCAGATTGGAACAACGGCTACTTTAAAACAATCCGTGGATTTAGAAAGTCGCCTCACGCTGGAGAATAATTTAATTCAGTTAGAAATGTTGCGTCAGTTAGCATTAATCAATCAGCAACATGCCATTGATGTGCAAGCAGAAGTTAATGATGCCGTACAGAATGCCCATTTTCTTAATGCAAACTATAAATAAAAATGAAAAAAAGGAGAAGAAAACAGTGGAAAATTTACCTAATCATTTATTAAGCCTACTCATCTTATTCTCAGCATTATGCCTAGCCAGTTGTGCGAGCACACCATTACAAGCGCCTTGGATACAAATGCTACTTTTTGTGGCACGAAAACAAAAATTAATGCCTGGTAAGGAGAAAATGTTATGTATGCAACTTACAAACGGTTTTTTTTATTCAGTGTTTTAATAGCCAGCTTTTCTTTTTTAGTGGCATGTGACCATAAAAATCCTTTAATGGATGAGAAAATAATCCGAGCTCTGGACGAAGACTTCTTTTTAAGAGGAGATGGTCAGCCTATCAATGAATGCGCTCATTATTTCATCGATCCTAAACAAAATTTATCTTTAAAAAATAAATGTGAATGTTGGACGAAAAAATATTACCGTCATTTAGTGGATAGGCATTTTATTCCTATTAGTACGACATTAAATGATTTTAGAGATCCTGATTTCTGGAAAAAAATAAAAGCATTTTCTCTCTTATAGATCAAATAAAATGGTATTTTCTGCTCAGAGTTTTATTACCGATACGTTAACTGCGGTAGATAGTGTGATTGGTCACTATGTCCAAACAGTCTATCTGCAGTTAGCACTGCAATACAACAGCACACTCTTGCTGTTATGTACATTTTATATTTTACTTCTAGGCTATCGTTTTAGTATGCATACCTTGAGTGCTGATTTCAGTACCATCAGCCGACATTTAATGGTTCTATGCATCGTTTATGGACTGATTACCAATTGGTCTTTATATCAGCTCTTTGTTTATAACATTTTTACTAATGAACCGGGTCATATTGCTCAAGTGATAGTTCATTCATCCAATCCTTTGACTTCGGATGAATCCATTGCGCAAGCACTCAATCAAGTTTATAGCACAGGGATGGATGCATCTAAAAAATTATTTACCAGTGGAATTAAGCTTTTTTTCTGCAGTATTTTTATATTTGCTTTTACTTTTTTATGTTGTCTGACAGCGTTAGGGCTTTTAATTTACGCAAAGCTTGCGATGGCCATAGCTTTAGCACTGGGTCCAATTTTTTTGCCTTTTGTTCTTTGGGAATCAACACGCGGTTGGTTTGTCAGTTGGCTGAGAAAATTATTTAATTTTGCATTAATTCCTATTGTAACAGCCAGTATTTTATCGCTCATGCTATCGGTTATGGATTTGGTTTTACCGGATTTAAATCGTCAAGCATCACAAGGAAATCCTGATTTTTTTACCATGGGATTATTTGGTGGATTATCTTTAGTGACTGCTTTTTTATTAAAACAGAGTTTGCCCATCGCAAGCAGTTTAAGTGGAGGCTTTACGTTGGCTGCTTTAGGTCAAGTAGGCAATATGGTGAGTTCTGCTCTCAAAGCAACTGGCATGAATGCTGCAGGGCGTTTGGCTGGAAAAGGGATTAAGGCGGTAGGAAATGCAATAGCTAACAGAGCGGAAAATCAAAAAAAATCAACGGTTAATGCTGCCGTAGAGCAAGGAAAAAAATGAAAAAAAATAACAGCGACGCATTTTATCAATCCGCTGCGGATTGGCGTTATGATGTTTATCATAGCCAAGCAGTTTGGTTACGTTATTCATTAATTGGAAATCTAGGGCTTTTATTTAGTTTATTGCTTGCCTTAATTATGCTGGTTTGTTTGATCCCACTCAAAGAAAAAATTCCCTATCTTTATGCATTCAATAATGCTACAGGCGAAATAACTAAGCTTGGTGAATTAGAGCCTACACATTTAACGGCTAACTGGCAGATGACACGTTATTTTCTCATACACTATGTCATTAATCGAGAAAGCTATGATAGTGATAATTTGGAAGTTCCTTATCAATTAGCTTGGGCTCAATCGGATGTCATGATCCGAAACAGTACGATGCGGAAGTGGATAGTCATGTACTGACTTCCCCGTATCGCAAATATGGAAAAGATAAATCAATTATTGTTCGCGTACTATCTATTTCACGTTTAAATGAAAATACTGCGGCCATTCGCTTCGAAAAACAACTGCGGGATAAGGTCGCTAATACACAACAAGTTGCTTATCAAGAAGCCATAGTGAAATGGCATTATCAATCGGTTAAAGCAACTCAAATCCAACTAGATAGGAATCCACTCGGATTTACCGTGACGTATTACCAAGTGACACCAGTTAATTTAAATGAGGAGAACTGTCATGAGTAAACAAATTACTTTTCTTTTATTGTCTACGCTTATCATTACCATGGGACATAGCCTGGTGCAAGCGGCATTGCTTCCGCGGCAGGTTGCAGCGGATCGGCATGTTAAAACAGTTAACTATGATCCGAATAACGTGGTTATTATTCACGGACATTATGGTTATCAGACGCAAGTAGTGTTTGCTGCGAACGAAGAAGTACAGAATATATCGATCGGTGATAGCTTGGCTTGGCAAGCAGTACCGGTTAAAAATAATCTGTTTATCAAACCTGTGGCTGCATCAAAGACTAACATGACCGTGCTAACTAATGCTAATAGCTATAATTTTCAATTAGATTCGAATGATACAAAAACTTCACCAACTTATAAATTACAGTTTATCTATCCGAATGGAGGTTATGATCGAACTGGACAAACCAATACCATTGGAGTTTGTGATCCGACCAAAATTAACTGGAAATATAGTTTTACCGGTGACAAACGATTAGCGCCACGAGAAGCTTTTGATTGTAATGGCCAGTTTACTTATTTTCGCTTCAACAATAGCTTACCCGCTATTTTTATTGTGGATAAAAATCGACAAGAAACCTTAGTCAATTATCACATGAAAGGAAACTATGTCGTTGTTAATACGACAGCACCTCAATTTACTTTACGAAGCGGAAGTGATGTGACGAGTGTATATAACGAGGCCCTCATTGGTGATAGGCAGCATGTTCAATAAACCAGGAAAGGATATGGTAAAAAAAACTAAAACAACAACCACCTCTGATGAAGGTTTGCCAGATATTTCTGAAAAAAAGCGTAAAAACCCAGTGTTGCTTATTTTATTGATAAGTTTATTACTTTTATTAGGTATACACTTTATTTTTAACTCCAAAGCCGTAAAAAATAAAACTAAATTTGCTGTAGAAGAGTCTTACACATTACCGAGTAATGAGGAGGTAGCTGCCAAATCCTCTTTGTTAAACGAGAAACCAGAAACTAAACAATTATCAGAACAACAATTAGCTTTATTGCAAGCCAAACAGAAAGAGTTACAGCAGCGATTATCTGCATCATTAATGTTGTTTAACCAAAGTGATACGCAACCAAGTGTTTCCAATGCTATAAAATCACCAGAAAGAATAACATCGTCTGATCCTAACAGTCAGTTTTTACAGAAAACCAGTCAGGTTTCAGAAAAAACCATCTCTGCAACGCGGTTGGGTCCATTAGGTCAATTCATTGGAGAAGGTCAATTAATCCATGCCATCTTAGAAACAGCGATTAATTCTGATTTACCGGGTTCTTTACGAGCGATTATTGATCAGCCGGTTTATGCAGAAGATGGTTCGCAAATATTAATACCACGTGGTACGCGTTTGATAGGTCAATACAAAAGTGGACTGTTGCAGGGGCAATCTCGAATTTTTATTGTATGGACACGCTTGATAACGCCCGATGGTTTAAGTCTACATTTAGAATCGCCAGGTGTTGATTCATTGGGTATGGTGGGAATGGCAGCAGATGCTGTGGATCGGCATTTTTGGCAACGATTTGGAACGGCTACATTACTTTCACTTTTGGGTGCGGGTACATCGAATGTCGGTGTTGCTAATAATGCATCCTATAATGCAGCGCAAGCCTATCGACTGGCTATAGCGAATAGTTTAAATCAAACCGCACAGCAAACATTACAACAACAAACAATGATTTCACCGACCTTATGGGTAAATCAAGGATCACCTATACAAGTATTTGTTGCCCATGACTTAGATTTTCGATCGGCTAGTCAAGAAACAAACACTAAAGTAAATGTTTTCTAAAATTATGCAGAAAAAATGTCCATAAAAGCCTTAGAAAAACACATAGAACCATTAAAACCTTTCTTACAGACAGTAGGTGTAACCGAAGTTTGCATTAATCAACCCGGTTTAGTATTTGTTGAAAAAAATGGGGATTTTACTCGTCATGAAATAAAAATCTTAGAATTTAGTTTTCTTGAAGCATTGGCTAACCTGATTGCAGAATTTAACCATAAAACATTTCCACATCCTTTACTTTCAGGTTATTTACCGACAGGTGAACGCATACAATGTATTATGCCACCTGCTTGTGAAAAAAATAATGTGATTTATTCTATTCGCTGCCACTCACGCCCTGATATGAGTTTACAGGATTATGAAAAAACAGGGGTTTTTGATGAGTTTTCTGCGGTAAAAAAAGATACGACTAAAGAAACAGAAACGCTTTTAAAACAATTGCATATAAAGCGGAATATTGCTGAATTTCTGAAGCTTGCGATGAGCACTAAAAAGAATATGATTATTAGTGGTGGGACGGGTACCGGTAAGACAACTTTTCTGAATGCGTGTTTAAAGCTTATTCCAGATACAGAACGTTTGATTACAGTAGAAGATACACGAGAGGTTAAGCTAGCTCAAAAAAACAAAGTCCATTTACTTTTTAATGAAGACGATAAAAATATTACTGCAGAAAACTATTCAAGGCCTGTTTACGTTTAAGGCCGGATAGGATACTGCTGTCTGAATTGCGAGGTGCTGAAGCCTGGTCATTTCTTCGGGCTGCTAACAGTGGTCATCCGGGAAGTATCAGTACAGTGCATGCCGATACACCCGAAAGTTGCTTTGATCAACTCGTATTCATGATGCAACAAGCAGGATCAAATTCAACAGAGGAAAAATTACGATCTTATATTCGATCGATTATCCCTATTATTATCCAATTAAAACGTAGTACTAATCAGAAACGATTTGTAAAGATAGCAGAGATTTTTTTTTGACATTATGTAAACCTAAGAACCTAAGCAGGATTATTTAGATAGTTACTCTTCAAAAATATCAGCCAAGCTTTTAGCCTCTAAAATCATTTCACTCCATCTGAGTAAAGTCTCTGAATCTGCTTTAAGTAGCATAGCTAGATAACGCGGTGGTACATGACGGAATTTTCGTTGTAGTTGGTGTTGCAATATAGCATATTCTCCTTGTTGAATTCCTTGTTGGATCCCTTCTTGTAAGCCTTGTTGTCTCCCGATCCGTTCAAAACTTGTAATATAAGTCATACCATGTTCCTCTTCAAATTGTTGAATTTCTTGATTATAACGTATCTCTAAAGGCTTAGGCAGTGTTATTACCCAGTCTATAAATATGAGTAAGTCAATTACCATGTCACGACTAAAATTGTGCTCATAGAGTCGGCGAACTAGACTAAACTTCTTCTGAAAACGATCTTTAGGATCCTGCTTAGTTTGCATTGCGGCTAGCTGGGCTAAAACGACCCAAGCGAAAGGATTATCACTATTTTCCAAACTCCGTTCTCGGTTTTGGTAATCCAGTAATTTATGCGCATAAAAACAGAAGTTGATAATGGGACGTCCCCAAACGACAGATTCATAACGCGTTGGCCGCCAACTTGGACTGTCATCCGTGAGAATTGCTAATACAATAATCGGTAGTTTGTAGCGCAAATGAAGTAAACAGTAATAATCAAAAAGCCGTTGCGCAAAGTGAGACTGTCGTTGTCCTTGAATTTCCAAATGCAGTAACACAACGGTTTGTTGGCCATCACACGAATTAACGCGAACTAATTTGTCGACACAACGCTTGCCAACAGCTGCTTCACGTGTAATTGCTTGTAGTTCCTTATCCAAAAATTGATAGTCTTGTGCCCAATCAATTTTTTCATGTAAATAGGGATAGAAAAACTCTAATAGTCGTGGAAAATAAGCATCTAAAACCGACTTCCAACCCGTATCAGTTTCACTGCTAGGCTGGTCTGCTTCGATTTCAATGGTAGTTTCAGTTTCAAGTAAAGACATTTTGCTTCCTTTATTATTATCTTTTATGTCAAAACAGATAATATCCTAAGTTGTTTATATAACTAAGTCTAGAAAATTAGCTTTGAATTTAATTATTTGATTAAAAAATTAAATATTATTTAAATATTTTATAAAATATATTTTTTATTTCTGTAAAATCATCTTGTAATCCTTCAAACATACCTAGAATAATTTCTAAAATATCACTCAAAGCACATAAATAATAATGGATAATATGCGAATTATAATTCAAAAAGTCATCACTCAAGGCAATAATAGCTTGAGCCTCTGCTTTTTTAATATAGTCTAAAATAAGTGCTTGTTGTTCAAGATAATTTTCAATTTGTTGAAGCAGCGTTTTATTTAAATCATTAACGTTTGATCGAAATTCGTTATTTATTTTATCTAGACGGGAGAGGTTAGACATAAATCACCTCTTGATCAAGACATTTATCTGAGGCTTGCTGTATTACTTGATCGTTTTGTCTTCCGCTGCGCTGACATGCTATATCAGCGCAGGAAGTGAGTTTATCCAGGGATTGCCGAATGCATAGGGAATGTTCTACTATGAAGTTAGCCATAATCAATTCCTCCGAATTGGTGTGGTTAGCACGGCAAGGTATTCTAGTACCTTGTGCAGTGCGGTTTGGCGCAGGAGTTATTTCTTGCGCCAGATTTTTTAATAAACTAGCAATTAATCTTAGCGGTCCCGACAGGGAGTCTGCAAGAGGTTAATTAAATTTATTAAATTTTTAAAAAATTGAATTGAAATTAATGAATTTATTTATCCTTTGTCCGGCAACTTGACAGTAGGCGAGCTGATTATCAATTAATACACAGCGTCGTTTCAAAGTAAGTGCTGCTAAACCTGTAGTCCCACTACCTGCAAAGGGATCCACAATTAGATCATTAGGTTTCGAAAGTAATTGGATAAAAAATTGGGGTAATGCAATTGGGAAAACAGCTGGGTGACCTTTATTTCGATTTTCAGGGCTAAGATATAAAACATTTGTGGGAAGTACTTTGTTTTTGTTACGCCAATTGACTAAATCACGCTGAAAACCACTGCCTGTACTAGACTGAACGAAGTGAGATTTTAGCTTCTCGAAATTGAGAAGTCGTTGTTGAGTGGACAAGGCGACTGGAACTTTAACGGCTTCCTGGTTAATATAAGGCGTTTTCACTTTAGCGAGATGAAACACGTATTCCCAAGCATCCCGTAAGCGAGTCGGCCAATATCCCGGCATACTCGTTTTTTTATGCCAGATATAATCATCAATGCAGTACCAACCAAGTTGGCTGAGTTTTTCTATCGTTTCCCACACATAATGCCGACGGACACCATTAACAATTTTATCTTTCATATTCAGCACTAAACTTCCCGTTGGTTTTAGAGCTTGCCAAAACACTTCATGAAACGACATAAACCAATCGGGGTAATCATGCGGTGCAACACTATCATAATGCCGTTGTCGCGCATCAGCATAGGGTGGAGATGTAACAATCAGATCAACCTGATTAGCAAAAGCACGCAATTCTCTTTGGCAATCACCATGAAAAATTTGGTAATTTTTTTGAAATAAAGACTTATTTTCTAGATTCTTTGGCATAAAGATCCTTTAGCTCTTTTCCTCAGATGTATTTGTATCAATCTGCAATTGAGAAAACTGCTGAGTAGCTTGCGAAAGTGATAATGGTAAGGTAGATAATTGTTTAGTACCTTTGGCATAGACAGCCAATGCTTTTTTAGTATCACCTATTAAAATTGGATCGGGTGGAGTATGTGAAAAACTTTGTACTTGATTATCATGTTCTAAGCTGCCTTTGAGTGATCGTGGATAGCTGGGAAGTGGTTTAGCTTGGTAATCGTGATAACGTTTTTCAAATTCATGACGTAAGAATGGTAACTCCTTTTGGCTGTTGACACAAGTAGATCCAACCACCCATATCTCGAATGACACAATGGATGATTGGATTATCGAAAACAACGCTATCATAGCGGCCTATTGTGCGAATAGCCGTTACTACTTGGCCCCATGCATTCAGTGCATGACTATGACTATCACCTTGAATTAAAGCAATTAAATCGGCAGGTGTTGGCATGCTCCATTTCTGGCGATCAGGGTTTTGTAAGGTATTTAGCATCGCTTGTTTTACTTGGGCAAACGGATACGCTTTAAGACATTGCCAATAGGTTTCTAGTAACAAACTAGAAACTTTGCGATTAAAGGATTCTGCCAATAATGTCAGCCATTCTAGAAAGGGTTTTTTATCATCTGTTAACATAAAATCTCCTATTTTTTTGTTTTAATTTTTTGAATGATTCAACCATTGTTCGCCAACAATAAGATTGTGAGCTAAAGTAGGACTTAACCCAGATGTTGCTAAACGGGTCTCTCTATTAGAGATCTGTTGTCGTTGTAGAGACTCACGTTGTTCTTTAGCAAGCCAAGCATTGATGTGCCGAAGGATCTGTGAGCGTGTTTTACGTTCACTTGGATTAGCTTCGTTCCAAGCACGTATTTGACGTAACTCTTGCAAAACATCGATATTTGGGTAGGTTTTTTTCCAGGTATGGATGTCCATTTTTCCTGCAATAAACACATCATTATTTTGAAGTGGAATATCAATGAATTCTTCATCGGGAAAGCTATCTACTCCATTTTTTTTATTAATTAATAAGGGAATTTTAGAGTTGCTGCTGGGCAAACCGTTGTTTATCGACGGTTTGCCAACAGCATCCTGTTTCTGATCCTTCTCCTGATTCTGTTCTTGTTCCTGATTCTGTTCCTGGTTTTGAAAGGGTTGCGATAGCGTTGATAAATGGTTTTTAAACCCTTCATCTAAGTGTTTAGTTTGAGCTAACAAACTTATTATTAAAGGTCTGAAAACCATTGATTGAGTTGGAACTCGTTTAAAAAGTTTACTCAGACTTTTGCCTTGATTTGGATTTTCAATAGGATTCCAATCTAGGAAGTTAGTGATTAAAATCCAGTTTAATTCTGGATCTCGGATTAAAAATCGAATTTGATCGAGTTCTGAAAATGCGTTGTAAACTGTTTCTTCATTCCATTTTAAATCCTCTGCTACATACCCTGTGGGTAATCGAAAACAACCCAACATATTAGTATGCGGCCCCGTCAATAAATAAACGGCTAATAATTTAGCGTGAGTTGATAAATTTTGTAATGCTAAATCAGACCAAAATTGGGTTTGTACCGAACCGTATTCTCTCATTTTTATTTCCTTTTTTTAGTTTGATAAATAAAAGAAGAAATTTCTTTTTTATCATGTGTTAATATTTTTTGTTGTTTTCTGTGAGTGAAGCGAGTTAGAAGCGCTGCTGCGGAAGTTCTTAGTTTTCCTTCATCAACTGCTTTTACCAGTTCAGTACTGCCAAGTAATTGAATTTTTTCAGCCTGGCGATAACCGTCTTTACAACCAAATCCAAGTAAGGAAGCCATCATTTCATCGGTTCGTCCTTTTATTTCGTCGAAATTTCGACGAAACGATTTGTGAAAACGAGGACCTTGGCGGTTTCCTAAATATTTTTTGGCAGCAATTCCAATAGATGCTCGTTCGCAGATTAAAAAGGTTTGTACTAATAGGGTAGTGGGATATTTTCTTATTAATAAATCGGCTAGAGAAATTTTCCAAGCAGGGATTGTTTTTTTCTGTTGTTGCAGATAAAGAAAATAAGTGATTGAATTAGCTATGAGTTGGTAATTTTCATCAATAAGAATAGGTCTGAGTTGATTTAATGGGCGTTGATCGTTATTACTTAAATCAGGAATTAAAAAATTACATTTCACATGATTTATCGAAACATTTATTAACTTAATGGGATGATGCTCGAAAGGTAGCGATAATGATTTCAGCTCATTGCGTTCCAATGGCGAAATTAAATCTAGAGGATTGATTTTGTATTTCGATTTTTCCCACAAATATCTTGCAATTTTTCGTGCAAAACCAGATTTTACCCAGGTACGACCATTTCGCATAGAGCTGACATTTTGATGTGATGTACCTAAAATTTTGGCTGCTTTTTCTACCGTTCCACAGTGTCGAATAAATATCTCAAAAAAGTTGTTTTCCATACTATCCACTCCATTTATTTTTTTTATGAATATGAACACCCTCAGTGTAAATAAATTATTTGCAACACATGTTGCGAATAATTTTAGTAAATTGATTACATAAAAAAAGAAAGTAGGTGATAAGAAATTAAAAGACTAAATTTGTTTTGAGATATGCAGATCGTAAGGAGTAGAAAAATGAAAACTTTCAATCTTGAAGAAGCAGCGGAGTTTTTAAAAATGAATCCTGAAGGACTTAGAAGATTAGCCGCTAGTAAAAGTATTCCTGCAGGTAAGCCAGGTAAGTGTTGGTGTTTTCTGGAAGAAGATCTTGTTAATTATCTCCGCTCGCTTTACGATCAATCCTGCAAAGTATCGCAGGGTGTTGCTAACAATAGGAGAGAAAAAATATGGCACTCTGTAAACGAAACACTATCTGGTGGATCAGATTTTCTCATCAGGGAAAAAGAATACAACGATCTACTGGGACGACAAATAAAATAGCGGCACAGGAGTTGCATGATCAGTTAAAAGCTGATCTGTGGCGCCAAAATAAATTAAAAGAAAGACCAGAACGTTTGTGGCAGGATGCTGTCATCAAATGGCTGAAAGTATCAACTCATAAACGAAGTCTTGAGGATGATAAATATCAGCTTAGATGGGTAGAGCCTTATCTAAAAAACAAAAAGTTAAATGAAATTGATAGTGATATGATTGAGGCGATAGCGCAAGAGAAAGAAGAAACAAATGTTTCGCCAGCAAGAGTGAATCGCTTGCTCGCGCTAATTCGATCTATCCTTATTAGAGCAGTACGAAAATGGAAATGGATTGATAAAGCACCTGATGTTTCTATGCGTTATGAAGGTGAAAAGCGTGAGCGGTGGCTAACTGAGCAGGAAGCTGAAAAGTTAGTTAAAGAACTGCCTGCACATTTAGCTGACTTAACGGTATTTTCTTTAGCAACAGGGTTAAGGCAAGCGAATGTTTTAGGATTGTGCTGGCGGGATGTTAATTTGGAAAAGCGGCATGCGATGGTTCATGCAAATCAATCTAAAACAAGGATATCCATTGCGGTACCTTTAAATTTTGATGCGGTGGCTATTATAAAAAAACAATTAGGGAAACATTCTGAGTTTGTTTTTACTTATCAGGGGAAACCTATTAAAAAATGTAATACCGCTGCATGGCGTAAAGCATTAAAGCGAGCAGGGATAGAAGATTTTCGTTGGCATGATTTACGTCATACCTGGGCTTCATGGCACGTGCAAAATGGAACTTCTTTGTATGAGCTACAGAGATTAGGTGGTTGGTCTTCGTATGAAACCGTACAACGCTATGCGCATTTAAATAGTGATTGCTTAAAAGAAGCCGCTGGACGTGTGACTGGTACAAAACTGGTACATTTTGCGGAACAACCCTTGAAAAATGGGGTGAACGATGGGGATCGAACCCACGACAACCGGAATCACAATCCGGGGCTCTACCAACTGAGCTACGTCCACCATTAAACATAAAGAATTCATTAGGAATTGGTGCGCCTGGCAGGACTCGAACCTGCTACCCTCGGCTTAGAAGGCCGATGCTCTATCCAGATGAGCTACAGGCGCTTTCCTAAAATCTAAAGCTAATTTCTAAAAGTGCTTATTTAAATTAGTGTAATTCTGAGTGTTGGCAAGTTTAAAAATAACTAATATATCCTGTCTTACTTAATTGATATAGATTTACTCGTTTTTAATGATTAAAAATTACATATAAATACAAAAATTTGGTCGGGGTAGAGGGATTCGAACCCCCGACATCCTGCTCCCAAAGCAGGCGCGCTACCAGACTGCGCTATACCCCGTAATTCATATAAAGTTTGAGCCGCTATATTAAGCTACTTCATGAGCAAAAATTTGCACCAGTTGCGGGTAAGGATAATACCTGCGCAATTGATTAATATCAACTAGTCTATTTATCTTCAATTATGGGTGGCATCCGATAAACCTTCGTTATTTATTTAGTTTTTGGCAGTAAATTTTATAACTCGAATTAAAACAGCATTATAACTTGCAAAGTAGCTTTAAAATCGAGCATGTTTCGTATGTTATACTAGTAAAATTTTTTAGAAGCGCGTTTATTGGTCATGAGAGGGTTTATGCCCATATTTACTCAGTTTTCTTTACTAAAAAATCGACGATTCCTTCCTTTATTGCTAGTTCAATTTTTGGGCGCATTTAATGATAATGTCTTTAAAAATGCTTTAATTATTTTAATTACTTATCAGCTCATTACCCAATCCCAATTATTGCAACAACTTTCAGTTACCTTAGCAGCTGGATTATTTATTTTACCTTTTTTCCTTTTCTCAGCATTCGCAGGACAATTGGCTGATAAGTTCAGTAAAAGATATTTAACCATAATAATTAAAGGCTTTGAATGCTTATTTATGTTATTAGCAAGCTTAGGGTTTTATCTTCATTCAGTTAGTTTATTGATGCTTGTATTGTTTTTTATGGGGATGCATTCAACTTTTTTTGGACCGATCAAATATGCTATTTTACCCGATCTTTTAGAAAAAAATCAGTTGATTGCAGGCAATGCATTAGTTGAAGCTAGCACGTTTATTGCAATCTTGATAGGAACCATTTTAGGTGGGTTGGTAATTGCTAGTCATATGGATCTAAGAGAGATTTCAACTATTATAATTTCTATTGCAGGGCTAGGGTTATTCGCCAGTTTTTACATTCCAGCAACCAATAAAGCAAACCCCAATCTAAAGTTAAATTTAAATTTTATTCAAGCCTCATTACAAATAATTCAGCAAGTTAAAATTGAAAGAAAGGTTTTTTTAGGAATACTTGCGATTTCTTGGTTTTGGTTAATTGGTGCTACCTTTTTAACACAATTTCCTAGTTTTTCTAAGAATGTTTTGCAAGCAGATGCTAGCATAGTAACACTTTTTTTAATTATTTTTACCGTAGGTGTTGCTAGCGGTTCATTAATTTGTAATCGATTAGTAAAAGATCGAATAAGCATGAAATGGATCCCCATGAGCTTATGGCTGATGAGTATTTTTATTGTGGATCTTTATTTTGCTTCCAAGCATTTACCTCATAACTCAGGAAAATTGACAAATTTTATTGGTTTTTTTAATTCGTTGGCTCATTGGAGAATTTGCATAGACTTGTTAGGATTATCGGTGAGTGGAGGTATTTATGCTGTGCCTTTATATACTTTAATTCAAACAGATACGGCTACTGAACATCGTGCAAGAACAATTGCAGCCAATAACATAATTAATTCTATATTTATTGTTATTTCCAGTATTATTATAGTTTTTTTACTTAAAATTGATTTAAGTGTTATCCAGATTTTTTTATTATTAGGAATCATTAATATAGGATTAGCTGTTTTTGCCACAAGACTAATACCACAAGGATTAATTAAACCAGTTTTACGAAAAATATTACGATGTCTTTATGATGTTAAGCTAAGTGGCTTTGAAAATTATAAACAAGCAGGGGAAAGTGTTGTTATTGTTGCGAATCATACTTCTTTTTTAGATGTCGTTTTACTTTATGCCTTTTTACCTGATGAGCTTTTGTTTGCGATTAACAGTTTTACCTCACGTATTTGGTGGATACGGCCTTTTTTATATTTTTCTAAAGTTTTTGAATTAGATCCTTTAAATCCTTTGGCAATTAAGACTTTAATCAAAGAAGTTAAAAAAGGACAAAAATGCGTGATTTTTCCTGAAGGAAGGATTACCACAACCGGCGCGTTGATGAAGCTTTATGAAGGTCCAGGATTGATAGCGGATCATGCCAAAGTTAATTTACTGCCGATTCGTTTACAAGGAGCACAATATACTCCTTTCTCGCGTTTGCGAGGTAAAGTCCAAATACGATGGTTTCCAAAAATTTATATTTCAATTTTACCACCCAGAAAGTTTATTGTTGATCCTAGTATGAGTAGTCGAAAAAGAAGACAAGTTATTAGTAATCAACTTTATGACATGATGGTTGAGATGCTATTTCGAAGTACAGATTATAATAAAACACTTTTTCAATCACTATTAGAAGCAAAGGCAATTCATAAGGGGCCAACCAAAATTTTAGAAGATATTACTCGAGTGGTTATTAATTATAATCAATTAATAACACGCTGTTTTGTTCTAGGCCCTTGTATTTGCCGTTATACTGACTATCAAGAGGCAGTCGGAGTTTTGTTACCAAATATGACGAGTGCAGTGATTATTTTTTTTGCATTGCAAGCCTACGGCAGGCTACCCGCTTTATTAAATTACACGGCAGGTTTAGCTCAAATAGAAACAGCCTGTAAGATTGCTCAAGTTCATTGTGTTGTCACTTCAATAAAATTTATCGAAGTAGCCAATTTATTTGAAGTCATTAACCGGTTAAATGAAAAGTCTATCCAAATTATTTATTTGGAAGATTTAAAAGAAGAAATTAATTGGAAGGACAAATTAAGAGCAGGTTTATATAGTAAATTTCCTCAATATTATTATTATAAAAAACTAAAAAAACGAACTAATCCACAAGATCCGGCGGTTATTTTATTTACTTCGGGGTCAGAAGGTGAGCCTAAAGGGGTAATTCTTAGCCATAAAAATATACAAGCCAATCTTGCCCAAATGACAACACAAGTTGACTTTAACCAACGAGATATCTTCTTTAGTTCTTTACCCTTATTTCATGCTTTTGGATTAACTGCCTGTATCATTTTACCTATCTATCATGGAATAAAAACATTTATTTATCCATCTCCTTTGCATTACCGTAAAGTTCCTAATATGATTTATGAATGTAATGCTACTATCATGTTTGGCGCAGATACTTTTTTAGCAGGCTATGGTCGCTATGCCCATCCTTATGATTTTTATAGCATTCGTTATGTTTTTGCAGGCGCAGAAAAATTAAAAGAAAAAACACGAAGATTATGGATGGAAAAATTTGGAATCCGTATTTTTGAAGGGTATGGTGTAACCGAGGCATCGCCTGTTATTAGTGTTAATACCCCGATGCAAAACAAACCAGGTTCAGTAGGTAAGTTTTTGCCGGGTATTCGTTATGAAATTGAGCCCATTCCTGAAATTAAACAGGGAGGACGTTTATTAATATCCGGTCCGAACGTGATGCTAGGCTATTTAAGTAAAGAACAGTTGGGTGAAATTATTCCCCCTAGCCATGGTTGGTATGACACCGGAGATATAGCTGAAGTTGATTCAGACGGGTATTTGTCAATAAAAGATAGAGCTAAACGTTTTGCAAAAATTAGTGGAGAAATGGTTTCTTTAACAGCAATAGAAAACTTAATTTATGAACTATGGCCCGATAAACACCATGCAATATTAAGTGTTCCAGATCCTAAAAAAGGAGAGCAACTTATTTTTATCACAGATTACAAACTCGCAACTCGGTCTTTGCTTATTAAGGCATTTAGAGAAAAGGGATTATCTGAATTAAGTTTACCAAGAAGATTATACTTTATTGATAATATGCCTTTATTAGGTAGCGGTAAAATAAATTATATCGCTGTAAAAATTTGGCTTGAACAACAGACTTAAAGTTTTATATTTTTTCTGACTTTCTTAAAAGCATAAGTTTTTCTGCGATTTTTAATTCTAAACCTCGAGGAACAGGAAAATAGTATTTTCGGTCTTTTAATTCTTTAGGAAAGTACGTTTCTCCCTCAGCATAAGCATCTGGTTCGTCATGAGCATAACGGTAGTTTTTTCCATAATCTAATTTACGCATTAATTGAGTAGGGGCGTTACGCAAATGTAAAGGGACTTCCAGTGTGCCGTTTTCTTGGGCATCTTTCTTAGCTGCATTAAAAGCATTATAAACGGCGTTACTTTTAGCAGCGCAGGCTAGATAAACAATGGCTTGTGCTAAAGCGAGTTCCCCTTCTGGACTGCCCAAACGCTCTTGAACTTCCCATGCTCCTAAGGCTAGTTGTAAACCTCGTGGATCAGCATTGCCAATATCTTCACTCGCCATGCGAAGTATACGCCGTGCAATATATAAGGGATCACATCCACCATCGAGCATGCGTGCTAGCCAATATAAAGCAGCATCTGGATCCGATCCACGAACTGACTTATGTAAAGCTGAAATTTGATCATAAAAAATTTCGCCGCCTTTATCAAAACGACGTAAGTTAGACTGTGTAATTGTCTGTAATATTTGCATATCAATGGTATTATTTTCTGCTAAATCAGCGGCAATTTCTAAAAGATTTAAAACTTGTCGCGCATCACCATCTGCGATAGTAGCTATTTGTTTTTTTACCGAAGAGCTTATCAAAAGATTTTTCTTGCCGAGTCCATCAATATCATTTATTAAAGCACGGTCAATGATTTGTATAATTTCTTCTAGGCTTAATTTCTTTAGTACATAAACTCGTGCTCGAGAAAGTAAAGCATTATTTAGCTCAAATGAGGGATTTTCTGTAGTAGCACCAATTAATATAAATAGACCACATTCTATAAAAGGCAATAATGCATCTTGTTGTGCTTTGTTGAAACGATGAATTTCGTCAATAAATAACAAGGTTTTTTGTGATGGTTTAAGATTGAGCTCAGATCGGATACGTTCTGCAATTTGACGGATTTCTTTTACACCTACTTGTAATGCGGACAAGGATTCAAATCGAGCGCGTATATGATTTGCCATTAACCTAGCTAAAGTGGTTTTTCCCGTTCCTGGTGGACCCCATAAAATCATAGAGTGTAATTGCCCTTTTAGAATAGCTTGGCGTAAAGCTTTTTGCGGGCCTAATAAATGAGTTTGACCAAAAAAATCATCTAAATGATGAGGACGTAAGCGTGTAGCTAGAGGAGAATATGGGTATTCTGTGATTTTCATGCTTTGATTTATACATGACTCTCTTTTAGAGTCAACAATTATACTTTTTTAAGTATTAATGTTTATTAGATCTTTTTTCGATAGATTTAATAATGATTTCAGCAACATTTTTTTGTGTGGCTTTTTCTATCCCCTCTAAGCCCGGCGAGGAATTCACTTCCATTACCAATGGACCTCTATTAGAGCGTAACAAATCAACTCCAGCAATATTGAGGCCAATAACTTTGGCAGCTCGAACAGCTGCGGCTCTTTCTTCAGTTGTTAGTTTAGCAAGTTTTATAGTTCCTCCACGATGAATATTAGAACGGAACTCACCTAATTTTGCTTGCCGCTCCATAGCTGCGATGACCTTACCATTGACTACGAAGCAACGAATATCTGCAGCTTTAGCCTCTTTGATGTATTCTTGAACCATAATATGAGCTTGCAGATCTAAAAAAGCTTCGATAACGCTAATAGCAGCTTGCTGAGTTTCAGCAAGTACTACGCCTATGCCTTGCGTACCCTCTAAAATTTTAATGACTAAAGGTGGCCCACCGACCATGCTAATTAGATCTTGAATGTCATCAGGAGAATAAGCAAAACCCGTAATAGGTAATCCTACACCTTTTCGAGATAAAATTTGCAAAGAACGGAGTTTATCCTGAGCTCTGGTAATAGAAATTGAGTTATTAGCAACAAACACACCCATCATTTCAAATTGCCTGACCAATGCGGCACCATAGAAGGTGATTGAAGCTCCAATTCTTGGGATTATTGCATCGAATTTATCAAGAATTTTTCCTTTATAGTGAATATATGGATTTTGTGTGGTGATGTTCATATAACATCGCAAGGTATCGATTATTTTAACTTGATGCCCTCTTTTCTTAGCTTCTTCTTCTAAACGACGTGTAGAATAGAGCTTTGGACGGCGAGATAAAATTGCAATTTTCATGGAATTATAGTTTTTTTACTGTATAAATAAGAATGTGTAGGATCAACGATAAAACGCTGTTCCAAAGCAGTTCGACCTAATAGCATTCTAAAACGCATAGTATCTCTGCTTGTCAAAGTAATTTCGATAGGCCAACATAGTGTGCCCAGAACAACAGAGGTTTGAATGACACATCGATTTTCCTTGTGACCACCTGAATCGGTGATTTCACGTATATCGATTAAATCAGCAATACATTTAATTGCTTTCTCAGGAAAGCGTTTTGGCTGAGGGTGTATAATGAAGCGTACTTGTTTTTGATGAGGAGTTTCTTCAATAACTTCAACACAGCAAGCATGTAATGAAGAAGTTCGCGCGCCGGTATCAACCTTAGTTTTTAAACGAGGTATTCCTAATTCAGGTAAGGAAACCCATTCTCTCCATCCAATTGTGATTGGCGATGACATGTTATTTAACAATAGAAAGCTTAGGTTTAGTACCTGGTCTAACTCTTGGAGGTGGATTTCCACCTTCATCACCACTTTCTTCTTCTGTAAATACCATTCCTTGACCATTTTCTCGGGTATAGATTGCTAATACTGCTTGAATAGGTGCATAAATAAGCATCGATTGCCCATTAAAACTAGCTTCAAATTGTATAGCTTGTGTATCTATTTTTAAATTTAATATCGCATCAGTTGAAATATTTAAAGTAATTTTTCCGTCTTTAATACATTGTCTTGGTACTTCTACATGCGGTAATTCAGCATCTAAAAGAATATAGGGTGTTAATTGGTTATCAGTAATCCAATCATAAAAAGCTCGTAGTAAATAAGAACGATTTGAGGTCATCATTTTAAATTTTCACTCCAAATTCGACCTCATTTAAAGTAGCTTTAAATGAGGGGCGTTTAAATAAGCGCTCTTCATATTCTTTGATAGCACTTGGCATAGGCGCTAGTTTAATATCTAAACGCTGCAAACGCCATAATAACGGTGCCATACAACAATCTATTAAAGTAAATTCATCACTTAAGAAAAATGATTTACCAGCAAATATAGGGGCTAGACTAGCTAAACTACTTTCCAATTTCTTTTGGGCGGCAATCATGGATTCTGTAGGTTTATTTACTTTAGCATTATTAATTGCGCTTTCAATTTGTTGTAATAAAGGGTACCAGTCTCGCTCAATTCGATAGATCATTTGTCGACTTTTAGCTCGAGCTACCGGATACACTGGTAATAAAGGGGGGTGTGGAAAACGCTCGTCTAAATATTCGGTAATAATATTGGTTTCGTAAAGAACAAGATCCCGATCAATAATAGTAGGGACCGTGCCATAAGGGTTGTTCTGTAACAAACCTTCAGGTAAATCCGTAGGCGAGACTTCTATAATTTCTGCGCTAATTCCTTTTTCAGCCAAAACAATACGTACCCTATGGCTATAAGGGTCATTGATATTTGCGTATAAACTCATAGTTGAACGTTTACCGGCAGGTTGTGCCATATAAAAGGTTCTCCATATTAATAATTGAAAACACTTTTCATCGTTTTATGAAAAGCGTTTATTTTTCTAGATTTTCCCAAATTTGCTTTTTTAAAATTGAAACAAATAAGGTTAATAACAACAAGAATCCACAAACTTTTTTACCTAATGATTGACGATTATTTTTAGTAGGCTCAGCTATATAAGCTAAAAAATTAACTAAATCAGTGACTATTTTTTCTAATGTAGGACCTTCTGATCTATTTTTATTAGAATGTAAATATAGCGCATGATTATTTATTTTTAGGGATAACCGATCGTTAGTTTTATTGTTTACGTTAGAATAAGTATGAGTATCCTTACGTATAATCGCTAATGGATCCGGCATTACGGTATTTTTAATATAACTATTATTAACTCCAAAAGGCCTCGTATCATCCAAATAAAAGCTAAGTAAGTAATTATACACCCAATCAGCACTTCTTGCCCGAATACTCAAGGAAAGATCTGGAGGGCGCTTTCCAAACCATAATAAGCTCTCTTTTTTATGTAAGCTTGATTTTATTGTATCGCTCGTTTTAGCCTGAGTAAAAATAAGATTTTTTTTTAATCGTGATTGGTTAATTGAGTTGGATTTATCGTCAATTTTTAGATCAACTCCAAGCCGATTATAACGCATATATTGTAGAGAATGACACCCCGAGCAGTAATTCATAAAATATTTTGCTCCGCGCTGTAGGGAAGCTAGCTCTGAGGCTCGAATTGAGGACATTGATAGTTTCTTTTCAAAAGAATTGGCTATTGTGAATAGAAATATAAAGATGAATATAAAAAATAGAATTATTTTCCACATATGGATTTTGGTAAAGGTTTATTTTTTTCATATTTTGTATAGAAGGGCATGAGTAGAAAAAAAAGAAAATAGTTAAGTAATAAAATTTGTACAAGAAATATTTTATAAGGTGTAAGAAGAGTAGTATTTATATAGCTTAATAAGCTAAAACTTAAAATAAAAGCTGCTAGGGCAAATCGAGAATAATAGCCCCGATAGCGTATTGATCGAACCGGACTTCGATCTAGCCAGGGTAATATAAAAAGCATGCCAAGAAGTCCTACCATAATTAAGATTCCTAAAGGTTTATTTGGTATAACGCATAATACTCCATAAAAAGCGGCTAAATACCAGACCGGTTCAATATGGCTGGGTGTTAATAAAGGATCTGCGGGCACGAAATTATTTGCTTCAAGAAAATATCCATGCATTTCTGGAACAAAAAATACGATAATGGAAAAAATAAGCAAAAAAATGAGTAAGGCATGTAATTCTTTGATTGTGTAATAGGGGTAAAAAGGGACTTTAACAGGCATTTTATTATGTGGTTGTGCTAATACAGAAATACCATCGGGATTATTACAGCCAACTTTATGTAAAGCAGTGAGATGTAGCCGAGTTAAAAAAACCAAAATTGATGGTATAGCGATCACATGGAATGTAAAAAACCGATGCAAAGTTTCTCCTGACACAATGTTATTACCTCTTATCAAAAGCGTTAACATTGGACCAAACTTTGGAATTGAATCGAACAAAGAAGTGCCAATTTGACTTGCCCAATAGGAGGCTTGACCCCAGGGGAGTAAATAGCCCAGAAACGCCTCCAGTAATAAAATTATATAAAGACATACACCTAACAACCAAACTAATTCCCGAGGTTTTTTGTAGGATCCATATAAAAAACTACGAAAAATATGTATATAAATTAGGATAAAAAAAGCAGAAGCGCCGGTAGAATGTAGATAGCGAAACAGCCATCCATAAGGTATATCTCGCATCATAATTTCGATTGAATTAAAAGCGCCTTCAGGTGTGGGAATATAAAATAGGGTAAGCCATATACCTGTCAAAACTTGTAAAAAAAAAATAAAGAGACTCAAAGAACCAAAGAAATACCAAAAATTCAGATTTTTTGGGAGATAATAGTGGGTAAAATGTTGCCGTATATATTCATTAATTGGAAAACGTTCAGACAACCATTGGACGATTTTGTGTGTCGAAGTTATATTTTTGTCTGCGCTGCTCAATTACCACCCCTCAAGAGTTAAGATGTTTACTCGAATCCCAATATATTTTTATCAAACTAAATTAGGATTTTCTCCTATCACAACAGTACTTGCATTGATAAATCGGTAAGGGGGGATTTTGAGATTAACGGGGGCAGCAACTCCTTTCATCACTCGTCCTGCAAGATCAAATTTAGAACCATGACAGGGACAATAGAGTCCCCCGGGCCATTTGCGATTTAATTCTCCTGCTAGGGGCTTAAATTGCGGAGAGCATCCTAAGTGAGTGCATAAACCAATAACTATTAAATATTCAGGATTAAGAGAACGATATTCATTACGTGCATAAATAGGTTGTTGTTCTGTTAAAGAATCAGGATCACGTAATAAGGAATGGATGTTAGAAAGGTTGTCTAGCATCGCTTGAGTTCGTCGAACAATCCAAATAGGTTTATTTTGCCAAGCAACCACCATGGATCCCCCAGGTGCAAGATGAGTTAAATCAATTTCAACAGAATCTTGCGCTTGTGCGAGTGCTTCAGCAGTTGGTTGTAATGATGCTAAAAAAGGTATAGAACTCGCAGCTATACCAAATCCAGCTAAAATAGCTATTATAATAGCTAGTAAATGGCGACGATCTTCTTCCATTTTTTTCGTCGTTAAAAAAATATATAACTAAATGATGTTGAGGTATTTAGTTTCTAAAAACATTTCAATAAATAAAACAATGATTATCGTTTTGAATATTGAGTTCCTTTACGCGCTTTATGCCGACCGACCTTTTTCCGTTCAACTTTTCTTGCATCTCGAGTAACTAAACCTGCACGACGTAGCAACCGACGAAATGAAACATCACTATCAGCAGAGACTTCGCCCGTGGTTATTGTAGTTAATTCGTCATAATTTATTAGAGCTCGGCTTATCCCATGCCGAACAGCACCGGCTTGACCACTACTTCCTCCGCCTGAAACGGTTACGTTGATATCAAATTTATCCATTTGATCAACAACTTCTAAAGGCTGATGCACAACCATTTGAGCAGTTTCACGGCCAAAATAATTTTCCAAAGTACGGCCATTTACTTGAATAATACCAGTTCCCTTTTTAAGAAATACCCTTGCAGTCGCTGTTTTGCGGCGTCCTGTACCATAGTTCTGTTCTAATGCCATAATTTATAACCTATCAATGCTAGTTAGTTGAGGATTTTGAGCGCTATGAGGATGAGAAGAGCCGGCATAGACTTTAAGTTTATTTATCATGGCATAACCCAAAGGGTTTTTAGGTAGCATACCTTTAACGGCTTTTTCAATAATTCGAGTAGGAATTTTTTTTTGCAGCTTTTCAAAAGATATAGATTTGAGTCCGCCAGGGAAGCCTGTGTAGTGTTCATATAGTTTGTTTTTAGCTTTTGTGCCAGTTACAGTCACTTTTTCAGCATTAATAACAACAATATAATCCCCAGTATCAATATGGGGTGTGAATTCTGGCTTATGTTTTCCGCGCAGAATATGAGCTATATTAGCAGCTAGTTTACCTAAGGTTTTACCTGAGGCGTCTATCAAAAGCCATTTTTGTTCAATAAGGCCAGATTTGGCCATCAATGTTTTCATAACTGGGAAGCTCCGAAGCTCTCTAAATGCGATTATTACTCTCATGAGTAGGGCGACGATTCTAACAAAAATAAATCAAACAATACAAGTATGGCGTTAAGTATTGTTTAAATATGTTATTTTATAAGTTAAAGTACAACAAAACATAGAACAACTTAATAGGCAGGTACTTTATGCGGCAATTTCCCCATACGCGCTTACGTCGCTTAAGAGAAAGCCAATTTAGTCGGCGCTTAGTATGCGAAACTAGGCTTAGTTCAGATGATTTGATATGCCCGCTATTTCTGCTTCCGGGAGCAAACCAAAAGCAGAAGGTAGCATCGATGCCAGGGATAGAGCGGCTTACTTTAGATTATTTACTAGAAGAAGTTGATGTTTTACAGCGGCTGAGAGTCCCGGCTCTTGCCTTGTTCCCAATTATACCTACTAAAGATAAAAGCCGAGATGCTTGTGAGGCTTATAATCCAGAGGGCTTAATCCCCCAGGCAATAAGGGAGTTAAAAAGAAATTTCCCAGAAATGGGAGTTATCACAGATATTGCTCTTGATCCTTACACCTTGCATGGCCATGATGGTCTTTTGTCTAATCAAGGGATTATCCTAAATGATGAGTCGATAGAGGTATTGGTTAAGCAAGCACTTTGTTATGCTCAAGCAGGCGTGGATGCCATTGCTCCTTCTGATATGATGGATGGAAGAATTGGTTGGATACGTAAGGCCTTGGAGGAAAAAGGCTATCGAAATACCCAAATTATTGCCTATTCGGCCAAATATGCTTCTTATTTTTACGGACCTTTTCGCGATGCAATAGGGACTACTGGACAATTGAAAAATGCTAACAAAAAAACCTACCAAATGGATCCTGCAAATAGTAATGAGGCATTACAAGAGGTAGCATTAGATTTAGCCGAAGGAGCAGATATAGTTATGGTAAAGCCAGGTATGCCTTATTTGGACATTTTGTATCGTATTAAGCAGCAATTTAGAGTACCTACTTTTATTTACCAAGTTAGTGGTGAATATGCGATGCAAAAAGCTGCTATTATGCAAGGCTACTTAAATGAACGTGAGAGTATTTTGGAGGGCCTTTTGGCTATGAAACGAGCAGGAGCTGATGGTATTTTGACCTATTTTGCCAAGCAAGCGGCTACCTGGCTGACAAATTCACTAGATTGATTTTTTTCATGATAAGATACCTGTATAATTAACGACCTTTGCGAAAGTGGCGAAATTGGTAGACGCGCTGGATTTAGGTTCCAGTGGGGTAACCCTTGAGAGTTCGAGTCTCTCCTTTCGCACCAGCATTGTTCCCTAGGATTTACAACGATAAGAGCCTTAAAATTTATGAATGACATGCAAGTTTTGGTAGAAAGTGTCGATAACTTTACTCGACGACTAAGTATTACAGTACCTATCAGCCAACTAGAAGAGAGAAAGAAGCTACATATACTTGAATTGGCTAAAAAGGCACGTTTGGATGGGTTTCGAGCTGGGAAAGTGCCCCCAAGCCATATTGAAAAGCTTTATGGAAATAGCATATGGCAAGAGGTTATTGAGAAATCTTTACAAATCAGCTTGTCTACTGCTTTAGAACAAGAGACTTTAAATCCAGTGGGGCATCCCCATATTGAATCCATAAAAGCGGAACCTGGCACAGATCTCGCCTATACAGCAAGCTTTGAAGTTTATCCGCAGGTCGAGGCACCCACATTAAAAGGCGCTAACTTAGAAAGGCTTATAGTAGAAATAGCTGAGGAAGATATAGATAAAGTGTTGGAGCAGATGCGTAAGCAATACGCCGACTGGATTGAAGTGCCTGATAAAGCTGGATATGGCGATCAGGTTAGTTTTGATATTATTTTTCCAGACGCAGAAGAGAAAACGCGTAGAGATTTACAATGGGTTCTTGAGAAAGATAAAATCCCCGAAGGGTTTTCTGTATTATTATCGAGTGTAGCTGGAGATACTTTATCGATTTCCCTCCCTAAAGAGCAAGGATCTGAACTAAATAGCTCAGCAATAATTAAAGTAAAAAAAGTTGCAAAAGCAAAATTACCTGAATTAGATAATGCTTTTGCAAAACGGCTTGATATTAAAGAGGGCACTCTCCAAGCTCTAAAAAATCAAGTTAGAGAACATATGCAAATAGAGTTAGATCGAATTTTGCGTGAAAAATTAAAAGCTCAGGCCATAGATAAGCTGGTTACTATGCATGCCATTAGTGAATTGCCACAGGGAGCGCTTAATCAAGAGTACAAGCGCTTAGAGCAGGATGTTTTTAGGCAACAGAAGCAAGATAAGGAAAAAACTAACTTATCAGAAATTGAAAAAACAGATTTGATGAAAATGGCGTATCGGCGAGTTACGCTTGGGTTATTATTTAATGCACTTATTGAAAAGCATCATCTACATGTTGATGAATCTCGAGTCCAACAGCATATCGATAAACTGGTGGGAGCTTTTCAATTTGATCAAATGGTGCGGGATAAGCTGTATAAAGATAAGAACATGATGATGAGTATTCGTTCTTCAGTTTTAGAAGAACAAGTCATTGATAAATTATTAGAAGAGGTAGAATACACCGAAAAACTAGCTAAGTATTCTGAAATTATGAATCTTACAAAGAAAAGTTCTGTAGACAATACTGAGGGAGCAACAGTTTAATAGCTGATGGGTTTAATTTTTAAGGGCAGGTAGATTATCTAGTAATCATCAAGAAATTTATTTTTATTTTTAGAGAGTAATTATGTATTTATCCAGTTTTTCAAAGGAAATAAGCAATTCATTATTAGTTCCCATGGTCGTCGAACAAACCGGTCGGGGAGAAAGGGCTTATGATATCTATTCTCGTTTATTAAAAGATCGCATTATCTTTGTCGTGGGCCCGATTGAAGACCATATGGCTAATTTAATTATTGCTCAAATGCTTTTTTTAGAGTCTGAGAATCCAGATAAAGATATTTCACTTTATATTAACTCGCCTGGAGGTGTGGTGACATCCGGGTTAGCTATTTACGATACCATGCAATTTATCAAGCCCGATGTGAGCACGATGTGTATCGGTCAAGCAGCTAGCGCAGCCGCTTTATTACTTTGTGGTGGATCGAAAGGAAAACGCCATTGTTTACCACATGCACGGATGATGATTCATCAGCCATTAGGTGGTTATCAGGGTCAAGCCACGGATATTGAAATTCATACTCGTGAAATGTTGTTAGTTAGAGAAAGGATTAACAATATTATGGCTAAACATACAGGAAAGGAGACGGAGCAGATTTTGCGCGATACTGATCGTGATCATTTCATGGGAGCGCAACAGGCCATAGCTTATGGCATAATCGACGCAGTTTTAACAACGCGTGAAGAAACTGGGAAAACCAAAGAATCTTTAGCTGTTTCATCAGTTGATTAAATAGTTAATTATTCTGAAGTTTTAAAAATTGTTTAAATATCAATATATGAATAATAGTTTGTTGAGGTAATAAATATGAGTAGTTCCATAAATGATAAAACCTCGGGGCCTCTTCACTGTTCATTTTGCGGTAAAAGCCAGGATGAAGTGCCAAAGTTAATTGCAGGCCCTTCTATTTTTATTTGTAATGAATGTGTACAGTTATGTAGTGATATTTTGCAAGAAGAGTTTCAACAGGAAGCTCCACGCCAAGAAGGTGGTATGTCCATTCCTAAGCCGGCAGAGATCCATGATGTATTTAACGAGTTTGTTATTGGCCAAGAGTTTGCCAAAAAAATATTATCTGTTGCCGCTTACAACCATTATAAACGCCTAGAATTAATTAAAAAGGCGCGTCTTCATCCATTAAATGTCAAAGATGACACTGAGCTTAGTAAAAGTAATGTATTGCTTATAGGCCCTACCGGGAGTGGTAAAACTTTACTTGCTAAAACATTAGCACGGGTTTTTAATTTACCTTTTGCTATTGCGGATGCAACTACCTTAACTGAAGCAGGTTATGTAGGTGATGACGTAGAAAATATCTTACAAAAGCTATTACAAGCAGCAAATGGGAACATTGAAAAGGCTCAACTCGGAATTATCTATATCGATGAAATTGATAAAATTAGTCGTCGCGTTGAAAACCCCTCAATTACTCGAGATGTTTCAGGTGAAGGTGTTCAGCAAGGATTACTTAAATTACTTGAAGGTACTGTTGCTTCCGTGCCTCTACAAGGCGGACGTAAGCATCCTAATCAAGAAACAGTACAGATAGATACTACTAATATTTTATTTATTTGTGGTGGTACTTTTTCCGGTTTAGAAAAAATTATTCGTGAACGTACCGAGAAAACTGGGATTGGATTTTCTGCAGATGTGCGTAGTAAAGGCGATAAGAGAAGCTTAACTACTTTGTTAAACCGTCTTGAGTCAGAAGATTTAATTAAGTATGGAATTATACCCGAACTAATAGGACGTTTACCTGTTATTGCAACTTTAGAAGAATTAGATGAAAAAATGCTGATTCAAATCTTAAAGGAGCCTAAGAATGCTTTGATCAAGCAATATTTAAAATTATTTAAAATGGATAACGTCGATTTAGAATTTCGTGAAGATGCTTTACAAATGGTTGCGAGAAAGGCTTTGGAACGCAAAACAGGCGCGAGAGGGTTACGTGCAATCTTGGAAAGTGTTTTATTAGATACGATGTATGAATTGCCTTCTATGCAGAACGTAAATAAAATTGTTATTGAAGCAAGCACCGTTAGCAAGGGAGCAAAACCCTTGGTGATTTATAAACAAGAAAAAGAAATTGAATTAGATAATAAAGAAATAGCGGCGGGTAGCGAGTAAATCTTTTAAAGGTTGAATTTATTTATGGCAAAGCAACTAATCGGAAGTGGGACAACAACATCTAAACTTTCAGAAAAACTTCCGGTGCTCCCTTTAAGGGATGTTGTAGTTTATCCTCATATGGTGATTCCGCTATTTGTAGGCAGAAAACAGTCGATTAAAGCTTTGGAAGCGGCGATGACGGAGTCCAGCGCTGAAAAAAAAGTCTTACTTATTGCACAAAAAAACCCAGCAGAAGATAGTCCAAGTATTGAAGGCTTTTATGAAGTTGGAACAATCGCGACTATTTTGCAATTGTTAGAGCTAAAAGATGGCACTGTTAAGGTATTGGTTGAAGGTTTTCAACGGGGTAAAGTTGAACAATTTTTCCAAGAGCAAGATTATATTGCCGCAGAGATTGAAATCGTAAAAATACCACCGGTTGAGCCTGATCAAGAAATTGAGGTTCTAACAAGGACAGTTTTGAGTCAATTTGAACAGTATGTTAAATTAAATAAGAAAATTCCTTTAGAAATTTTAAGCACCTTATCAAGTATTGATAATCCTGGTCGACTGGCCGATATGATTGCGGCACATTTGACACTTAGAATTCAAGAAAAACAAGAAATACTTGAGATCTTTCCTTTAAAAAAACGTCTAGAACGGTTATTAGCTTATCTCGAAAGTGAAATTGATTTATTGCAAATACAAAAGCGAATTCGTGGACGTGTTAAAAAGCAAATGGAAAGAAGTCAGCGTGAATATTATTTAAATGAGCAGGTTAAAGCAATTCAAAAAGAATTGGGTGAGTCTCAAGGCGTTACGAATGAGTTAGATGATCTTGCAAAGCGCATCGAAAAAGCAAAAATGCCTAAAGAGGTTAAAGATAAATCAATCTCTGAATTAAATAAATTAAAATCCATGTCTCCTATGGCTGCTGAAGCTACAGTAAGTCGAAATTATTTAGATTGGATTTTATCGTTACCTTGGAATAAACGGAGTAAGGTACGTTACGATTTAGACAAAGCACAAAAAGTATTACAAGAAGCACATTATGGCTTAGAAAAAGTTAAAGAACGGATTATTGAGTTTTTGGCAGTTCATCAGCGCGTTAAAAAATTAAAAGGTCCGATTTTGTGTTTGGTGGGACCGCCTGGTGTTGGTAAAACATCATTAGGACAGTCTATTGCAGAAGCCATAGGTCGTGAATTTGTACGTATGTCTTTGGGCGGCGTACGTGATGAGGCAGAAATTAGAGGACATCGACGTACTTACATTGGTTCAATGCCTGGTCGAATTATGCAAAAAATGGCGAAAGTAGGGGTCAGGAATCCTCTATTTATGCTTGATGAAATCGATAAAATGGCCATGGATTTCAGAGGAGACCCCGCAGCAGCCTTGTTGGAAGTATTAGATCCTGAGCAAAATCATGCTTTTGATGATCATTATCTCGAAGTAAGTTATGACTTGTCTGAAGTTTTATTTATTGCTACAGCAAATACTTTGAATATTCCGCCAGCTTTATTAGATCGTATGGAAGTTATTCGTATACCGGGTTATACCGAAAACGAAAAAATTAATATTGCTAAACAGCATCTTTTACCTAAACAACTTATTCAGAATGGTTTAAAAATTACAGTAAAAAATAAAGAATTAGCTTTCGCGGAAAGCGCCTTGCAGGATATCACCCGTTATTATACTCGAGAAGCGGGCGTCCGTAGCCTTGAGCGCGAGATTGCTAAAATTTGTCGTAAAGTTGTTACGGAAATAGCACGTAAGCCCAGTGTAAAATCAATTACTGTGACTAGTCATAATTTAGAAAAGTATCTTGGAGTAAGGAGATATCGGTATGGCTTAGTTGAACAGCACGATCAAATAGGTCAAGTTAGTGGTTTGGCATGGACGGAAGTTGGTGGTGACCTGTTAACTATCGAAGCTGCAGTTGTACCTGGAAAAGGTAAAACTAGCTATACAGGTCATTTAGGTGAGGTAATGCAGGAGTCTATTCAAGCTGCATTAACAGTGGTACGAAGTCGCGCTGAAGTGTTAGGTATTCCTATTCATTTTTATGAAAAAAAGGATATTCATGTTCATGTTCCTGAAGGGGCAACTCCCAAAGACGGTCCAAGTGCTGGGATTGGTATGTGTACCGCATTGGTTTCTGCAATTACTAAAGTGCCGGTCCGAGCTGATGTCGCAATGACTGGAGAAATCACTTTACGTGGAGAAGTTTTGCCAATTGGGGGTTTAAAAGAAAAATTACTTGCAGCACACCGGGGAGGTATACGTGAAGTTATTATCCCGGAAGAAAACAAACGTGATCTCAAGGAAATTCCAAAAAATATCAAAGAAGGTTTAGTTATTCATCCCGTTCGTTGGATAGATCAAGTGTTGGATATTGCTTTACAACATTCTGAAAAAGCTTCAGTTAAGTCTAATCCTGGGAAGAAGCGTGAAAAAAAAATGACTGTACCTATCAAGCTAATCGATAAAAAAAATCAAGCAAAAATTAATCCCACAACAAATACTCGTTAGCTTAAGCTTATTATACTCGAGCGATTGGTTCTTATTATCGCTTGTGAAGATGTTTGCGTTGTGAGCGGTAACTAGAAAAAATCCAAGTACAGCCAGTAGATCTTTTATTCCCTTGACAGAGGATTCACGCTATTGATATAAACTGTTCACTTATAATCTATAGCAAGATGCTTAAAATTTAATTTAAAGGTATGCACCTTAATTTTTTACTGTTGTGAGGGTATATGAACAAATCAGATTTAGTTGATGTCATTGTGGAAGCTGCACAAGTTCCCAAAAATGTTGCTGCTAAGACTTTAGAAAAAATTTTAGATTCTATTACTAAAGCTTTATGTAATGGAGAAGATGTTAGTTTAGTGGGATTTGCTACACTTTGCGTTCGTCATCGTAAAGCACGTAATGGACGTAATCCGAAGACAGGCGAATCTTTACATATTAAGGCAAGTAATGTTGTAGGATTTAAGGCTGGGAAAGCATTAAAAGATGCTGTGCAAAAAGAGTAGCAATATCTTGCAAATAAGTTTAGAATGGCGTCCCTTTCGACAGGGTGCTTAGCTCAGTTGGTAGAGCATCGCCCTTACAAGGCGAGGGTCGTAGGTTCGATCCCTACAGCACCCACCATAATATTTGCGGGAGTGGTAGTTCAGTTGGTTAGAATACCGGCCTGTCACGCCGGGGGTCGCGGGTTCGAGTCCCGTCCACTCCGCCAATTCACTAAAATTTTTAATATAATGTAGATTGAAGCCGGAATAATAAAGTATTCTTATTCGAGTTTCGGTAGTTTTTTGTTAAAAAGCCCTTTTTAGATAGATTTAGCTAAAGTTTTTCTTAATTATGTTGCAATCTATTCGTGATAGAACACAAGGCTGGATTACCAGCACGGTAATCGGATTATTAATTATTGTTTTTGCTCTTTGGGGAATTCACGGCTATTTAGAGCTTAATATGGGGAATAATAAAGTTGTGGCTAAGATTGCTGGTCAAACCTTACTACAAAGTGATTTTGATAAACTATATCAACATGCTTATCAACAAGCTCAGGACCGGTGGGGAAAAAATTTTTCTAATAATGAGAAAATGATTGATCATTTAAAAAAGCAAACTCTACAAGAATGGGAAACAGCACAAGTTCTATTTCAAGCAGCTTTACAATCAAAATACCGTATTAGTCAGGCTTTAATAAATGCTGTATTACTACAAATTCCAGCATTTCAATCAGCAGGGCATTTTTCTATTGAACAATTTTATGATGTATTACACGCTATAAATTATACCAAACTGCAGTTTTTAACAGACATAAAAAAAACATTACTTATTAATCAGGTGCAGCAAGGGATTACACAAAGTGCATTTGCTTTACCACAAGATATAAGCAATTATATAAAATATACTCAGCAAAAAAGGGATTTTGCTTATCTTATTATTCCCCATGTAAAATTTTTACACCAACAATTTAGAGTGTCAGGTTCTACAATTTTAGCTTATTATTTGAAGAATAAACAAAATTTTAGGCAACCCGAACAGGCTAGCATTGAATATATTGAGCTTTCTTCTCGGTCTGAAAAGACGTTTCTAGAAAATAGAGATAAATTAGCTAATTTAACCTATATTCATCCCGATTCTTTGGCTATTGTTGCAAATAAATTGGGATTATCAGTTTACTCTACAGGTTTTTTTGATAAGGCTGGTGGAAAAGAAAAGTTAAGTAAAAATCCAAAAATAATTGCTGCTGTATTTAGTGAAGATGTTTTGCAAGGAAATAATAGTCCTGTAATAAATATTAATCCGCAGACCGCCATTGTTTTGCGAATCAAAAAGTATCAACCATCCGGTATACAATCTTTAAATCAGGTGAAAGAAAAAATCAAAGAAACTTTAAATCAACAAATGGCAATTTCCGAAGCTTATCAGTATGGAGAAAATTTACTTAAAAATTTAGAAAAAACGGGTAATAATCCTAAAAGTTTTGCTAATAAAAATATAAAATGGCAATTCATTCGCCAAGTAAATCGATATGACAATAAATTAAACAAGGCTATAGTAAAGACTGTTTTTACGTTAGCTCCACCTAATAAGAATATTCCTATTTCTTTATCGATGAAAGGTTTTAGTTTGGAAAATGGAGATTATGTATTGGTCAAGCTATTTGCAGTTCATGATGGAAAATATCAACCCTCTAATTCTAGGTTAGATTTGTATCGCGAAGAAATTGCTGAAAATTTTGGCCAGATGGATTATAGACTATATAAACGTGACTTATTGAAAAAAGCCAAATTAATTCAATAGAATGTGGATATTTCTTAAATTTAGAAACTTAAGATTAGCTAAGATCCGATCGAAGAGAAAGATAATAATCTAGCAAATTTAAATCTTCTTTATCTGTCACTTTAATATTATCTGTACGTCCTTCTATCATTTTTGGTTGTTGGCCAAATAATTCAATTGCGCTGGCTTCATCCGTGGTGAATTGATTTTTTTTGATAGCCGAATCAAGCGCGTTAAATAGCCAATGATAGCGAAACATTTGTGGAGTTACTGCCGCCCATAATTTTTTTCTTTCCAAAGTTTTTAAGCATTGATTTTCAAGGTATTTAACAGTATTCTTTATGGGATACCCTAAAAGCCCTCCTACAGAATGGTTATTCAGTTGCATAATAAGTTTATCGATATCATTTTGGTGTAAAAGTGGTCGGGCGGCATCGTGTACTAATATCCAATCATTTTTTTTTGCAAAGCTCTTTAAAGCTAACAAGCCATTAAATACCGAATGACAACGTTCTGCTCCCCCAAATACGGTGAGCAAATGGGGTGAGCTAAATTGTAGGGTTGACCAATGTTGATCTTTTTTATTGATAACCACCACACATTTTTTAAATTTTTGATAACGCAATATAGTCGTTAAGGTATATTCAAGTATTTTTTTTCCATTAATGGAGATATATTGTTTAGGTAAATCTATTTGCATACGATTACCAACGCCAGCAGCTGGGACTATTGCAAAATAATTAGTTGAGTCTTCTTTCATTTTTAGCTGTATGTCCTAGCAGTTTAAAATTTTTTTTCTTAATGAGCTGTTACTGCCAACTTATGAATTCTTTGCTTAATGATATTGTTTCTCTTGCAAAACAAGCCGGAAGCCAAATTCTCAAGATTTACCAAAGTGATTTCACCGTTAATTATAAAAAAGATAAATCTCCTATTACTGTCGCAGATTTAGCCTCTCATGAATACATTTGTCAAGGATTACGCCGTATAACCCCGGACTTACCTATCATTTCTGAAGAATCTGACTTAGTTTCTTTTCAAAAGCGTCAATCATGGGAAAAGTATTGGTTAATAGATCCCTTGGATGGAACAAAAGAATTTTTAGAAAAAAATGGTGAATTTACTATTAATATTGCTTTAATTGAGCGGAATAAACCGCGTTTGGGCATTATATTTGTTCCATC
>Ga0066652_100000146_pt1 | contig 39708 bp, 37 predicted proteins | sample GraSoiAngelo_101_FD_71413 | JGI IMG/M metagenome (GOLD analysis project Ga0066652, IMG submission 71413) | Grasslands soil microbial communities from the Angelo Coastal Reserve, California, USA - 14_0903_02_30cm | ecosystem: Environmental > Terrestrial > Soil > Grasslands | place: USA... | reverse complement strand
GAATCGATTTTTTCATGAATATTGTTGTAATCAGGTTCAATATCCTGTCCGAAGGTCATCATTTCTTTTTTGCCGGTGGCAATTTCTTCGACAAACAGGTTCCCGCGGTCAGTATAGACTGCGAGTCCTTCTGCCACTGAAAACTTCGGGTCGATCCCGTTAATGGCGCTGGCTTTTGGAGAAATATTTCCTTTTTTATCAAATGGTATTTTCAGGAAATAACCCCGGCCATTGTTGCAATTATTAAATAATAGCCAGACATTGCTTGTATCATTGAAGTACACACGCATAAATTTTTTGTCGAGATGCAAAGTAGCTCCCAGCAGGTCGGTGAGACCGAGTTTGCGATTAACGCCCATGCCATCGTAGCTCCAGATTACAGATTCTGCATTGCAATCTTTCACACTGATATAGACATACGGTTTGAGGGGATGGTCATCCTTGGTAAATTTCAGCGTATCCTTCATACAGGTGGTGTCGCAAAACGGTGCCGGTCCCGAAGAGGAATTGCAGGAAGACGAGGCCAGCGCAGTAATAATGCTAATGACAGCAATTGCAAGGATTAATCTCATGGTTAGTTTTTTAAGTGAAGCAAAAATAGAGAATTGAGTTGTAAGTTCTAAGTTGTAAGTAATAAGTATGAATATTGCCTATTGACAGCCGCCGCTCCCGATCTCCCTCTTCTTACAGAAACACATCCTCTAGCAGGAAGAACTCTGGCTCTCTTTCGGGCGACAAGGTAATGGCAAGGATATCATACCGGATCCATTTGTGACCGGGGTTAAGGAAAAGGAATTCGTCGGCTGCCCGCTGCAGGTTTTTGAATTTTTTCTTTCGTACGCTGTCCTCCGGATGGCCGAATGGACTAAAGTTTCGCGCCTTTACCTCAATGAAGTGGAGAAACTTGTTTTTTAGTCCGATAATATCGATCTCGAATTGTTTATACCTCCAATTGCGATGTAGTATTGTATAACCATTTTCTGTCAACCATTTCACAGCAAGTTCTTCGCCTTCATGACCTAATTTATTGTGTTCTGCCATGCGTTATCTTTACTCAAAGTAAAATTTTTATGACCGGAATTGCCCGATTAACAGGAACAGTAAAACACTATGATTGGGGTGGTTTTTCTTTTATACCATCGTTGTTAAAAACAGGAAATCCAGATAAAAAACCGTTCGCTGAATACTGGCTCGGCGTTCATCCGCTGGGGATTTCACAGGTTCAATTCCCGGATGGGACCATACAGGCCCTGACCGAATATGCCGGAGACCTGCCTTTCCTCCTTAAGATCCTTGATGTAAAAGATATGCTTTCTATCCAGGTGCATCCTTCCAAATCATCTGCGGAAGAAGAATTTGCCCGGGAAAATAGTGAAGGCATTCCTGCCGATTCACCCCGGCGTAATTATAAAGATGACAACCATAAACCAGAGATGCTCGTGGCGTTGAGTGATTTTTATTTGTTGCATGGATTCAAGACCGTAAAGATGTTGAATGCGATATTGCAGGTCGTTCCAGAACTGAGCAGCTTTTTACCGGTATTTGCATCAAACAACTACGACAATCTATACAGGACTGCAATGACCATGCCCCAGGAACAGGTAAACCAAATCCTGCGACCACTGATCGACAGGATCGTGCCGCTGTATAATGAAAATAAGCTCGGCAAAGACAGCGAGGATTTCTGGGCTGCAAGGGCGGCCCTAACATTTTCTAAAAATAAAAATATCGATCGCGGTATATTTTCTATTTATTTTTTTAACCTGGTACACCTGAAAAAAGGAGAAGCAATATTCCAGGGCGCCGGTTTGCCTCATGCCTATCTCGAAGGCCAAAACGTAGAGCTAATGTCGAATTCAGATAATGTATTACGAGGAGGTTTAACAACAAAACATATTGATGTAGACGAATTATTAAAACATGTAAAATGTGAACCTACCGTACCCGCGATATTAGAGGGCAAAGAAACAGTAGCTTCTACCAGGCTGTTCAAACCCCCGGTTAAGGATTTTCAGCTAAGTGTTTCGGAACTTGCAAAGGACGAAACCCTGGCTCTGACGGCGAATACCACTGAGATCATCCTGCTGACCGAAGGAGAACTGGAAATTCCTGAAGGTAATGTAACCATAAAGCCAGGGCAACCAGTGGTCATTGTCTTAAAGGGAACCACTTATACATTAAAAGGCCTGGCGGGAAAATCCACTGTTTTCAGGGCTTCTGAAGCTGTTCACAATGGTTAATAATTAACCCGGTCAATTGGATCAATTCTTTTATTTTTGTGATCCAAATATTTAGTTTCTTTCAACCATTCAACATGAAGATTAACGGACGTTTAATCGTTTTTACATTGGTCCTCGTAGTATTAGCTGCTGCCTGCAAATACTGGTTCGGACCTAATCTTAACTGGTCAGGTTTCTCCCCGGTCATTGCAGTTGCACTTTTTTCAGGAATGATCCTGAAACAAAAGGATATCTCGTTTATATTTCCCCTGGCAGCTTTATTGCTCAGCGACCTGGTCGTCCAGTTATTGTATGAACAAAACATGTTCCCTTATCCCGGTTTTTACAGTGGGCAATGGAAAAATTATGCGATTCTCCTGCTCGCAGGTACTTTGACCGGCTGGATTATCAAAGGCAGAAGCTATAAAAGTCTTGTGTTAGGAGGCATTGCTGCTCCGACTGTGTTTTTCCTGGTGTCCAATTTCAATGTTTGGCTGAGCCAGGAAGTAGTATATAGCCGCGACTTCAGTGGGCTGGTGAATTGCTATGAAGCCGCGCTTCCTTTTTACCGGAATTCACTGGTAGCAACCCTGGTCTTTCTGCCAGTAATTCTTTTTTCCTATAACTACCTGACAAGGCAAAAAGCAGCTTTAATTATAGCATAATTTATAATAAAATAATTAGGAAAAGCCCATTCTGAACGGATGGGTTTTTTTACGCGCGGAATAAGAAGAAGAATCTATGTTACTCCGGCAGGTAGCCCTCATCTACCAGCAGTGCACCTCCATCGGCAGCTTCTGTCGCCAACTCATCACAGCGATTATTAAAAGGGTTATCGGCGTGACCTCTCACCCATACAAATTTGATGAACTGTGTTTTTGCCAGGTGGTAATACCGGAGCCAAAGATCCCGGTTCTTTTTACCGCCTTTAAAATTTGTAGCGATCCAAGTATTCAGCCAGCCTTTCTCCACCGCGTTTACTACATACTGGCTATCGGAGTATATTTTGATATGTTGTCCCTGTTTCTTCATGGCTTCCAGTCCAGCGATCACAGCCATCAGCTCCATCCGGTTATTTGTCGTATGCTGATATCCCTGCGATAATTCCTTCCGGTGCTCACCCATCATCAATATCACTCCATATCCACCCCGGCCAGGATTGCCTCTTGCAGCTCCATCTGTATACATTGTAATTTCATTCATCGCTATGTTGTATGTTGTTGCTTCGCCCGGCCCTATACCTGGAAGACTCCAGTTATCAAATCAGCTATCTCCGAATTATGATTGGCAGCCGCAATTCCTTCGCTGATCAGTTTTCTTGTATCTGCCGGGTCAATTATCGCGTCTACCCATAAACGGGCTGCGGCGTAATAGGGCGAGGTTTGTTTTTCGTACCTGCCTTTTATTTCATTCAATAATTTTTGTTCCGATTCCGGGGTAGTTTCTTTTCCCTTCGCTTTTTGTGAAGCTATTTCTATCTGTAATAAAGTTTTTGCCGCAGAATCGCCACTCATGACGGCAATCTTTGCCGAAGGCCAGGCATAAATAAATCTCGGGTCATACGCTTTACCACACATGGCATAATTGCCGGCACCATAGGAATTGCCAATGACGAAAGTGATCTTAGGAACCACTGAATTGGCAACGGCGTTCACCATCTTGGCTCCATCCTTAATGATACCGGCGTGTTCACTTCGACTTCCGACCATAAAGCCGGTCACATCCTGGAAGAACACCAACGGAATTTTCTTTTGATTGCAATTGAGAATAAACCGGGCTGCTTTATCAGCGCTGTCGTTATAGATCACACCACCCATTTGCATTTCGCCTTTCTTACTCTTAACTATTTTGCGCTGGTTGGCAACGATGCCCACTGCCCATCCATCTACACGGCCATAGCCACAGACGATTGTTTTACCATAATCTTCTTTGAATTGTTCAAACGCTGAATCGTCTACAATTCTTTCTATCACCTCGACCATGTCATAGGGTTTGCCGTCCGGGGGAAAAAGTCCATACAGGTCTCCCGGGTTCTTTTTGGGTGGAATGGATTTTATCCGATCAAAACCTGCTGCAGGACTGTTGCCAAGCATGCTCATCATTTTTTTGACATGGTCCATGCATTCCTGCTCAGTCTTGAATTTATAATCGGCGATACCACTGATCTCGGTATGGGTTATTGCGCCACCAAGTGTTTCATTATCGATATCTTCCCCGATCGCTGCTTTTACGAGGTAAGGACCGGCCAGGTAAATGGACCCATTGCCTTCTACCATCAGTGTTTCATCACTCATGATCGGGAGATAGGCGCCGCCAGCTACACAAGCCCCCATTACAGCAGCTATTTGTGTAATGCCCATAGCGCTCATCCTTGCATTATTGCGAAAGATGCGGCCAAAATGTTCTTTGTCGGGGAAAATCTCATCCTGCATAGGAAGAAAGACACCGGCACTATCTACGAGATAAATAACAGGCAGGAAGTTTTCCATCGCGATCTCCTGCATCCGCAGATTTTTCTTTCCGGTAATTGGAAACCAGGCTCCGGCTTTTACTGTCTGGTCATTGGCGACGATCACGCATTGACGTCCACTAACATAACCGACACCTGCTACGGTACCACCAGCTGGGCATCCTCCCTGTTCAGCATACATATCAAACCCGGCAAAAGCGCCGATCTCGATAAAGGGTTTGTTCTTGTCAATAAGGTAATCTATTCTTTCTCTTGCAGTCAGCTTGTTTTTGTCCTTTTGTTTTTCTGCAGCCTTCTTTCCTCCTCCCTGGTAGATCTTTTCCAGTTTTTGTTTGATATCGCTCAGCTGCATCTTCATCGCATCCTCATTCCTGTTGAATTCAATGTTCATATTGGCCGTGTTATATCAACAAAGATAGGAGAGGGGGGATGAAGCAGGAAGCCTGAAATCTGAAAATCGCAGCAGTCCTCCTGTATTGCATAAAAAAAATTATGCGTGGAGACTGGTTTGCAGCCTGCACGCATAACAATTTGCCTTTCGCCCTGCTCTGCGTTCTGTGCCAACTTGAATGAATGATCGTAATAAACGACCCATTTTCAAATTGTCCTCAGGACAAAGCAGCTTCTTTTTCATTCAGGAATGTCCCAGACTTAGCATCGGAATCAATTGGCATTACAGCTCTTACTTCTACGTTTCCACCATACAACAGGTTAGGACAGGACTTTGCAGCCTCAACCGCTTCATCCAGCGAATTTGCTTTAACTATAAGATAACCTCCGATCATTTCCTTTGATTCGAGGTAAGGACCATCCGTGATGACATTGCCGGGCTTAAGAGTTTTACCTTCCGGAAGCAGGCGGTTAGTGCCGCTGAATTTTCCCTGGTCTACGAGATTTTTGATCCATTTTTGCCACAGACTCATCATTGCCTGCATTTGTTCTGCTGAAGGCAAAGCGTCGGCGGGCTTTTCATTTCTGAAGATCAACATGAACTCTTTCATCTTATTACTTTTTTGGGTTTAAAAATAGATGACGAACGAAGTTTCAAAAACCGGACAGGAAAGGTAAAGTTTTTTTGAGATGGAACGGGAGCTTCCCGAAGGTAAGAGCGAGTAAAAATGGGGTTAATTAATTGATCACCTTAAACAAACTGGTTTCATTTGGGAAACTGCCACCGTAATCAAGATTATATTTAATAAAATGACAACCCAGTCCACGGTTTGGTACATCTGTGCCTAAATACCTGTCTAACGTCTCTACGATCGAGACCCCGGAAAGACCAAATGTGGAATCGAAACGTTCGTATAATTCATTTTCCTGCTCCTGGCATTTTTTATCTATCGCGTGTCTCCACCAATTGAAAGAGATGCTATTTGACACCTTTACAATTAAAATATAATCTGCAGTATCTAAATCGAGGTGTTGTTCGGCCTTGTTGAGAATTTGTAAAACCATGTCATCAAATTGCTTCTGCGTATAGGTGATACTGCCTTGCTGTGCAGTGGTATCCCAGCAGCCGCTCATTTTTGGTTCTTGAGCCCGGGCTGTACAGTTAAAGATCATCATTACTATGACGATAAAAAACGTTTTCATGATTTAACTGAGTAATTAAACGTCCGCTTCATTAAACGATAAAAGCAACTCGTCTATTTTGGCTTCCACCTTCCTGTGCTTCACCCCGGCTTTGTCCAGCATCAGTTTAGCTGCTTTGGAAACATCGGTGCCGGAATACTTGTCAGACAAATAGATCACTTCCGTTATGCCCGACTGGATAATAGCCTTTGAACATTCATTACACGGAAAGAGAGCTGTATAGATTTTACATCCCTTAAGATCCATGCCGATATTGTTCAGGATCGCATTTAATTCAGCGTGGCATACATAAGGGTATTTTGTATTGAGAAAATCGCCCTGCTTATCCCAGGGAAATTCATCGTCATCACAACCGATGGGAAAGCCATTATAGCCAGCACCAACAATTTTGTTCTTGTCATTTACAATACAGGCGCCTACCTGCGTGGCAGGATCTTTACTGCGTTTTGCAGAGAGTAGGGCGACACCCATAAAGTATTCATCCCAGGAAATATAGTCTTGTCTCTTTTTCAAATCTTTGTTTTTACGGGAATAATATCCCGGACACGAATTTATGATATTGCCGCGGATACACGGATTGCTTCATTTTTTTAGTAGTGACTCATTCTGAGATTTCATGTCGACAACTGTCTAAAAGTTTAAGGTTCATGAAGCCAGAGTCTTGCCTAATCTAAAGATTCTTCGTCCTAAAGAACCATTAAACCATTAAACCCTTCAACGATTGACGAACTTTCAAACCGAGCCACTACTATTTTTTTCGTAATCGGTGGTAAATAGTAATAAGACCTTACTTATTTTCTAACGAAATTTGGATATTCAAACTCCAACTATGCAATACATGATCGTCGAAAGGTTTTATCCCTCAAAAGTAAAAGCCATGTACCAGCGCTTTGCCGAGAAAGGCCGGATGATGCCGGATGGTGTAAGCTTTATCAATAGTTGGATCAACGAGTCCATCACTGTCTGCTACCAGCTAATGGAAGCCGAATCGCTTGAGAAATTGCAGGCCTGGATAGATAACTGGAAAGAGTTTGCTGATTTTGAAGTCATCCCCGTCATTTCGTCTGCAGAAGCAAAGCAGAAGATTCTAGATGCTGGATCATAGATACTGGATGCCGTCATTGCGAGCGAAGCGAAGAAACAGGACGCTCGTCACCGCGAGCAGTGTGTAATTCCAAACAGCGGTTTTAACAAAAAAACTAATATTGCCAGCTATGGAAAACCCGCGGTAACGATTCTAAGGCTCAAACCCACTACTATGAGCCGGTTATTTTTTCTTTCAATGGTTTCCCTGTTTACCTGTTGCTATTCGGACAATAATAACAAATCCGCCTCGGCGGGTGAAAACTTCAATCAACCAGATTCCCTCAATATCGTAGCCGATATCGCTCCGCCACCGGGGTATAAACGCATGAACCTGGCTAAAACATCCTTTGGCGAATGGCTGAAGAATATCACCCTGAAAAAGGACAATCATGTATACCTGTACAATGGCACCCTCAAAAGAAATCAAAGCGCCCAGTTTGCCGTATTGGACATCACTGTAGGCAATAAAGACTTGCAGCAATGTGCCGATGCATTGATGAGGTTGCGCGCCGAATATTTGTTTAGCCAAAAAAGATATTCGGAAATCAACTTCAGGGATAATTCTAATAGGTCCTATAAATGGACGGGTGGTCCGGACAAGACAGGGCTCGACAAATATTTCGAAAAAGTTTTCAGCATGTGCGGTTCGGCTTCGCTGGAGAAACAATTAAAACCTGTAACCCTTGCAGACATGCAACCAGGAGATGTTTTTATCAGGGGTGGTTTTCCGGGACATGCGATGATTGTAATAGATGTAGCGAAAAATGAAAAAGGCCAAAAGGTTTTTATGCTCGCGCAAAGTTATATGCCGGCCCAGGATATACACATTGTAAAAAATCCGGCAGATAGTAAGATCAGTCCATGGTACGAAGTGAACGACGAAACGGAGATATTGACCCCGGAATGGACATTTTTGGATAACCAGTTACGACGCTGGTAGCAAAAAAAACGTCCTCGCGCATTTTGCGGGAGGACGTTTTATGAGTTCCTGGTTGATTAGTTGAACAAATATCTTATTCCGAATTGCATGTAGTAAGTTGAGAATACACTTACGTTATCTCTGAATGTAGTAGTGATCGGGTTGTTCCTGTCTGTCTGCAGCCTGAAAGTTGGGACCACAGTTCCTCCCGGTACAATGCTGGCCTGGTTGGTCGGCACGAGAACCTGGCCGGAAGGTGCATTCAGCGATTTAACCTTGCTCCAATCGGCGTTAAGTAAGTTGCCGAAATTGAAGATATCGATGGAGAACTGGATAGAGTTGCGATTCTTGCCAATGTTAGTAAAGAGATCCTGCATGAATTTAACGTCTACCTGGTTGCGCCAGGGATATTTTGCACCGTTTCTTTCAGCATATTGTCCTTTATGTTTTTTCAGATAAGGATCCTGGTCGATATACTGGAAGAAAAGATCGCTTTGTTGCTGAGCATTGTAAGTAACACCATTGGGATAAGCGAAGCTGCTGAATGTAATTTCAGAAGCATTTTTGGGAATATAGATCAGGTCGTTACCGGTAACACCGTCATTATTGAAATCACCGGCATATGAGTAAGAATATCTTCCACCTGAGGAGGATCCATCATAGAAAAGAGAAATCGTTGTAGCCAGGTGTTTGAAATATTCAAACCTGATATTGATTCCTGCTGTGATCCTGTCGGGCACTACGTAGTTGGCATAGCTCAACATGGGTGAGTTCGGGCTGGTAGATGTAGCGGTACCCTGCCACGCAGACAAAGGCTGGTCGCCATTGCCATCAAAGAGGTTATTAGCAAATGATTTGGTATACGATGCGCTTACGCTTACGACCTTGCCAAAAGATTTGGAAAGCTGGGCCGACAATGACATATAGTATCCTTTTGTGCCATTCTTCATTTGAATTACATTGGCTGCATTGATTGAAGAAGGGCTGGTAGCTGTAGTACCATTCGGCACAAATACTACCGTTGTGATCTGGCCCGGAGTTGTTTTTACCGGGTTAACGAATTTTTGGTTAACTGCGCTGGGATAAAGAGAGCGATTATCCGGATATCCAGGGATACTCATAGTCGTCGGCGCCACCAGGTTCACGTTATTAAACAGGGAAGTCTTAAGATCCTTATTATATATGGCTTCAACAGTAAGTACCCAATTTCCCGGAAGCTTGGTATCAATGCCCAGGCTGGTCTTCCAGGTCTGTGGGAATTTATAATTCGGTGTCAAAGCTTCAATCGTTGTGGGGATGATTGAACCCGGGACTGGCGTTGTCGAAGGTCTGTAAAATGCCGGGTCAGGATTGAAGGGGCCAGGTGTGTTAGCTGTACCATTTATTCCCAGGGTTGTTTGCAACATGCCGTTATCTCCTGACTGGCTAACGATCCAAACAAATGGAACTTTACCGGTGAATATTCCGGTACCTCCGCGTATCTGCATGGAACGGTCTCCATAGAGGTCATAATTAAAGCCAATGCGTGGTGAAGCCATGATCGTGGTCTTTGGCAAAATACCTGTGTTGATCTTGGTGCCATTAATAAAGGTGGCATCCAGGATGAATGGATTCGTTTTGATCTCAGGCACATCCAGGTATTTGGGTTGATCAAGTCTTAATCCAAGAGTTAATTTAAATTTACGGCTAACAGCAATTTCATCCTGTGCATACACACCGAATTGCGCAAATTTGAAGCTGGGGAATGCCTGTTGGAATCCAGGAAGCAATGAGAATGTCAGGGCATAGTTGAAAGGCTTGGCACCGTTGACAAAATCGGCCCAGCTGTTGAAAACATAATAGCTGGTTCCGAAACGCTGGAAACCATTGGTCGTTTTACTTATATCGGCCTGGATACCGCCGGTAACCACATGCTTGCCTTTGCTCCAGGTAAGGTTATCAATAATAGAGAACATTTTTACTTTTCTCAGGTTGCCATAGCTGAAAAGCTCATGACCAAAAGAAGTATAGGTGCTGGTACCACTTAATATATCAACAAAAGGAAATACCGAGCTGTTTACAGAACGTGAATCATTCTGGTAAGTGTAGGTGCCTCTTAATACGTTGGAAAATCTCCTGCCGAATTTTGAAGTCAGTTCAACAGCCAGCGAATAGAAATTGGCGCCCTGGAAATAGTTTGAATTGGAAAACCACATAGAATTAACGTCATTCCGGTTTCCAGTTACTCCTGTTATGTTTGAACCAGACGTAGAAGTACTCGGCGGATTGGGTTCGCCACCTTCTACCTGGCTGTACCTTATTGAAAGGTGATGGCCCTGGGCAATGTTCCAGTCAATGCGGCCGAGGATCTTTGTGTGTTTGATCTCGGTAGAATAATTATCGAACGGTCCTGTTTCATATCCATACTCCGATCTCAGGTAATTGCTGATAAGCGTGAGGCTGTCGGCAGTAGGCCTCGCCACATTGGGGTTACTGGGTGAAAAAGGAGCAGATGTTGTAGCCGCAGTACGGGTTTGAACGAACTTAGGCTGGTTATCTGTTTCGTAGTTGAAAAAGAAGAATACTTTATTCTTTATGATTGGTCCACCGATGCGAATACCCCATTGTTTAAACTTGAATGGGCTCGGCGTAAAGGTCACTTTACCAACTTTATCGCCCTGCTGTTTTTCACTTCTCCAGTACTGATAAAGGGAACCCTGGAAAGTGTTTGTCCCGGAACGGGTAACGGCGTTGATGCCACTTCCGATAAATCCTGACTGGCGGATATCGAAGGGAGAGATACTGACTGAGATCTCGTCAATAGCGTCAAGTGAAATAGGAGAGCCGCCAGCTGGCAGGTTTCCACCGATACCAAAGCTGTTATTGAAATCTGATCCGTCAATGGTAAAATTATTCTGGCGATAGTTTCCACCTGCAATTGAACCACTACTGGAAGAAGAAGCCTGTGGAGTAAGACGGGTAAGATCGTTTACACTCCGCGTAATGCTGGGCAATCTTTCGATCTGGGAGCGGTTCAGGTTTGTGGTAGCTCCCGTCCTTGTGGAGTTAAAGATCGGGTTTCTCCGGCCGGTTGCGCTAAGCACTACCGTTTCGAGCGTCGCGCCGGGTTTCGGCATAGCAATATTCAACAGGTAGGGTTCGGCCAGCTTCAAAAACACATCTGAAAACTTTTGAGTCTCGAATCCCACATAGGAGACCTCGATGGAGTAAGGACCGCCGGAGCGCATATCCTGGATATTGAAATTTCCATTCGTGCGTGAAACGGTTGCATACTTTGTACCCGTAGGCTGATGAATTGCTGTGATAGTTGCCCCGACCAACGGCTGGTTGTTGTTATCATTCACTGTACCGGTTATGCTACTGGTAGTGATCTGGGCGAATAAGGAAGGACCCGCCACAAAAAAGCAGGTCAAAAGGACGAGTAGTCTCTTAAGCATATTAGTTTAGTTTTCAGTATTAGCTGCAAAGAAAAGGAATATTCCAAAATTAAATATAGACAAATATTAACAAATCGTGACCCTAAGATTAAGCTCTTAAAAAGACAAATCGCTCTCCTGATTGGCTGCGTTGCCAGGCAACCTTTATAAGGAATTATTTGTTTCTATCTTTGTATAAATCTGCATAATATGTTCGACTCAATTGATGACGCGATAAGTGATATTCGTGAGGGTAAACTAGTAATAGTAGTTGATGACGAAGACCGCGAAAATGAAGGAGATTTTATTACCGCTGCCGCTAATATAACGCCGGATGTAATCAATTTTATGACCAAACATGGCCGGGGGCTCATCTGTGCTCCTTTGCCTGAAGAACGCTGTGATGAATTGGCCCTTGAATTAATGGTAAACAATAATACGGCACTTCATGAAACGGCCTTTACAGTGTCAGTAGACCTGCTGGGTCATGGATGTACTACCGGTATTTCTGCCCATGATCGTGCAAAAACAGTGCATGCACTGATCAACCCCCAGACCACACCCTCTGACCTGGGGAGGCCGGGGCATATTTTCCCTTTACGTGCCAAGAAAGGTGGCGTATTAAGAAGGGCAGGACATACCGAAGCTGCAGTTGACCTCGCGAGGCTTTCAGGTTTCGATGCGCCATACGGAGCCGTGCTGGTGGAAATCATGAACGATGACGGTACTATGGCCAGGCTACCCGAACTCCTGGAAGTGGCAAAGAAGTTTGACTTTAAAATCATCTCGATAAAGGACCTGATAGAGTACAGGCTTAAAAAAGATTCGCTGATCGAAGAGATAGTCAGGGTGGATATGCCCACCAAATATGGAGATTTCAAGTTGGTGGCCTTCCGTGAAAAAAATTCCAGTAACGAGCACCTGGCATTATTAAAAGGAGAATGGAAAAAAGATGAGCCGGTATTGGTAAGGGTTCATTCATCCTGTTTTACAGGTGATATCCTGGGATCGCTTCGGTGTGATTGCGGCGACCAGCTTCACCGGGCAATGGAAATGGTGGAAAAAGAAGGCAAAGGAGCCATTTTGTACATGAACCAGGAAGGCAGGGGCATCGGTTTGCTCAATAAATTAAAAGCTTACCGCTTGCAGGAGCAAGGAATGGACACGGTACAGGCCAATCTTCATCTCGGTTTCCAGACCGATCAACGCGATTACGGAGTAGGAGCCCAGATCCTGCGTAGCCTGAATATCACCAAGCTTCGCCTGATGAGCAATAATCCCAAGAAAAGAGTGGGACTGATCGGTTACGGACTGGAAATTGTCGAGAATATCCCGATCATTATTCAATCAAATCCTCACAACGAAAAATACCTAAAGACTAAAAGAGACAAGCTGGGACATGAATGGGAATGAGCCTCACCCTTCCGTCCCTCTCCAAAAGAGAGGGAAACTACATCCAGCTTCTACTTAATCCCGTTTATAATTCAGCTGACTTATTGTTATCTACACTGTTCACCCCTACCGGCAGGCAGGCGGGCTTCGGTCCTTCTCCTTGCTTCTCCGCCGGCTGGCGGATCCCAATGACGACATCCAGCATCCAGTAACCAGTAACCGGTTGCTTCGCTTCTCGCAAGGACGGCATCCAGCATCCAGAAATTTGGTACCATAATGGTATTACTGTTCCTGTTACTACCAGGTTTTGTTTGTATTTAAATCATCATTATGAGATACCTGATCGCAGCCTTTGATTATGACGGAACAATTGCGCATCACGGCGGTGTCAGCGAAAAAGTGATTGACGCGTTAGAGCGCCTGAAAGCATCGAAACGAAAAATAATACTGGTGACGGGCAGGGAACTGGATGAACTTAAAACTGTATTTCCCGCCCATAAAGTGTTTGACCGCATTGTCGCAGAAAACGGCGCCCTGATCTATAACCCTTCAACGCTGGAAGAACGTTTGTTGGGAGAAGTTCCACCGCAATCATTTATCGAGGACCTGAAAAAAAATAATGTTGCGCCTTTATCAGTAGGAAGGGTGATCGTAGCTACCTGGGAACCTCACCAGCACACGGTGCTTGAAGCGATCAAAAGATCAGGAATAGAACGGCAGGTCATCTTCAACAAGGGTGCGGTAATGATCCTTCCTGCAGGTATCAACAAAGCAAAAGGTCTTGACGCCGTATTGAAGGAATTGAACTTTTGCCTTCACAATGTGGTTGCAGCCGGGGATGCTGAAAACGACAGTGCGATGTTGCAGGCAGCCGAGTGTGCCGTTGCTGTGCAAAACGCTTTGCCTGCCTTAAAAGAAGCGGCAGACTGGGTAACCGACAAGGATCATGGAGATGGGATCATTGAGTTGATCGATCAATTATTGAAAGATGATCTCGAAAGCCTGGATCCAAAACTCAGAAGGCATCATTTGGTGCTTGGTAAAACATTTGAGGGACAGGAATATTCCATACAACCTCATCGTGGGGGTGTTTTACTCGCAGGCACTTCGGGTGGCGGCAAATCAACTCTTACTACTTTTTTTATGGAGAGCCTGGCGGAAAAGAAGTACCAGTTTTGCCTGGTGGACCCCGAAGGCGACTATGACGAATTTAAAGGTGCGATTACGATCGGGGACGCAGAACATTTGCCGGTAATTGAAGAGATCATTGAGTTGTTGAAAAATCCACTGCAGAATGTAGTGATCAACACGCTGGCGATTCCCATGCACGACCGGCCGCAATTTTTCAATAAATTGATGGAAGCGATGGTCGGGTTACGCAAGACCCTGGGACATCCTCATTGGTTTATATTCGATGAAGCTCATCACCTGATGCCTGCGGAAGTTGAAAATTCGTTTTTCAATATCCCCAAAGACCTGAACAATTTCATACTGGTTACCACTGAGCCAGACCTGATCAATCCCTCTGTCATGGATCAAATCAACCTGGTCGTTGCAATCGGGGATGATCCGGTCTCTACGCTGAGAAAATATGCGGAAGCCAAAAAGATATTATTCGACAGCACGGCGGTCAGGCTACTCGAAAAAGGGGAAGCCTGGATATGGGAAAGCGATCGGGGAAAGCCATTCCCGGTGCGATGCGAGAGACCACAGCAGTTGTTGAAAAGGCACAAGAAAAAATATGCTGCCGGCGATATGCAGGAAAACAGTTTTTATTTTACAGGTCCTTCCCAAAAGCTGAAATTAAAAGCCAATAATCTCATGATGTTTATGCAAATGGCCGAAGGTATTGATGACGACACGTGGACATACCACCTGGGAAGAAAAGATTATTCAAACTGGTTCAGGAGCTCTTTGCATGATGATGAGCTGGCTGATTTCACTGAAAAAATAGAAAATGGTCAGACCGATCCTGCGGCTTCAAAGGAATCGATCCTGAATTTGATAAAAGAACGATATACCGCGCCGGCCTGAATTTGATATTGGAATGATTGTCGGGAAATTTATGAGATTCCGCCTAGTGTAGCATTTTATGATACTTTCTCTGGCTTTTTGTGAGGAACGCCTTTGCCAGTTGCGACGTATTTCCTCAGGCTGTCGAAAACTTCATTCCATCTCGCTTCGCAAATTTCGTAGCATTCAAGGACGGGTGTCAACCCACGATGAGTAAAAGACAGGATTGTATCGTCACCCTCCTGTGAAATTTCCCAAACTGGTCTTGTTCCCCGCCATTCACCCTTGTTCACAAGTTTCGAAGAATTTATAAATGCGTCGAGGCAATACCAGGCTATTTTTCTGTCCGGCACAATATCTTCGATTTTAAATCTTTTGAATGTTTCTCCGAAACGAACGGTGAACACATCCCCGAAATTTTCTGCGTTTCCTTCGAAATCCTCGGTCCACCATTCATTAATCTTCTTCGTGAGACAGTCAAACAGTTTTGTGGGTGAAGAACTAAAAATTATTGTTGCCTTAAAGTCGGCCTTGCCCGGATCTACATAATCATTTAATGCGATAGTGACAATGTAAGTCCATCCTTCCTGGAAATTTTCCCGGGCGAAATCATTGTGTGCGGTTAACGGGAAGGACTCAAGGCCCTCATGAGTCAACCTCAACCTGGTTTTGCCTCCTTCATCAAACAGCTCAAAAGTTACATAGGAATCTCCCTCGTATCCCTCATACCGCCAGCTATGCCGGAGTTTTTTATTTTTGATTACTTCAGTGATCTTACAGATATGTAAAAAATTTTCTCCCGTTTTTCCCTGCCCGTTAAACCGGAACTCGAACCCTGGTTCCGCCTTGAATTCAGCGATATCAAAATACCATTTCTTCATTTCATTTTTGTCGGTAATGGCGTTCCACACCTTTTCAACGGGTGCATTGTATGTTTTTTCAACTGTAACAGGTGTCACCATGTGATTTGAGTTTTAAGGTAAAATGGCGATATTTCTTAGTTTGGGATTGCTTTGTAACCTGGAATGATCAATCTTTTGAAGTACAGCTGACCATCCATTGCACGCCGAACTTGTCGGTGAATTCACCGAAATAGGCTCCAAAAAACATGTCCTCCAGGGGCATTGTAATATTGCCACCTTCGGACAATGCATCGAATAATCTTTTTGCTTCTTTCCTTGAATCCGGTTCCAGGCAGATATGGCAGTTGTTTCCAAAGTTCAGTTTGAATCCCATCGATTCAGGCGCATCGGTCCCCATCAATACATGACCACCCAGTATCGGTAATTCGATATGCAGGATTAATTTTTTGTCCTCATCAGATAAAGACGGCTGCCCATTGGAAGGCGGGATATCACCAAGCCGTTGAATGCCCTTGCCACCGAACTCGGTCTTAAAAACCGATTTGTAAAAAAGAAAGGCCTGTTCCGTATTATTGGAAAAATTTAAATAAGTGCTTGTTCTTGACATATTCGTTGTTTTTGATTGTTTGCGAAGTTTTATCTGGGCCCGGACATAGGCTTCGAGTCTGTCCACGTTCTGTGTCATGCCCTCGTCTGCTTTAAAGACTTTTATTACCTCCCGGAGTTGTTCGGCAGATTCGAAAAGCGAATGAATAGTGACCATGGTCTTATCACCCAGTTCTTCAAATGTGACCGTCATTGTAAATTTCGGTGCAGTGATATGGTCGAGTACTAACTTTTCCGGTTTGACCACCTTCTTATAAATATGTTTGTTTTTATAATTGGTACCATCCGGGCCATGCATAATAAAATCCCATTCGCCACCCGGTTTCACATCCATCGATGCGATCGTGTTCGTAAAGCCTGCGGGCCCCCACCAGAGTTTTATATGTTCGGGGTTGGTCCAAACCTCCCAGACCAGGTCCCTGGGTGCATTCAGCAGGCGTGAGATAGAGAGTTCCCTTTCAGCTGTATTATTTTCTTTTTTTAACGACATGTTTTTTGGTTTTATTAGTTTGTAATTCGTCGAGGTAGACTTCCAGTGCATCCAGTTTCTGCGTCCAGAACTGGCGATACTGTTCTACCCAATGTGATACTTCGTTAAGTTTTTGCAGCCTGGCCTCACAATGTCTTTCGCGACCGTGCTGTTTAATGGTGATCAATCCGCATTCGGTGAGGATCTTGATATGTTTGGATATCGCAGGACGGCTGATATGGAATTTATCAGCGATCGAATTCAGGTTTAATGACTGGTGGGCGATCATGCTGATAATCTCCCGCCTGGTCGGGTCCGCGATTGCCTGGAAAACGTCTCTTCGCATAAAGAAGGATTTTGTGTAACCGTTCGGTTACAAATATAGGAAACCTTTTGGTTACGCAAAATTTTTTTTCGAAAGTGGTTCGTGAGACACGAACCACGATGTGAGACACGAACCATTGCCGTGAGTTAGTAGGACACTAACCACAGCCAAAAAATTATTTTGCTTTTTTCATATACGACTCACGCTGTTTTTGTGTAAAATGTTCGATAGCGTAGCGTAATAAGGTCCTGGGCATCGTTGCAGCATGCCTGTCCAGGAACGCAACCAATCTTTTCGGTTCCTTTGCTCCAGCAAATCGCAGCATCCATCCGGTGGCCTTATGAACCAGGTCCTCTTTGTCGTTAACTAATAACTCTGCGATCTCAAATGTATCATCCAGTTCTCCCTGTTTTATAAAATAACAGGTACTCAGGATCGCTGTCCTTCGCTCCCATATATTCTTTGATTTTGCCAGTTTATATAAGCCATTGCGGGGTTTACCATACAAATAACTGCCTGTCATATGCAGGCAACCAAGATCTACCAGGTCCCAGTTGTTGATCCGGTCGTGGCGTCGCATGTACAATTTGTAAAACGCTTCGAGACGCTCACCATCTATCTTTTTATTCCTGGATGCCTTATCCATAATGCTGACAGCACCAGCTCTGACCTCATGGACAGGACTCTCCAGCAATTTTTCAATTTCAGTAACAGGTAAGTCTCCAAACTCTTTTGCCAGGGCGAACAATTGGCCCATCTTTACTCCCATGAACTTGTCTCCGTACCCATAGTCTCCTTTTTCCAATTTGAAGTAACGTTGAATTTTTTTCAACTCCTCATCCGATTGAAGAAGCTTTAACCGTTCAATGAACTGTTTAGCGGTCAGCTCGTTTGTTGAAGCAGCTTTCTTTTCTTTCGTTGACTTAATTGATTTGGCCATGCGCGGGCTGGTTGTTTTTTAATAGTGTATGTTATTGTTAGTGTGACGGTAACCATAATATCGCCATTTTATCAAGACATTCGTTCATACCCGATCTTGACAGCTCAACTACCCGGGCTGAAGTATATCCATATTCGGTTACAGACACTTCGGTCTTATTATTGCCCAGGTCTTTGAATGTGACAACATGCGGCACATCCTTTGGGATACCGGGCGGCAGGCCTATCGAGGCCGGGTCTAGTTTGTTGCCGTCTTTATCCGAAAAGTTAACTGTGTATTCAATCCGTTCCATCGGAACTATCCTGCTATAGCTCCATGTATTGTACATATCCTGCCCGCCGAATTCCTTTGGCGCACGCATACACACAAAAGAAACACCTCCTTCTCTAAAAGCCATATTAGCTACTGGACAGGTGAATCCTTTAGGTCCCCACCATTGTTTGACCCATTCGCTGGTGCTCCAGGCTTTCCATACTTTTTCCAACGGCGCATCAAAGATGCGGGTCGTAGTCATATTGAAGGTATCACTTGCCATATTTGAGTTCTGAAGTGTTGATGAATAATAGTAATTGTTAATTGTTTTTGCAGGAATGAAATTTATGGTTGCTGAAACCACGGCTGTAATAAGCAGGCACATGATCATCGCGTTGAAATAATGTCTCATTTGCTTTTTGTTAGTTGCTTGGCTGAAATAATCAACTCTCGATTTCCCGGGATTAGAACGCTGATTCTTATGATCGTTAAGATATGCGCAGATCATGATTTATCATAATCATCGTGATAATCTGCGATCTCCCTCTGGTTATTTTTGTTCAGCTGCTTTCTTTAAATCGGCAATGATGATCTTTTTCATTTTCATCATGGCATCCATTACCCGGCCAGCTTTTGCCTTGTCTTTATCACCCAACAGTTCACCCAGGATCGGGGGAGTGATTTGCCAGGACAGTCCAAACTTATCTTTCAACCAGCCACACATGCTTTCCTGGCCGCCATCGGCTGTCAGTTTATTCCAGAAATGATCGATCTCTTCCTGGGTTTCGCAGCTTACGAATAAGGAGATGGCCTCGGTGAACTTAAACTGCGGGCCCGCATCGAATGCATGGAATCGCAGGCCATCCAGTTCAAACACACCCTGCATTACCTGGTCTTTTGGAAACGGTGAACCTTCAGCCCAGCGTTTAATACTGATGATCTTTGAATTTTTGAACACCGATGTATACAGGTTCATAGCTTCTTCTGCTTTTCCATCAAACCAGAGAAAGGGAGTTATCTTTTGCATTTTGTTTTATTTAACGAGTTAATAAATTATTTCGCATCGAGAAAAGGGATGATCATTGAAACCAACCAGTCTTTCTGGAACATCACGGAAATATGTGATGACCCCGGGAATATTGCCAGCTGTGTTTTAGGTGCCGGACCGAAATCAATCATATATCCCCCGCCCCTTAACCGGAACATTTCTACTGCATGTTCGGGCATTACACCATCGCCATCGGCAGCAATAATAAGAGTAGGTGATTTGATCGATTTTATCTTATCTGCACCAAAATCGAATGGCGTGGTGACAAATTTTTTCATTTTAGTGATAAACTGTGTCCAGTGACCCGGATCGGGCGCAAGTTTATCATACTCGGTTTTAATGGGCGTTGTTGCAAACATCTCTGGCGTAAGCGTGGGAAGAATGGATCTCGTTTGTGGTGTCCAGCCCTCATATTTATAAACCGCGGATGTGATGATAAGTTTTCTTACCACTTCAGGATGACGAATAGCAACCTGCCAGGCGGTAACGCCACCCATGCTATAACCCATGATATCGGCACTATCGATCTTCAGGAATTTCAGTAATGCTGCAACATCATCCGCAAATGCTTCAAATGAAAACGGGCGATCAATATCGGCGGTACGGCCATGTCCCTGCATTTCGACAGCAATTACCTGTCTTGTTTTGGACAATTCAGGTATCAACATTCCGAATGCCATATCAATTGTGTTAAAAGCGCCGTGTAAGAGAAGCAGGGGTTTGCCTGTTCCATGTATTTCGTAGTACATCTTCAACCCGTTTACCGGGGCATAACCTTTCTGCTGGCTAAATGATTGAATTATCAACAGAAAGCCGGCGATCGTTGTAAAGATTATTTTTTTAACGTGTTTTGTTTTCATAAAAAGAGTTTGTTGAATAAAGGTTTAAATGTTCATTTGGATTTGACGGGTTTAGCTTTTGTAAGCGTCTTGCCTGCTTTTTTTCCTTTGGCGGCAGCCCTTTGCTCGTTGTCTTTTAATCTGAATTGGGTGATCCTTGTTATCAGGTCAAAGGGAATGGGCTCACCAATGGGGAATTGTACCGTACCTTTTCCCCCCTTATAAACTGAAAGCTCTTTCTTAAATACTGCACTGCCTCTCGGTGCCGGGTAAACAGATATATGATTTTTGAAAGCTGCAAAATAGATCAGCACGCCATGATACATGTAACCGGGAATATTGTAGCTGATGACTTCTTTGGCAGCCGGCGCCGTTTTTTTGATCGTCTTCCTGATCTTTTGCAATACAGGCCGTACAGTTGCGGGATATCGCTGGATGTATTCATCTACTGTTTTGGCAGGAGGTATCGTCGAATTCATGATTGTTATTTTTATTAATGAATAGAAATGGTTGTTATCACCTTTTTTCCAAAACTCCTTTCAGGTTTTGCAGGCCGGTATCCAACTGTTTACCCAACATACCCTGGAACATTGGTTTCATGACGTTCATCGGGAATTTCATTTTGCTATAGAACCCCCATTGCACTCTTGCCTGGTTTGCGCCGGCAGGTTCTACAATCATTTTGGCCTGCGCTGTACTCTGCATGGGTCTGAAAAAGCGCAGCTCATAATCGACAGATTTTCCATTCACCACGTTTTTGATCTCCTGCTCACCAGCGCCCACATTTTTTTTCTTAGAGCTGTCCCATGCAAACACAAATCCGGGCTGGCCATCAGTGCCGCGGTATTCTTTTTTCATATCCGGGTCCATCATGGCCCATACGCTGAAATTTTCATGGTTCTTTACATATTTGATATAATCAAAAACCTGTTGCGGACTGCGGTTGATAATAATGTTCTTTTCAATGTTCATGTGTTTGCCCATTAGTAAGCCCGCCAGCAGGAATAAAACGATGAGTGTTGCCAGGACGACAAGGATAAAAATGAGGATTGTCATAAAAATAGTTTTTGGTTTGTTTTAAACTGGTTTCAGAAGTTTCCCGGGATACTAAAAATAAGACAATACCCCACCCTTTCCCCTGAGAGAGAACGCGGATTGTTATGATCTTTAAGATATTCGCGGATCATAATTTATCCCGTCATCATGAAAATCTGCGTTCTCACTAGGGTCTGGAACGCGGGTTAATATGATTGTTAAAATATTCGCAGATCATAATTTATCCCGTTATCCTGAAAATCTGCGTTCTCACTAACCCGGTAACTGGTAATGTAGCAACCAATGATTACCAAACCTGTCTACCAGGTCGCCAAACAAAGCCCCCCAGAATGTATTTTCCAACGGATGTGTTGCAGTGCCACCTTTTGATAAATTCTTGTAGCAAGATTTAATTTCTTTCTCGCTGCCGCAATTCAGCATGAGGGATACGGAATTGCCTTTTACCAGGCCATTTTCATCGACCATGTCCGAACCCATCAATACCAGGTCTCCCCGGGTAAGGGTTGAATGCAGGATGCTTTTTTTCATTTGTGGTGGCATCTTGTCCGCCATGGGTGATTCACCGATGGTTTGAAGAACCAGCTCTCCGCCGAGGCATTCTTTGTAAAAAGTCATTGCTTCACGGCAATTTCCATTGAATGTTAGGTATGAATTAATTTGCGCCATTTGCTTTTTATGATTTTATAGTTATTGATCCGGACTATTTATTATTGAGAAATGGTTTTGATCATGCACAACATCTCCTCCTCATTTTTATACCATTCTACTCCTGGTGTTGTTTTATCGGTCCTTTCATCCTCTACGAGTCGCTGGAAGATGTCTTTGACCTGGTGTACTTTGCTTCGCCAGTTGAGCAACTCTTCAGCCAGGTACTTTCCCTTTTTTATGCTTAATCTTTCACAGGAATATTTTTCCGCTTCACCCGGGTTCAATTCTTCGGCTGCAGCGTAGTAGATCATTTTTCCGTTCTCCATATAGCTAATGCCATAATAAGGACGGCTAAATCCGCCGGGGATCATTTTTACCAGTTTATCGTACGCTTCGCCCACACCGTTGGGGAAGGTTCTTACCTGGATGCCGAAGACGGATATATCTTTCCGAATGGTTATCGTTTTCATGATTAATAGTTTTCCTGGTACAAACTTACTATCACATATCATAAATGATGGTCGGTAAAAACGACAATTCGGAGGGTTGTTTGCGACAAAACCCCTCCTTACCTTTAGTTCATGAAACATGTATCCATATTAATACCAGAGACAGCGGTGATTGAAGCGATAGCCGATCCGCGGTACCTGTTTACTGCAGTCAACCAATTTTTAATAGCAGCTGGCAAGCAACCTCTGTTCCAGGTACAATTGGTTGGGGCAAAGAAGGAGGTTCGGCTGAACAACGATCTTTTTTCAGTGCACCCGGATTCATTGATAAAAGATGTGAAGAAAACAGACATCATTTTTATTCCCGCCCTAAGTGGAGACATGAACTCTGCTTTACAGGCAAATAAAGAACTGGTGCCCTGGATAATTGATCAGTACAAGAATGGCGCTGAAGTAGCTTCGCTTTGTATCGGTGCTTTCCTTCTGGCATCAACAGGGTTATTGAATGGAAAAAAATGTTCTACTCACTGGAACTCCTACAATGAATTCAGGACGATGTTCCCGGAAGTTGAGATCGTGGATGGCAGTATCATTACCGAAGAACATGGGATTTATTCAAGCGGTGGCGCCAACTCATACTGGAACCTTCTTTTATATCTTGTAGAAAAATACACCGACAGGAATACCGCTATCCTGGCCTCAAAGTATTTCGCGATTGATATCGACAGGGAGAGCCAGTCTGCATTCATGTTGTTCGAAGGACAAAAAGGACATGAGGATGAAGATATATTGAAAACGCAGGCATTTATTGAAAAGAATTACCAGGAGAAGATCACTGTTGACCAGTTGGCCGATATGGTAAACATCGGCAGGCGGAGTTTTGAAAGAAGATTTAAAAAAGCTACCAACAATACGGTAGTCGAATATATTCAGCGGGTAAAGATCGAAGCGGCAAAAAGAAGTTTTGAAAGCAGCCGGAAAAATATTAACGAAGTAATGTTTAATGTAGGTTATACCGATACCAAGGCATTCCGTACGATATTTAAAAAGATAACCGGGCTGACGCCGATTGAGTACAGGAATAAATACAATAAGCAGGCAGCTGTCGCTTAGTTAAACAGTTAATTGGTTAATCAGGACTCTTAGTAAGCACACTAAGCAATCAGTTAATTAACTGATCAACCAGCTCCCCGGTGACTGTATCCAATACCAGGATACCTTCATTCCTGTCATCAAGTTGTCCCAATAACAGTCCTTTATTATTCCAGACTGAGGACATTCCCACAGAATCAAAATTGTCGCAATGACCCACGCAATTGGCTAACAAGACTGTCATGGAATAATTGCGCGCCATCGCCGGCAGGATCTCAGCGGCTTTTTTCATTCCTTCAGCAGTCTTCGCCACACTGGAAATGTAAATGGTAGCGCCATTTCTGTAGACATTTTCCGAATGTTCGGGAACAGATATTTCATAGCAAATGGAAAGACCCAGTTTGTCTTCATCAGCCGACAGGTAGACCTGGTTATTTCCCTGGATGAAGTAAGGGTTTTCATCTGCATGCAAATATTGCTTGCAATAAACCTGCCTCGCCCGGCCGGGTTGAAAAATGATCATCCCGATCATGACGCCCGAACCGGTTTGGTTTGCTTCGTTTTTCGAATTCCCTGTTTCCTGTTTCTCCGTACTCGTTCCCGCTCTTGCAACGACGGGCATTCCTATACCGATGGTAATATTTTTATCGTCACTGAGATCCTGGAATTCATCAAACTGTATATCGTCTTTATCAGTTGCCAGTTCTTTGGCAAGTTCAGGTTCATAACCAGTAATGGATAGCTCCGGGAAGAAGATCATATCCGCGTTGGCCGCAACGGCAAGCCCGATTAATTTTTTGTGATGAATGATATTGGTTGCAATATCGCCTTTAACAGGTTTGGTTTGTGCTACGCAGATCTTCATTGTACAAAAATAAGATCTTAGGGATAGAACGTGGATTGTTATGATCGTTAAGATGTCGGCCGATCATAGCCTATCATAACCATCGTGAAAATCTGCATTCTTACTATTGTGTCGGAGGCAGTGAAGATGTAGATTGTTGAAGGCTGTCTTTGGCTGGCGGAGGAACCTGTTGCAGTTTCTTTTTAGGCTTACTTCCTTTGAAAAATTCGCCAAGATTATCAAATTCCTTCCGGTAAGCAATGCTGGCGCCGGAACGCTTATTGCGGGATGCACCACCGGCGGTGCTCGTAAGATAATCCAGGTCCTGGCGATAAAAGAAACTCGCACGAATGGTTCCCGTTTCATTGATCAGCCATTCCGCAGTTACATCCGGCAGGAATTGCACACTTTGCTGGATAGAATTTTGCAGGGGCACATCGAGCGTACTTCCCAATGTAACAATAAAGCGATCTTTAAATAAGGAGATAGGTACGTTCACATTAAAATTGGATTGGTTAAACCCGATCGTGTTCGTCTGGGTATTCAGCAGGTTACGGTTATAAACATAACCACTGAAGTTAACACTCACCTTATCTGTCTTGAGGATCTTTGCCAGTTCACTATTGAGTTTCTTATTGATCTCGTTAAAGAACAGGCCGGAAAGACTGGAGATTGTACTGTTGGCAAACTCTCCCAGGGCAGCACTGATGCCTCCCCCAGCAGTTGAGCCTGTGCCTGCGCCGCTCTCGGTAGGAGCAAAACTATTGAACACGATAAGATAGGTGACCTGGCGGTTGATCTCGTTTTTATCATCTTCGAGTTTTCGAAGTTTGGACGCCACTTCAAAATCGCGCATAACAGGGCTGGTTGCGGGGAAGTCAAGCCTGAAATCAAAAGTAGGTTTGAAGAGATCGCCTGTAAGTTTTACTACCACGAACACATCATCTCTCAATTTGGCATAGGCTGGATCAATGTATGAGGCGGTAGTCAGAGGAGAGAAGCTTACTTTCTCAGCTGTATAGGCCGCCTCAAAATTTATTTTGGCGGAATAAGGATCTCCATTCCACTGTATATAGTTATCTGCGCCCTTGCGGATCTTAAAAGGTTTTTTAAAAAAAGACTGGAAAGTAAAAAGATAGTCTCCTTCCTCGATCTCCAGCCTGCCATGCATCGTGAGTGGTTCACTGGTGCCGGAATGAATATTCAGTGAGCCGTAGCCTCTTCCCTTTATTTCGTCCCCCGTAAGATCATCCAGTATCACACGGACCAGGAGTTTGGGGCTGGCAGTCACATCCACATCATAGGTAATATTCGAGCTGCCATTTGCCAGGTTTTGTTCGGTCATCTCATGACCGTACTTTCTTTCGATCAGGAAATCAGCAATCCCTGATTCGCGGCTGCTGGAGGAAGGAATAGTAATAATGCTGCTGTCCCTGTCAGAGGCGATGGCATTTACGTTCATGATCATATCAGACTGGTAACCGGAAAGGGAAAAAGAACCGGTGCCTTTTACGCGACCATAAAACTGTTTGTTATCATTGAAATCGGTATTCAATAACAATACAGGCCGGTTATCCTGTGGACCGGTTGTACCGGGTCTACGAGTCGAGACCCGTACATCAAAGAACATATCTCTAAATGCATTGTGCTCGATGCCGCCTTTCAGGTAAATAGGATTACCGGTGACAGGATCAACCAGCACGATTCCATCCAGTGTTATTTCGCTTGGTGTTAATTCGATCTCGGTATCGCGTATCTTATAATAACATTGTGTAAAATTCACTTTTAGCCCAGCGTCCTTTAGTCTTCCCCTGCCTATCACATTTAGTTTGTCAAATTCGCCGATCACGTCGAAATCACCTGTGACATAACCATCAATATCGGAAAACAGGTCGCCGAGAAAACGCTCCAGGATCTTTAACTGGAAATGAGTTGCTTTTAATGCAATGCGGTTGTCTTTGGCCGTGGCCGGATCGAATGACAGGTCTGCTTCGAAGGCCAGGTTGTCTTCAGTGTTCAACGTGTTTCCTTTGGCCGTTAATTTTTTTGTTTTATTATCGTAATGCAGGTTGCTGATCTTCGCGTCACCAATTGAATCATTGTCCAGGCGGAATCCCTCGGTGCTTACATCTTTGGAATCGATAGTCATCTGGCCCGTGGGATCAGTGATCATCAGGTTGCCAGATACCAGTCCTTCCAGGCGGTTGCGCGGAGCAAAGAAAGGAGAGAAATCGCCAAGGTTTACTTTTTTCAGTTCAATGGCCACATCATTCCATTTACCGGATTCATTTGGCCTGGTGCTGACCCGTACTTCCTGGTTGCTTTCGCGTAATACCAGCTGCCCGGCTGCGGGAGTATTGGCGCGGAACTCCAGCTCGCCGTTTTCATCAATGGTCCAGGTCTTGCCGCTGACCACGAAAGTCGAACGGTCAAATTCAATCTTCACTCCATTGTTATAGGTAAGCACCAGTGCATTCAGGTTGGCCTGGTTGATCGGCAGGTTTGTGCCTGTAGCAATTGTCACCCTTGATGAATCATTTTGCGCATTCACCCGGAAGGATGCATGCGGTATATTGACACTGTCGCTAAGGTTAATATTGGCCGTTTCACCAGAGAGCGAAAGGCTGTCACCATTACCGGTTGCCACCAGTTTTACATCGTCGAAATTGTAATTCCTGAATTTGAATTGAGGAACTTCAGCATTCAACGCCAGTTCATGGTTAGCCGTATTCAACGATCCGGAAATATGGCTGTAGTTAAGACCGGACATACTTGAATCGATTAGCTTCAGGTAATCTTCAACATACTGGGTTGTAATGTCGAAGGTGAATGATTCATTTTCCGGGATTCTCCTGGGTGGTTTAATATATGCAGGATAATACCGGTTAAGAAAAAGATTGACTGCATCAGGGAGATCACTGATGGAGAAATTTCCTGCAATGGTTCCTTCAAATTCGTTGGAACGGGCCGTCAGTTTCTTTTGATTGTTGATATACTCCGAATAAAAGATAAGCGAATCAAAAGGAAGAGGAACTCCATTATGCGTCAACGATGCATCAGTGATATGGGCGTTGCCCAGGAAATTATCAATATTGTCGCCGGTAAAATCGAGATTGAACTTTCCATTAAAAGTAATATCGTCCTTGGTCAACTGTAGAGTTTTGAGATCTACATGTTTCACGTCCGCCTTGAAATTAAATACAGGTGTTTTGCCATTGAAATTGACAAGCCCATTCATGGAAAGCTCGACAGAAGGGTCGATAATGGAAGCAACACCATCAAACTGCTTTTTATCCAGTTTTCCTTTAACGGTTATATTGGTGTAGCGGTAATTATTGAACTCTACGAAACGGATCTTCCCATCCAGGTCAGCATTACGACTTTGTTCTTTAAAACCTTTTCCTTTTAATGAACCGTCCATCGCGATGGCGCCAATATCAGGATCATTGAGGAATTCACCGAGCCTGAAAAAATCCGTTGATACTCTTCCTGAATAAACGGGGTCTTTGCCTGCTGGTAATTTCAGGTTAAGGTCACTCTTTACAGTACCCAGGTTCGACTGGATAGTCCCATAGGTCACAAAGTCGCGGATGAAACCTGTAAAACTTCCATTGAAACGAATGAACTGCAGTTTGCGAAGATCGGGGGAAGTTACATGGCGCATAGCTGGTACGATTGCTACCGCATCTTCATAGGTAGTCCTGAAATCATTGGCTTTAAAATCAATAAATGTTTTGTTGATATCAGGCAGGCCAGTCAGGCTGATATCACCGTTTAACAGTGTATTCTTCCCGGCCTGTATCAGCATTTCCCTGCCCACGATATCATCCACCGTACCGCGGACTTTTCCTTTCAGGGATATCTTCTTCTTCCATGTCTTCATTTCAGGCGCGAAATAAGCAATGTCATCACTATCGATCTCGGAATCGGTAAAATCAGCCTGCATTCTCACTTTGTGAATGTAATCGCTCATATCGTCTATATCGTCATAGCTCATCCGGTAAAAATTGCGAATGACACTATTATTTGCTTCCAGGTAGAGATCGTTGAAGGTCATTTCCTGCGGGGTCAGCTTTAGGTTGGCCTCCAGCTTTTTTACTTCAAAACCGCTTCTTTCCTTTGATTGAAGGTCTACATGTGCAGTGATGGTATCTCTTTCCCAGCGAACATTGGTAAAGGTTCCATTTATACTTCCGAATTCTACATGCCTGCCGTCAAAATAGGGCAGTACACTGTCAGATTGTTTGTCTTCTTTTATCAGGCCGTTTTTGATATCCAGTTTGTCCAACTGGACCACCCATCCTGCCGTGTTCCACTTTAATAAAGAGTCAACTGGTTTAGGGAAAACCGTTTTGCTGACGGTAGCAGGGCGGCGGGAAGCATAGTTGTATTCGCTAAAAACGGGGTCAACCAGTGAAAGCGAATTAATGGTAATAATCTTCTTTGAGAAATTGATATCTTTTGCATCCAGGTTTAAGGAGCCGAATGAAACCAGCATATCGTGACCGACCCATTCATCCTTTTGCCGGATAATTACATTTTTAAGATCTACTTTTTTTAATGTGAGTTCAATACCACCGTCTTTTTTAGAGCTGCTTGTATCAGAAGAAGTGAAAAAACGATCGATGATAAACTGGTGATTCCATACAGAATCGGTCCGGTGGAGATACACTGTAGCATTCTCCAGCCCGATATATTTTAATTCAATGTTCTTTTTTATGAAGAACCAGTCCGTAATGCGAATCTTCAGATCACTTGCATAAAGTAAAGTATCATGATGTTTGTCTTCAACAATGACACCTTCGAGATGCATTTTATTGAACAGCGAAAAATCAACGTGCTTTATCGCTACCCTGGTTCCGAGATCTTTTGAGAGACGGGCTGTGACCTGTTTTGTGATCCAGTTTTGACCTGCGGAAGTTTGAATAAAGATCCATGCAGCCAGTATGAGAAAGAGCAGCACCAGGAAGGACCACAATAATATTTTTTTGAATTTCCTCAGCTTCAGCTATTTAAGGTGTAAAATTAAACAGAACCGGCCGGTTTATGCAAATTCGATACCAATCATATTCTAAATCGGGAAAATATGTTTGTCGCTATGTAATTTGATCAAATTTCTCCATACGGGGAAACTGCTCGTCCATTTTTCACTTTCTTTTCTGATGAAATAGTTGCCAAGGCAAATGGAACTCGCTGCGATTCCTTTTTTATAGACCATTTCAGATGAGATGTTGATCAATTATTCTGGTCCATAGACCGGCGGCAGGTGATTTTCGATTAAGTGCTCCCTGATCCTGGAGAGTTCGAGTGAGCGGTTCCTGTCATCAATGTTACCAGCGACTGTCTTTGTTGCTGTATCAACGGTGAGCCAGTAGGTCCCGCAGTCGCTGATCCAGTAATCTCCTTTTTTTTCATCACCCGATGTCCGGCCGCTACTGTCAAATGCGATGACATAGAAGTTGTTTTCCTTAAAAGTTGACAGGTAAGGCCGGCAGAGTATTCCGTTGTCACCCCATACTGTGATAAGTTTCCTTTTTTCATGTCCTTTATAGATATCAACCAGCTCCGCCTCCATGGACAATGGCATGTTCGTGTTATTAATATTTTTATAAGAGAGAAACCGGTTCACCCTGACCAGTGAGACCAGTGCAGCACGTGGGACGACAATAAGGAATGGATCATCGCTTACGCATTCACATACGGGCGAAGTCTGCATTGACTGTGGAATAATCAACCAAAAACTTACTAATGCTGTTAACCTGCGCATATTGATGATGCCAATGATAAAAATTACACAGCTCCTAGTGTTATTTTTTTGAGAGGGCAATAATATCCTTTGCCTCGAGTATATTTTTTTCATAGCCCCTGGTAGCAGCATTGATCATGGCGAGACCGATCTCCCTTAATTTGACGACTGTTCCGCCGAACAATTGGATAACGGGAATAAGCCAGCCCAGGTATTTGTAGAAGCTCAAAGTGTTTTTCAAACCTTTGGTAGGCCCAATAATCCCCGGCCTAAAATTGTATACCGCCTTGAAAGGGAGTTTCATCAGGTCATTTTCTGTCTTGCCCTTCACTCTTGCCCACATCAATTTCCCGTTCTCATTAGTGCCTGCGCCAGAAATATAACAGAAGGTCATTCCAGGATTACGGCCTGCCAGGGTGGTGGCGAAATTCATTGTCAGCAGGTAAGTAAGCTTGTAATATTCCGGCTCTTTCATACCAACTGATGATACCCCAAGGCAAAAGAAACAGGCATTATAGCCGGTCAGCCGGTCTTCAATTGTTGCCAGCTGTTGAAAATCGGGATGAATGATCTCTTTCAGTTTGGGATGAATGATGCCGCAGGACTTTCTTGTAATAACCAAAACCTCCTCCACACCATCGTGCTGGAGGCATTCATGCAAAACGCCTTCGCCGACCATGCCAGTTGCACCTGTGAGGATAACTTTTAACTTCATCTTTTATGCGCAGCGATTAAAAGGTTCAATGCGTTTGTTTTTATCGAGCCGTCATTTGCAACCGGTAGCTTGCTAATATTCGATAGCCCAAAGTTATCCCTGATCTCGAAGGAAAGCACATATCTTTTCAGCGGTATCTCAACTCCTGCACCGCCGCTCAACCCCAGGTCTGCCTTATTGAAGTTAGCAATATGTTTCTCGATGAATTTGTCATCGTTTACTTTGGTTACATCAGCCTGGCCGACCAGGTACCCGATATAAGGTCCCGCATTAATAAAGAACCGGTATTTTTTTCCAAGGCTTACCCTCGCCAGGATCGGTAGACACAGATAATCAAACCGCGAATACGATTTAACGGATGCGCGGTTGCCAACACTGTCATACCCCGAATGCGGACCAATGGCAAATCCTTTTCTTTCAAAAGATATATTCGATCGCAGGGCAAAATTTGTATTGATATTGTATTGAAAAAAGATTCCGATGGTAAAACTCAGCTTCGATTTTTGCAAGTTTTCCAAGACGAAGTTGCCACGCATAGAGACCAGCGACAGGCCTTTTTCATAGCCTATGGCTATTTTTTTTAGATGTCCAAATGAAGAGCTGGAAATAAGAAATAACACGAATAGTGGGATACAGCAATTGATCCTTCTCATAGATTTAGTTTAGGCAGCTACAAACTCATGAATTGGTCAGGAAAGAAAAGCCTTTTTGAATGTTGGTGCTACACGGTTCTTTGATGCCTGCTCGTAGGCATAGCCAATGCTGATCAATATAGCTTCACTATAAGCGGGACCAAAAAACGAAAGACCAACTGGCAGGTCATAGATCATACCGCAGGGAACCGATATATGCGGGTAACCGGTTATGGCCGCTGGAGTGGTGAGGAATACATCGCCCCACCTGTCACCATATACAACATCGATGCTGCAAGCCGGTCCCATCGTCAATCCACAGATCGCGTCCAATTTGTTTTGACTGATCACAGCGTCAATTATTTCCTTTGATTCCACGTGACTCTTATGCAGTGCCTCTTTATACTCTTTTGAACCAAGGTCAACTTTTTTATTTGAACTTTCCAGGGTTTCCTGTTTGAAATAAGGCATGGCCTTATCCGTATTCTTCTTGTTGAATTCAATAACCTCGGTGAGTGATTTCACCGGCGCATTGGCAGTGGAAAGATAGTTGTTGACACCATCCCTGAATTCGTACTGCATCACCAGGAATTCCGAGTCTCCCAGCTTGTTTATTTTGTCGAGATATTCGATTTCTATCACTTCAGCGCCCTGTTGTTTAAGCAGGTCAAGCGCCTTCTGTTGCAAAGCATGCATATATTGATTATCGCCCTGCGTTTTTTTCTCGACCCCGATCCTTTTTCCTTTTAGTGCATTTGCATCGAGGAATTTTGTATAGTCCGGTTGAATTTTCCCATCGCTTTCTTTTGTAACGGTATCCGCTTCATCAATTCCTGTCATGGCACCTAATAAGATGGCGATATCTTTTACTGTTCTTCCCATAGGACCGGCCGTATCCTGCGTTGCGGAAATCGGGATAATGCCTGAGCGACTGATCAAACCAACTGTAGGCTTTATTCCAACGATGCCATTAGTTGATGCCGGGCAGGTGACTGACCCATCTGTTTCCGTTCCCACAGCAACTACGCAAAGATTTGCGGAAACTGCAGCACCTGAACCGGAACTTGAGCCGCAAGGATTATGATCAAGTATATAAGGATTTTTGGTTTGGCCGCCGCGGCTGCTCCAGCCGGAACAAGATTTGGTAGAACGGAAATTCGCCCATTCACTCAGGTTGGTTTTACCGAGTATGACTGTGCCGGCCTCTCTCAACTTTTTTACTACAAACGCATCTTTTGTTGCGACATGTCCCTGCATGGCGAGTGCTCCAGCGGTAGTTTGCATCTTATCAGCGGTATCGATATTGTCCTTGATCAGGATGGGAATGCCGTGAAGTGGTCCTCTCGTCTTTCCCGATTTTCGTTCTTCATCCAGTGATTTTGCAATGGACAGTGCATCGGGATTGATCTCGATGACAGAATTAAGACTGGGGCCTTTTTTATCAATTGCGTCGATGCGGTCGAGATATATTTTTGTTAGTTGTTCGGAGCTGTATTTGCCGGAGGCCATTTTTTCCTGCAGGCTGCTGATGCTTTCTTCATTTAATTCAAAACCGGCGACGGCATCATTGGCGGCTGCAGTCGTGCCATTTGTTTTTGGAGCTTCATTTTGACATGCGGGCAATAAAGTAGTAAGGGCCACTGTGGCGATTGTGCCTGTGGTGAGAAAGTCTCTGCGTTTCATGTTTTGCCTGTTGAATTACAAATATAATGGATGCTGGATACTAGATGCTGGATACTGGATGCCAGATCTTGGATGCTGATGTTGCAGGGACCATCTATCAGCTAGGATCGAGCATCTGGCATCCCTTTGTTAGGAATCTCTCTTTAAGTTTGCATGACAAAAACAGACTATAATGAGAAAAATCGTCTTATTCATGCACGTAACAGCCGACGGATTTGCCGGCGGTCCCAATGGAGAAATGGATTGGATTCATGTCGATGAAGAGATATTTGAATACGCCGGCAGAGAAACGGATAGAGCCGATGCTGCACTGTATGGAAAAACCACCTACCAGATGATGGAAGGTTACTGGCCAACGGCAGCAGACCAGCCGAACGCAAGTAAACATGACATCCAGCATTCCAACTGGTATAACCGTGTTCCGAAGATCGTGCTGTCGCGATCGATGAAAAGCGATCCTTCGAAAAATTTGATCGTCATCAGCGATAACCTGGCGGATGAAATAAATAAACTAAAACAACAACCTGGTAAAAACATCATCATCTTTGGCAGTGCTACAGCTGTACGGTCATTATTGAAAGAAAACCTTATAGATGAATTCTGGCTTTTTGTGAACCCTGTGGTGATGGGAACAGGACTTTCTTTTTTTGATGGAGTAAAAAGCAGGCTTAAGCTCAAACTTATTTCAGGCCGGGCTTTTGCTTCCGGAGTTGTTTGTCTTCACTACGAGAAGTAAAACTGGATGCTGGATGCTGGTCCTGGATACGAGATGCTAGATAGCGGATACTGGTAGATAATAGGATGTTCCAGCATCTGGCGACTATTCTACAGGGTTCATCCTTGAGAACGCCTGTTGCAATTGCTGCGGCCCCGCATTAAGCATCCGTTCGCTGGTTCCATAAGCGATGATTGTCTTGCCTTGCTTCAACTGGTCAAACACTGCATCAATAAATCCGCTGACAGGAGGGTACGCATCGTGTATACCCAGGCCGCCGAGATCGGTATTTAATGCGGGCGGGATGAGTTCGATCACTTCGATATTCCTGGGTTTTAACTGGTGTTGCAGCGAAAGTGTGAATGAATGAAGAAACGCTTTGGTAGCGCAGTATACCGGCACTTTTGACAAAGGTGAAAAAGAAAGGCCCGAGCTGACATTTATGATAACTTCCAGGGAAGGTAAATTCTGGAACAGGGATGCAAGGTGAACTGGGGCTTCAATATTTATTGTAATCTCTTCCTTTGCCCGCTGAAAAAAATTATCGTCACTTATGTTCATCCATTGCTGAATACCGGCATTATTGATCAGCACGTTGAGATCGCTATGTTCTTTTTTTACCCAGTTATAGAGTTCTTCTCTTCCGCCGGCATCGCTAAGATCACAGGATTTTGTAATAAGGGCAGGCAGATTGCCTTTTGCATCATTAAGTGCGGATTCCCGGCGCCCGCAGATGATCACGGTATTTTTTTCTTTTACAAATCTTTCAGCGAGCCCAAAGCCGATGCCGGTCGCGCCACCAGTGATGAGGATTTTGTTGTTGGAGATGTTCATGTAATTCAATTGGATTTCAAAAATAGTTTAAGGAAAAACAAAATTGCAGGAAGGTTTGTTCAAGCAAGAATCGTCTGTATTTCTTTAACCAGATTATTGCCAAAAAATACGTGAACTCCGTAGGGGTTGAATGCCGGTAGAATCATTGTGTATTGTTTGCCAGCGCTCCATAGGTGCGCAATAATGACGAGCAAAGAATAGAACGATAAACGGAGTCCCGCTGAAAGCGGGACAAGGGACGATCATCTATGTTACCGTCGCCGGCAAAATGATATTTATCGAATATATCCAATTAACGAAGGAGCTTGTTGACCCGGCATCCAGCCTTAGAATTTGTCATCTCTTATTCTTAGGATTAAATTTCGTACCTACGGCACGAAGGGCAACACGTTGAATGTTGCTACCGATATCTCGTCCCTACGGGACCATTAAGCACCAGGCATCCAGTAACCGGCATCTATAGGTAATACCACGGATTTCTTTTCGCGGCCTTCATGTATCTACGCATATTCCTCCAGAAGGCAAGCACCATGTAGATAATGATTGGGGAGCCCACGGTAAGCAGGGAAGTATAAATGAAATATTGGCGGATACGACTGGTAGCAATGCCCATCCGGGCACCAATGGCAGAACAAACACCGAACGCATTCCACTCCACAAAGTTTTTGAATTTGTTCATAACACTAAAATAGAAATTTGGCGCAAAAGACACAATAGCCTTTATTAACATGGGTGTTTTTTGTAAATTTGCACCACGATTTTGACAAAAATTGAAGATTTAGATCTGATATCATGTATTTATCTATCAGGGGCAATCTTCAACATTCAGTATTAAATAGTTAAACCCTCCATCATGGTATTTGACCTCGACCTCATAAAAAAAGTTTACAAAGAAATGCCGGGAAAAGTAGCTGCAGCAAGGAAATTACTCGGCCGGCCATTGACTCTTTCAGAAAAAATATTATACTCTCACCTGACCAATCAAACCAACAAAGCTTACGCAAGAGGAAAGGACTATGTGGACTTCGCCCCCGATAGGGTGGCGATGCAGGACGCAACGGCGCAAATGGCTCTGTTGCAATTCATGACAGCGGGGCGAAACAGAGTAGCGGTACCCTCCACGGTGCATTGCGATCACCTGATCCAGGCTAAGATCGGCGCCAAAAGAGACCTTGAACTGGCTATCGAAACGAATCGCGAAGTCTATGATTTCCTGTCGAGTATCTCTGATAAATACGGCATCGGTTTCTGGAAACCGGGGGCGGGCATCATTCACCAGGTTGTCCTGGAGAATTATGCGTTCCCAGGCGGAATGATGATCGGAACGGATAGTCATACCCCGAATGCCGGGGGTCTTGGAATGGTAGCAATCGGAGTAGGTGGCGCTGACGCAGTGGATGTAATGGCAGGTTTGCCCTGGGAATTAAAAATGCCGAAACTGATCGGGGTAAAACTGACTGGCAAAATGAGCGGCTGGACCAGTTGTAAGGATGTTATTCTCTGGGTGGCCGGTCAATTGACTGTAAAAGGAGGTACCGGGGCGATTGTCGAATATTTTGGCGATGGCGCCGATAGCATGAGCGCGACGGGCAAGGGAACAGTTTGTAATATGGGCGCCGAGATAGGAGCCACCTGTTCTGTTTTTTCTTATGATGAAAAAATGAGCGAATACCTGAAAGCAACCGAACGTGAAGAGGTAGCTGCCCTCGCCGACGGGATCCGCGAGCATCTTCGTCCTGACCCTGAAGTTTATAAGGACCCTTCAAAATATTTCGACCAGGTGCTGGAGTTGGATCTGAGCACGCTGGAGCCTTTTGTCAATGGACCTTTCACTCCCGACCTGGCAACACCTATTTCAAAGATGGCCGCAGCAGTAAAAGAAAATGGATGGCCGGAGAAGCTGGAAGTAGCCCTGATCGGTTCATGCACCAATTCTTCGTATGAAGATATAAGCCGCTCTGCCAGCATTGTAAAAGATGCGATGAGTAAGGGAATAAAAACGGTTTCTGAATTTACGATCACGCCTGGCAGCGAACTGGTTCGCTATACCATCGAAAGAGATGGGTTTATCAAACAATTTGAAGATGCAGGCGGTGTCGTATTGGCAAATGCCTGCGGTCCCTGTATCGGTCAGTGGGCGAGACATATCGACGATCCAAACAGGAAGAATACGATCATCACCTCATTCAACAGGAATTTCGCCAAACGCAACGATGGTAATGCAAGTACACATGCGTTTGTAGCCAGCCCCGAAATCGTTACAGCAATGGCCATGGCTGGTACGATCACATTTAATCCTCTAAAAGATAAACTAAAGAATAGTAAGGGCGAAGAATTCTTGCTGTCAGAGCCTGTTGGGTTTGAACTGCCACCTAAAGGTTTTGATGTAAAGGATGCAGGTTACCAGGCGCCCGCTGAAGATGGAAGCAAGATAAAGGTCATTGTCAATCCCGAAAGCCAGCGCTTGCAATTATTATCTGCTTTTGCTCCCTGGGAAGGATATGATCTGCAGGGATTGCAATTGCTGATCAAGGTAAGAGGTAAATGCACAACCGATCATATCAGTATGGCTGGTCCCTGGTTGAAGTACCGTGGACATTTGGATAATATCAGCAACAATATGCTGATCGGGGCGATCAATTTCTTCAATAATCAAACTGATACGGTAAAGAACCAGCTTACTGGTGACTATGGTGAAGTACCGGCAACAGCACGGGCTTACAAAGCAGCCGGTGTAGGCAGCGTAGTAGTAGGAGATGAGAATTACGGGGAAGGCTCATCCCGTGAACATGCTGCCATGGAACCCCGTCATCTTGGTGTAAGGGCGATCCTTGTAAAAAGTTTTGCGCGCATCCACGAGACCAACCTGAAGAAACAGGGTATGCTGGCACTGACATTTGACAACAAAGAAGATTATGATAAAGTGCAGGAAGATGATAACATCGATATAAATGGACTGGAGAACTTTGCACCTGGTGTGCCGTTGACTGTTGATCTGAACCACAAAGACGGAACTGTGGATACGATCACTGTGAATCACTCTTACAATGAACAACAGATAGAATGGTTTAAAGCCGGCGGAGCGTTGAATGTGATCAGGGCAGCGTTTGCGAAGTGATGTTGATTCAATAATAATTGTAAGCTCGCGGTTTAGTCTGCGGGCTTTTTTTCTATTTACAAGCTCATTTCATAGGATATTTTGCCCCTATGGGGCAAATTGATCATTGAGTGACTATTTCAGCCACCGATAGCGCGCCCCTCTGGGGCAGAATACAACCGCTGATTATCATTCTATAGCTAATGTGATCCTTAGCGTTTTTTTCATAGGGCCGAAAGAAGAATTCTACATTAAGATTTGTCAATGAAAAAATCAGATGTTTCAATTTGTACTTGTCCCAGAGGGACGTAATGTCGGAAGCAACCAGTTTCACAAATGATTCACTTGCCCCGTAGGGGCAAAATACAACCGCTGATTATCATTCTATAGCCAATGTGATCCTTAGGAAGAATTCTACATTAAGATTTGTCAATGAAAAAATCAGATGCTTCAATTTGTATCGTCCCAGAGGGACGTAATGTCGGAAGCAACCAGTTTCACAAATGATTCACTTGCCCCATCGGGGCAAAATACAACCGCTGATTATCATTCTATAGCTAATGTGATCCTTAGGAAGAATTCTACATTAAGATTTGTCAATGAAAAAATCAGATGCTTCAATTTGTATCGTCCCAGATGGACGTAATGTCGGAAGCAACCAATTTCACAAATGATTCACTTGCCCCATCGGGGCAAAATACAACCGCTGATTATCATTCTATAGCTAATGTGATCCTTAGGAAGAATTCTACATTAAGATTTGTCAATGAAAAAATCAGATGTTTCAATTTGTACTTGTCCCAGAGGGACGTAATGTCGGAAGCAACCAATTTCACAAATGATTCACTTGCCCCATAGGGGCAAAATACTACGGAGACATATTTCAGTTATTCAGCCCGATTTTCGCGATTTGATTATGCGTTGAGTGGAAGAATTATACCGCCAATGCTGTTGAAAAAACATAATTGCGTCGTCATAAAACATTGCTACGTTATCAACAGCCTGCTATCTTTCCTCTTAGAAAGGCTAGATGAGTACTTCGCTAAACTTCGTCTGCAATTGTATTAAAAACATTCATGCCATGGCAAATTCATATACACAAATACATCTCCATTGTCTCTTTGCTGTAAAATTCCGCAAAGCGATGATTGCAGAGCAATGGAAACAGGAGTTACATAAATACATAACCGGCATCATCCAGAATCATGAGCATAAAATGATCTCCATTAACAGCATGCCGGATCATCTCCATATGCTTTTTGGAATGAGACCTCATCAATCACTTTCTGATTTGATGCGTATTGTAAAAGGAGATTCGTCGGAATGGATCAATAAAAGGAAACTCACTCATTCATTATTTCGCTGGCAGGGAGGCTTTGGGGGATTTTCTTATGAGAAATCATCCATAAGTCGCGTAGCTGCCTACATCGAAAACCAGCAATTGCATCACAGGAAAATATCCTTTGCTGAAGAATATCAGAATTTGCTAAAACAGTTTGAGATTGAATATGACGACCAATATATTTTTACGCCTCTCGAATAAAAGATTTTGCCCCTGTGGCATGTTGAGCTTTTCACAGCAGATCGAATGGTTCAAGGCGGCTGGAGCATTGAATGTGATCACGGCGGCTTCTGCGAAGTGATATTGCTTCAATAATAAATTATATAGCCCGCAGTTTAGTCCGCAGGCTTTTTTTATATTATGGCAGGCCCATTTCATAGGCGATTTTGCCCCTATGGGGCAAAT
>Ga0066652_100000145_pt1 | contig 39878 bp, 59 predicted proteins | sample GraSoiAngelo_101_FD_71413 | JGI IMG/M metagenome (GOLD analysis project Ga0066652, IMG submission 71413) | Grasslands soil microbial communities from the Angelo Coastal Reserve, California, USA - 14_0903_02_30cm | ecosystem: Environmental > Terrestrial > Soil > Grasslands | place: USA... | reverse complement strand
GACCATCGCCCAAGTGGTCGCCGCCGCCATCTACGCCTACGGCTGGGCCGGTGACGCCGAGCTCGAACCCGCCGGTGACCTCCTCGCCGCCGACGACTTCAACCGCGCCGACGGTGACCCCGGCCCCAACTGGGTCTTGGAAGACCCGACCTTCGTAATCGTCTCGGGCCGGCTCGTGCACACCGGCGGCCGGGACTTCATCGCCTGGGCCACCGCCATGCCCACCGCCGACTACTACGTCGAGGCCGACGTGTGGGGTTATGGCGGGCCCGGCAACGACACCTCGCAATACGTCATCGTCCACGGGCGCGCCAACGGCTTCGGCGACAACAACTGCTACATGGGCTACATCCACCCCACCACCGGCGACCTCGTCATCGGCAAACTTGTCGGCTACGCCTACTCCGACGTCGCCACCGCGCCCTACACCCGGCACACCCCACCGACACGCCTACGCCTCGAAATGCAAGGCACCGCGCTACGGCTCTACGCCGATGGTGTGCTCGTCGTCAGTGCTACCGACACCGACATCACCGCGGCAGGACAGCCGGGCCTCAACGCCTCGAGCTCGGGCGGTGCCGAACATCCGCCGCAGTACGACAACTTCGCCGTCGGCGCGCTCGAGTGACCGACCACGAGGCCGCGGCGGTGGCCACCCTCGAGGCCGCCACGGGCAAGGGGGCCCGCATCTCGCCCAGCATGCGCGAGGGCATCATCGGCGTGGGCCGGGCGTGGGACCGGGCCGAGGAGATCGACGAGCTCAAGGTCATCCCCCAACTCGCCGCCCGCATGCTCGAGTGGGCCACCGCCATCAACGGCCTCATCCCCACCGAGGGCCCCGATGACGCCTTCGCCGAGATCGGCCGCACCCTCAACGTGCGTAACCGTGTCCCTCGCCGTTCCAACCGCGCCGGCTAAGGGCTGGGCTCCACCACCGCGGTGGGCCACCCGTCGCTCCCGCCGGGCCACCGACGGCCCTCTCGTCGCCCACCTGGCCCACGTCATGGGCTTCGAGCTCATGGCCTGGCAACGGCGCCTGTTCGACATCGCCCTCGAGCGCATCGGCAGCAACTACGTCTACAACACCGTCGGGCAATCCATCGCCCGCCAAAACGCCAAGACCCTCAACCTCTCCCTTCGCATTGGCCTCGAGCTCCAACGGCGCAACTCCCGTGTCCTCTACACCTCCACCGACCGGGGCCTCGCCGTCGACCGCTGGCGCGAAATCTCCGAGGTGCTCTTGCAATCGGGCTTCGCCCCCCACATCCGCCACATGCGCCGCTCTATCGGCGAGGAGGCCCTCGTCTGCCACAACGGCGCCGTCTTCCGGCCCGTCACCCCGTCGGCGCGCGCCGCTGGGCGAGGACAGTCGGCCGTGAGCCTGGTGGTGGTGGACGAGGTGGCCCAGCTACGCGACTTCGGCGCCATCGGCGCGCTCTTGCCCACCCAACTCACCGTGTCGAGCTCGCAACTGTGGCTCGCCTCCAACGCCGGCGAGTCGGCCATCGACGCCCCCGTCTGGCACCACTACACCGAGCTCGGCCGCAAGGCCGTCAGCGACAAGGCCGCCACCATGGCGTGGTTCGAGTGGGCCGCCGAGGTCGCCGACCCCGACACCTTCGACCCTGGTGACGTCGAGCACTGGCACGAGGCCATGCCCATGCTCGCCGCCGGCATCATCACCGAGGCCTCGGTGCGCAACCTCTACGAGACCATGCCGCGCGAGGACTTCATGCGAGAAGCCCTCAACGTGTGGGGCAACGACATCAACGCGCTCGTCATCGACCCCGGCGACTGGGCCGTCGCCTTCCGCCCCGACGTCGAGGTCGACGGCAACGAGCTCCGCATGGCCTTCGACGTCGCCCCCAACAACGAGGCCGCCAGCATCTCGGCCGCCACGTTCTACGACTCCGAGCCCGTCGTCGCCGTCGAGGTCATCGAGGCTCGAGCCGGCACCTCGTGGCTCGTTGAGCGCGCCGTCGAGCTCGCCACCAAATGGAAGCCGCCGCACCTCGTCGTCGACGCGAGCTCGCCCGCCGGTGCCTTCGCCGACCTCATCGAGGCCAAGGGCGTCACCGTCGAGCGGCTCACGGGCCGGGAGTTCGCCGGTGCCTGTGGCCTGTTCCTGTCCACCATCCAAGACCACCACCTCGCCCACCTCGATCAAACCCCGCTCAACGAGGCCGTAAGCGGCGCCGTCAAACTCGCCTACGGGGGCGACCTGTGGCGATGGAACCGCCGCCGGGGTTACGTCATCTCGCCGTTGTGCTCGGCGACCATGGCGGTGGCCGACGCCCTCGTCAAGCCTCGAGCGCGCACGCCGGGAGTGTGGTAGGCCAAACGGCCCCTTGTGCGAGATGGTGTTGACAAGTCGTGCGCTATGGTGTTGAATGACGACATGACAACGAACCATACCGACCGCCACGCCGCCGCCTCCGAGGGTCCCGCCCTTGACTACTTCGCCGCCGAATCCGATCGGGTCGCGGAAGCGGCAGAGGTCGCCGCCGCCATCAAGTTCGGTTGGGCCGATCGAATCATCGAGCTCTAGGCCTCCTCCAAACAGGGCCTCCGGTCACCTCGATCGGGGGCCCTTTGCGCGCGTGGTACTGACTAGCCGGCACTTTCGGTGCATCATGGGGCCCCAATGGAGCACATCACGCCCTCGGGCCTTTCGGTGGTCGAGCGCGTGAAACCCCGTACCTCCGAGTTCGACCTCGAGCCCTCGGTGCCCAACGGCAACCCACCGTCGACGGTGGGCGACGACAACCTCGACCCTGGTCGTTTCGTGATGTACCCGTGGCAAATGCCGCCGCCCGAGGCTCAAGGGTGGAGCGGCTGGCCCGTTGGTTGGAACGTGCCATTTTGGGGCGGCACCTCGCACGTCGACGCTCTCATCGCCCGCGTGTCGACGGCGTGGACATGCATGGACCTCAACGCCTCGGTGCTCTCCACCATGCCGCCTTACATCGTCAAGGCCACCACGCCGCAACCAGCCTTGCCCTATCTGGCCAACCCCGAGCCTGAGGTCTACACATCGTGGGCCGACTTCGCCAAGAGCCTTTTTCTGTTCTACCAACTGGGCGAGGTCTTCGTTTGGGCCACCGCCCGCTACGCCAACGGCTTTCCGCAACGCTTCGTCTGTCTGCGCTCCGACTGGGTCCAGGTCGAATGGATCGACGGCGTGCGCCGTTACTCGCTCGGGGGCATGGACATCACTGCCGACGTGCTCCACATCCGCTACACCACTATCCCCGGCAACGCCCGGGGCATCGGGCCCCTCGAGACATGCGCCAACGCCCTCATCGGCGCCGCCGCCCTCGAGAAGTACTCGCGCGAGCTCGCCACCACCGGGGGAGTGCCGTGGGCCGTGCTCAACTTCCCCGACGAGCTCGACGACAAGCAGGTCGACGACATCCACGCCCGGTGGATCACCGCCCGCATGCGCGCCATGGGGGCGCCGGCCGTCATCTCCGGAGGCTTCGAGCTCAAGCCGCTCACCTTCAACCCCAAGGACATGGCCCTCCTCGACCTTCGCAACTTCGACGAGACTCGCATTGCCGTCGCCCTCGGCGTGCCGCCCTACCTCGTCGGTCTGTCGGAGGGCCAAGGCACTCGGCTCACCTACACCAACGTCTCGCAACTGTTCGACTACCACTGGCGCGCCGGCCTCCGGCCCAAGGCCGAAGCCGTCATGTCGGCCCTGTCTAACTGGCTTTTGCCGACCGGCACCAACATCGAGCTCAACCGCGACGAGTACACCCGCCCCGACCTCCAAATCCGGGCACAGACCTACGCCATCCTGTTCGCCATCGTCGACCCCATCACCGGCGAGCGGGCCATCACCGTCGACGAAATCCGCAACATGGAGCGCTTCGCCCCTTACGGCTCGACCGGGCCCGGCACCGCCGCCCTCACCGGCGACACCGCCCCACCCGCCGCCATCCTGCCCGCGCCCTCGAGTCAGCCGGTGACGGTCCCGGCGGCCGGCGGTGGGGGAGGACAGGGCTAGTGCCCGTTCTCCGGCCCGAGCGGGGCGACGAGACCATCGGCATTTGGAGCGCCGGCGAGCTCGGCCCTGACGAGGTCATTCTCGAGCTCGAGCCCTTCACCGACGACGACCCTCTCGTCGTCGCCACCGAGCAAGCCATCCGCGACACCTTCGGAGGTGACCCGTGACCGATCTACTCCTTATCCGAGCCTTCGCCTCCGAGTTCGCACGGACGTCGCGCGACACCCTCGAGACCAGACTCCTCCCGTTCAACACCCCGACACGCGTAAGTGACCCGTTGCCCAACGGTGAGCTCGACGTCTACACGGAGGAGATCGCGCCGAGCATGTTCGCCTCGCAACTCCGCGCCGCCCATCCCCAAACGCTGGGCCGTATCCGTTTCTTCGACGGCCACCCCAACCAGGACGGCTCAAGCAAGCTGGGATGGGCGACCGGCCTACGCGCCGACAACGACTGGCTCTACGGCACCTTCAAACTCCAACCATCGCGCGTCGATGACGTCGAGGCCATGCTCGAGGGCGGCATCAAGGACGTCTCGGTGGGCTTCATTCCGCTCGCCGGCGGTACCACCGTCCGAGCCGACGGTTCCCGGCTTCGCATCAAAGGCCATCTCGACCATGTCGCCCTCGAGCCCGAGGGCGCCTATGCCGGCGCCGAGGTGACGGCCATGCGGGCCCTCGCCCTCGAGGAGGCCGACCGGGTCGCCACCGCCGCCCAAGAGACCCTCGAGCACGACGACCTCGAGGCCTGGCTCAAGGCCCAAGAGGACCGCCAAGCCACCTACTCGGCGCGCGCCCGCGGCGTGCACGGGTAGCGACAAGTCCGGCCCGATGGGTCATACTGGGCCCGACGACTCGCAGGCTCGCGAGGCCGAGACCACCACCCGCACCCCCGTCGGCCATGGGGGGCCAGGCCGGTAGCCGAGGGCGACAACCCCGAGATTGGAACCCAATCGGAGGGAGGTCTCCCGTGGGAGACGTCTTGCTCGACCGGCTCCTCCAAGAGCGAGAGGGCCGCATCAATCTCATCCGCAACCTCACGCAAGCGGCCGCCGACGCCCAGCGCGACCTGTCCGACCAGGACAAGGACACCATTACCCGGGCCCAGGCCCGAATGGTCGAGATCGACGACCAACTTGACCTCATCTCGCACGAGCTCGACATGTCCAACGAGGTCCGCGACCGGCTGGCCCGCCTCCAACCGTCGCAAGTAGCGCCGGCGACCGTGACCTACCGCACCGCCGGTGAGCTCCTCCACGACATGCTCCACGCCCACGCCGACCGTGAGGCCGCCCACCGCTACAACCGCTACCTCTCCCGGGCCGCGGAACACATGGGCACGACGGCCGCCGCCACCACCCCCACCGCGGGAGGCATGGCTGGCCTCCTCGTCATCCCCACCGTCGGCACCGTGCTCGACTTGGTGCCCGGTGGCCGCCCGCTCCTGACGGCACTGGGCACGCAACCCATGCCCAACGCGTGGGCCTTCATGCGCCCCCGTGTGGTCGACGCCGCCGTCGATACCGCCATGGGCGTGCAAGCGCTCCAAAAGGCCGAGCTCGTCTCCAAGCACTTCGACGTGCTCGCCGACAACGTGGCCCCGATCACCGTGGGCGGCTACATCAACGTCTCTCAGCAACTCCTCACGTTCATTGCTCAGGGCCTCGACCTCATCATCAACCAAATGAGCAAGCGACTCGCCCGCTACGAGGAGCACGCCGCCGTGACGGCACTGGCAACGTCGACGGCCAAAGTGACCCTCGCCACCGGCACCGTCACCGCCGCCGCCTTGCTCAAGGCCATCTTCGACGCCTCGGCCCTCGTCTACCAGAACACCGGCGAGCTCGCCCAGTGGATCGCCATGGGCCCACTCGGTTGGTCGCGGTTGGGCTCGAGTGTCGACGCCGCCGGCCGGCCCATGTTCCCCTTCCTGGGCGCGCAGAACGCCATGGGTACGGCCGACGCTGGTGCGTTTGCGATGGCAGGGCCGGCGGGGCTTTCGCCCGTTGTCACCTACGCCATTACCGACGATTCTTACTGGGTCGGCAACTCGGCCGCCCTCGAGGCCTACGAGTACCGCTACCCGCTTCTCGAGACCGTGGAGCCTTCGGTGCTGGGCCGTCAAATGGCGGTGGGCGCGTCCCTGGCCTTCTACAGCCCGACGACCAAGGAGGCCGTCACCGGCGGCTCGCCGGCACCGGCTGAGCACAACGGCGCGGTGCACCTCGCGCCGTGACCACCACCCGCCCCGTCGACGAGCGCTTTTGGATGGCCTGGTGGTACTTCGACCAGTCGGCCCTCCTCGTGAACGTCGCCGAGGGCGGCACGAGCACCGTGGGGCAAGAGCTCGAGCTCGTCACGAGTTCGAGCTCGCCCTCCCGCCGGCGCAACGGCTCGAGCTCGAGGGTGAGCTCGAGCCCGAGCGCCGACACCGACCTCGAGCCGCCGCCATGATCGCCGACCTCGACTCGCTGAAGCTCATGATCGGCGCCCGCCAAACCGGCGATGACGCCATTTTGGCCTTCGACCTCGAGACCGCTACGGCATGGGTTTACGACCGCGTCATGCCGGGCGCGTACACCGACCCCGAGGTGCAACTCGCCGTGCTTTTGTTGGCCTCGAGGCTCTACAAGCGCCGCCAGACTCCCGACGGCATCGCCGGCTTCTCGGCCGACGGCACCGTCGCCCGCATCGCCTCCACCGACCCCGACATCCGGGGCCTCCTCACCCGCAAGCGCGACGGCCTCACCATGGGCATCGGCTAACCCGTGCTCGCCGAAATGCGCGTCGTGGTGGCCCATCACCTCGAGGGCGCGCCGTGGCCCGTGCACCAGTTCCTTCCCGACGACATCGGCGCGCTCCCGGCCATATGCGTGCCGCGCGTCCAACTTCTCCCGCACCCCGACACCCATGGCGTGGTCGAGGGAAGCGTGCACGTGCTCGTGGTCGGTAGCCGGCTCACCTCCGACGAGCATGCCGCCGAGCTTGACTCGGTCGCCGACTTGGTTGTCGGCCGCTTCGGCAACGTCGTCCGCAGCATCCGCCTCGAGAGCGTCATGGTGCCGGCCATGCGTGTCGACGAGTGCAACCCCACCACCGTCACCATCGGCGGTACCGAGTTCCCCTGTTACGCCATCACCCTCGTCGGCACTCTCAACCCGGCCTGTTAAGGAGGCTCCCCCGTGTCACGCAATGTCTTCGAGATTGAGCAAGGCCTCCTCGGCTTCTCCCTCACCGACCCCGGCGCCGACATCCTCACGCTCGACATCGCCGACTTCGTCGCCTATTCGTGCCAGGTCACCACGGGCCAGCTCACCGGGAACAGCAACACCACCACCAAGACCACCCCGGCGACATGGTGCGAACCCGAGGCCACCGAGACCGTGCCCGGCGTAACGAGCTACGACCTCGCCGTCACCTTCCTCCAAGACCCCCACATCGCCAACGGCATCAACGAGTTTCTCTACGAGCACGACACCGAGGTCGTGTGGTTCTTCCTCGGCTTCAACGGCACCGACCCGCCCAAGGCCACCGGCCAGTGCACCGCCGTCGCCGGCTCCATCGGGGGCGACCCCCGCACCCCGCTCACCTTCGCCGTCACGTTGCCGTGCAAGGGCAAGCCTGTCATCGCCTTCGGCGACGCCGCCTCGCACGTCGTCGTCGGAGGCCCCGCCACCGGCGCCGTCGCCGGCATCCCAGGCCACTTCACGCCGGCCGGCTCCGACCCGCCCGCCAACCTCGCCGACATGATCGCCGGCACGCCCACCGTCGTTGTCGCCTCGCCGGCCACGGCGTGGACCACGGGCCAGTACGTGGTGCTGGGCGACAACACCCACGCCAACTGGACCGGCACGGCGTGGGCCGCCGGGGCGCACGCCCTGGCCGCTGAGACTGCCGGCGCTGGCACCTCGAGCGCACCGAGCTCGTCGGCATGATCGGCCGCTACCTCCTCACGCTCGAGGGCCGGGCCGAGCCCGTCGAGGTGTCGACCGATCAACGCGACCTGTTCGCCCTTCGACGCCGGGGCTACCGGGAGTGCGGTTACGAGACCGCCGAGGCCGCCATGGCCATCTTCGAGACCACCATCAACGGCAACGTGCCCACCTCCGACGCCGAGCTCGCCAAGGTCGGTCTCGAGGCTCTCACCACCCTCACGTGGCTCACGTGGCACGCGTGCGAGCGGCTCGAGCTCACCACCTCCGACTTCGACACCTTCGCCGAGCGCGAGCTCATCGCCATGGCTCCGCTCGAGGAGATTGCCAACGGAAAGGGTGCCGCCGTCACCCGCCCTACGGCGAGAGCCACGTCGGTTGGTGGGTCGCCTGGCTCTCGGTTGTGACCGGCATTGCACCCTCGGTGCTGTGGCAGGAAGACCCCACCGACCTCGCCACCATGACCGATATCGCTATCAAAATGCACACCGCCAAGTGAGCGCCGATGGCCAAGCGAGTAGGAGTGCAAGTCACGGGCCTCAACGAGACCTTGCGCGCCTTCCGGGCCATGCCCGCCGAGGCCTCCAAGGCCATCCGTGTGCAGTCCTACGAGATCGCCCGACACGTCGCCGATGACGCCGGCGGTGGCGCGGTGACGGCCCAGGCCCGCCCCCTCATCGACGGCCTCAAGCCCAAGAACGACCGTGTGCCCACCATCGGCTTCGGGGGCAACTCGAGCTCGGGCCTCTCCGGTGGGGCCTCGCTCGGCCAACTCATCGGCGCCAACTTCGGCACCGTCGGCCGTTACAAGCAGTTCCCGCCCAAGAAACGGCCCGACTACTACATCTACGCCACCATTCAGCGCGACTCGGGCTACATCATCGCCACGTGGACCAAGGCCGTTGACGACATCGCCCGCGAGTTCGACAAGGCCGGGCCCTAATGGCGCGCGAGATCAAGGTCGCCTTCCTCGGCGACGCCTCCGACCTCAACCGGGCCACGGCCTCGGCCAGCTCCGACCTCGACCGCTTCGCCAAGCACGCCGGCGTGGTCGGAGGCCTCGTCTCGGCCGGTGTCACCGCCGGCATCACCGCCCTCGCCGGCCTCGCCCGCTCGAGCGTCGGCTTTCTCACCGATTCCATCAAACAGGCCGAGCAGTCGGCTTCTATCGGCAAAATCACCGCCCAACTCATCGAGACCACCGGCGCCGCCTCGTTCACGAGCGCCAAACAGGTCAACGCCTATGCCACTCAACTCTCCAACCTCACCGGCATCGACGACGAGCTCATCCAGCAGGGCGAAAACGTCCTTCTCACGTTCCGCAACGTCCGCAACGAGACCGGCAAGGGTAACGACATCTTCAACCGGGCCACCAAGGTCGCCCTCGACATGTCCAAGGTGTTGGGCCAAGACCTCACCAAGTCCAACATCCAACTCGGCAAGGCCCTCGCCGACCCCGTCAAGGGCGTCACCGCCCTCCGGCGTGTCGGCGTCATCTTCACCGCCGACCAGCAAAAGCAAATCAAGGTGCTCGTCGAGAGCGGCAAGGCCCTCGAGGCCCAAAAGCTCATCCTCGCCGAGGTCGAGCACGAGTTTGGTGGGGCCGCCGAGGCCGGCGCCACCAGCTCCGAGAAGCTCGCCGTTGCCTTCAACAACCTCAAGGAGGGCATCGGCACCCTCCTCCTTCCCGCCTTCGCGGCCATCACCGACGCCCTCATCAACAACGTCTTTCCCGCCCTCCAAACCTTCGCCCAAAACGTGGGCTCCTTCTTCTCGGGTGTCGTCGAGCGGGCCAAAACGTTCGGTATCAACTTTCTCGCCGCCCTCAAGGCCGGCTTCGCCGGCAAAATCACGCTCGACACCTCGAGCCTCGAGGGCATTGTCACTTCGGTCGGCGAAATACTCGGCCGGCTCGGTAAAGCCTTCTCCGACGCCACCGTCGCCATCAAGGCCTTCGCCACCGACGCGCAACCCGTGCTCGACACCCTCGCCGCCTGGGCCGATCAACACTCGGCCGGCGTGCAAGTAGCGGCCGATGCCCTCGCCGCTTTCGCCGCGTCGTTCCTCCTCATCGTCGGCGCCGCCCAGGCCCTCGCCTCCCTCGGCTCCATCCTCGGCTTCCTTGGCAAGGGCATCGGCCTCCTCGTCGCCGCCCTCGGGGGCACGACCGTCATCGTCATCGGCCTCGTTGTCGCCGCCATCATCGCCCTCGGCGTGGGCGTCTACTTGGCTTACCAACGCTTCAAGGGCTTCCACGACTTCATTGACACCGTGTGGCAGGACATCCAAACCGGGGCCGAGGCCACCGCCGGCTTCTTCGTGCGCGTGTGGGAGGCCGTGGGCCCGGCCCTCGAGGCCGCCTTCTCCACCGTCCGCGACGTCATCGGCACCGTCATCGACGTGGTGCGTACCGTGGTCGAGGCCGTGCCCGGCATCTTCGCCGGCATCACCGGCGCCATCTCGACCGCCTTCGACGCCGTGAGCTCGGCCGTGGGCGTGGCCATGGATGCCGTAGCCACTGTCGCCGCCCCTGTCATCGACTTCCTGCGCGGCTTGTGGTCTCAGTACGGCGACGAGGTCACCGGCATCCTCATCGACCTCCGCGACACCTTCGTCGCCATCTTCGACATTCTGCGCGACGCCGCCGAGCGTGCCGTCAATGCCCTCATCGCCGTCTTCAACTTTCTCGCTCCCATCCTCGAGCCGATCATCGCCGGCTTCATTCGCTTTGTGCAGATACTCGGCCGCGAGGCCATTCCCGTGCTCGAGTTCCTCGGCCGGGCCTTCACGCTCGCCTTCGGTCTCATCGCCACCGCCGTCAAGGCTTTTGTGCAGTTCATCACGCCCATATGGACCGCCACGTGGCATCTCGTGCTCGACGTCGTCAAGGCCGTCATCGGCCCCCTGCGCGCCATCCTCGAGGGCGTGCTCCGCGTCATCCAAGGAGTCTTTGACATCATCGCCGGCCTGTTCACCGGCGACTGGTCGCGCATGTGGGATGGCGTCAAAAACATCGTCTCGGGCGCGTGGGAGGCCATCGCCAACATCTTCCTCGGCGCCATCGGGATCATCGGCGCCGTGCTGGGCAACCTTGTCGACATCATCACCGCCCCCTTCCGCGGTGCCTTCGACGCCGTGCAAACCGACCTTGCCGGCTTCGTCGACTTCATCTCGGGCGCCTTCTCGGCCGTCGTCGACTTCTTCACCGGCTCGTGGGCCAACCTTGTCGACTTCATCACCAACCCGTTTACCGTCGCCTTCGACATCCTCAAGGTGCTCCTCAGCGACGTGGCGGGCTTCTTCGCCGGCCTGTTCCAAGGAGCCCTCGACTGGATCACCGCGACGTGGTCGACCATCACCGGCCTCCTCACGGGCCCGCTCACGAGCGCGTGGGACACCATCACCTCGACCTTCTCCACCGTGCTCTCCACCGTCACCGGCTGGTTCCAACCCGTCATCGACTGGTTTACCAACACGTGGTCGACTCTCGAGAACTTGGTCAAGGCTCCCTTCGATCACGCGTGGTCATGGATCAAGGACACCTTCGGCGGCATCGCCAAATGGTTCGACGACAACGTCATCGGGCCCATCAAGAAGGTGTGGAACGCGGTCGCGGGATTCTGGAACGACCACAACTCAATCACCCTGCCTGCCATCGACATCCCCTTCGACGGCACCATCGGCGGTAACACCATCTCGCTCCCGAGCCTGCCGTTGTTCCCGATGGCAACCGGCGGCATCGTCACCAATCCCATGCTCGCCCTCCTTGGCGAGCACTCCAAGGCCGAGGTCGTCCTACCCCTCGACCGCCTGCGCGACTTCTTCCCCGCCGGCCCCACCGGGCCCACCACCGTCGTCAACCATCGCCAGACCATCAATGCCGGCTTCGGCACCGACCGCTTCGCCCTCCAAAAGGCCGTGCGCAAGGGTAACCACCAACTCAACCGTCTCGCCGGAGTGAGGAGCTAACCCATGTCCGCCACCGACTACCTCGAAGCCAAGGTGCTCGACCACGCACTCCGCAACACCGCCTTTAGCCAGCCGGCGGCACTGTATCTGGCGTTGCACACTGCCGACCCCGGCGACACCGGCACCGCCAGCGAGGTCGCCGGCGGCAGCTACGCCCGCCAGACAATCGCTTTCGCCGCCTCGTCGGGCACCACACCGGCGACCGCGGCGTCAAGCGGCGCAGTCAACTTCGCCGGCATGCCCGCCGTGACCATCACGCACTTCTCGATCCGTGACGCTGTGTCGGCCGGTAACTCACTGTTCACCGGAGCGCTCGCCGCATCACAGACTGTTACGGCCGGCGCCACGGTCGCGTTCGCTGCGGGCGCAGTCACGGTCACGGCCGATTAGGCGGGGCATGGTTCGCGCGTCGTGACCTGTTCGGAAGTTCTCCGCGAGCCGTTCAACAATCTGACCAGTTGGTCGACGGTCGCGGGCACGACACCGTCGATCGTCACCGGTCGCACCGGTACCGGCGTGGAGATGGCACCGACGGGTGCGAATATCCGCTACGCCATTCCGAGCGGTTTGCAGACCGACACAGTGACGCTGGGCTTCGCGCTGAAGTTCACCGGGGGACCGTTCGTCAGCGACCTTGTGTTTCTACGCTCCGATTCCGGAGCCACCGACCACATACGGCTACGCCTCTCGAACCTGGGCGCGCTGTCGGTGCTGCGGAGCGTGCTCGGTATCGGAGTCAGCAGTGCGAACGGCGTCATCGCCGCCGGGTCTTGGTACTACGTCGAGCTGCAGGTCAAGTTGCACGACACGACCGGCTTCGCCACCGTGCGCGTGAACGGCACCGTCGTGGCGTCGGGCACCAACATCGACACCAAGAACGCCGGCACCAAAACCGTCTTCGACACGATCGACCTAGCGTTTGTGTCTGGCGCGTCGTCGTCCATATGGGACGACCTCATTCTCCAATCGGGCGACACGTGCTCATTCCTGGGGGATGTAGCCGTTGTAACCGTGGTCGCGGCAGCGGGTACGACGTCGATCACCTTCGGCGCCTCGGCCACCGCCACGGTTGCCTACCCGGCGTCGGGGGCGACGTCGATCGCCTTCGGTGCTATCGCCACCGCCACGGTTGCCTATCCGACGTCGGGGGCGACGTCGATCACCTTCGGCGCCTCGGCCACCGCCACGGTCGTCTATCCGACGTCGGGCACCACGTCGGTCACGTTCGACGCCAGCGCCACACCGGCCGGCATCATTGCCGCGTCGGGGGCAACGTCGCTCATCTTCGACGCCGACGCGGTGGCCACAGTTGTCTATCCGGCGTCGGGTACGACGGCGCTCATCTTCGACGCCAGCGCGATCGCCACGGGCATCTACCCGGCGTCGGGGGCGACGTCGCTCACCTTCGACGCCAGCGCGGTGGCCACGAGCATCGTGGCGCCCGTCGACGAGCACCTCATCGAGTACCCGGCTGGCTCGGGCCGGCTCTACCACCGTCGTGACGACGGCGCCGTGCTGCGGGCCGAAACGCTCATCGACGGCACCTGGCGCGACCTCACCTGTGACGTCATCGAGTGCAGTATCAGGACCGGCGACACCTCGGGCACGACGCTGGTCCCCACCGCTGAAGCGGGCCAAGCGCAGATCACCCTGCGCGACGTCGACGGCCGCTACGGCCCCATCCCACCGACGGGCCTGCCGCTCTACCAACGATGGAAGCCGGTACGGGTGTGGGTCGGCTACGTCTCCGATCCCGACCACCCGCCCACCGACGACGCCACCCGCTACGGCTTCCCCGGCGCCTACGGCTCGACCCCGCCCGAGTTCTACGGCGGCTATCCACGCACCGTCCACGCCGACGGCATCGACTGCATCTTTTCGGGCTGGCTCATGAGCCAAGAGCGCGACCCGATGGCCGACTCGCTGGTGACCAACTGGACGTGTGGCGACGGGCTGGTGCGCCTCGTCGACCAAGAGGTGCCCGACTACAACGACACCGCCACCAGCGACGCCGACTGGCCTCGGGGCCTGCGCGACGGCGCCCCCGGCAACTATCGCGTCTCGACCCTGGTCGGCTTCGTGCACTCACCGGCCGGCACCGGCTACTCGACGGTGGTCGAAGCGACGGCCTCGCATCGCATGATGCAATCACCGGGCGGCAAGGTGCTCGACCTCGTCAACAAGGTCGCCTCTAGCGACCTCGCCTACTTCTGGTGGCAGCCCGCCGTGGACCCCGTCGACCACGACGGTTTCGGCGACTACTTCACATACCAGCCCTTCGACACGATCACCACCGTCGGGCTCGAGTGGTTCGTCGACTGTGACCACATCGAAGCTACCGCCATCGACGAGGTCTCCGACGACAACAACTTCTATTCCGACGTTAAGGCGACCAAGGGCATCACCAAGCGCACCAACTACCTGCCCCAACCGCCATGGTCGGGCCGGGCCTTCGACGACCTGCACCGCCAGATCGCCTACACGCAATGGCACGTCCAGCCGGGCGAAAGCTACGGCTTCAAGCTGCAACTCCAACCCAACGTCGACAAGCTCTCGGTGGAGACGTGGGTCCGCTTCCCGGCGTTGGCTGCCGACTGGACCAAGGTTGGCCAGCAGACCATCACCAACGACCCGTCGACCGACCTCCAAGCGACGTCGAGCGGCACCAAAGTGGTCGTCGAGGCGATCGACAACGACTCGCTCATGGAGGTTCTGCTCCGGGGCAAGGCCATGGCGCCCGTGCTCACGCCCGGGCACCTGGCCGACAACGTCACGCTCGTGGTGGAACGGGGCCAGGGCAACGGTCCCGAGGTCATCATCGACGACCCGAGCCTGTCGGACGAGGCCGAGGTCCACGAGTACTCGGTGACCGACCTCATGCTGCGCTACCAGACCGACGTGGAGGACTGGGCCACCTGGGTCGTACGCCGCTCCAAGACTCGGCGCTACACCCTCACCAACCTGGCCACCACGCCCGAGGTCGGAAATCCGGCGTGGTCGTGGGCACTGTGGCACGGCGTCTGGCTCGGCGACCGCTGCACCGTCGAGGTGCGCGACGGTCCCACCGTCGTCGACACCGAATGGCTGCGTGGCGTCGAGTGGCGCATCGCCGACGTGCTGGAAATGACGCTGCACCTCGAGGACATCCCGGCGCCGATGGTGCGTCTGGCCGACTCCGGTCTGCGCTCGACCACCCCGACGGTGATTCCCGCCGGCTCGGTTCCCTTCGCCGGCGGCCACATCGAACCGGCCTACCAGTCGCCGCCCGAACTACCCGACTGGGCGGTGCCCTCCAACATCGGACACGGCCTCATCGTGTCCGACGACGGCTCGCTGCAATGGAGTCCCAACGCCGGCGATGTGACGTGGCCCATCCGCACCGCTGGTGTGCCCAACCTGCGCGTCGAGCTCAACCGCACATGGCCCGACGAGGTTCGCTTCTACCTCCAAGGTCCGAGCGAAGCATGGAGCAACCAGGGCGAGTGGCTCGACCGCGAAAACCCAACGCATTCGTATTCATCGCGCATCGTGCAATACCCGTTTCCGCAGGGCTGGCTAGAGCTCGATTCGTTCACGCTGTCCAACGACCCCTATGACGGCACGGCCCCCAACGGCACGGGGGCCAACCTCGCCCTTACGTGCAACGAGATCGCCGGGCGCGTTTACCAGGACATGGCCGCCGACGACCCGCACTACCCGGGCGATTCCATGCTCGGTGTCTTCGGCATGCGCTCGTCGGGCTACGAGGTCGCCGCCGAGCTTCGCGCGCTTGGCACCGGCCACACCGAGTCGGGCTTCGTGGCCCACTTCGGCGCCCCCGAGGCGACCAGCCCGACGGTGCCATACGCCGCCGTGCGGGCCGTGAACGACGACCAGACCCACGCCACCGAGGTCGAGGTGACGCCGGACGTCATCCGAGTGAACGGGCCGCCGCACACGTTCATCGAAGAAACGCCGTGGACGCCGGTCGGCCAACTCGAGGTGCTCGCCTCGTCCAGCGGCGCCGACCCGACCGTCACGCAGTACCAACGCCAAGTGGGCGTGGCCACCGTGACGTTCTCGGCCGGAGTCGGCTCGATCACCGTGCCCGTAACGATGGGAGCCACCCGCGTCGCCCACGCCACCGTGGTGGGCACCACCGTCGGCGGGCCGATGGTGGCGCAAATCGACACGACTACCACCACGCTCACGCTCTACTTGTCGACCGCCTACAGCGGCGCCCTCACCGTGGCGTGGTCGGTCGACCATGACGCCGTACCCGTCGCCGTCACCGTGTCGGTCGAGCTCGGCGGGAAGCGAGAAAGGCAACTGCTGCCATGACCGACCTCCACGACATCCTGCCGCCGCCGGGACGCACCAACTCCACGCCGCTGCTCGGCAGCCATCCCGGCGATCACAACGAGATCGTCACCGCCCTCAACGACCTCGGCAATCTCGTCGACTCGATTCGCACCGCCGCCAGCTATCGCGTCTACGCCACCATTGCCGATCGTGACGGCGACGTCAGCGCCCAAGTCGAGGGCATGCTCGCCTGGGCCAACAGCGAGATGACGTTGGCCCTATGGCATGGCGAGTGGGCAATCCTCCAAGAGCCGTTCCAACCGTGGGTGCCCGTCGTGCACATGGGCGCCGCCGTCTACGCCCTCACCGCCAACCGTGGTTGCGGCTTCCGCCACGAGTACGGCTCGTGCCGCTTCTACACCTCGCTACGGGTGCTGCTGGGCACCAGCGACCCCGACGACGTGCTGTATATCGAGCCGCCGCTCGTGCCGACCAGCCAAGGTGGCTTCGGTGTCGGCTACGTGGTCGACCCGACCGCCGGCTCCATCGGTGGTCTCGGGCTGCACGACGAGCACATCGGCGGTGGCTCGGGCGCGCCACCGGCCCTCGCCATCGGCATGCCCGGCACTGAAGGTCTCATGGCCCGACGCCACCTCGCCATCTCGGGCGAGTTCGACCTCTACATGAGCGGCTTCTACGCCACCGCCGCCTTCGCCTGAAAGGAGCCACCCTTGGATGTCACCGTCTTCCCTGTCCGAGCCGCCCACCTCGACGCCATCATCGAGCGGGGCACGACGTGGCGGCTGTCCTACGCCCTCTGGACGCCCTCTCCGACCACGCGCCGGGCGGACGCGCTCGTCCCGGGCGATCACGTGGTGACGGGCGAGACCATCGACGTGGTGCACTCGGTGACACCCACGCCGTCGGGCGCGATGGTCGAGGTGCGCTTCGGCACCGGGCAATGGTGGGAGCTCGCCGTCACCGTCAAAGTCGCCGACGTCTTCCAACTTGCCGAGCCCGCCTCGGTGGCGTCGGTGCTGGCCGCCTACGAGTACGACTACCCGCTCGTCATCGACGCCGACGGCACCACCACCGGAGGCCCGCTCGTCGTCGAGATTCCCTCGAGCACCCTCGAGGACGGCTCGGTGGCTCTCGAGCTCCCCGTCGCCGTGACGTGGGCCCTGCCTGACACCGTGGGCCAATGGGACATGACTCTCACCCTTGACGACGGTTCGAGCGTGCGTGTCCTCGAGGGCCAATGGGCCACCGTCCCCACCGTCTCGGGCACGCCGCTCACGCCGGCGCCCAGCCTGCTCCTACTGGCACCTTCGAACATCCCCGACGGCACCATCGGAGGCGAGGTCGTCGTCACCGGCGAGCACTTCGACCCCGAGGTCATCCTCACCGTCAACGGCGAACCGCACTCCACCATCTTCGACGGCCCCACCAGTCTTCGAGCCCCCATCCTCGGCCGAGAAGTTCCGGGCGCCTTCCCCGTCCAAGTCACCAACCCCGACGGCCAGGTCTCCAACACCCTCGACCTCACCGTCCAAGCGCTCGACCCCGTCTACGAGCTCGACTGGGTCCAACCCGACTCGGGGCCGGGCGACCAACTCATCACCGTCACCGTCGCCGGCCAAGGCTTCGCCCAATCTGATCGCGTGTGGGCCGGCGACCAGTACGTGCAACCGTCGGAGATCAACCCCACCGGCGACTACCTCCGCTTCGGCATGCCTGTCGGCCCGCCGGGCATGCTCGCCGTGTGGGTCGAGAGCTCGAGCGCGGCCATGACCAACCACGCCAACTACACCCGCGAGGCTCCATCGCCGCCCACCGAGCTCGAGTACAACCTCACCGCCAATACCACCCCACCCACCGGGCCGGGCATCGTGTGCTTCGAGCGCACCCAAACCGACGTCGGCACCCTGTGGCTCTCGCTCGTCGACGCCAACGCCGTCGACCGCACCGTCGAGCTTGCCACCCTCGACGTCGGCTGGATCGTGCGCCTCATCGACATCGACGACGTGGGCCGTTGGCAGGACTACTACGTCATTGCGCCGGCCGTCGTCACCGCCGACTACGTCGAGCTCGTCGGTGCCGTCCATTGGAACCAAGGAGGGCCCGAGCTCGACGTGCCCTCGACCGTCACCGTCACCACCACGCCGCCGGCCTAGGAGGTCCACGCCATGAGCACCCTCGACGAGACCACATCCGACGATGGCGGCATCCACCGCATCTACGCCCGCGTACCGCTCGAGCGCATCAAGCTCGTGCTCATGCTCTTGCGCTACTTGGCGCGCGTGCGGGGCACGCCGGGCCCCCGCGCCGTCGCCGTGGCCAACGAGCTCGCCAACGATCCCGACTGGAACCTTGCCGACCACCCCGTCGTGCGCCGCATCCTCGAGGCCGCACCATGACCTACTACCGCTGGCTCGACGACCTCGACCTAGCCCTCGAGACCGCCGGCATCACCTACACCCCTGTCGGTCACTCCTCAGCAGACCCCACCGGGGCCGCAGACTGGCGTACTCGAGGCCGGCCGACATCCACCGGAGGCTTCGACCCCGAGGGCATCCTGTGCCATCACACCGCCTCTCCCGAGGGCTGTAGCGACGCCACCGACATCGGTTGCATCCTCGCCGGCAACGCCGAGGCTCCCGGGCCCATCAGTTCGCTGTACCTCGGCCGGGCCGGCACCGTCTACCTCATCGCTGCCGGCCGTTGTAACCATGGCGGCAAGGGCCGGCGCCCCGGCATCGACATGAGTGGATGCGCCGACATGAACGCTCTTTTGCTCGGCATCGAGGCCGGCAACTCGGGAGTGGGCGAGTACTGGTCCGACGCCATGACCAACAGCTACGCCTCGGTTGTGGCCGCCCTGTGCGCTTTCTACGGCTGGAACGTCGACGATGACGTCTACCTCCACGCCACCACCGGGCCGCCTAACGGTGGCTGTAACTCCAAAATCGACCCCGCCGGCCCATGGCAACGACAACCCGAGCTCGTCGGCTCGAGCACATGGAATCTCGACACCTGGCGCGGTTTCGTCAACGAACACCGAGGTACGACACCGACGCCGGCACCCCCGGGCCCCGACCTAGAAGGAGACGAGGACATGGCCAAGTGCATCATCCATGTCGACGAGACCCAACCCGCCGGCTCGCCCGGCTACTTCCGCTTCAACGCCGTTTGGCAGTGGGCCGGGCCGTGGCGCTACCACCTTCCCACCGAGCTCGGCGTCCAATCGGCCGTCTACGAGAACACCGGCGACGGCGCCGTCTTCTCCTCGGTCCTGGGCGACATCATCCGCAACCCGTCGTGGGTCCAACCCGTCGGCGCCCTCGACGGCTACGGGGCCGTTGCCGGAACCGACCCTGGTGACGTCTGAGTCCGACCGGCTCGCGCTCGAGGCCCACGCCGAGGCACGCCGCAATCGCGTCCTCAAGTACCTGTGGTGCCTGGTGTTCATCCCGCCGTTCGTCGTCGGCTACTTCGTCATGACTTTCGAGGCCTACGTGCGAGTCACAACGCTCGTGACCCTGTTGCTTTCGGTGGTCGCCCTGTCCATCGGCAATCACGCCGCCCAAAAAGCCGCCGAGGCCAAAGCCGCCGGCTACGAGAACCCGTAGTCCACCGTTCACCGCATCACCCATCAACGAGGAGGCCCACCATGGCAACGATCGAACAACCCGACGAGCTCGAGCCCGACGAGAAGCCTGACGAGGAGCCCGAGCCCGACGAGAGCGAGAGCTCGTGATGTTCGCCGATATCGCCTCGGGCGATACCGACGCCGCCGACATCATCTTCCTCATCGCCGGCATCGTCGCCTTCCTCGCCGTCATCTTCCCGACATGGCGGGCCAAAGCCGTCATCGTCACCGAGCCCGTGCTCGTCGCCCTCGCCGTGTGCGGCATCGCCGTCGGCCTGCTCCTCCTCTGAGCGCATGGATGCCCGCGCGGTGGCCCTCGTGTGCCTCACCGTCATCGTGCTCGCCGCCATCGCCGGCCTCACCATCACTGCGGTCTTTACCGACCGCGACCTCCATGACCCCGAGACCTTCACCCTCGCCATCGCCCTGTGCGTCGCCGTGCTCGGCGGTGTCAACTCCTTCCGACGTCACTACCGATGGCGCATCGAGCGCGAGGAGGCCGACCGCGAGCTCGGGGAGTAGAGCCGCCTACTGTGACACGCGGGCTCCGACGTCGGGCCGAGGCAACCGGAGGGCTTCAGCCCCTTGCCTCGGCTCGACGGCCGGCGGCCTGGCAGGCTGGGCGGGAGCTCGAGGGCACCGCATGCCCCTCCGCCGCGCCCTCGAGCTCACCTAACCTCGAGCGCCGATGACCGCCCGTCGCTTCGAGTTGCACCGAGATGAGGATGTGACGGGTGTGTCGGGCACTGGTGTGGTGGCCGAGGGCGTGCTGTTCACCGATGACGTGGCCGTGCTTCATTGGGTCAGCCAATGGCCGTCGTCGGTCGTTCACTACGAGCGGGGCATGGATTCGATCGACCATGTCCACGGTCACAACGGCAAGACCCGCATTGTGTTCTTGGACGATCCCGAATGACCGTAGGACGCGCAAGAGGCCCCGCCCGTAGGCGAGGCCTCCCATGTCTCCGTCCGCCAACCTCGGAATCTCGCCGTTACGGCGTGGCGGCACCGCCAAGCTAGCTCGTCACCCCGTCAAGGTGACGAGGCCGTCGCGATGGGCCCAACCGGCCGAGACCGGCATGGCGTGGGAGTAGGCCCACGACTTGCGCATCGTTGAGGTGACGATGCCGTTGGCCGCCCACATCGGGCAAGCCTCGATCTCGACCGTGGTGGCCGAGAAGCCGGTGTCCTGCGCCGTGACGGCCGTGCCGCACCCGCAGGGGCACTCGACGAGGAAGGTGATGGTGGAAGCCATGATGGCCCCCTTTCCGCCGGCGATGCCGGCCTCGGTGTTGGTGGTGGTGGGCACAACGTCAGTAAACACCATGCCGCACGTCATGTCAACACCAAATCGCACAATGGGCCACACGGCCTAGTAGGCCGCCGGCTCGTCACCGCGGCACACGGCGCACCATTCCTCGGGCGCCGACGCGAACGCTCGGGCGAGGGCAAGCGATGTGTGCGAGCAGATAAAGCCGTGCGTGTCGCACACGTTGTACCAAGGGCCCTCGGTCTCGACGTCGAGGCCGAGCTCGAGGCCGTGGGCCGTGGTGACGTCCACGCCCGTCGACCGGGCCCGAGTGGTGCGGTAGTAGCGGCTCGTGGGCCGGTTGGGGTTGGGGTTCGTTGTCATGCCCTCATTCAACACCACGCCGCACACCTTGTCAACACCAAACCGCACATTCCTCGAGGATGGGCCGAACGGCCCTTTGTGCGAGAAGGTGTTTACATTTGATGCGTGATGGGGTGTTGAATGACGGCCATGACCACTTACCAAGACGCCGCGGGGAACGTTCGCCAACTCCGCGCGGCCATCGCCTCCATCGCCTTCCTGCTCGCGCGCAAGGCCGGCATCTCATGAGCAAGCTGACGCTCAAGGCCAAGGGCGCCCTCCTCGTGCTCGACCTCAAGCACCGGACCATCACCGGTGTGAGCGGTCGGAAAGTGCCGCTCGTGGGCTACTCGGCCGAGGTCGGCGCCGGGTCGCTCCACAAACGCCAGACGGTCACCCGCTGGGCGCTAGTCGGACCGTTCGCCGTTATCGCACCGAAAAAGAACCAGACTGCCACGTTGACGGTCACCGGCCCCGGCATCGCCAAGGTCTTCGAGATCGACGGCGATCATGTGACCGCGGCGCAACAGTTCGCCGCTCAAATCAATCTGTTCGGCTGACCTGCGCGTAGGCCGTTCGGCCCAATGTGCGCCTAGGTGTTGACATCGTGTGCGAGATGGTGTTGACTAAAGACATGAGCAACACCGCCTCCACCCTCACCACCACCGCCGCCGGCGCGAGCCGGTCCATCTTCGCCCTCGTCGAGGGCGACTACATCTGGCACCGCGGGGCCTTCCGCCGCGTGACCGGCGTGGATGGCATGACCATCCGCATGGGGCGGTACGTGCTCCACTCCACGTGCACCACCGTCGAGGGCGCGCCCGTCTAGGGCGCCCTCGAGCTCGAGCCCCCGGCCTCGACCGGGGGCTTTTTCGCGTAATGTGCGCTTAGGTGTTGACACCTGGTGCGAGATGGTGTTTAATAGAGACATGAGCAACACCGCACTCCGAACCGAGGACTTCTCCGGCATCGACACGCTCGCCACGCCGGCGACCGTTGAGCTCCTCGGCTCCGAGCTCCTCGAGGGCATGATTCTCGTCGACGAGCTTGGTTGCCCGGCCGCCGGCCTCGACCACCAAGTCGGTCGGGCCGCCCACGGCGCCCGCCGCTGGCTCATCGCCGACCTCGACCGCGGTGGCTGGTCGGAAACGTCCATCGGCCTCAAGGTCCGAGTGCGAGTGATCGCCCGATGACGCTCGAGGGCGCCACCATCATCGACACCGCCCTCAAGGGCCGGCGCGGCACCATCGTCTCGGTTGACCTCGAGAGCTTCGACGTCGCCGTTTCATGGCGCATCGGCCAAGTCACCGGCCTCCGGCTCGCCGACATCGCCGCCGGCCGCTACCAAGTAGAGGAGCACATGCCATGACCGCCGCCACCAAGCGCTCGAGGTTCGCTCAGTACCGCGACGCCCAGCGCGGAGCGCCGCCGCGCAAGCTCAAGCCGCACGGCACCGTCGCCGCCGCTCGGCGTCACCAACGCGCCGGCGAGGTCTTGTGCCCCAAGTGCGCCAAGGCCTGGGCCGACCACCAAGCCGAGATGTACCGCCGGCGCCGGCAGGTCTCGGCGCATGACGGTTCGCGGTCATGACCCCGACCGCCGATTGTGGGGCACCCTTCGACGGTGTCCGAAGCGCTCATCGCTGGCGCTCGAACGGTGAACTGCTAGCGGCCGTTGCTTCGATCGGCTACCTGCGACTCGACGCCGACATTGTGCTCGACCCTACCTACGGCCGCGGGCTCTGGTGGACGCATGTCCGCCCTGCACGGTTGATAACCCACGACATAGCGCTCGATGGTGTCGACTTCCGTTCGCTACCCGAATCGTCGGCATCGGTCGACGTCGTGGCATTCGACCCGCCCTACGTGTGCGGACGTCGGACGCTTGATAACGGCGTGAACGAGCGATTTCGCACCCGCTACAGCGGCGGAGCGCCAGGTAATCGACATGATCTGGTCGACCTTGTCGAAGGCGGCGTAAGTGAGTCGGCCCGAGTCACGCGACGCGGTGGAATCGTCCTTCTCAAGTGTCAACCGTTCCAGAACGGTAAGCGCGACTTTGTGCACATGCCGTCCGTGGTGATCGCCGCCGCTCGGGAACATGGACTACGGCTCGAAGACGAACTGATCCACGTTCGCCCCTCAGGTCCAGCCAAGACGGCAACATTCAACGGGGTGCGTAGTGCTCATTCGGTGTTGCTTGTGTTCTCCAAACGAGCAGCGATACGGAAACGGGCGACCCTATCCCCTAACGACGGTTCACGGTCATGACCGACAACGCAAACGCCCGAGGTCGACGCCGGCCACCATCATCCAGGCCCTTCCGCGATCGAGGCTCTACGGCGAACGTAGGGCCCCGTTTCGCGCCGGCGTGAGGTGCACGAGGTCGGTGGTTGGGGCCGAGGTCGGTGGTGGGCCCTCGACGTCGAGGTCACAACGGGGGAGGAGAAGCCCCAGGATTACGCCCAGGGCGACGACAACGACGACGGCGCCCAAGTCCCGCACCCCGTCATTCTCGGCCCTCCTGCGCCTTCCTAGGCCTTCACGACGTCGAGGAGGACGGCGAGCCGCACTGTGAGCGAGTGGTCCGGGTACCAGACCGAGGCCGTGCCGGTCTCTTCGAGGGCGTCGGCGATCGTCTTGACGCCGGCGGCCGTGTCATGCATCTCGTGGGCGAGCCGCTCGAGGTCGGCGCGGGTGAGCTTCACGGTGCCCACTCCGGCCAACATCCGGGGCACAACTCGGCCGCCCGGCCGGCGAGGACGTCGGCGCGCCCGGCCGTCCATGGATCGCCCATCACCACCCCGCAGCGCGCCGTGGCATGCCGGGCGCCGGCCGCGTGCAAGACGCGCGTGCGCAGGTCGAGGAGGGCAATCACCGTGCTCACTAGCCGAACGGCACCATGGCGTCGCAATCGGGGCACCAGTGCTCGAGCGTGGACCCGGCGTGGAGGAGCTCGAGGCCCGAGGGCCCCTGGCAGTACGGGCACGGTATGTAGTCGTCTTTGAGCGTGCGCAGGGCCTCGCGCTTGCGCATGGCCTCGAGCTCCTCATCGGTCGGCTCGCCACCCCCGTAGCTGGTCATGACAGCGCCCTCACCTTCTCGAGGAACGTCTCGGTGGCCTTCACCCACTCCACATAGGGGCCGATGGCTCCGAGCCGCACGTAGCCGCTGGGGGCGAGCTCACCGAGGAGGGCGAGGCAAATGTCGTCGGCCTTAGCCTCGAGCGGTGCCCGGCCGTTGGTGCTCGAGCCCATCGGGCTCGCCCGCTTCACCGGCACCGGCAGTATCGAGCTCGCCCGCTTCATCGGCAACGCCGGTGGCAAGGCCTTCGAGATCGAGCGCGCCTTGGCCACTTGCCGTGCCTTGGCCGCCTTCGACTGGCCCTCGCGCCCGTGCGTGTGGCTCAGGTGGAGGCCGAGGTGCTGAGGCAACTTGTAGGCCGCCTTGCACCCTGCCTCGGGGCAATGGAAAAATCCGTCGTCGCCGACCGTGAACGCCGCCATTACGACGCCTTCCGTGCGCTCGAGGTGCGCCGTCGGCGCCCGGCTTCTTGTGTGCGCAGGGCGAGGAGGGCGAGCCGGAATCCGTCGCGGCTCGGTCGTGTGCCCGCCGAGTAGCGGTAGCCCTCCGGGTAGACGTAGTGGCGCGACACGAGCTCGCCCGTGGAGCGCGAGACGGCGTCGCGCCGCTCGGTCATGCATCGCTCGCACCGCAACGTGAGCGGTACGCCGACCTCGGTGCGCCAATCCGAGTCGGCCTCGAACCATGCGTGCCCGTAGGTGCCGCAGCGCGTGTAGTCGGTCATCGGCTCACCTCGAGCTCGACGGTATCCGTCGGCATGTTGCTACCTCCTCGTGAGACGCCGCGCCAATAACCTTACGAGAGCTACGTGCTCCAACTTGCACCAACATACATCAACGACTACCGTGCTATGCCTAGTTGGTCCAAGCAATGGCGCGAGAAAGCCCAACTTGACCTTGCCAAGGTGAGGGTCGCGGGTTCGAATCCCGTCGTCCGCTCAAAAATAGGGTCTGACCTGGGAGAACGTGTCGGAGATGGGCCACCGCGACGCCTGCTAAAACGGGGTCGCGACCATAACCCAAGGCCAAAAACGGGCCGCGACCATAACCCTGAGAGGCTCTCCCATGGCGGCAACCGCCCTCACCGACCCCGACCTCGACGACTTCCTCGACGAGGTCGGCTGGCAACGCTCCACCCTCGTCGTGGCCCACAACGTCTTGACCCGTTGGCACGTCTGGCTCACGGCCCGGGGCGTCAAGGTGCTCGACGCCGACCGCAAAGACCTCCGGGCCTACCTGGCGGGGCGCGAGGCCGCCGGCAAGGCCCCGTCCACCCGCAAGAAGGAGTGGCAGGTCGTCGTGGCCTTCTACCGCTGGGCCGCCACCCCGGCCCCCCACGGCGCCGGCCTCCTCGACGCCGACCCCATGGTCACCGTGCGCCCGCCCAAGGTGTCGGCCAAGCCCACCACCCGCCGGGCCCGTGACGACGAGGTCGACCGCCTCATCGCCCACATCGCGGCCACGGCCCGCCTCCGCCGGGGCGGGGGCGAGGCCGAACGGGCCCGCCGCAACCTGGCCATGGTGAGCCTCATGTTCCGTTCCGGCTGTCGCGTCGGTGAGCTTCCCGGCATCGACCTCGACGACGTCGTCGAACGACCCGACGGTCGCATCGTCATCAAGTTGTGGCCCGACGCCACCAAGGCCAAAGAGCCCCGCCTCATCCCCCTCGAGGCCGAAACGGCCCGCTACCTTCACCGCTACCTCAAGCTCCGGGGCCGCCAGCCCGGCCCCCTGTTCGTGGGCCGGGAGCGCCACACCCGGGCTCGTGACCGGCGCCTCCAAACCCGCGCCGTCCAAGACGTCATCTACCGGGCCGCCGCCGCCGCCGGTGTCCCCGTGAGCGCCCACCAACTCCGGCGCGGCTTCACCTCCAACTACCTGCGCCGCGGCGGCGACGTGCTCTCCCTCGAGGTCGTGGGCGGCTGGTCCGACCACCGCATGCCCCGGCGCTATCTCGCCGACGACGAGGCCGAAGCCGCCCTTGAGCGTTTTTGGGACGTCACCGACCGGCGCCGGCCCTGACGAGCGAAACGGGCCCAACGAGAGGGCCCCGGGATGCGCTGTAGGGTGACCGCCTCATCACTCCGGGGGAGCTTTGAGCCATGGCCCGCCAGTACGATCCCGACTTCGGCTTCGGCCACGACGTTGACGACTTCGACCAGTTCGCCTTCGTTACCGAGCTCGCCGTCAACTTCTTCGCCGTGTTGCGCGCCGAGGGTGGCGACGACTACGCCGACGACACCCTCGACGCTTGGGCCGACCTCGTCAGCCGGAGGAGTCGGCTAGGCGGAGCACGAGGGCCAGCGCAGTGGCCCGGACTTCGGGCGACAGTCGCCGCAATGCGCCGACCCATTCCGCCAGCCACGGCGGTTGATCCTCGAGCGAGTTGAGTCGGGCCTCGAGATAGTCGATGTGCTCGGCCGCCCGCTCCCGGGGCACGGCCCCGTGCTCCAGCGCCGGCGCCACGTCGACGTCGCCCACAACTTCGCCGACGGCCACCGTGCGCCCCTTGGCGTAGACGCGCCACGCCGTACCCGGGGGCCAGCCCAACGGTTCGTCCAGTTTGGCCACCGTGGCCCGATTGACGTGGCGCTCGCTCGCCGGGTCGAACAGCATCCGCAGCGTGCGCGTGGACAGACCCGTTCGTCGCGACAGCTCGCTCTGCGTCCACGTCCGGCCCGGGCTCGCCTGTACCGCGGCGGCCAGCTCGGCCGCTCCCATCACTTGCCTGGGGCGCGCGCCATTGCTTTGTGCTCCTCCCGCCTCACCCGCCGGGCCCTTCTGGGGCATCGACGATTCTGCGCTTCCATCGGTCAACGCCATTGTCTACCTCGTGACCACGTCTGACAAGTTCCGCCTCGCTTCTCCAATGTCCTACTAGATACACCAAAACGCCGGCGTCGTCACACCATTCGCCACAGCTTGTCCACAACGTCGTCCTCTAGACGCGTTCGCCAACGAGTACCAAGATGGCCCAGCCACCGCCAAAGGAACGGCCCGCCCCGTTCCACCATGGGAGGCCATCGTGGAAGACATCGAGACCATCGAGGCTCTTGGCACCGCCACGGGCCTCACCTACTGGCAGGTCTACGGCCTTATCCGGGCCGGCAAGCTCGCCGGCTTCAAGGTCGGCAAGAAGTGGTACGTGGCCCGCTCCGAGTGGGATGCCTACGTCGAGCGGGAGCAGGCCGCCGCCGCGGCCGAGGCCGCCGCCGAGCTCGACGCGGCCAAGACCGAGACCGCGGCGTCGTGAGCGAGCTCGAACAACTCCGCCTGTTCGAGCTCCCCGAGCCCGCGCCGGTCGTGCCCCGCTGCGCCTGTGTCACCGGCGTGCTCCCCGCCCTCGACGGCGAGCGCTACGTCATCCGGGCCGGCCGTCCCGCCGACTTCGACGGCGACGATTGGTACTACGCCGGTCACGACCGCGACGGCTTCGACGTGTGGACACCCACGCCGGGCGACGCCGTGTGGTACGACGACGACTTCGAGGCCGGGTCCACCGCCCGGCACTTTTGCGGTGCCGAGGTCGTCAACGTCGGCGCCGTTCTGTGAGTGACTTTCAACGCCACCCGCGGACCGGCGCGCCCTACGTCAACTCCCTCCACCGCGTCACCCAACGCGGCTACCCGGCCCGTGAGCCCTACGGCCGGCCCTCGTCGTTCGGCCATCAGATCGAAGACGCCGTCGGCCTCAAGATGTGGAGCGAGCGCATGGTCCTCCTCGGCGCGACCCGCATCGCCAACCTCGCCGATGCCGCCAACCTCGACCCCGACGACGAGACCGACCGCGTCACCCTCGACTCATTCGTTACCTCGGCCAAGGACGCCGCCGGCGCCTTCCTCGCCGCCCGCCGGGGCACCGCCGTCCACGAGATCACCGCCGAAATCGACCGGGCCGAACCGTCGGCCCTCACCCTCATCGCGGCTGAGGAGTTCGGCATCACCGCCGCGGCCGCCGACGCCCTCGTCGCCGCCTGGGACCGCATGCGGACGCGCGCCGCCCTCGAGGTGCTCGCCGTCGAAGCCACCGTCGTCGACGATCGCTGGCGCCTCGCCGGCACCCTCGACCGCATCGTGCGCCTCGGGCGCGACCTCCACTTCGGCCGCGTCACCGTCCCCGCCGGCACCGTGTGCATCCTCGACGTCAAAACCGGCCAGCTCCGCCTCAACGGCGACGGCCTACCCCGCTACTGGCACACCTACTGCATCCAGATCGCCAGCTACGCCGGCTCCGTGCCCTATGTCGTCGACGAGGTGCCGTGGCTTGAGCACCGCGACGTCTGGCCCTTCGAGGTCTCGGCCCGCCATGGCCTCCTCCTGCACCTCGACGTCGCCGGCGCCCTCCAAAACGGCGAGGCCGTCGCCCACCTGTTCTACGTCGACGTGGCCCAAGGGCGCGCCGCCGGCAACCTGGCCCGCTCGGCTCGCGACTGGCAACGGCGCGGCGACCTGTTCCACCCCAGCCTCGACGGTCCCCTCACGGTCGCCGTGGCCACCAACGGTCGAGCTACCTCATGACCGGCCGCATCAAGAGCCCGCTCGTGCATCTCCTCGACGGCGACCGCTACGAGCGCACCGGCACCTTCTACGGCCGATGCGGCATCCCCGAGGGCCCGTTCTTCGACCTCCGCATCGCCGACGACACCACGCCGGCCGACTGTCCGCAATGCCTCACCACCATCAACAAAACCAAGGAGACCCGCATGGGCTTTTGGGACGACATCGACCCGCCCGGCACCGATTACATCCGCTTCGACGACGTCGGCGACGGCTTCGAGGGCATCATCGCCAAACTCACCAAGCAGGACTTCGACGGCCGCACCGCCGTCGAGGCCGAGCTCGACGACGGTCGCAAGGTCACCATCGGGCAAACCATGCTGCTGCGCACCTTCGTCGAGCAGGCCCCCGACGTCGGCACCAAGGCCCGTGTCGTGCTCGTCGAGATCGAACGCCGGGGAGCCAAGACCCTCAAGCGCTTCGAGGGTGAGTTCACCTTCCCCAACGGCGAGACCTACAAGTTCAACCACGCCGACCGGGGCCGGCGATGAGCAACGACGTCGACACCGCCCTCGTACGCGACGCCATCCGCACCGCCTGGCGCGACGCCCTCGTCGCCCTCGACCTCGTCGACATCATCCACTCGGCCGTCTACGACGCCGTCTACGACGCCACCAGAGAGCACCTCGGCATCAAACCGCTCGAGGTCGTGAAATGAGCAACACCAGCGCGGCGCCCGAGCTCCCCGATGATTCCGAGCCCGAGCCGCTCGGGCCCGACCCTCGCAAAATGCTCGCCATCTCGGTCGACAAGCTCGTCATCGACTCCGAGATACAACGCACCCTCAACCTCGAGCGCATCGAACGCATCGCCCACGAGTTCGACTGGCTCCTATTCGAGGCCCCGACGGTTGTGCCCCTCGGCGACGGCCGTTTCCGTGTCGACGAGGGCCAAACCCGTGTCGCCGCCCTGCGCAAGCGATCGCCGCGAGCCAAATGCTGGTGCCTGGTGCTTCCGGCCGAGTGCCTAGGTGAGGCCCCCGAGGCCGATATCGCCCTGCGCATCTCGACCGGGCGCCGACCTCACGACGCGCTCGCCCAATGGAGCCTTCGCCGCGAGCGTGGCGATGCCCACGAGATACTCGCCGAGAAAGTCATCCACAACCATGGCCTTCGGCTCGGGCGCGGACAGTCGAGCACCACCATCGCCGCTGTCGCCGCCGTGCGCGGCACGATCCACGCCCGGCGCCATACGCCCGAACAGGGCGCCGAGGTGCTCGACAAGGTGCTCACCGTCATCGTCGCCGCCTGGCCTTCCTACGATGACACGTCCAAGGTGAGCCGTTTCGACAACCGGCTCCTCACCGCTATCGCCGACGGCGTCATGCGCTTCCCCGACATCGACCGGCGCCGGCTCGTGACCACGTTGCAATCGCGCGCCGCCATGCGGTGGATCAACGACGCCCTCACCGCCGGGCCGTCCGTCACCACTTCCATCGCCGGTTCCATCGTCACCGCCTACAACCACGTCCAGAAAACCGGCCGGAGGCTCACATGGGAATAACACCCCGCCCCGCGGAGCTCTACGAACGTCCCGACGACGAAACCTACGCCGCCCTCGAGGCCGACATCCTCGCCCACGGTGTGCACACGCCCATCGTGCGGGCCCCCGACGGCGAGCTCCTCGATGGCCACCTCCGCTACGAAATCACCCAAGCGAACGGCCTCGAGTGCCCCGTCGTTATTGCCTTGGAGGCCGTCGACGCCCACACCAAGCTCATGGTCGCCGTCACGCTCAACGAGCGACATCGCCCTTTATGCCGTGAGGCCCGCGACGCCACTATCGCCGAGCTCCACGCCGCCGGCATGGCGGCTCGAGCCATCGCCACCAAGCTCGACATCAACGAGAGGTCAGTGCGACGCGTTCTTGGTTCTACTGCGGCAAACGCCGCAGTAGAACAAGTGACCGGGCACGACGGCAAACGACGGTTGGCGACGAAACCACGTCAACATGAGGTCGAGCGCCGCCGCGACCTCGTCGTGCAGCTCCGCACCGAGGGCCACACCGTCGAGGCCATCGCCCAGGCCCTCGACATCGCCAAAAGCGCCATCTCCAATGACCTCACGGCCCGCAAGGTGCCGCGCGGGCGACAGTTCGAGACCAAGGCACCGGCCGATCTCGAGCGCCGACCGTGGCGCGACGTCGACCAACCGGCCCCGCCGCCGGCCAAACAGGTACCGGCATGGAAACGCTCACGCGTGCTCAGTGCCGTCACCCTGTTCGCCGAGGCCTTCGCCGAGGAGGACTTCGCCAACGTCTTCGCCTGGCACGTCACCGACGCCCGCACCGTCGACCCCGAGTGGGTCGCGGAAGCTGAGCACCTTCTCGCGCGCACCCACGAATACCTCGGCCGGCTCGTGCTCATCGCCCGTGACGAGAACTACCGGCAGCAGTGCGCCTACACCGACGAGGGCCGGGAAAACGCTCGGGCCGCGCTCCGAGTCGTGTGAGCGCGCTCGAGCTCGAGCGCCGCCGTTCCTTCGCCCTCATCGCCGACGACCACGCCGCCTACGTGGTCGCCGACGGGGCCGGCGCGGTGGCCATGGCCCACAAGGCCGGCACCGTCGCCGTCGACACCGAGACCCAAGGCCTCGACCGCGACCGCTGGGCCCTCACCGCCGTCATCATCGCCACCGACGACCTCGCCTATGTGCTCGATCCCGTCACCAACGCCGATGCCATCCGCGGTGCCCTCAAGGCCGCCACCGAGCTCGCCTTCTTCAATGCCACCTTCGACGTGCCGGTGCTCATCGCCAACGGCCTCATGCGCCTCGGCGACATCGCCAAGGTGTACGACGTCCTCATCTCGGCTCGGCTGGCCAACCCGGCCGAGGATGCGTCGCGCGACCTGGCCCGCTCATGCTTCAAGCATCTCGGGCCCGGCTACGAGCGGGCCAAGCGCCAGGCCCGCGAGTCATGGCGCCGCTCCACCAACCTGCCCAAAGCCGAGATGTACCGCCGGGCGACGCTCGCCTCCGAACCGTTCGCCAGCTACGCCGGCTTCGACGGAATCATGACTGCTCGCTTGCGCGCCGTCATCGACGCCGCCGTCGCCGACCGCTTCGCCGAGCACCCGTTCCCTTACACCGGTGACGCCGCTGCCATCGTTGAGCGTGAGCAGGTTGTCAATCGCATGCTCATCGCCCGCTCGGCCCGCGGCCTCGACGTCAACCTCGACGCCATCGACCAGCTCGAGCACGAGTTCACCCGCCGTCACGAAATCGCCGTCGAGACCTTGGCCGAGTGGGGCATCGACGGCACCCTCGCCGCCGTCACCGTCAAACGCGACGCCGTCGACTACCTCGAGGCGCACGGCTTCATCTCCGCCCGCCACCCCCGCCTCCAATCGGGGGCGCCGTCGGCCGCCGCCACCGCCCTCGTGCACATCGACCACCCGCTCGGCGCCGCCCTGCGCGAATGGGCCCAAACCGACCGTTGGGTCCGCGACTACGCCACCAAGGTCAAGACGCTCACCAGGGCCGGGCGCATCCACCCCGAGATCGCCGTGGGCATCGCCGCTACCGGGCGCATGTCCTACAAGGCCCCGCCCCTACAGCAGTACCCCGAGGAGCTTCGGCGCATCTTCGAGTTTCCGATGCCGGCCACCTCGCTCGACTGGTCGTCAATCGAGCCTGTCGTCTTCGCCAACCTCGCTGGCGAAGAGGCCCTCTACGGCCCCTACGAGGCCGGGGGTGACGTCTATGCCCCCGTCGTCGCCGCTGCCGGCGTGGACCGCCCTACGGCCAAGACAACGCTCCTGGCCCAGTGCTACGGCCAGGGAGCGCGCGCCCTCGCCGGTCGCCTGGGCATGACCGTCGAGGCCACCACCGCTCTCATCACTCGCACCCTCGGCCCCTTCGAGCACATCCGCAAAGCCAAGACCGCCATCACCCGCATCGGCGACCACCACGGCATGGTGCAAACCATCTCCGGGCGCCTTGTGCTCCTCGAGCGCGACTACGGCCGCGACGACGGTCGCTGGCACCCGCCCTACAAGGGCTACAAGGGCATCGCCTCGACGATTCAAGGCTCGTGCTACGACCTGCTGGCCGAGGCCATGTGTGCCATGCACCGCGCCGGCCTCGACGACGCCCTCTACGCCGCCGTCCACGACGAGCTCGTCGTCGACGCCGCCGCCGCCGACGACGTCGAGCGCATCATGCTCACGGCACCGACCGACCTCGTGCGTGCCGCCGGCCGCACCCCCGTCCTACGCACCGGCCGCGTCGAGCTCGGCCGCACATGGAGGCCCAAGAAGTAATGCCCCGCCCCTTCGTCGACGTCTTCTGCCAATGGGATGCCGACATCCCCATGAGCCGCATTGCCATCGTCGCCACCCGCGAGCACTACGGCGTGGTTCCCGTCTACCCGCTCGAGAAGCGCCCCATGTGCACCCTCACGGCGCGCGACTTCAACAAGGCCGGCCCCGACCACCCGTGCGGGGCCTCGCACGCCATCACCGAGGACAAGGTCGCCAAACGAGTTTTCGAGCGGCTCGAGCGCGACAATGTCGGCCTCAACATCGGTATCGTGGCCCGGCCCTCGCGCCTCGTCGTCGTCGACGCCGACGTGCCCGAGGCCGTCGACTCCTTCCGCTCGGCATGGGCCACCGGCGAGAACAACGAGCGCTACTTGGAGTTCGGCCCGACCGTGTCGACGCCGGGCACGCTCAACGCCGCCGGCGAGTGGAAGCACCACGACGGGGGCCATTGGTACTTCGACGTTCCCGCCGGCATCGAGCTCCCCCTCGACTGTGACCAACTCATCGGACCCGGCGGCTACGACGTCCGCTGGGGCAACCTTCTCACCGTGGCGCCGCCGTCGCGCCGCACCGAGGGCCGCTACATCTCCAACGGCGACGCCCTCGTCGTGCCCCGCTGGCTCCTCGCCGTCATCCAACACCACGGCGAGGAGCGCCGGGAGCGCCACGACCGCTGGCTCGAGCGCTATGTCAACGATCCCATCGCCCGCTGGGCCGCCGACGTCACCTGGCTCGAGCTCCTCTGCCGCCATGGATGGCGCTACACCGAGCACCTCGACCGTCGTTGCGGCTGCCCCGTCTTCGAGAAGCCCGGCGGTGGCTCATCCGGTGAGCGCTCGGCCATCGGCCACGACGACGAGTGCCAGCTCTATGAGAACTACGAGGGCCACGGCCCCCTCCACTTGTGGACCACCGACCCGCCCGAGCCGTTGGCTACATGGACCCGCGAGCACGGCACTCAAACCCTCACCAAGCTCCAATACGTCGCCGTCATGGAGCACGCCGGTGACATCGAGCGGGCCAAGGTCGCCCTCGGCATCGAGCTACCCCTCGCCGAGCGCGCCGTCCGTATCGACGAATGGCTCGGCGCCACCACGCCGCCGGCGCCCGAGCCCGAGCTCACCGACGACGAGCCCGAGCCCGAGCCCGACGTCGACCATGACGATGACGACATGCCACCGCCGCCGCGCACCGGAGCGCAACTGGCCATGGATGCCGCCAAGGCCGATTGCAACGAGCGCGAGTTGCGCCGTGTCATCAACGGCCTCGAAAACGCTCGCGCCGATGGCCACCGCGACCACATTCTCCGCGCTCACTTCCTCGACGAGAACCCGCACCTTCGCCTCGACGTCCGATGCCTCGCCAATGTCGAGCCCCAAGCCCTCGAGCCGACCATGGTGCACATCGACGGTGGCACCCCGATCCTCTATCCCGGCCGTGTCAACACCATTTGGGGCCCGAGTGATTCGGGCAAATCATGGTTCGCGCTCTACGCCTGCCTCGACGTCCAACGCCATGGCGGCAAGGCCCTCATCATCGACGTCGAGGACGACGCCGCGGGATGGCGCTACCGCATCGAGACCCTCCGCGCCGAGTGCACCAACCTCATCCATCTCCGGCCCTACGCCCCCTTCACCGACGAGGACGAGGCCGTCATCGCCCGCCTCGCCGCCGAGTCCGACATCATCGTCATCGACTCCCTCGACGCCTTCGTCGCCACCGTCGCCGTGCGCGAGAGCAACTCCAACACCGACATCCGCGCCATCGGTAACCGCTTCAAGCGGTGGGTCACGCTCAACAACGCCGCCGGCCTCATCGTCGACCACGCCACCGACAAGCGCACCGGCGAGAAATCAACCACCTCCCTCGGCGCCTCGGCCAAAAAGGCCATCATCGACGGCGTCATGCTCCGGGCCGACCGCGAGACGCGATGGCGCCCGGGCGAGGAGTGCCGCACCCTCATCATGATCGGCAAGGACCGCCACGGCTGGGCCGTCGGCAAGGCCGAGTTCGACCCCACCGACAAGGACGAGCGCGCCTTCGGTCGCCTGGCCCGCCTTCGGCTTTGGTCCGGTAATCCGTCCTCCGAGGTCGACGTCTACCGCTCGGTTCTCAACCTCGAGCGACCGCCCACCTTCACCGAGCAACCGGCCACCGCCGAGGCCGACCTCGAGACCTGTCGCAAGGCCATCAACGCCCTCCTCTACGAGCACGCCCAGTGTGACGGCGAGGGCCGCGTCCTCGAGGCCGACTGGGTCGCCCTCACCACCATCGAGGCCAAGACCGGCCACAAGGGCGACAAGTCCGGCGTCGTCGCCTATGCCCTCGAGAGCCTCGAGCGCGACGGCCAAATCGAACACCAAGCCTCCCCCAACGGCAAGCACCACCGCTACCGCCTGCTCCCCGGATAACCACGTACAGCACTTCCTCCCGCCCCCTTCCTCTAGGAATCGGGCGGGAGGAAATGCGGAGAGTGAGATTCTCATGGATCGTGCCACCGTCACCGCCACCGTCGATGAGCTCCAACGCCGGGGCCTGTTCATCGCCGACGACGACGGCCGCTACTCCCTCCACCCTCGAGCTCGAGCCTGCCTCGAGCGGCTCATGGCCGCCGGCCTGGCCCGCGACGACGCCATCGTCGAGCTAATGGCCAACTGGTGACCGTCGCTACCATCCGCAAGGGCGGGGCCTGGCGTCGCGTCGTCGAGCTCTGGCTCCAAGACCACGGCTTCGACACCACCTGCCGGGGCCTCGGCTTCGCCGGTGACGACATCGTCGCCGTGCGGGGCCCGCTGGCCCTGTCGGTGGAAGCCAAGAACGACAAGAGCATGGCCCTCGCCGCCTTCGTCGACCAGGCCCACGCCAACGCTGGCGTCGCCGTGCCCATCGTCGTCGCCCACCGCCGCAACCACGCCACCGCCGACGGGGCCTACTTCATCCTCACGGGCCGGGCCTTCGCCCAACTTCTCGATGCCTTTGGAGCCGAACAATGACCCAAGCTGAGAGCCACCTCACGCCCGGACTCCTTCGCCTCATGGAGCACGAGAAGATCATTGAGCAAGGCCTCGCCACTTTCGTCGAGGTCGGTTGGTCGCTACTGCGCATCCGTGACGATCACGAATACGAGGCCGCCGGCTTTACCTCGTTCGAGCGGTATTGCCGAGAACGATGGGGCATGAGCCGCCAGCACGCGTATCGCACAATGAAGGCAGCGCAGACAGCCGAGCTCGTGTCACCATTTGGTGACACTCCCGAGAATGAATCTCAGCTACGCGCTCTTGCGCCTGTGTGTAACGAGCCCGAGCTTGCCGCCCAGGCATGGGCCGACGCCGTCGAGGACGCCGATGGCGAGCAACCCACCGCCACGCAAGTCGCCGAGGCCGTCGAGCGCGTACGCCCCTCGCGACCGCCCACCAAGGCCAAGCATGGCCCGCACGAGGTCGCCCATCCGGCCGCCTACACGCTCGAGCTCCTTCCGATCTTTGCCGAGATGCTCGAGGGCTACCCGCACGTTCTCGACCCCTTTGCCGGCATCGGCCGCATCCACCTCCTCGGCGAGAGCTTCGATACCGTCGGCGTCGAGCTCGAGCCCGAGTGGGCCGCCTGCCACGAGCGCACCCTCGTCGGCAACGCCCTCGCCCTGCCGTTCCTGTCAAGCGCCTTTGACGCCATCTGTGTTTCGCCGTGCTATGGCAACCGCCTCGCCGACCACCACGACGCCCAGGACGCCTCGGTGCGCCGTAGCTACACCCATGATCTCGGCCGTGCCCTCCACGAGGACAACGCCGGCGCCATGCAATGGGGCCCCACCTACCGCGCCTTCCACCGCGACGCGTGGGCCGAGGCCCTCCGCGTGCTGCGCCCTGGTGGCCGCTTCGTGCTCAACATCAAAGATCATGTGCGCGACGGCGAGGTCGCCCCCGTCTCGGGCTGGCATGTCACCACCCTCATCCGCCTCGGCCTCGAGCTCCGTTACGCCCTTCCGCTCGAGGTGCTCGGCCTTCGAGTCGGCGCCAACCGTGACGCGCGCTGTGACTTCGAGCTCGTCTTCGTCCTCGACAAGGAGGGCGACCGTTGAGTTTCCAACATGACGCCGGCGCTCAAGGCCGCAAGTTCGAGCAAGCCGTCGAGACCTTGTTCCTCATCGACGGCTTCATCATCAAAGAGCGCCGATGGAAGCACCCCGTGTGCAATGTCGAAATCGACCACGTCGTCTGGCGCGACGACGTTGGCGACGTGTGGGTCGAGTGCAAAGGCTCGTGGCTCTCGGCCTCGGGCCGCAACGGCCTACGTCGCACTGACACCCTCAAGAAAGCCATCGCCAACGCCGCCTTGCTCGAGATGGTCGAGGAGCGCCGGCCCTACTGGCTCGTCACCTCTCACCTCCCGCCTATCGGTTCGACCGGCGATAGCTGGCTTCGCATGGTGGTTGGCGCCCTGTTCGACCGCGTCATCGAGGTCGGCATCGCGCCCTTGCCCCTACCGGCCGTCATACAGCGAGGAGAACAACCGTGACCCGTGATCAATGGATGCGCCTACTGCGCCTCGCTTTTGATCAGGACGACAACGAGCTCGCCCACGCCGTCGCCCTCGAGATGGCCAACGAGGAGCGCAGCGATCTCACTCGCCGAGGAGTCGGCCCCAAACAGGCTCGTCTCAACGCCGACACCGTCACCGAGCTCCGTACCGCCTACTGGTCCGTCCCGCGCCTGTCGCGCCCGTCCTATGGTGAGCTCGCCCAGCGCTACGGCATCCGCGACTCGACCGTCTCGCGCATCATCAACCGCCAGCGCTACGCCGATCTTCCTTACGTCTCGGGCGAGTCCGACGCCGCCCCCATCGACCTCAACGCCCCTGACGCTCTCGAGGCCGCTCGTAGAGCTCGAGGCGTCGATGCCCTCGAGGGCGGTGGTGACATCGCGACCGGCACGCCGTGAGCGAGCTCCTACGGGTCGTCGCCCGGTTCGTCATGCTCGTTAGCGCCACCGTCACCGCCACGCAACCGGCCGCCCGTGTCGAGGTCACCGTCCAAGCGGCCGAGGCCACCACGGTGCCCACATGGCCCGCCGTCGACGGCCCCTGCGCCGAGTGGGCGCCTACCGCCTTCGCCGTCGGCTGGCCCGTCGAGCAATGGCGCACCATCTCGAGGGTGATGTGGTGCGAGTCCAAATGCACACCGCACGCCCACAACGCATCGGGCGCCGCCGGCCTCATGCAAATCATGCCCATGTGGCATCACGGCCGCGACCCCTACGACCCCGCCACCAATCTCACCATGGCCCTCGAGGTGCACAAGCTCCAAGGCTGGCGCGCCTGGTCGTGCTACTAGCGCATGAGGTCTATGTGCCGACTTCTCGCTACCGATTGGACGCAGGTGCGATGCTTGCGACCATGACCGACACCGCCGACACTCCCACCGAGGACAGCCGCGACTCCTTTGTGCCGCCCGAGTTCCCCGATGCCAACGAGCTCGACATCGTCAAGGCTCGCACCGAGGCCCTCGACGCCGGCCCGCCCGAATGGGCTGATGCCCTACCGCGCGCCGGCGACGACGACACCACCGGCACCGGTTCCACGTTCGACTCCTCGGCCGACATCTCGACGGGCCGGGCCACCGAGGTCGGCATCGAGACTCCCGATGAGGCCGAGACCTTGCCGGCGCCCGAGGAGACCCCACCGCCGGCACCGCCGGCCGAGCCGGAGCCGGAGCCGGCCCCATGAGTGACATGTCCGTCGACCTCGACGAGTCGAACGGCTAGGCCGTGGCCCGGGGCACACCATCGCGGTCATCGGCCAAGGGCGTGGGCCGTCTGGCCGCCACCTCCAGCAACTACGCCTACCCCCGCACCAAGGCCTACCCCATCAACACCATCGGCCGGGCCCGCTCGGCCCTGTCACGGGCCTCGAGCTCGGGCAACAAGGGCACCTACGCCCACGTAGCCCGGGCGGTACGGGCCCGGTGGGGGAATCGCGTGGCCAGTGTGGGCCGGGCCCGGGGCACCACGACCCGGCCTGGCTACGCCCGGAGTTCGCACCGCCGATGACCACGCACCCGCTGTCGTCGTTGGGCTGTCTCATTTGTGCATCGCCGGCCGTGGTGGCCAGCGTGAGCGTGGAGGTGCGACCAGGAATACTGGGGCACTACCCCGCCTGCCGGGCTCACATCGAGGCCGTGGCCCGACGCGTACTCGACGACACCGGCGACGTGGTCGCCGATGTGGTGCCGTTGCACACCACCGACGCCATCGACACCGACGCCGTCCTCATCCGCCCCCACATCGGCGAGGTGCTGCGTGGTAACGACTGACCAGGTCGGGCGATGGCTCGCCGTCGTCGTGTGCGCCGCCATCGGCATCGTGGTCGTGTGTGGTGCGCTCGCCCTCGGCTTCTGGCTCATCGGCCTGGCGATATGAAACAGATCGCGTCGACGTCGAGCTTGCCGTCGCAATCGCGCCGAAATCTCGAGGGCCACGTCATCGCCGTCGACGGTGCTACCACCCCCGTTTTTCAACGAGAGGCCCAGGTGAC
>Ga0066652_100000143_pt1 | contig 40269 bp, 36 predicted proteins | sample GraSoiAngelo_101_FD_71413 | JGI IMG/M metagenome (GOLD analysis project Ga0066652, IMG submission 71413) | Grasslands soil microbial communities from the Angelo Coastal Reserve, California, USA - 14_0903_02_30cm | ecosystem: Environmental > Terrestrial > Soil > Grasslands | place: USA... | reverse complement strand
CACGACGTCCGCGATGCGGTCGATCTCGCTCTCGGGTTGATAGGCGAGGAAGCAGAGCGTCACGTGGAGCGCCTCCGGGGCGATCGACCGCAGCGCCGGGTCACCGAGCGCTTCGCGCTGCCAGGCGACGAGGCCGCCGCGAGCCGACTCGGGCAGGTCGAGCGCCACGAACAGCCGCGCCCGCGGGCTCTTCAGCCGCTCCTTCGCCATCAGTGGCGCAACCTATGCGGCGATCCGGCCCGAAGGGCGCGAGGATCGTGAAGGATCGGTGCCAAGGGGCTCTGCGAACTTCGGCGCCTTCCGTCCTGGGGGTCGACGCAACCCGCAGAAGTTCGAGGGGATCGGGGAGCGACCATTAGATTGCGCCCCATGGTCGAGGATTTCCCCTCCGTCGACGGGGTCGAGCACCGCTTCGTCGACGCCAACGGGATCCGGCTCCACGTGGCCGAGGCGGGCGCCACCGAGGCCGATCCGGTCGTGCTTCTCCACGGCTGGCCGCAGCACTGGTACGAGTGGCGGCACCTGATCCCGCCCCTGGCCGAACGCTACCGCGTGATCTGCCCGGATCTCCGCGGACTCGGGTGGAGTGATGCGCCCCGATCGGGCTACGAGAAGGAAACCCTGGCCGACGACATCCTCGCCCTGCTCGACGAGCTCGGGCTCGACAGCGTGCGGCTGATCGGCCACGACTGGGGAGGCTGGGTGGGCTTCCTGATCTGCCTCCGCGAGCCCGAACGGGTGAAGCGCTACCTCGCGCTCAACATCGCGCCCCCCTTCGTCCGGGTCGATCTGCGCACCGTTCTGTCCGTGTGGCGCTTCTGGTACCAGTGGGTGATCGCGTCCCCGCTAGGGCCCCGGATCGTCTCGCAGAGCGGCCCGATCGGCCGCGCCGCGTTCGGCTGGGTGGGCTCGCGCTCCTGGTCCACCGCGGACTCGGAGATCTTCCTCGGCCGGTTGCGGGAGCCCGAGCGCGCCCGCGCGAGCGCTCTCTATTACCGGACCTTCCAGCGTGAGCTCCTGGCGCTCGTGCGCGGTCGCTACCGGCGCGCGAGGCTTCGGACGCCCACCCGGATCCTGTTCGGAACGGGCGACCAGGTGTTGACCCGCCACTACTTCGACGCGGTCCACCGCCACGCGGACGACATCGAGGTCGAGTTCGTCCCGGGCACCGGGCACTTCATCGCCGACGAGAAGCCCGGACTGGTCCTCGAGCGGGCGCAGACCTTCTTCGCCTAGAGGGGCGCTTCTACGCCGGAGAGAACGACCCGGAGCATGTGCAGCCCCACCAGGGCGGAGCGTTCCCGGATGTCGTCGCGACCTCCCGGGATCACCGGATCGCGCGCCAAGCGCCCGCCGTCAGCCAGCTTGGCGCAGAAGCACACGTAGCCGACCGGCTTCTCCTTCGTCCCCCCGTCGGGGCCGGCGATCCCGGTTATCGACACCGCCACGTCGGCTTCAAAGCGCGCGAGCGCCCCGTCGGCCATCGCCTCCGCGACCTCCGGCGAGACCGCGCCGTGACGCTCGATCAGGGCAGGATCGACGCCGAGCAGGTCCGACTTCGCCCGGTTCGAATAGGCGACGACGCTGCCCGCCACGTACTCGGACGCCCCAGGTCGCCGGGTGAGGCGCGCCGCCAGCAATCCGCCGCTGCACGACTCCGCCAGACCGAGAGATCGGCCCCGCAGGAGGTCGGCCACCAACTCGTCGATCGTCGTCCCATCCTGGCTGAACAGGTGGTGAGCGTGGCGCTCGGCGATCGCGGCCCGCACCGCTGCGGCCGCGCCCTCGGCGCCGTCGCGATGACGGACGTCGACCTCCAGCTCGCCACCGCGCAGGCAGGTCGTGATCTCCAGCGCGGAGAGGTCCCTCTTTGCCTCCACCCCGCGCAGCGTCTTGGCGATCTCCGACTCGGGGATCCCGACGAGGCGAAGCGTATAGCCGTGAAACGGCTTCGCTCGCGACAGGACATCGCGGACGGGCTCCGTCTCGAGGGCCTCGGGCCACATCGCCTGGAGCTCGCGCGGCGGCCCCGGGAGGACGATCACCGTCGGGCCCTCCGTCGCGACCACCAGGCCGGGCGCCGTTCCGGCCGGATCGAGGGTCTCGGCTCCCTCGGGCACCATCGCCTGCTTTCGGTTCGCCTCCCGCAACGCGTCGGCATCGAAGCGAAGCCGGCGGGCGAAGCCGGCGAGGATTCGGGAGATCTTCTCCTCCATTCCCTCGTCGAGAACGAGCGCCCGGCCGGCGAACCGCGCCACCACCTCCGCCGTCAGATCATCTGCCGTGGGGCCGAGTCCGCCGCTCGTCACGACCAGGTCGGCGCCCTCGCCCGCGAGGAATCGCAAGCCCGCTTCCAGATCCGCGGCCCGGTCGCCGACGCACAGGATGTGTGAGACCTCGATCCCGAGCTCGCCGAGCCGCTCGGACAGCCAGGGGCCGTTTCGGTCGGTGACCCGGCCGGTCAGCACCTCGGTCCCGGTGACGAGGACCCCGGCGCGAATGACCTCGCCGCTCACGGGCAGTTGGGGCCGGCGAAGTCGATCGGCCGGATCCCGCTGGAGTCGACCGCGAAGCTCGCCGGGCGCTTCGAGCGAACCCGCTGAGGCTTACCGTTCGTCGTGAGCGTGACGGCCCCGCCGCTGTCGAGATCGAGGCGGTAGTTGTCAGCCGGCGGGAAGGGGCCCTCCTTGGCGCCCGCGATCAGGGTCTGAGAATCGATCAGGGGCCGCCCGTGGCCCGGAAGGAGGCAGACGACCATGTCGTCGTGGGTGGTGAGCGAGACCGTCACCGCCTGCCCGCCGCCACCCGCCACATCGCCCTTGGCGTGATGGTGGTGCCCCTTTCCGTGGTGGTGATGGTGGCGATGGCGCTCCTTGTGCCCGGACCCGCCGGTGAGCCCGAGCACCAGGAGCACGATCACCACCGCCGCCGCCAGCGCCACGATCAGCGGCGTCGCCCGCCTCCATCCGCTTCGCGGCTCGCCGCCAGGGCGTCCGTGGTGCTCGAGCACTGGCTCCGCGAAGCTCGAGCCCCCCTCGTTCGGACCCAGGGAGCTCTCCACGGTCCGCCGGTACTCGTCGACTAGCGCATCGCCGTCGAGCCCGAGGTACTCGGCGTAGGTGCGTAGAAAGCCCTTCGCATAGGCGGGGCCCGGGAGCACGTCCCATTCCTCGTTCTCGAGCGCCCGCAGGTACTTGGCGCGCACCTTGGTGTCCGCCTCGACCCTGCCGATGTCGAGCTTGTGGCGCGTTCGCGTGCGCTTCAGGGCCTCTCCGATCGGAAGCCCGGCCCCCTCAGCGGTCGATGCCATCACGCGCCATATTCTCGCGCCCCCTTGCGCCGAAGCGGCTCCGCCCGACCTCAGCCCCCGACTGGCTCCAGCTCCGCCTCGGTGTCCGGCCCGTCCTCGGGTCCGGCGTCCCGGTCGCCCGCGGGACTCCCCTGCGGGGCCAGGCGCTCCAGCAGGCGCGGCAGCTCCGCCTCGCCGACCAGCACCTGACGCGGCTTCGAGCCCTCATATCCGGAGATGATCCCGCGCCGCTCGAGCATGTCGACGAGGCGGCCGGCTCTCGTGTACCCGACGCGAAGCCGCCTTTGAAGCATCGAAACCGAAGCCGTCTGGCTCTGGACGACGACCCTCGCGGCCTCCTCCAGCAGGTTGTCGTGGTCGGGGGAGAGCTCGCCCTCACGCTCGTCGTCGGCCTCCTCGCGCACCTCGAGCAGAGCCTCGTCGAAGTCGGGCTCTCCCTGGCGGGCCCAATGGCCGACCAGGCGGGCGATCTCGTCCTCGGTCACGAAGGCGCCCTGAAGGCGCTGGAGGCGCGAGGTGCCGACCGGGCGGAAGAGCATGTCACCCTGCCCGAGGAGCGTCTCGGCGCCGCCCTGGTCGAGGATCACGCGCGAGTCCACCTGCGACGCGACCGAGAACGCAATGCGCGCGGGGATGTTCACCTTGATCGTCCCGGTGATCACGTCGGTCGACGGGCGTTGGGTGGCCAGCACCAGGTGGATCCCCACCGCGCGGGACTTCTGCGCAAGCCGGATGATCGAGTCCTCGACCTCGGCCGGGGCGACCATCATCAGATCGGCGAGCTCGTCGATCACACAGAGGATGTGCGGCAGGGGCGGCTCCCCCGCCCTGCGCCGCGTCCGATTGAGCTCGACCAGGTTCCTGGTCCGGGCCTCGCCCATCACCGCGTACCTGCTCTCCATCTCGCCGATCAGGTTCGCGAGGACGTTGGCAGCCAGTCGCGGATTCGTCACGACCGGCGTCAGGAGGTGAGGGAGGCGCTCGTAGTGGTTCAGCTCGACTCGCTTCGGGTCCACCAGCACGAGGCGCGCCTCGTTGGGCGAGGCGTGGAGGAGCACCGAGCAGAGCATGGCGTTGATCGAGCCGGACTTTCCGGACCCCGTCGTGCCGGCGACCAGCGCGTGGGGCATCAGCGCGAGGTCCGTCCACACCGAATGGCCCGAGACGTCCTTGCCCAGCCACACGGCGAGCGGCGACGATCCCTTCGGTCGACCGTCGTAGATGTCGCCGAGGCGCACGAGGCGGCGCCTCTGGTTCGGCACCTCGACGCCGACGGCCTTCTTGCCGGGAATCGGGGCGAGGATCCGGATGTCGGTCGAGGCGAGGGCATAGGCGAGGTCGTCGCGAAGCTTGGCCACCGCGCCGACCTTCGTCCCCGGGGCGAGCTGGAGCTCGTAGCGACTGACGTGGGGGCCGCTGACCACGCCCAGAAGCTTCGCGTCGACGCCGAAGTGACGCAGGGCCTCCAGGAGGGCCTTCGCCACGGCCTCGCGGTCCCGGACGTCGGGGCCGGGGTCCCCCTTCCCCCGATCGAGCAGCTTCGGGGCCGGAAGGCGATAATCGAGCTCGTCCGACTCGGTGACGGCGGAGCGCCGGCTCCCCATCGGGGTCACCCCCGCGCCGGCCGCCTCCTTGCCGGGGACAGCCGAGTCATCGCCGGCCTCGTCTTCGTCGCCCTCGGCGTACGCGAACTGGTTCGCGTGGGGAGGCTCCGGCTCGTCGGCCACCCATTCGTGGTCCTCTTCATGGGCCGCCGCGACGACCGTCTCGGCCTCCCCGGCGTCAGATTCGGCGAGGACATCGGTCGCCAGCGCCTCGGTCGGGTCGGCTCGCGTGATCGCGAGCTGGTCGCCGTCGGGGTCGGCGCCGTCGAGCCCCCCCAGGCGCACCGTCTTGGCGAGCTCGCGGGTGCCCGCGCCGGCCGTGCGAGCCGCCCTCCCGGCCCGCGAGACGAGCCCCGAAACGGTCGTGCCGGTCAGGAGCAGCGCGCCGCTGACCGCCATCAGGACGGCGAGGATGTGCGCCCCCAGACGCTGGAACAGCGTCGTCGCCGCCCAGTACAGCGCCTCGCCGGCGATGCCGCCGTGGACCGTGTAGAAGCGGTGATCGAAGTAGCTGTGCCTGGCCGGATGGGCGGGACCCAGCCCGGCCGTTTGCGCGGCGAAGGCGAGCAGGAGCGACGAGAGGAGCAAGAGCGCGCCGGCGTTGAGCGCCCCTGGGGCCGCGAGGAACGGCCTCATCACCAGGGCGATGCCGAAGCCGGCGAGGGCGATCGGGACCACGTAGGCGATCCGGCCGGCGACCGTCGACAAGGCGCTCTGCGTCCACCCGCCCACGGGCCCGCCGTCCCAGCCCGCGTACAGCACGCAGGCCATGTAGATGCTCGCGGCCATCAGGCCGAGGCCGATCAGATCGAGGTGCCGCTGCTCCAGGGCGGCCGCCGTCGCCCGTGGATCCCGGCGCCCGCCCCGCGGGCGCGCATGACCACGGGAGCGCGACCGCCCCTGGTTGCGGGCCGGAGGGCGCCGGCTTCTGCGGCGCGCGGTTCTCGAAAGCATGCCTGAAGCGAATTCGACGCATCGGGACCGACCCCTGCGGATAAAGCGGCGGTAAAGATCGCCGGACTTCGCGTCGAGCAGGTCTAACCTTTCACTGATGCTCGCCTCAGAGACCGTCACCGGCCGCGTGCTGGTCGTCGAGGACGACGCGGAGATCGCGGACGTCCTGCGCCGGACCCTGCGCCAGGAGGGCCACGAGGTGCGCTCGGCCGCGGATGGAGTGGCCGCGCTGGAGCTGGCGGAGGACTTCATCCCGGACCTCGTGATCCTGGACCTCGGCCTGCCGAAGCTCGACGGGGTCGAGGTGTGCCGCCGCCTGCGCGCCGAAAGCGACGCGCCGATCCTGATCCTCACGGCGCGGAGCCAGACCGACGACCGGGTCGTGGGCCTCGACTCCGGTGCCGACGACTACCTGGTGAAGCCGTTCGAGCGCAAGGAGCTCCTCGCCCGGATGCGGGCGCTCTTGAGGCGGCGCCCGCCTCGCGGGACGGCCTCGCTGGCGGTGGGCGACCTCCGGCTCAACCCAGACACCCGCGAGGTCCACCGGGGCGATCGGCCGGTCGAGCTCACCAACCGTGAGTTCGAGCTGCTCGAGTACCTGATGCGCAACGAGCGGCTCGTGATCTCGCGTGAGCGCCTGCTGGAGGAGGTCTGGGGATACGACCCGATGGCGCTCACGAACACGATCGACGTCTTCATCTCGAACCTGCGGCGCAAGCTCGAGTCCGAAGGCGAGCCGCGCATCCTCCACACCAAGCGCGGCGCCGGGTACGTGGTCAGGGCCCCCCGCGATGAAGCTGCCTGAGCGCGCACTCGCGCTGATGCCGAAGCGCTGGCCGGTTCGGTGGCGCCTCGCCGCCGTCTCCGCGACCCTGACCCTGGTGATCCTGGTGATCTTCGCCCTCGTCGTGGGCCGCTTGACGTCGAACCGCCTCCACAACGACTTCAACGACGACGTTCGCGGGACGGCGTCGACGATCGCCACCCAGACCCAGGTGCAAACGACCCCGTTCCGACGCATCCTTACGCCGCAGCCGCAGACGATGGGGCTCGCCCCGAACGCGACGGTTCGGTACGTCTACCACGACGGCTCCGTGCTTCCGAACGGCGCGTCGGCGGATGCTCCCGACCTGGGTCCGCCGGATATCAATCACGTGCGGGACGTGGGCGGCTTCGCGGTCGCCGCCTACCCCGTTCCGACGACCCTGGACACCGTCCGGCCCGTATACGTCGAGTACGCGCGAAGTCAGGCCAGCATCAACGCCACCGTCAACCGCCTGTGGCTCTTCCTCGCACTCGGGGTCCTCGGCGGCACCATGCTCGCTGCGTTGGCCGGCATGGCGATCGCCGGGCGCGCCATGCGGCCGATCGCGGTGCTGACGGCCACCGCACGCGAGATCGCCTTCACCCGCGATCCCTCCCAGCGCATCCCCGAGCCCGAGCGCGATGACGAGGTCGGCGAGCTCGCCCGCACGCTCGAGCGGATGCTCCGCCAACTCGACGCCGCCCGGGCGGAGACCGAGCAGATGATGCACCTCCAGCGCGAGTTCGTCGCGGACGCCTCGCACGAGCTCCGCACGCCGCTGACCAGCATCCTCGCCAACCTCGAGCTGCTCCAAGAGCGATTGGAGTCGGCGGACCCGAGCGGCGAGGACGCCGAGATGGTGGACTCGGCGCTGCGCTCCTCGCGCCGGATGAGCCGGCTCGTCTCCGACCTGCTGCTCCTCGCGCGGGCGGACGCCGGGCGCTCGGGCACCCGCCGCACGTGCGACCTGGGCGAGGTCGTCTCGGCCGCCGTGTCGGAGGTGCGCCCGGTGGCCGACGGCCATGTCCTGACGGTCGACGAGCTCGGATCCGTTCCGGTGCAGGGAAACCCGGACGAGCTCCATCGCCTGTGCGTCAACCTGCTGGACAATGGCCTGCGCCACACGCCGGAGGGCTCCGAGATCCACGTCGCCGTCCAGCGCCGGAACGGGAGCGCCGTGATCGAGGTCTCCGACGACGGGCCCGGGATCCCGGCGGGAATGGAAGAGCAGATCTTCTCGCGATTCGTCCGTGGCGCCGGCCCGGCGGATGTCGCCGCCAACACCGGGACCGGGCTCGGCCTGGCGATCGTCAAGGCGGTCGCCAACTCCCACGGCGGCGACGTCGAGGCGGGCTCCTCGCCGAAGGGGGGCGCGCGATTCGTGGTCCGCCTCCCCGCGACCTAGCGACGCCGTCGAGCGGGTCCCCCACCTCGGTTCAGGTCGGTGCGGCCTAGTTCCGGTTGTCGCAAGCGGGTTTTAGGAACCGTTTACGCGGCGTATGTACTTTCCCCCGCGGACGAGACAACCCACCCGTCGAGGACACCCCCCGACACCACCTCGACGGGTGACTGTTGGCCAGTCTGAGCCAAGCGACCCGCCGGTGTTCCCCCTCCCTGACACCGGCGGGTCAGTTTTTATTCGGGCGGGGGCCTGACGCCGACGGTTCGGCTTCGGGGGCCCCGGACGATCGCGCTAAGGCCGCTCTCAGACCTCGACGATCACCGGCAGGATCATCGGCCTGCGGCGAAGGCGCTCGTACACGAACGCCGCGACGTCGTCGTGGAGGTCCTGCTGAAGGAGGAGCGCCTCGCGCTCCTGGTGGCGCGCCGCGTCGGTCAGCGACCGCACCACCACCTCGCGAAGCTCCCCCACCAGGCCGTCGGCCTCGTCGACGAACGGCACCCCCCGGAAGATGATCTCCGGGGCCGCCACCTGGGAGCCGTCGGCCGAGGACACGGTCGCCACGACGATGAACACGCCGTCCGCCGAGAGCGTTCGGCGGTCCCGCAGCGCGACGTCGTCCGGATCCCCGATGTCCACCCCGTCCACGAACACCATCCCGGCCCGGACCTCTCGGCCGAGCCTTGCCCCGCGCTCGTCGATCTCGAGCGAGAGGCCGTTTCGCGCCTTGAAGATCCGCGCCGGATCGACGCCGACCTGCTCCGCGAGCCGCGCGTGCAGCCGCAACCGCTTGTGGTCGCCGTGGAACGGCATCACGTACCGGGGGCGGGTGAGGTTGAGCATCAGCTTCAGCTCCTCCTGCCACCCGTGCCCCGACGCGTGGATCGGCGCGTCCGCCGCGGTCACGACCTCGGCCCCGATCTCGAAGATCCGGTCGATCGTCTCGTTGACCGATCGCTCGTTTCCGGGAACGGGCGTCGCCGAGAAGATCACCGTGTCGCCGGAGTGGAGCTCGACGTCGGGATGGTCGGCGTGCGCCATGCGTCGCAGCGCGCTCAGCGGCTCGCCCTGGCTCCCGGTCGAGATCGCAACCACCTCGCCGTCGGGGAAGGACTCGATCTCCCGCGCGGGGATGAGCAGCCCATCGGGCGCGGCCGCGATTCCCAGGTTCGCGGCGATGTTGAAGTTCTTGCGCATCGATCGCCCGACGAGCGCGACCCGACGATCGAGCTGTGCCGCGGCGTCGATCACCTGCTGGACGCGGTGCACGTTGGAGGCGAACGAGGTGACGATGATCCGGCCGCGGCAGCGTCCGAAGAGCTCGAGGAGCGCCGGCCCGACGCTCGACTCCGAGGGCGCCACCCCGGGGCGATCGGCGTTGGTGGAGTCCCCGCACAGGCACAGGAGGCCCTCGGCGCCGAGCCCCGCGAGCCGCGAGACGTCGGCGGGATTGCCGTCCACGGGGGTCTGGTCGAACTTGTAATCGCCCGTTATCAGGAGCGGCCCCAGGTCGGTGCGCAGGACCACCGCGCAAGAGTCCGGGATCGAATGCGCCATGTGCACGAGCTCCAGCTCGAAGGGCCCCAGCGGAACCCTGACCCCGGGCTCGAGCACCTCGAGAGGGGCATCCCGGATCCGGTGCTCCTCGAGCTTGGAGCGCACCAGCCCGACGGTGAGCGAGCCGCCGTAGACGACGGGCGGCATCCCGATCTCGCGCAGGACGAAGGGCAAGGCTCCGACGTGGTCCTCGTGGCCGTGGGTGAGGACGATCGCTTCGATGTCGGCGGCGCGCTCGCGCAGATAGGAGAAGTCGGGGAGCACGAGGTCGATTCCAAGCATCTCGGCGGTCGGGAACATCAGCCCGGTATCGACGACCACGATCCGGTCCTCGTACTCGACGGCGGTCATGTTCTTGCCGATCTCGCCGAGGCCGCCGAGCGGCAGGATCCGGAGCGAGGCCATCGGACGAGCCCTAGCCGGTGCCGCCGGCGACGAGCGCGCCGTGGCGCTCGAGCGCGTCCCTGATCACCTCGCGCTCCTCGTCGCTAGCTGGGACCAGCGGCAGGCGGAGGTGGCCCTCGATCACGCCGAGCATCTCGAGCCCCGCCTTGACCGGGATCGGGTTCGAGGTCACGGTGGTCGCCGCGTAGATCAGGGCCAGTTCGTCGTCGAGCTCTCTGGCGCGCTCGAGCTCACCGCCCGTCGCCGCGTCGTAGATCGCGCGCATCTCGTTGCCGACCAGGTGCGCGCTGACCAGCACGCCGCCGGTGCCGCCGAGCTCGAGGCAGCGCAGGAAGATGCCGTCGTTGCCCGCCAGGACGTCCAGGCCGTCGATCGGCGCGAGCTCGTCGTCGTTCGCCTGCTTGACGGCCACGACGTTTCCGATCTCCGCCGCGAGCTCGGCGAGGAACTCGGGCGGCAGGTTGATCACCGTCCGGGACGGGATGTTGTAGAGGACCATCGGGACGCCGCCGGCCGCCTCGGCCACGGCCGCGAAGTGGGCCCGGAGGCCGGCGCGATTGGGCTTGTTGTAGTACGGGGTGACAACGAGAACGGCGTCGACGCCCAGGCGGCAGGCCGCCTTGGTCAGCTCGACCGAGTGCCGGGTGTCGTTCGAGCCGGTGCCGCAGATGATCGTCGCCCGGTCACCGACCTCGTCCAGGACGTCCTTCAGGAGCCCGAGCTTCTCATCGTCGGAGAGGGTCGGGGACTCGCCCGACGTCCCGGAGACGACGAGCCCATGAGACCCGTTGTCGACCAGGTGGCGGGCGAGGCGGCGGGCGGCCGCCGAGTCGATCGAGCCGTCCTCGTGAAACGGCGTCACCATCGCGGTGATCACGCCGGAGATCGTCGCCATGGACCTAAGTATCGCCCAACCAGCGGCGTTCGGGGCTGGGGGGCCCGGCGGGCGGCCAGTTCATGGCGCCGCGCGTGAGGCGGTCGCGGATCCGAGCCGGGAGCAGGGCCGCAAGCCTGACCCGCGCGTACTCGCGAGCCGGAAAGGCAAGCTTCTCGCGCCGCTTCAGGGTCGCGACGTAGATCCGCTCCGCGGCGTCGCGAGGCTCGATCGAATACGTATGGCGGAACGCGTTCGAGCGAAACATCGGCGTATCGACGAAGCCGGGGAAGATCGCGGTGAAGGTGATCCCGTGCGGCGCGAGCTCGGCGCGCGCCGACTCGGTGATCGCCGCGAGGGCCGCCTTGCTGGCGCTGTAGGGCGCCTCGTACGGCATCCCCACCACTCCCGCGAGGCTGACGATCGCGGTCACGTGGCCCCCGCCGCACTTCGCCATCGTCGGCCCGAGATGAGCGAGGAGTACCAGGTTGGCGACCGAGTTCACGGTGAAGTCGTCGCGGGCCTGGCGCCAGTCGAAGGCGAGCAGCGACTGCGCCCGGTCGAGTCCGGCCGCGGCGAGGAGCAGGTCGACGTCACCGTGGTCGCGGCAGATCCCCTCGGCGACGGCGTCGACCGCCTCGAGATCGGAGAGGTCGACCTGGTGTGTGGCGACCTCGGCCGTGTGGCCGAGCTCGGACCGCAGCCGGGCGAGGCCGTCGGCGTCGCGGTCGAGAAGCACGAGGTCGGTCCCGTCCTCCGCGGCGAGCCTCGACAGCTCGGTCCCGAGCCCGCCGGCCGCTCCCGTCACCACGGCCCTTCGGAAGCTCGCCGCCGAGCGCAGGCGCTCGGGGGTCCGGCCGACGAGCGGCGCCACCCGCGGGGTCGGGCGGGGCCGGAATCCCATTCGTCCCTCGTACCACGGCTCGACGTGGAGCAACTCGATGCTGAAACCGTCGTCGTCGTTGACGTAGACGACCGACCAGGCCCCGAGTCGAAGCGGCGGGCCGTTGGCCGCGAGCCCGGCGTCGGCGCAGCGCCGGCAGGCGGCCTCGAAGTCGCTCCGCGCCGGAAACCCGAAGGCGATGTTGAGCAGGCCCTGGTCGCTGATCCGGTAGCCGTCCGGCAGTGGGGCGCACGGCGGGTCGTCGTAGTGGACGAGCTCCACCACGATGTCCTCGGCCCACAGGCACACCGACCGGCGCCGCGCGCCCGCAAGGCCCCAGCTCGCCTCGTGCTCGGGGCCGTGGAGGACGAGGTCCGCCTCGTCGAGACCGAGCACGCCGGCGAAGACCCGGCGCGAGCGCTCGAGATCGGGCACGGAGAGCGTGACGGAGCGGACGACCGCGGGGACGCCTTCCCTTGGACGGGGGCGAGGCACTGGGGCGCGCGGATCGTCTTCCATCAGCTCGATCAGCACCCCGTCGGGATCCCGCACGCACGCGCGGCGTCGACCCGGCTCGCCAACCGCTTCGGCGAGCGGCGGGCTCCCGGCCGCTTCGGCGCGGGCCAGGGTCTCTCCCAGGTCGGCGACCGAGAACGAGATCGTCGTATAGCCGATGTCGCAGGGACGCCAATCCTCGGGCAGCCGCCGCACGAGCGGGCTTCGGAACTCGAAGAGCTCGATCTGGAAGACGTCCTGGCGGTCGAGGAGCCACCAGCACGTCGACGCCGAGCGCGGGACCCCCTGGACCATCGAGGCGAGTGGCCCTGCGAACAGGTTGGTGCCCCCGGCGGGCTGGAGCCCCAACACCTCCCGGTACCAGCCCTGTGCTCGCCGCAGGTCGGTGACGCTCGACGCGATCTGCGAGAGGCGCACGCTCAGAGCAGGTGCTCGAGCCCGACCGTGAACGGATCGGGAAGCCGGCCCACCTCGCGGATGGCCAGCAGGACACCGGGCATGAACGAGCGCCGGTCCGTCGAGTCGTGGCGGATCGTCAGCGTCTCGCCCTCGCCGCCGAAGATCACCTCATGGTGAGCGACGAGGCCGGGGAGCCGGACCGAGTGGATCGGCTGGTGGACGTTCGCTCCAGCTTCCCGGAGGAGCTCGGCGGTCCGTTTCGCTGTCCCCGATGGCGCGTCGAGCTTTCGCTCGTGATGGAGCTCGACGATCTCGCACTCGGCCATGTGCGGGGCGGCCCGGCGGGCCATCTGCATCATCAGGACCGCCCCGATCGCGAAGTTGGGAGCGACGAAGACCCGCGACCGCCCACCGTCGCGCGATGCGGCCACCGCGTCGGCCCGCAACTCATCGAGGTCGAATCCCGTGGTGCCGACGATCGCGTGGACGTCGGCCGCCAGGCACTCCCGAACGTTCTCGGGAGCCGCCTCGGGGGTGGTGAAGTCCACCACGACGTCGGCGCCCTCGAGCGCGCCGGCCAGGGGCGCCTCGAGGGCCGGATCGGCGCGGCCGGAGAGCTCGACGCCCTCGGCCTCCTCGACCGCCTCGCAGACCGTGGCGCCCATTCTGCCGGCGGCGCCCGAGACCACCACCCGGATCACGGTCAGGCTGCCGCGAGAGCGCTGCTGACGGCGGCGGTGGCGTCTCGGAACAGGCTCTCGTCCGGCCCGATGCACGCCGCGGAGAGCCGCTCCGGAGCGTAGAACTCGGCGGCGAGCTCGGCGACGTCGCTGGCGCTCACCCGCTCGATCCGCTCGAGCATCTCGTCGAGCGAGAGGAGCGGCACGTCGAACAGAATGGCTCGAGCGAGTCTCGACATCCGCGTGCCGGTCGCCTCGAGCCCGAGGACCAGTCGACCCTTGACGTGCTCCTTGGCGCGCTCCAGCTCCTCGGCGCTGACGCCCTGATCCCGGAGCCCGCCGAGCTCGCGCCCGATCACCTCGCACGCCTCGGCGACGTTCCCGGCGCGGGTGCCGACGTACATGGCGACCAGGCCGCCGTCGGTGTACTGCTCGGTGTAGGAGCCCACGGCGTAGGCGAGTCCGCGCTTCTCCCGCACTTCGCGAAACAGTCGCGACGAGATGGACCCCCCGAAGATGGCGTCGAGGACCGTGAGGGCGAAGCGCCGCTCGTCGGACCGCGCGATCCCCGGACCGCCGAAGCAGATGTGGTACTGCTCCGTGTCCTTCGGGTGAAAGGCGAACCTGGGGCCGCCGTCGAGCTCGCCCGCGCCCGGGACGCCGTTCGCCTCCCCGGCCGGGGGAGCCAGGTGACGCTCGGTGAGCCCGACGATCTCCTGGTGATCGAGGTGGCCGGCCGCCGCCACGACGATGTTGGGCACCGTGTAGCGAGCCCTGTGGTAAGAGGCGATCTCCGGGACGGGGATCGACCCGATCACCCGGGCCTCGCCGAGCACCCGCCGGCCCAGCGGATGCTCGCCGTGGATGGCCTCGGCGAGAACGTCGTGGACGCGGTCCTGCGGCTCGTCGTCGTACATCGCGATCTCCTCGAGCACGACCTCGCGCTCGGAATCAACCTCGTCCTCGGGAAGCGCAGGGCCGATCAGCATCTCGGCGAGCAGCCCGAACGCCTCGCCGGTGTGCTCGTCGAGCAGGCGCGCGTGGAGCTGGGTCGACTCCTTGCTCGTCGCCGCGTTGGTGGCGGCGCCCATGCCGTCGAAGAGCTCGGAGATCTCGATCGCCGAATGGCGTTCCGTTCCCTTGAACAGCAGGTGCTCGAGGAAGTGCGAGACGCCGGCTTGGGCGGTCGTCTCGTCGCGCGAGCCGGTTCGAACCCACAGCCCGAGCGCCACCGACCGCACCGAGGGCACGACCTCGGTGATCACGCGCGGCCCGCCGGCGATTTCGGTGTACGCGACCCCGTCGGGAAGGCGCATCAGTGGCGCCGCCGCCCGCCGCCGCCGCCGCGCTCGCGGCGCCCGCCGTCGAGCCGCTCGCGCTCGCGGCGCCCGCCGTCTCGGCCGCCCCGCGGCCCGGGATCGCCGGTGCCCACGTTGCTGAGCTCCTCCGGCGGCTTGCCCTCGACGGCGGGATCGCTCGAGAGCCGAAGGCCGATCCTCCCCCGCTCCCGATCCACCTCGACCACGGTTACGTCCAGCTGGTCGCCCTGTTTCAGCACCTCCTCCACCGAGCTCACTCGCTCGCCCGGCTTCACGTTGGAGATGTGGAGCAGCCCGTCGGTTCCCTTGGTGAGCTCGACGAACGCCCCGAAGGCGGTGGTCTTGACGACCTTGCCAGTGAAGCGATCGCCGACCTCCGCCTCCTTCGTCATCGCCTCGATCCGGGCGATGCAGGCGTCGACGAGGGCGCCGCTCGGCGCGTACACCTGCACGGTGCCGTCGTCCTCGACGTTGATGTCGGCCTCGAACTCCTCCGACAGCGCCCGGATCGTCTCGCCTCCCTTGCCGATGAGCGCGCCGATCTTCTCGGGGTCGATCTTGATCTGCTCGATCCGCGGGGCGTGCGGCGAGAGCTGCTCGCGCGGGCCCGGGATCGCCTCGTGCATCCGCTCGAGGATGAACACCCGCCCCCTGCGGGCCTGCTCGAGCGCTTCGCGGAGGATGTCAAACGTGACGCCGGAGATCTTGATGTCCATCTGGAGGGCGGTGATCCCCTCCCCGGTGCCGGCGACCTTGAAGTCCATGTCGCCGAGGTGGTCCTCGACGCCGGCGATGTCGGTGAGCACTACGTGCTCATCGCCCTCCTTGATCAGGCCCATCGCCACCCCGCCTACGGGGGCCGACACCGGAACTCCGGCCGCCATCAGCGCCATCGACGACGCGCACACCGACCCCATGGACGACGAGCCGTTCGACTCGAGCGTCTCCGACACGACCCTGATCACGTAGGGGAAGTCGTCCGGGCTCGGGACGGTCGGCGCCAGCGCTCGCTCGGCAAGCGCCCCATGACCGATGTCGCGGCGCTTGGGGCCGCGCATGAACCCCACCTCGCCGACCGAGAAGGGCGGGAAGTTGTAGTGGTGCCAGAAGGTCTTCGACTCGGTCAGGCTGAGGTTGTCGATTCGCATGTCCATACGACTCGTCCCCAGCGCGACGTTCGACAGGATCTGAGTCTCGCCGCGGGTGAATAGCGCTGAGCCGTGCACCCGAGGCGCGATGTCGAGCTCGCACTCGATCGGACGGATCTCGTCCTCCGCACGGCCGTCGGGTCGCTTCTTGTCGACCGCGATCCGGCGGCGGATGGTGTCCTTCTCGAGCCGGTCGAACCCGCGCGAGACCTCACTGCGGCGCTCCGGGTCGGGCTGCTCGCCCTCTGCCGGAGGCGCGTACTGCTCCAGGACCTCCTCCTCGACCGCCTTGGCGGCCGCCTGACGGGCCAGCTTGTCGGGGATCTGGGTCGCCTCGTCGATCTTCGCCCCGTGTGAGGCCCGGATCTGCTCGAGCAGCTCCGGATCGACCTTCGGCTCCTCGACCTCGAGCTTCTCCTTGCCGGCCGCCTGGCGGAGCTCCTCGAGTGAGCCGCAGATCTTCTTGATCTCACCGTGGGCGATGTCGAGCGCGTCGAGGACCTCGGCCTCGGTGACGCCCTGGGCGCCGCACTCGACCATGAGGATCGCCTCCTCGGAGCCCGAGACCACGAGATCCATCTCGAGCTCCTCGTAGGCCTCCTCCCCCGGGTTGATCACGAAGTCGCCGTGGAGCTTTCCGATCCTCACCGACCCGACGTGCGTCGGGACGGGGATCGCTGAGACCGCCACCGCCGCCGAGGCGCCGTTCATGGCGAGCACGTCGTACGGGTGGTCGTAGTCGACCGACATCGGCTGGCAGACGATCTGCGTCTCGTAGTGCCAGCCCTTCGGGAAGAGCGGCCGCAACGGACGGTCGATCATCCGAGCCGTCAGGGTGGCCTTCTCGCCGGCGCGACCCTCGCGCCGGAAGAACGAGCCGGGGATCTTCCCCGCGGCATAGTGGCGCTCCTCGACGTCCACGGTGAGCGGCAGGAAGTCGACGTCGCGGATGTTGCCCACCGTCGCCGTGGCGAGCACCATCGTGTCCCCCGAGGTTACGACCACCGCCCCGCTCGCCTGGCGGGCCAGCTTGCCCGTCTCGAAGGAGATCTCCTCGCCGCCCACCTCCACCGAGACGCGGCTCACGTCGAACATATTCATCTGCTTCCTATCCCTTCGGCCGCCCGGTTGGCGCCCCAATCGCTCAGAACCTCTAGTTCTTGTCAACGGGCGATGTTACAGGGGGCTTGCGGCGAGGCCCCTGCCGCCCGCGCGCGACCAAAGGGAGGCCTCAGCGCCGCAGGCCGAGCTCGGAGACGACCGTGCGGTAGCGGTCGAGGTCGGAGTGCTCCAGGTAGCGCAGCAGGCGGCGACGCTTGCCCACCATCATCAGCAGGCCACGGCGCGAGTGGTGATCGTTGCGGTGCGCCCGAAGGTGGTCGGTGAGGTGGTTGATGCGCTCGGTGAGCAGGGCAACCTGGACCTCGGCGGAACCGGTGTCTCCGTCCTCGCGGCCGAACTTTCCGATCAGCTCCTGCTTCTGTTCCTTGGTCAGCGGCATCTAGATTCGGGGAGGGGTGAAGCTAGCACAGAGGTCCCGGGCCTCCTCGACGTCGAGATGCATCTGCTCGATCAGCTCCTCGACCCCGGCAAACCGTCGCTCGCCGCGCAGCCGGCTGATGAAGGCGATCCGCAGGGTCTGCCCGTAGAGGTCGCCCTCGAAGTCGATCAGGTAGGCCTCGACGAGCAGCCCCCTGCCGGTGTCGAACGTGGGCCTGACGCCCACGTTCACGGCCGCCGGCCGGCCGTTGGCGAACGCGGCGTAGACGCCGTGCCCGGGTGAGACGAGCTCGTCCGACGGGACGATGTTGGCGGTCGGGAAGCCAAGCTTGCGACCGCGCCCGTCGCCCTTCGCCACCGGCCCCTCGAGGAGGAAGGGCGCCCCGAGGCAGCGGGTGGCCGCCTCCACCTCCCCCGCCGCGACCAGCGAACGGACGCGCGTCGAGGAGACGACCTCGCCGTCGACCTCCACCAGCGGGACCACTCGTGCTTCGAACTCCCGGCGCGAGGCGAGCATCTGGGGGTCGCCCTTCGCCTTGGCGCCGAACCGGAAGTTCTCTCCCACGGATACGGACTCGGCGCCCAGGGTCTCCACCAGGATCCGCCCGCAGAAGTCCTCCGCCGGGATCGTCGAGAACTCGCGGTCGAAGGGGATGACCACGAGCTCGCGCACGCCGAGGCCCTCGATCACGTCCCGCTTGATCTCGAACGGCATGATCAGCTTCGGAGCCGCCTCGGGGTGGAGCACGCGGAGCGGATGCGGCTCGAAGGTGAGCGCCGTGTCGGCGTCGTCGATCACGAGCCGGTGGCCGACGTGGACCCCGTCGAAGGTCCCGATCGCGACGTGCCTTGGACGCCTCTCGGCCTCACGGAGCTGGGTGACGAGGATGCTCAATGGATCTCGGTGGCCTTGCGCCCCACTGTCGCTATCGCTTCTCCGGCGCCTCGGGTGGGCCGGGAAGCCTTTCATGGGTCGCCGCCGGCAGGCGCTCGAGCGCCTCCTCGAGGTCGAGGAGCACTCCGGCGTCGGCGACCGAGAAGGGCCCGACAGCGGTTCGCCGGAGCTCCTCGCAGTAGGCGTCCCCGAGGGCGGCGACCAGGCTCCGAACGTAGGTCCCCGATGAGCACTCGATCTCGAACTCCGCCCGCTCGTCGCGGCGCCACAGCTGCTCGAAGCGATGCACGGTGACGATCCGCTCGGGCAGCTCGAGCCGCTCGCCGCGCCGGGCGAGTCTGTACGCGCGAACGCCGCCCACCTTCACGGCCGAGTAGGCGGGGGGACGCTGGACGACGCGACCCGTCGGCAGCGCCAACCTGCGCGGCGGAAGCACGCCGGTCTCGGTGATCTCCCCTTCGGGGTCGCCGGTGGTGGACACCGCTCCGAAGCGGGCGATGACGCGATAGGTCTTGGGCAGCGCCATGAAGCCCGCCTGGCGCCGGGTCGCCTCCCGCCCGATCAGCACGATGAGGAGCCCGGTGGCGAACGGGTCCAGGGTGCCGGCGTGCCCGGTGCGCTGGCCGTGCTCGCGGCGCACGCGGGCGACTATGTCGTGTGAGGTGGCGCCGGCCGGCTTGTCGAACAGGAGAACGCCGGGCGCCTGCGCGTCCGCACTCAAGGCCGGCGATCAGGGCTCGAGCTGGGCCTGGACCGCGTCACAGAGGAACGCGACGAGCTCCCGATAGCCGAGGTCGGTCGAGAAGCCGGCCGCCCTCCGGTGCCCGCCTCCGCCGCGCTTGCGGGCGATCTCCGAGACGTCGACCCTGCCGACCGTGGAGCGCAGACTCACCTTGCGCGCGGCGCGTCCGTCATCGGTCTTGTCGCGGATCATCGCCGCGACCTCGGTGCCCTCGAGTGCCCGGACGTGGTCGATGATCCCCTCGGTCAGGGAGTCGTCGGCGCCGGTCTCGGAGTAGTCCGCGGCGGAGATGTACGTGACCGCGAGCCGGCACTGGTCGAATCGCTCGACTCGCTCGATCGCCCTCGCGACGAGGCGCAGCTTCTCGATCGGAACGCGCTCGTAAAGCCGCTGATAGATGTCGTGAACGTCGACCCCGGCCTCGATCAGCTCCGCGGCCATGCGGTGGGCGGCGGGGCCCGTGTTGTCGTACATGAACCTGCCGGTATCCGTGACCAGAGCGACGTAGAGCGACGTCGCGATCTCCGGGGTGATCCGCGCTCCGAGGAGCTTCGCGAGCTCGAAGACGATCTCCGCGGTGCAGGAGGCGTCCGTCTCGACGAGGTTGACGGTTCCGAACCGGGTGTTGTCGTGGTGGTGGTCCACGTTCAGGACCTTGCCCTGGCTACGCTGAAGGAAGTCCACCGGCATCCGGTCGATGTTGCCGCAGTCGAGGAACACGACCACGCGATCGACCACGTCCACCGGGGGCTCGTGAAAGACGTCGGTGAGGGGCAGGAAGCGGTACTCGACCGGCAGCGGGAACTCCTTCGCGGCGAGGAACATGAGCGAGTCCTTGCCGAGCTGCTCGAGGATGTGGTGGGTGGCGAGCAGCGATCCGAGGGCGTCCCCGTCGGGCCCCTCGTGCGTCGTGAGCAGGAACTTCTGGCCGCTGCGGATCTCCTGGGCGACGTCGGCGAGCGAGGCGTCGCGCGGCGGGGTCACCGCGGCGGATGCCTCAGTCATCATCGAGGAGCTGGGAGAGCCGGACGCCGCGCTCCGGCGTCGCGTCGTAGTGGAACGAGAGGGTCGGCGTGCGCTTCATTCGCATCTGGCGGGCGATCGCCGCCTGCAGCACGCCGTGCGAGGAGCGCAGGCCCGCGAGCGTCGCCTCGCGCTCCCCCTGGTCGCCGAGCACGCTCACGTACACGCGCGCCGCGCGCAGGTCAGGGCTTGTCTTCACTGACGTCACGGTCACGAACCCGATTCTGGGGTCCTCGAGCTCCGTCGCGATCGCTGATCCAACCACTTCGCGCAAGAGCTCGTTGACCCTTCTCATGCGTCCCGATTCGGTCGAATTTCGAGCTCTGCCCACCAACAAACCTCCGGTTGAGCCTCCGGTGCTCGGAAGGTCTGAGGTCGGCGACTATAGCGAGGGGGCCCTGCCCCGCGAGCCGCCTCAGCCGCGGATATCCGCGAGCGTCAAGACGTCGCGCTCGAACGCGCACCCATCCGGACAACGCGCTTCGACGAAGCGCTCCAGCTCGTCGGCGCGGCGGCCGACGTCCCCGTCGCCCACCAGCGCGCAGACGAGCGTCGCGCGCTGCCAGGTGTCCTGACCGTCCACCTCCGCGACGGACGCGCCGAACCGCTGCCGCAGGTGAGCCTTCAGCGAATGGAGCGTCTTTCGCTTCCCCTTCAGGTCGTGCGACTCGTTCAGGTGGAGGCGCACCTCAATGACACAGACGTATGGGTTCATCGGGCTGGGTGGAGCAAGCATAGGCACGCCCCGGTGGATGCCTCCCCCGGGGTGCCTGAGGTTTCCCCCGAATAGCGACGGAAAAGGCAGTCACCCCCGCCGCCTCGAGGCGGCGCGGCCCTCCCCAGCCCCTACTCCAGCGTCTGCTCGACCTGCTTGGTCTCGAACAGCTCCAGCACGTCGCCCACCTTCACGTCCTGGTAGGCCTCCAGGACGACGCCGCACTCGAGGCCCTCCTCGACCTCCTGGACGTTGTCCTTGAAGCGCCGCAGCGATCCCACCCGGCCGGTCCAGACCACCGTGCCGTCGCGTACCAGGCGGACCTGCGCGGTGCGGGTGACCTTGCCCTCGGTGACCAGGCATCCGGCGATCGTCCCGACCCGCGAGGCGCGGAAGAGCTCCTTGACCTCGGCCTGGCCCAGCGGCTCCTCGACCTCCTCGGGCTCGAGCATCCCCTCGAGCGCGGCGCGGATGTCCTCGGTCACCTTGTAGATCACCGAGTAGGTCCGGATCTCGACCCCCTCGCGCTCCGCAGCGCGCCGGGCGTCCGCGAGCGGGCGGACGTTGAACCCGACCACGATCGCGTCGGAGGCCGCGGCGAGCATCACATCGGATTCGGTGATCCCACCCGGGGCGGCGTGGATCACGTCGACGACGATCCGCTCCTGCGGAAGCTTGGCGATCTCGTCCTGGAGCGCCTCGAGCGATCCGGAGACGTCCGCCTTGAGCACGATGTTGAGCTGCTTGACCTCGCCCTCGGCGCTCGCCTTGGCGAGGACCTCGTCGAGGCTCAGGGTCCGGGCCTGCTGGCGGGCGAGCGATTCGGCCTTCAGACGCTGGCCGCGCTGCTGGGCGAGCTGACGGGCTCGGCGATCGTTCTCCGCCACCTCGAACCGCTCGCCGGCCTCGCAGACGTCGTCCAGTCCCAGCACCTCGACCGGGTCGCCCGGACGGGACTCCTCCGTTCGAGCCCCGGTGAAGTCGAGCATCGCCCGCACCTTCCCCCAGGTTTGGCCCGCGACCATGGCGTCCCCGACGTGGAGCGTGCCCCGCTGGATCAGCACCGTTGCCACCGGCCCCCGGCCCGGGTCGAGATGAGACTCGATCACCACGCCGGACGCCGGCGCCCCGGGGTTCGCCTTCAGCTCCTCAAGCTCGGACGCGAGGACGATCATCTCGAGCAGGTTGCCAAGGCCCTCCTTCGTCTTCGCGGAGACGTCGACGAAGATCGTCTCGCCTCCCCAGTCCTCGGGGGTCAGGCCCTGCGAGGCCAGCTCGTTGCGCACCCGGTCGGGCTGCGCGTCGGGCTTGTCGATCTTGTTGACCGCGACGAGGATCGGAACGCCCGCGGCGCGGGCGTGATCGACCGCTTCGACCGTCTGCGGCATCACCCCATCATCGGCCGCGACCACGATCACGGCGAGGTCGGTGACCTTCGCCCCTCGTGCCCGCATCGCGGTGAAGGCCTCGTGGCCCGGCGTGTCGAGGAACGTGATCTTGTTGCCGTCCTGGCGAACCTGGTACGCGCCGATGTGCTGGGTGATCCCGCCGGCCTCGCCAGCCACCACCTCCGTCTCGCGGATCGCGTCGAGAAGCGAGGTCTTCCCGTGATCGACGTGGCCCATGATCGTCACGACGGGCGGTCGCTCGGCCAGGTCCTCGTCCGAGTCCTCGTACTCCGGCTCCTCGGGCTCCTCTTCGGCGGCCCTCACGATCTCGACCTTCTGGTTGAGCGCCCCGGCGAGGGTCAGGATGGCCTCGTCCGAGAGCGTCTGGGTCAGGGTGGCCATCTCGCCGAGGCCCATCAGCGTCTTGATGACCTCGCCTTGGCCGATGCCCAGGCTCTCCGCGACCTCGCGCACGGTCGCGCCGGAGGCGATCTTCGTCGGATCCGGCTCGACCTCGACGACCGGCTTGTCCTGCGGCTCCTCCAGCACCGGGCGGCGCCGGCGTCCGCCGCGACGCCGGGGCGGGCGCGGCGGCGGCGTCTGCGGCATGTGCTCCCGCCGCGAGGCCTGCGAGTCGATCACCACCCGTCGGCGCTTGCCTCGGCCGGCGCCCCTGGGAGGCGTGGCCGATCCACCGCTCTCGCGTCGAACCGGCCGGGGGGCCGGCTTGGCGCCGCCCGCGCTCGCGGCCGGCTTCGCCTCTCCGCCCTGCGCCGGTGGGCCCTTCGCCTCGGGAGCGGGCTTGCCATCCGACCCTCCCGGGGCAGCCTTCGGCTTCGCCTGGGCGCCGTCCGCGCCCGCCGCCGCGAGCGCCTTGAGCGCGTCCCCTTCCTCGACGCTCGACGCCGCGACCTTGGCCTCGATTCCCGCGGCTTGGAGCGCTGCGAGGACCTCCTTGCTCGTCAGCCCCTGTGCCTTGGCGATCTCGTGAACGCGCTTCTTGCTCATTCCTCAGAATCCTCGGCTGAAGCCTCGGATTCCTCGGAGGCCTCTGCCCCCACCGGGGCGGCTTCCGCCTCGGGCTGCTCGGACTGGGGAATGGCGCCGTCGCCGGCTGAATCCTCGGGGGTCGCTTCCCCGCCTTCGGACTCCTCGCCGCCTTCGGACTCCTCGCCGCCTTCGGACTCCTCGCCGGACTCGCCGGCTCGCTCGGGTGCGGTCGTCTCGGTGTCGTCCGCCGTCGGCTCGACGTCCATGTCCACGGCCTCGGCGTCCCGCGCAGCATGCTCCTCGGCTTCGCGCAGCTCCTGCTCGGCCTCGGCGACGTCGGCCTCTGCCCCCTCCTTCGCCTCGTCGAGTGCCTCCTCGGCCTTCTCCAGCTTCTCGGGGCTAGCCTCACCCTCGCCCTCGTCGGCCACGGCTTCGGGCGCATCGGCTTCCTGGACTCCCTCGCCCCCCTCGGACGCCTGAGCCTCGAACGCGGTGGTCGCTCGCTCGACGAGCGCCTTGACCTGCGCCTCGTCGGCGTCGGCGTTGGCGAGGGTCTGGATCTCGTCCTCGCCGAGCGCGCTCAGGACCGTCACCTGGTTCGTCTCGAAGCGCGCCAGCGCCTGGTGCTGGGGCAGGCCGCAGTAGCGGGAGCCCTGAAGCGACGCGTTGGGGCAACGCCGGCCCGCGGAGAGGACGGCGGCACAGCGGCCGTCGAGCTCCTCTCCCTCCTCGAAGGTAAGCTCCTCTTCCTCCTGGCTGAACTCGGTCTCGGACTTGATGTCGACCTTCCAGCCGGTCAGCTTGGCGGCGAGACGGGCGTTCTGTCCCTCGCGCCCGATCGCGAGCGAGAGCTGATCGTCGGGCACGATCACGGTCGCCTCCTGCGTCTCGTCGTCCACGAGCACCTCGCGCACGCGGGCGGGTGAGAGTGCCTTGGCGACGAAGCGGGCGGGCTCCTCGTTGTAGGGGATGATGTCGATCTTCTCGCCCCGCAGCTCGGAGACGACCATCCGAACGCGCGACCCGCGGGGACCGACGCAGGCGCCGACCGGATCGACGCCGTCGGCGTGCGAGATCACGGCGATCTTCGACCGGTATCCGGGCTCTCGAGCCACCCCCACGATCTCCACGAGGCCGTCGGCGATCTCGGGGACCTCGAGCTCGAAGAGCTCCTTGATCAGCTCCGGGCTGCGGCGGGAGACGACGATCCCGGGGCCCTTCCCCTCGGCGTTGACCTCCGTGATCACGGCCTTCACCCTCATCCCGTGGTCGTAGCGCTCGTTCCATACCTGCTCGGAACGCGGCAGCAGCGCCTCGATGCGCTCGCGGAGCTGGACCAGCGTGTATCGGTTGTCGGACTGCTGGATGATCCCGGTGATCAGCTCGCCGACGCGGTCTTGGTACTCCTCGAACATCATGTGGCGCTCGGCCTCCCTGATCCGCTGCAGGATCACCTGCTTCGCGGTCTGGGCGGCGATCCGCCCGAAGTCGTCGGGGGTGACGTCGCGGGTCGTGATCTGGTCCTCGTAGGGGGCGATCAGCTCCGGGTCGAGCTCCGGCTCCTCGGGCTCGCGGAGCTCACCGGTCTCGGGATCGATCGTCTGCTCCTGCTCCTCGATCGCCTGCGCCACCAGCTTCTCCTCCAGCTCCGGCGGGAGGATCAACTCGAAGACCCGAAAGTCGGCCGTCTCCCGGTCGAGGTCGACGCGGGCGTACTTGGCCGCCCCGGGAGTCTTCTTGTAGGCCGAGAGGAGGGCGTCCTCCAGCGCTCCCATGAGCGTCTCGGCGTCGATCCCCTTCTCCTGCTCGAGGCCCTTGATCGCCTCGACGATCTCGCGGCTCATCTCGCGTCCTCCCGCTGGCTCAGGTGCTCCGGGACCAGGTTGGAGCGCCGGATCCCCGAGAGGGGGATCTCCACCTCACGCACGCCGGCGTCGACGCGCACCCCGCGCTCGTCGGCCGCGGTGAGCGTGCCGGTGAAGCTGCGCTGGCCCTCGATCGACTCACGCGTGCGGACCCGGACCCGGCGCCCCATGTAGCGGCGGAAATGCTCGGGCTTCGTGAGGGGGCGATCCGCGCCTGGAGAGGAGACCTCCAGCGCCCACGACTCGAGCAGATCCCGGAGATGGTTCGTCACCCGCTCGCAGAGGGCGAGGTCGACGCCGGCCGGGTCGTCGATGTAGAGGCGCAGCGTCTCGCCCGCGGGACGCTCCAGCGCAATCAGCTCGATCGCGGGATCGAGCTCCCGGAGCCTGTCCTCGATCTGATTTTGAAGTTGGTTCAACTCGTCCATGGCGGTTGGTGGGTCTCCCCCCTCGGCGCCGAAAAAAAGGCGGGCCCGTGCCCACCTCGAAAGGGTTCGGGTACGTCGGAGGTGGTCGGAGTATAGCCCCGGCCTCAGGCACGAGGCAAGGGCGGAAAGGGGTGCCCGGCGGGGCTGCCTCAAGCCTCCAAAAGCACGGTGACGGGGCCGTCGCCCGTGAGCTCGACCGCCATCCTGGCCCCGAACACCCCGCGCTTCGCGCGGAGGCGGTCGCAGAATCGCTCGTACAGCGGCTCGGCGAGCTCGGGCGTGGCCGCGGCGGAGAAGCTCGGGCGATTTCCCCTGGCGGTGTCGGCGTAGAGGGTGAACTGGCTCACGCACAGGACCTCGCGCTCGCCGAGCGGCTCGTTCATGCGCCCGGCCTCGTCGTCGAAGATCCGCAGGGCCCGCACCTTGTCGGCGAGGCGATCGGCCGCTTCGATGGTGTCGTCGCGGGCGAGGCCCAGAAGGACCACGAGGCCGGGCCCGACCGCGGCCACCTCGTCCCCGTCGACCGCGACCGAAGCCCGCCGGACGCGCTGGACGAGCGCCCTCACCGACGTCGCGAAAGCCGCTCGCGGTAGGTGCGGTAGTCGTGGCGCTCGGGACGCAGGTTGGCGGCGATCGCGAGATGGCGCCGCGCCCGGTCGCGCTGGCCGCTCAGGGTCAGCGCGCGACCGAGGCAGAAGTGGGCGAAGTCGTTCACCGGATAGCGCTCCACCACGGCCTCGAACTCGCGGGCCGCCTCGGGATAGCGCCGGCTGTGGAAGTAGGCGCGCCCGAGGGCCTCACGGACCGAGCTCTTGTCCGGGGCGAGGCGGGCGGCCTTCGACAGCGGTACCGCGGCCTGCGCGAAATCGCCTGACTCGAGCAGCGACATGCCCTTCCGATAGAGGTCGTAGAGGGAGTCACCCGCCGCTTCCGCCATCGAGCCAAGTGTAGGGAGGAGCTATTCGTCGCTGTCCACGAGGGCAATCGCCCGGAGCGCCTCGACCCGGTCGAGGATCGCGTCGGCGACCTCCTCCTTGGGAGCCAGCGGGACCCGCTGCTCCCCACCATGCTCGACGATCACGGCCTCGTTTCGGTCGGCGTCGAAGCCGATCTCCGGTCGCGAGACGTCGTTGAAGACGATCGCGTCGAGCCCCTTGCGCCCCAGCTTCGCCCTCGCGCGCTCGATCGCGTCCTGCCCGTGCTCGGCGGCGAACCCGACCAGGGTCTGCCCGTCGCTGCGAAGGGTCGAGAGCTCGGCCAGGATGTCCTCGGTCGGCGCGAGCAGAAGCTCCAGCGACCCGGCTCGATCGCGGGCGATCTTGCCCCGCTCGGGTTGCGAGGGGCGAAAGTCGGCGATCGCGGCGGCCATCAGCAGCACGTGGCAGCGGGGGAACTCCTCCCGCGCGACGGCCGCCAGCTCACCCGCGGTCTCGACGTCGATCCGACGCACCGCGGGGGGCTCGGGGAGGGAGACGTTGGCCGCGACCAGCGTGACCTCGGCCCCGCGGCGGGCGGCGCGCTCGGCGAGCGCCAGGCCCATGCGGCCGCTGGATCGGTTGCCGATGAAGCGCACGGAGTCGATCGGCTCGCGGGTGCCGCCGGCGGTCACCAGCACGCGGAGACCGTCCCACGATCCGCCCGGCGCCCGCAGGAGCGCCTCCACCTCGGCGAGCAGACGCTCGGCGGAGGGCAGCCTGCCCACGCCGCGTTCCCCGCGCGAGGCGAGCGCCCCCTCGTCGGGATCGATCACGCGGACGCCGCGCTCGCGGAGCGTGGCGAGGTTCGCCTGGGTGGCCGCCGCCGCGTACATCCGGTCGTTCATCGCCGGGGCGACGGCGCGCGGCGCGGTGCAGGCGAGGAACGACGTCGTGACCATCGAGTCGGCCATCCCGGTCGCCAGCTTCGCCAGCGTGTTCGCGGACGCGGGGGCGACCAGGTACGCGTCGGCGTTCGAGACCACCTCGAGATGGCCGATCGGATCGTGGTCGGGGAGCGGATCGCCCGGAAAGGCGCCCCGCATCGCGTCGCGCTCGAACTCGTCGTCGAGCACCGGGGCGCCGACGATTCCCTCGAACGACGCGGCTCCGACGAAGCGCTTCCCGGCCGGCGTCATGAGCACCCGCACGCCGTGTCCGCCCAGGGTCGCGAGGCGGGCCAGCTCGAGCGCCTTGTAGGCGGCGATCCCACCGGTTACGCCGAGGAGGATGCGGGCCATCGGTGGCCTCCCGGGAGGCGGGCTAGGAGCGGTAGCGGTAGTCGATCTTGCCCGCCGCGAGCTCCTCGAGCGAGATCGTCAGGTAGTTGCCGGACGGCGCGTCCACCATCGGTGGCGTGTACTCCTCGTAGCTCCCCTCGCCCAGCGCCCTGTAGTAGCTGTTTAGCTGGCGGGCCCGCTTCGCCACCACGACCACGGCGGCGTAATGCGAGTCCGTTCGCTCCATGAGCTTGTCCACTCGGGGTTTGATCACCTCTCCAAATATAGGGGTCTCCGGCTCAGGGGTCGCCTCGGACCTCCTCTCGCACGATCTCCTCCAGCTCCGCCGCGGCGCGCTCGACCTCGTCGTTCACCACCACGTGCCCGAACTCCTCCTGGGCCGCGAGCTCCAGCTCAGCCGTCCGCAGCCGCTCGTCGATCGCCTCGCCGGAATCCGTCCCCCGGCCCTCCAAACGCTCGCGAAGCGCCCCTGGATCCGGGGGGGCGATGAACACCTGGATCGACTCCGGCATCGCCGCGCGCACCTGGCGCGCCCCCTGGACCTCGATCTCGAGCACCACCGACATCCCGTCGGCGAGCCGGCGCTCGACCTCGGAGCGCAGGGTCCCGTAGCGATTGCCGCTGTAGGTCGCGTGCTCGAGGAACTCGCCCGCATGCGCGCGGGCATCGAAGTCCCCACGGCTCAGGAAGTGGTAGTCGCGGCCGTCCACCTCACCCTCGCGCGGCTCCCTCGTGGTCGCCGAGACCGAGAGCTCGAGGCCTGGGACCCGCCGCAGGAGCTCGGCGATCAGCGTTCCCTTGCCCACCCCCGACGGCCCGGTGATCACGAAGACCTTCGGCACGGCCCCATCCTTACCGACGCGCAGGACTCCACCGCTGGGTCAACCCCGGCGGGGGCGCTCTCGCGCCCCGGAAGCGGTCCGGAGACCCAGTCTCTGAAGCCTTTTGGCGTCTATAGACCCCCTAAGGCTTCAGCGAGTCGATTCCGCCCGCCCTCCGCCCGGAATCGGCAGCGTTTCGCCAGGCTTACCCAGCCAGGCGCGACGCCGGCGCTGTGACTGAAGGGCTGGGGCGCCTATCGGCGGAGCTGCGAGACGAGCTCGCCGCGCTGGCGCTGCGATAGGCCGCCGATCGTCTTCGACGGCGAGATCCGGCACTGGGTGAGGATCTTGTTCGCCTTCACCCGGCCGTACTTGGGGACCGCCAGGATCATGTCGAAGGCCTTCGCCGACATCACGTATTCGGGGGGGTCGAGAAGCAGCGACTCGATCTTCGCCTTGCCTCCCTTCAGGTCCCGCTTCAGTTGGGCGCGCCTGGAGCGGATCTCGTTCGCCCTCCGGAGGGCCCGCATCCGCTGGTCGTGTGTTCGCGCAGGAACAGCGGCGGCGGTGTCGACGGAGGGGACCATCGGCGGCGGCGATTATATGCCGGACGACGCCGCGCGCAAGGGGGGTCGCCGACTTTCGGGACAAATTCGCTTCGACCTCAGGTTGAGGTAGATGCCGGGATCCGCCCCCGCGCGCCCCCGCCGAGGCCGTCGGGCACTGCCGGCGGCGCCATCTCGAGCTCGATTCTGATGCGCTTTGCGGCCAGCGGGTCGCGGAAGTTGGCGGTTCCGACCGCGATCGCAGCGGCCCCGGCGGCGAGGAAGGCAAGGGCATCCGCCCCCGACTCGATCCCGCCCATGCCGATCACCGGGATCGAGACCGCGGCGGCGACGGCGCGCACCTGCTCGAGCGCCAGGGCTCGGATCGCCGGGCCGGAGAGGCCCCCCCGCCCGGCCCCGAGCCATGGCCGGCGGGTCACGGGATCGGTCGCCGTGGCCTTCAGCGTGTTGATCAGCGAGACGGCGTCGGCGCCGCCTCGCTCGGCGGCGATCGCCACGGCCGCCGGGTCGGCGACGTTGGGCGTCAGCTTGACGATCAGCGGCTTTTCGGTCAGCGGGCGCAGCACGCGAAGCAGGGCCTCCGTCTCCTCCGGCTGCTCGCCGACGATCAGGCCGGACTCCACGTTCGGGCACGAGACGTTCAGCTCGAGCGCCGCCACCTCGTGGCGCTCGGCGACGGCGTCCACCAGCCGCTCGAACTCGGCGCGGCCGCTGGCCATGACCGAGACGATGAGTGGCACCGGGAGCTCCGCGAGGAGCGGCAGATCGCGCTCCAGGAAGCCCTCGAGCCCCTTGTTCGGAAGCCCGATCGAGTTGATCATCCCGGCCGGGGTCTCGAAGATGCGCGGAGGCGGGTTCCCGGCGCGGGGCTCGGGGGTGATGGTCTTCGAGACGAACGCCGAGAACGGGAACTCCGCGACGATCGCGTCGCCGAACGCCCGCCGGGCGGCGATCGCGTCGAAGGTGCCGCTTCCGTTCAGGACGGGGTGCGCCAGTCGAAGCCCGCCGATCTCGACGCCGAGCTCCATCAGTGCCCAGAGCCGGCCACGAGGGCCGTTTCGACCTCGGCGCCGTTGACCACCGGGCCGTCGATGCAGAGCCGCATGTAACCGCCGCCCGCAAGGGGAACGGCGCAGCCGAAGCAGGCGCCGAACCCGCACGCCATCGGGGCCTCCATCGCGAGCTCGCAGGCGACCTCGCGTACGGCGCACATCGTCCGCACCCTCTCGAGCATCGCGGGGGGTCCGCAGGCGTAGACGGCGGCGCTTCGCGCGGCGTCGCCCTCGAGCAGGACCGAGAGGAGGTCGGTGACGTAGCCGCGGTGACCGGCGTGGCCGTCCTCGGTTGCGAGGCGCGCCTCGCAACAGGCGAACAGCTCGTCGATCCCACCGGTGTGCTCGCGGTCCCGAAAGCCGAGCAGGGTGCGGACCGGAGCGCCGCGCTCGGCCAGCTGGCGGCGGAGGATGGCCAGCGGGGCGATCCCGATCCCACCGCCGACGAGCACCGCGCCGGCCACCCCGACCCCCAGCTCGTCCGGGGGCGAGAAGCCGCGCCCGAGCGGGCCCGTGACCCAGAGCCCCTCTCCGGGGCGAAGCCCGGCGAGCCGCTCGGTTCCCGGGCCCACCGATTCGACCAGGAAATCGAGCCGTGTCCCGTCCTCCTCTCGCACCGCCTCGGCCACCGAGAACGCGCGTGGAACGTATGGGCGGCCGTCGCGCTGGCCCCAGCCGTCCATCGCGGCGAGCATGTAGAACTGGCCCGCCCCGGGTTCGGGCCCCACCGGGTCGAGGGCCGAGAAGATCCGGTAGCCGCCGCTGGCGCGGTTGGCGATCACCTCACAGAGCCGCCGCCCCGGCGGGGCCGTCGCGCGGCCCTCAGACCGCGGTCTGCTGGCGGCCGTCTCTGGCCCGTTCATGAAGCTCCTGGAGCGAGCGGGGTTCGACGCCCCGCTCCCGCTTGGCGAATATGGCGCGGGTGGCCGCCGAGGCTCCGGTCATCGTCGTCACGCACGGGATCCCGTGGCGGACCGCGGCGGTTCGGATCTCGTAACCGTCGCTGCGGGCGCCGCTCCCCGTCGGCGTGTTGATCACCAGGTCGACCTCGCGGTTTCGGATGTAGTCGACCACGTGCGGCGACCCCTCGGCGATCTTGTTGATCCCCTGCACCGGCACTCCCATCCGGGAGATCGCCTGGGCGGTGCCGCGAGTGGCGATGATCCGAAACCCCATGTCGTGGAAGCGGGCGGCGAGCTGCGTCGCGGCGGGCTTGTCGGTGTCGGTGACGGTGATGAACACCGTTCCGGCGCTGGGCAGCGACACGCCGGCGGCCGTCTGGGCCTTGCCGAAGGCGGTCGGAAAGTCGGCTGCGATGCCCATCACCTCGCCAGTCGACTTCATTTCCGGGCCGAGGACCGAATCCGCTCCGGCGAAGCGGGCGAACGGGAGCACCGCCTCCTTGACGCTGACGTGGTCGCCGGCGGCTCGGGGGAGCTCCTGGTCGACGAGGCGCTCGCCGAGCATCAGCCTGCAGGCGATCTTCGCCAGAGGCGCACCGATCGCCTTCGACACGAACGGCACCGTCCGCGAGGCCCGGGGGTTCGCCTCCAGCACGTAGAGCCGCCCGCCGGCGACGGCGTACTGGACGTTGATCAGGCCCACGACCCCGAGCTCGAGCGCGATCCGCCGAGTGGTCTCCGAGATCTCCTCGAGCATCTCCTCGCCCAGGCTCATCGGCGGCAGGACGCACGCCGAATCGCCGGAGTGCACGCCCGCCTCCTCGACGTGCTGCATGATCCCGGCCACCTCGACCTCGCCCCCGTCGGCGAGCGCGTCGACGTCGACCTCGATCGCGTCCTCGAGGAATCGGTCCAGGAGCAGGGGGTGCTCCTGGTCGGCCTTCACGTTCTGCTCCAGGTAGTCCTCGAGCCCCCCCTGCGTGTAGCAGATCTCCATCGCCCGGCCGCCGAGGACGTAGGAGGGCCGCACCAGGAGCGGGAAGCCGACATCCGCGGCGATCACCGCGGCCTCGTCGGCGGAGAGCGCCGTCCCATAGGGCGGGTGCGCGATTTCGAGCCGGCGCAGGAGCGCGCCGAAGCGGCCCCGGTCCTCGGCGAGGTCGATCGCGTCGACCGGGGTCCCGAGGAGCGGTGCACCCGCCCGCTCGAGCGCCCCGGCGAGTCGGAGCGGGGTCTGCCCGCCGAACTGGACGATCACGCCCTCGGGACGCTCGGCGTCGATCACCGCGAGCACGTCCTCGGCGGTCAGCGGCTCGAAGTAGAGGCGGTCCGACGTGTCGTAGTCCGTCGAGACCGTCTCCGGGTTGCAGTTGACCATGACCGCGTCGCGGCCCGACTCGCGGACGGTCATCGCGGCGTGCACGCAGCAATAGTCGAACTCGATCCCCTGTCCGATCCGGTTCGGGCCCGAGCCGAGGATGACGACCGCGGGCCGCTCGCCGCGCCGCACCTCTCCGAGCGCCCCGGCGCCTCGGGCGGGTCGCTCGTGGGCCGAGTAGTAGTAGGGCGTCAGCGCCTCGAATTCCGCGGCACAGGTGTCGACCGACTTGAAGGTCCGCTCCAGCCCGTCGGTCCCGTCGCCGTCCGCGGCAAGCGTTGCGAGCTCGCGGAGGAACCAGCGATCGATCGAGGTGCGCTCGTGCACGGCGGCCTCGGGGACCCCGCGCCTGAACGCCTCGATGATCAGGTCGTAGCGGTCAGGAGCCGGGGTCACCAGGCGCCCGAGCAACTCCTCGGTGGCCTCGGGGACGTCAGCGGGCGAGTCGAGCTCGCGGGAGCGCATCGCCTTGGCGAACGACTCCCGGAACGTGCGCCCGATCGCCATCGCCTCGCCCACCGACTTCATGTGGGTGGAGAGGCTCCCTTCGGCGCCGGGGAACTTCTCGAACGCGAAGCGCGGCATCTTGGTCACCACGTAGTCGATCGTGGGCTCGAAGGAGGCGGGCGTGGCCTTCGTGATGTCGTTCGGGATCTCCTCGAGGGCGTAGCCCACCGCGAGCTTGGCGGCGATCTTGGCGATCGGGAATCCGGTGGCCTTCGACGCCAGGGCCGAGGAGCGCGAAACCCGTGGGTTCATCTCGATCACCACGATCTCGCCGCTCTCGGGGTCGACGGCGAATTGGATGTTCGAGCCGCCGGTCTCGACCCCGACGGCGCGAATCACGCACAACGCCTGGTCGCGGAGCTCCTGGTACAGCTGGTCGGTGAGCGTCTGGGCGGGCGCCACGGTGACGCTGTCGCCGGTGTGAACGCCCATCGGGTCGACGTTCTCGATCGAGCAGACGACGACCACGTTGTCGTTTCGGTCCCGCATCACCTCGAGCTCGAACTCGCCCCACCCGAGCACCGATTCCTCCACCAGCACCTGATTGATCGGGCTCGCGGCGAGCCCCTCGGACACGACCTGGCGGAGCTCGGTCTCGGTCCGCCCCACTCCCCCGCCCTCGCCGCCCAACGTGTACGCGGGACGGACGATGGCGGGAAGCGAGACGTGGCCGTCGGCGAGCGCTCGCTCGGCCTCCCCCACGCTGCGGACGATCTGCGACCACGGAACCCGCAGCCCCGCGGCCTCGATGGTGTCGCGGAACACCTCCCGGTCCTCGGCCCGGCGGATCGCTTCGTAGTCGGCGCCGATCAGCTCGACGCCGTAGCGCTCGAGGACCCCCTCGTCGTGGAGCGAGGAGGCCAGGTTGAGCGCCGTCTGCCCCCCGAGGGTGGGAAGCAGCGCCTGAGGGCGCTCGCGCTCGATGATCCGGGCGACCGACTCGACCGTGAGGGGCTCGATGTAGGTCCTGTGGGCGAACTCCGGATCGGTCATGATCGTCGCCGGGTTCGAGTTCACGAGGACCACCTCGTAGCCCTCGGCCAAAAGCACCTTGCAGGCCTGCGCGCCCGAGTAGTCGAACTCCGCGGCCTGCCCGATGACGATCGGGCCGCTGCCGATCAGGAGGATCCTTCCGATGTCGTCGCGTCTGGGCATCAGGCGGGAATGTCGCGTGGCGCCGCCGTCCGCCGCGGCGGGCCGGCGCCGTCGGTCGTGCTCAGGTCGAGGAAGCGGTCGAACAGGTACCGGGCGTCGTGCGGGCCGGGGCCCGCCTCCGGGTGATACTGGACGGTCGCGCCGGCGACGTCGCGTAGGACGAGCCCCTCGACGGTTCGGTCATAGAGGTTCAGGTGGGAGAGCTCCGCGGAGCCGAAGTCGGTCTCCCACCGGACCGGCTCGTCGGCGCCGATGCGCGGCTCGCCATCCGGTCCGCTTACGGCGAAGCCGTGATTTTGGGAGGTGATCGCGATCCTCCCGGTGGCGAGGTCCTTGACCGGGTGGTTCGTCCCCCGGTGCCCGAACGCGAGCTTGAAGGTATCCAGGCCCACGGCTCGGCACAGCAGTTGATGACCCAGGCAGATCCCGAACAGCGGCCGCTCACCGATCAGCTCGCGGACCGTGTCGACGACGTAGTCGAGCGCCGCCGGATCGCCTGGCCCATTCGCGAGGAAGACCAGGTCCGGGTCCCGATCCAGGACCTCCCGGGGGCCGACGGTGCACGGCAGCAATGTCACGCGGCAACCCCGTTCGCGGAGCTGGCGGACGATCGACATCTTGATCCCCGTGTCGATGCCGACGACGTGCGGGCCGGAGCCCTCGAGCTCGACCGGCTCCGCGGGGCTCACGGCCCGAGCCAGGTCGGCCCCGCTCATCGAGGGCTCGGCCGCGACCAGCTCCGCCGCCTCCGCCTCGTCGAGCTCGAGCGGGAAGATCCCCCCGCGCATCGCGCCGCGATCTCGGATGTGACGGACCAGCGCCCGCGTGTCGACGCCGTCGATCGCGACCACGCCCCGATCGGCGAGCCAGTCGAGCCAGCCCCCCTCCGCCGTCGAGGAGTCCGGGGCGTTCTTCCCCTCGCGCATGATCACCGCGCGCGCGTGTGCGCGATCGGACTCCATCGCCGCGGAGGCGACGCCGTAGTTTCCGATCAGCGGATAGGTGAAGGCGATGACCTGGCCCGCGTAGGAGGGATCGGTGACCGCCTCCTGGTAGCCGGTCATCGCGGTATTGAAGACGACCTCGCCCGTGATCGAGCCTTCGGCGCCGCACAGCCGACCATCGAATCGGGTGCCGTCCTCGAGCACCACGTAGCCACTTTGGACGTTGCTCTTCGGGCGGCGATCCGAGCCCATCACGCGGGATTCGGCGCGTAGTCGAGGATCACCCGCTGGATCTCCTTGAACTCGTCCGTGCCGGCGCGACCGACGAGCTCGAACAGCGCCGTCTCGACGCTCGTGATCACCGCCCCGGCGCGCTCGACCTTCTCGAGCCCGATCGCCTTGTCGCGCTCGAATCGAGAGCCGACCGCGTCGAGCGCCACATGCACCTCGACGCCCCGATCGAGGAGGTCGAGCACCGTCTGGTTGACGCACACATGCGCCTCCACGCCGCAGACGAGCGCCTGGTCGCGCCCTCCGAGGTCGAAGCCCTCGGCATCGGGCGCAGAGAAGCAGACCTTCTCGATCGGCGAAGCCTCGGCCGGGAGGGTCTCGGCGACCTCGGCGACCGTGTGGCCGAGGCCCTTCGGGTACTGCTCGGTGACGATCGTCGGGATCCCGACGGCCCTCGCGCCGCGGACCAGCGTGGCGGCGGCACGCGCCACGTCATCGAAGCCGGGGACCGCCTTGCGAAAGGCCTCCTGAACGTCGATCACGACCAGCGCCGCGCGGGCGGGGTCCAGCTTGCCCGCGCTCAACCGGCCACTCCCATCGCGAAGCTCCGCTGCCGGTATGCGACCCGTCCGGCGACGATCGTCGCCAGCACCCGCCCGCGCAGCGCGAGTCCCGCGAAGCACGAGTTGGCCGAGCGGCTCTCCCATCCCTCGGCCCCCGCCTCCCATGCAGCTTCGGGATCGAACAGGACCAGGTTCGCCTCCGACCCCGGGGCCACGCTCGGCGGCACGAGGTCGAACGGCGCCGCCCCCGCGCTCATGCGCTCCACCACGATCCCCAGGTCGATCACCCCCGGGAGGACGAGCTCGGTGTGCAGGACGGCCATCGCGGTCTCGAGCCCGATGACCCCCATCGCGGCCTCCTCGAAGGGCACCTCCTTCTCCTCGGGCGCGTGGGGGGCGTGGTCGGTGGCGATGCAGTCGATGACGCCGGAGCGGAGTCCCTCGATCAGCGCCTGGCGATCGTCCTCGGATCGGAGCGGCGGATTCATCTTGAAGCGCGAATCCAGGCTGTGGACCTCGTCGTCGGTGAGGGTCAGGTGGTGGGGAGTCACCTCGCACGTGAGCCGGACCCCCGCGTCCTTGGCGGCGGTGACGGCCGCCACCGACTCGCGTGCCGACAGGTGCTGGACATGGATCCGCGCATCCTCGTAGGCGGCGAGGGCCGCGTCCCGCGCGATCATCGAGGACTCCGCGATCGACGGAATCCCGGCGAGGCCCAACGCCGCCGAGACGACTCCCTCGTGCATCACCCCACCGAGATGCGGCTGGTGCGGGCCGGCGGGCCGGGAGAGCCCGTGGTCCTCCTCGTGCAGGGCGAAATTGGCGCCCACCAGGCTCTGGTACTGGAGCGCGCGTCGCAAAACGCGGGCGTTGGAGATCGGCAGGCCGTCGTCGGAGAACCCGATCGCGCCTGCGTCTCGAAGCTCGGCCATCTCGGTCAGCTCCTCGCCCTTCATCCCCCTGGTGACGGTGGCGAGGAAGCCCGTCGGCACCGAGGCGTCCTGCGCGGCCCGCTCGCGAAGCGAGCGCACGTCCGCCGCGGTGTCGACCGGCGGCTCGGTGTTCGCCATCGCCAGGACGCAGCAGTAGCCGCCCGCCGCGGCGGAGCGGGTTCCCGTCTCGATGTCCTCTTCGTCCTCGTCGCCGGGGGTTCGCAGGTGGACGTGGGGGTCGACGAATGCGGGGAAGACGGCCTTCCCCTCGGCGTCGATGACCTCTCCCTCGACTGGATCGGCGCTTCCCGGGGCGGCGAGCTCGGCGACCCGCCCGTCCCGGACGACGACGTCGTGGACGCCGTTGACCCCCGCGCGAGGATCGAGCACCGACGCCCGCGTCAGGACCAGCGTCTCCGGCGGGCCGCCCGCTCCTCGCCACTGGAGCGAAGAAATGGGGTTCTCGGTCACGCCGGCTCCTTGATCGGCGTCGGCTCGGGTAGCTCGTCCGCCGGCTCGATCCTGCCCCCACCGGGCTGCGGGCGGCTGCCGGCCAGGAGCTCGTAGAGGATCGCCATCCGGACCACGAGCCCGCTCTCCACCTGCTCGGTGATGAGCGAGTTCGGCCCGTCGATCACCTCCGGTGAGAGCTCCACGCCGCGGTTGACGGGCCCCGGGTGCATGAGGAGCTGGCGCGGGCCCAGGCGCCGAGAGTCGATCTGGTAGCGGGCGGCGTATTCGCGGATCGAGGGAACGAAGGTCTCGCGCATCCGCTCGCGCTGCATCCGGAGGGCGTAGACGACATCGGCCGCGGCGAGGCCCTCGAGATCGAACGACACCTCGCAGCCGAGCGCGGCGGCGATTCCTCGAGGGATCAGGGTGGGCGGCCCGCACACAGTGACCTCGGCGCCCATCATCCGAAAGGCGAGGACGTTGGAACGCGCCACCCGACTGTGGAGGACGTCGCCGACGATCCATACCCGCTTGCCCTCGAGCGAGTCGAGCCGGCGCAGCAGCGTGTAGACGTCGAGCAGCGCCTGGCTGGGGTGCTCGTGCTTGCCGTCCCCGGCGTTGACCACCGCGGCCTCGCTCCAGCGGGCGACGAGCCCCGCGGCCCCGGCGTGAGGGGAGCGGATCACGATCGCCTCCGGCCCGTACGCGCTCAGGGTGGCGATCGTGTCCTTGAGCGATTCGCCCTTGTCGACCGACGAGCCCACGGCCTTGACCGAGACGACGTCGGCCGAGAGCCGCTTGGCCGCGAGCTCGAATGAGGAGCTGGTGCGGGTGCTCGATTCGTAGAAGAGGTTGACGATCGTGCGGCCGCGAAGGGTCGGGACCTTCTTGATGTCGCGCCGACCGACCTCGGCGAACCCCTCGGCCCGCTTCATGATCCGATCGACGTCGGCGCGCTCGAGGTCGGCGATCGTCAGCAGGTGCCTCATCGGGCCGCCTCCATCGCCGCCGCGATCGCCACCTCGTCGACCCCGTCGAGCTCCTCGACTCGCACGTAGACGCGCTCGTCCCGCGACGTGGGCAGGTTCTTGCCGACGTAGTCCGGCCGGATCGGGAGCTCTCGGTGACCACGGTCGACGAGCACCGCGAGCTGCACGCGCGCGGGGCGGCCGTAGTCGAACAGCGCCTCGATCGCCGCCCGGACCGTGCGGCCGGTGAACAGGACGTCATCGACGAGCGCCACCGTGCGGCCGTCGAGGTCGAAGTCGAGGTGGGAGGCGTGGACGACGGGATGAGCGCCAGGCTCCCGCACGCCGACGTCGTCGCGGTAGAAGGAGATGTCGAGGTCGCCGAACGGCACCTCGGAGCCGGTCAGCTCCCCGACCAGCGCGTGGAGACGCTCTGCGAGGACGGCGCCCCGCGTATGGATGCCCACGACGGCGAGGTCCTCCGAGCCGGGGTTCTTCTCGACGATCTCGTGAGCGATGCGCACCAGGGTGCGACGCAGATCATCGCGGTCGAGGACGACCTTGGCTTCGGTGTTCACGCTCGCCCCTTCCTGGCCTCTCGGGACCGGGTTAAAGGAACCGACGCGGCCAGCCTAGCAGCCGCGTCCCCGGGAACCTCGACGGTCGTGGGCAGGGAAAGGCTGACCGGCTCGCGCCCACCACCGGAGGCGCCGGCAGCCGGGCGCGGACGGTGCGCCGCCCGATGCGTTAGAACCAGATTGGTGGCAATACCCAGCGCTACCCGGGAGGCGATCGCGGTCCACCAGGCCGCCGGCCGCCGCTTCGAGGCCGGAGGCGTGACGAGCTTCGCGCGCGAACAGGGGCGAGGCGCCGCGGTGGTCCTCGTTCACGGAGTCCCGACGAGCTCCTTCCTCTACCGGAGGGTGATCCCCGCCTTGGCCGAGCAGGGGCTGCAGCCGATCGCCTTCGACCTTCCGGGACTCGGGTTCGCCGAGCGTCCCACCGACTTCGACTACACATGGTCCGGCCTCGCCCGGTGGGTCGGCGAGGCGATCGACGCGCTCGAGATCGGCCGCTGCCACCTCGTGGTCCACGACATCGGCGGCCCGATCGGGATCGAGTGGGCGATCCGCAACCCCGAACGGGTGCTGTCGCTGACGGTGCTCGACACGATGCTCGACGTGGCAGGGTTCAAGCGCCCCTGGTCCATGCATCCGTTCTCGATCCGAGGGATCGGGATGGTGTGGTTGGCGTCGCTGCGACCCTTCGTGATGTCCGAGCTCTTCTACCGACAGGGGATCGCGGATCGAAGCGCCGTTCCGAGGCACGAGGTCTACGCTCACTACTACCTCCTGAAGCGGGGCGACGGCGGCCGCGCGTTCCTGCGGATCATGCGCGGCTTCGAGTTGAGCGCCGAGAAGCAGCGGTTCCTCGAGGACGGGCTGATCGAGCGGCCCTATCCGGCCCGGATCGTCTGGGGCGAGCGCGACCCCGCGCTCGGCCTCGACCGGATGCGCGCGGCGCAGCGCGTCCTGGGCACGGACGAGGTGGTCCTCCTCCCCGCCAAGCACTTCCTCCAGGAGGATCAGGCGGTCGCCCTCGCGCAGGCGGTGGCCGACCTCGCGGCGCCGCTCGGCTGACGATCTCAGGCGGGCGCCGGCGCGCGGGCCCCGTTCTCGATCAGCCGCGGCGGGCCCCGCTCGGGGAGCGGCACCTCGACGACGTCGAAGTCGCGCGGCGCCTCGGTGTGCGGGAATGACTCGCGTGCCTCGGCGAGCACCTCCCGAACGTCGTACCGGGACGAGACGTGGACCAGGGTGAGCAGCTTGACGCTGCATTCGCGCGCCAGCTCCGCGGCCTGGCGGGCGGTGGAGTGACCGGTCTCCAGCGCTCGCTCGAGCTCCTCGTCCGCGAAGCTTCCGTCGTGGACGAGGAGCTCGGCCTCGTGCGCGGCGACCCGGGTCGCGTCGCAGGTGGCGGTGTCGCCGCTGACGACGAGCTTTCGCCCCAGGCGCGGCTCGCCCATCACCTGCTCGGATCGGACGAGGCCGTCGCTGCCCCGCACCGGCTCACCCTCCTGGAGACGGCCGAAGTCCGGGCCCGCCGCGACCCCGAGCCGGTGCGCCGCCTCCGGGTCGAAACGCCCGGGTCGTTCGTCCTCCACCAGCGCGTAGCCGTTC